>Ga0255342_1005627_pt1 | contig 11895 bp, 9 predicted proteins | sample wastewater_treat_3_FD_192416 | JGI IMG/M metagenome (GOLD analysis project Ga0255342, IMG submission 192416) | Wastewater microbial communities from Lulu Island WWTP, Vancouver, Canada - plant14 | ecosystem: Engineered > WWTP > Wastewater > Unclassified | place: Canada: Vancouver, British...
GGACAAACTCTAATTAATTTATTTTATCAAAAAAAATAAATCAAGATAAAAACAACTTTTCGGAGTGGATTCATTATTTATAAATCATATTATTAGTACGTAAATCTTTTGAAAAAACCTGTAAAAATGCTTTAAGTCTTTTTTCCATATCGGCTGTGATTTTAGGGTAAATGTTTTTAATATCATTATGTAACAAGCTGTCTTGTTTGTAATTAAATAAATTAATAGTTTTTTCGCCATCAAATATAAGGGTATAATCTTTTTGAATAAATTGAAAGGTATTATTGATATAATTTATAGCAAAGTGATTGTCTGTTGTATCAAGAGCATTTGTCCCTAATGAATAATAGTTTTCATTATAATTTATCATATTTAATAATGTAGGCATTATATCTATTTGTTGAACCACATTATTATAAACTTGTGGTTTGATATTTTTCTGATAAATAACTATGGGAATTTTATATATTCCTATTTTTGTAGAATAATAAGGTATATACGATTCGGATGTATGGTCGGCTGTTAATAGAAAAATCGTATTGTTAAACCATTTTTTTGAAGATATTTTTTGAAAAAACTTTTTTAGAGAATAATCAGTGTATGCTATTGTTTTATGTATTGGCAAGGGACCTTGAGGGAATTTATCTTTATATTTTTCAGGAATTTTAAAAGGATGATGAGATGATAATGTAAAAACAGATGTAATAAAAGGTTGTTGCATTTTATCTATCATATCTGCAAAATATTGTAAGTATTCTTCGTCCCATATTCCCCATTTGCCATCATAGTCATCGCCGGGATATTCTTTTCTGCCATAATATTTTTCAAATCCTGCTGTTCTGGTAAAATTGTCAAATCCCATTGTACCATTATTGCCACCATGAAAAAATGATGAATTATAATTTTTTTTATCAAGCAAAGTAGCAATACCTGCGATATTGTTACCTGCATAAATTGATGAGGTATATGGAATATCCATTAAAGATGGGATGCTTGCCAGGATTGCGGCTATACCCTCGTTCGATTTTTTACCATTGGCATAAGCATTGGCAAAAACAATACTGTGTTCCATCAATGAATCAAGAAAGGGAGTAAAAGATTTTTTATAAATAGTTTTGTTAAAATATCCAATATGTTCACTTGAAAAACTTTCTAAAATAATTATCACAATATTTTTGTTATTTATTTTTTTTGTGTTTTCGTTTATTTTGATTGGATTAAACAAGGTATCAAGTTCTTCTTTATTTTCAAAAAAATCGTAAGGAGCAATTGCGTCTTTGCCGAGAGTATTTAGAATAGTAAATGGAGTATTTAATACCAGAGGTATATTGCGAGCCTCTGTATATTTACCAGCCGACATAATATTTAATGGACGCAATTGTGTTCCCCCTCTTGCCAGAATAAACATAACGGTTATGGAAACAATAAAAATTAAAAGTTGAGTGAATATAGATATGAAATCAGTTGAGAATTTATAAAAATTGGATTTAAAAAATCGTTTTATATAAAGAATTAAAAAAATAAAAACTAAAAAGATTAGAGTTATATACCAGAAATCTATGATAAAGTTGGGTAGAAGATGAATAATATCATATCCCAATCCTTGTGTATAAAAAATATCTGCGGTAGTTCTTTTTAATGTAAAATCAAAATATGCTATATCAATACAATTAAACAGTATGGCAATCCCATTTACTATAAAAAACAAAATCATAATTATTTTTTGATAGTATTTATTGAATCTGAAATTGAAAGGGATAGTTCGAAAAAAAACGAAAGGCAAATTTAACATGCATACAGCTGCAAGGTCATATCTTATTCCTGCAAGCAATATTTTAATAAAATTGAAAAAATCAATACCTGCAAAATATCGATAGTTGAATATGAAGAAAATAATTCTGCAGAAAAAATATATTAATAATATCAGTAATAAGTGGAAAATAGTATTGATATGAATATTTGTACTAATAATATTAGTTAATTTTTTCATAGTCAAATTGCAGCAATTTCAATTCAGCAAAAATAAACATAAAAAAGGGCAAAAAAAAAGAGATGTTCTCACAAGAACATCTCTTTTTTAAAAGATTAAGATTTTGCAATTACTGTTTTGTGTATTCCTGGCTGCCAGCGATAGAATTAGAACCTATAACACTTTCAGTATAAGTTAAATTAATTTTAGTTCCTGTAATAGTACCGCTCCCAACAAAATTTCTCTCTGTAGAGGGGCTACCACAAGTTACGTTTTGTGAAGGAATTGTAACGGTATTTCCTGAAATAGTAAAATAAACTGATCCATTTTCATAATTAGCAAAATAGTCTACCCATACCTTGTTATTGACAGTAGATGAAGCAGTAATATGATCTGTGTATGTACTTTGATAACCATCGGCTATATCAATAACACTGTAGTTTCCTTCAAGATAAGAAGCCGCATTTTTAACAATAACAGTACGAGTAGTGGTTCCAATATTGCCAGCTGCATCACTAACAGTGTAAGTGAGAGAGTAAGTGCCAGCAGAGTTAACATTAACAGTTCCTGTAACAACAACAGATGAGGTAATATCGCCATCTTCATCATCTTCAGCAGTGTAGCCGGGTTCGACAAAAGTTGAGTTCAATTCAATAGTCATAATTTTATCCCCTTTTAGCTTGATTTCAGGTGGCGTGGTGTCATCTTTTGTACAAGCATTGAAAACAAATGCACTAATTACTAATGTAATTGTAGCAAAAAACAATAATTTTCCTTTTTTCATAAGATTTAAATTTTATAAGGTTAATAATTAATTTTAATTAGTGCAAAGATATAAAAAAAATGTTTTGTTACATACAATATTAAAAAAAAAAAAAATTTTTTTTTAATATTTATTATAATTAAAAAATTTATATATCTTTGCACAAATTTTACAACCAAAAAAAATTTAAAAACATGAAAAAGGCAATTGCATTATTCCTTGTTGCAGGAATGTTTACATTTGTAGCTTGTGGCCCAAGCGCAAAAGAAAAAGAAGCCAAAGAAAAAGCAAGATTAGATTCAATCAGACAAGATTCTATTGCAAAAGCAAGAGTTGCTGATTCCATTGCAAAAGCTGAACGTGAAGCATTTGTAAAAGATTCTATTGCTAAACGTGAAGCATTTGTAAAAGATTCTTTAGCCGCAGCCGCTAAAAAGCCAGCTACAAAGAAAGCTACTACTACAACAACAAAACCAGCTACTACAGTGGTAAAAGCCGGTCAAGGTAAAAGAAGTTAATCTTTTTTTTCAAAAAAACAAAAAAAAGGAATTCTTCGGAATTCCTTTTTTTGTTTATAACAGGTTTGAACTGTGATGTTTTTTAGGAATGATTAAATTTGATGAATATTAGAAAATCATGAATGTTTTAAAATATTTTTTCAGGTTTATTAAACATTATGTAAACAGTAATAATTTCAGGCATGTTCACTCTCCATTTGTATTCGATTTATGTTATAATATTATTAAAGGTAAAACAGATAAAGATAAATTTAAAAATATTGAATTATTACGGCTGCTGTTATTGCATGATACCAGGCAAATTAACATAAACAGTTATGGTGCCGGTTCTCATTTCAAAAATACAGGGCAATTTGCAAAAGTCAAACAAATTGTTCGCAGAACATCTATGAATACTAAATTATGTCGATTACTTGCCAGAATAGCATCAAAAATAAATCCAGCTACTGTATTGGAACTCGGTACTGCTGCTGGTTTCAGCACTATGTATCTTGCAACACAATGTCGCAATGCCAAAATATATACAATAGAAGGTTCAGAGCAAATATATCAGTTGGCATTGGAAAATTTTCAAAAACTAAATCTTGATAATATTATTGCTATTAACAATACTTTTGAAAACTCTCTTGAAAAAGTTCTTAATAATATAAAACAACTCGATTTCGTGTTATTTGACGGTAATCATCAGAAAGAAGCAACTATTGATTATTTTTACAAATGTTTACCATTTACTCATTCAAATACTTTATTTGTTTTTGATGATATATATTGGTCAAAGGGAATGATGCAAGCATGGAAAATAATACAAAATCATCCTGATGTGAGTATATCAATTGATTTGTTTTATTTTGGATTGGTTTTTATAAAAAATGATATGATTAAGCAACATTTTGATTTAAGATATATTCTTTAACAGATAAATGTATTTTAAATTTTATAATATAATATGATATTAAATTATGAACCCACTTCGAAAAATATAAAAATTCAAAAATTCACGTTATAATTTTAATTTATCTATATTTTTAATCAATTAATCTATGAAATCAATTAGTGTCTGTCCATAAAGTCAAGAGTTTGTTTCAGAATGTTCGAGTTCGAGGTTTCGATAGCCTGAAAATCAGGAGTGTACTAAAGTACATAACTGATTTGAAGGCTGAGAATAACGATGAAATCGGACATTATGGACAAACGCTAATTAATTTATTTTATCAAAAAAAATAATTCAAAATAAAAATGAGTTTTCATAGTGGATTCAATTATTATTATTTAAACTATAAATTATTTTATTATGTCGTTTAAAAAATTTTCTAATAAAATTTATACTGGAGGTGGTGACAGGGGAGAGACTTCTCTTAATGGTGGTATGAGAGTTCCAAAGTATCATTCACGAATTGAAGCTTACGGAGAAGTTGACGAGTTAAATTCCTTTATTGGCCTGCTTCGTGATCAAGATATAGATAAAGAAAGCAAGTACACATTAATAAGGATACAAAAAAAATTATTTGTGATTGGGAGCATGCTTGCAACGCCTGATAAAAAAGATATTGCAAAAATAAAAACAATAGAGATGAAAGATGTATATTTTTTGGAGAATGAGATTGACCGTATGCAATCTAATTTATCTGAAATTAATACTTTTATAATACCTGGCGGTAACGTACTTGTTTCCTGTTCACATATTATTAGAAGTATATGCAGGCGAGCAGAACGTGCAGTAATAAAATTATCAACAGAGGTAGAAATTGATGATATTATAATTATGTTTCTAAATCGATTATCTGATTATTTTTTTGTTTTAGCCAGATTTTTAGCAAAAGAAAAAGGGTCATCAGAGATATTATGGGATTCTCAAAACGAATAATTAAGTATCTTGATTAAAATTAATATATATTAATTATAAAAGGTAATCTTGCCTGCACTCCTTCCATTTTTTTAATTTCATTATAATAATTATATAAGGTATAAGATTCACCTAATTTTTTTTCTAAAAGATATTCAGGTATATCACCAGATAATTGTTTAACAATTTGTGTAACAGGGTCTTTTTGTTCAGGTAGAGGCAAAATAGCATATTCTTTTAATCCTGCAAGTTTTTGTGCTTCATTAATAGCATCTTGTAATCCACCCAATTCATCAACCAGTCCAATTCTTTTAGCGTCAATTCCACTCCATACACGACCCTGTCCTATGGAATCAACATGAGCTGATGATATATTTCTTGCTTCTGCAACATGAGTAACAAATGTATTATAAATTCTTTCAATCGAATTTTGAAGTATCATTGTTTCATAAGGATCCATAGGTCTAACAGTAGAAATATAATCTGAATGTTTATTTGTATTAACTTTATCGAAAGTTATACCTATTTTATCTGAGAAAAAGTTCTTCATATCAGGGATTAGACCAAAAACTCCAATAGAACCGGTTAAGGTATTAGGTTGAGCATAAATTTTATGAGCAGGGCAGGAAATATAATATCCGCCAGAAGCTGCGTAATTGCCCATAGAAACAACAAGAGGTTTAATTTTTTTTGTAAGATCCATTTCACGCCATATAACTTCGGAAGCTAAAGCACTGCCACCAGGAGAATTAACTCTAACAACCACTGCTTTTACAGAAGAATCAGTACGTGCTTTTCTAATAGCTCTTGCCATTCTTTCAGAACCAATCGTATTATCGTTGCCTTCGCCACTTTCTATATCGCCATAAGCATATATAACAGCAATTTTATTCTTGCTCTTACTTGATAAATCAGAAGATTTTAAATCACCTGCATATCTTTCAAGACTTATAAAATTAATTTTGGAATTTTCTTTAATGCCGATTTTTTTTCTTATTAAAGTCAATATTTCGTCCTTATAAAGTAATTTATCAACAAGTTGATATTTTACTGCATCAGAAGCACTTTGAGCAAGCAAACTATCGGCAATATTTTTGAGAACCGAATTAGGAATTTTTCTTTCATGATTGATACCTGACAATAGATGCTGCCATATTCCTGATACATAAGTTAATGTTTGCTCTCTGTTGGCATCACTCATTTTATCTGAAGTAAAAGGTTCAACAGCACTTTTATATTTGCCATGCCTTGCAACTTGCATATTAATACCAAGTTTATCAAGTGCCTTTTTAAAAAATACAACCTGTCCCGATAGCCCTTTAAAATCAAAATCCCCTTGAGGATTAAGATAAATGCTGTCAGCTATACTTGCAAGATAAAATGATTTTTGAGTAAAAGCCTCACTGTATGCAATAATAAATTTACCAGATGTTTTAAAATCAATAAGAGCATTCCTGATTTCTTCAATAGTAGCAATGTCGGAAGGTATAGAAGAAAGTTCAAGATAAATTCCTTTAATACGGTTATCAGTTTTAGCTTTATTCAAACTGGCATAAATTTTATCAAGCCCAGGAGCATTCAAACCAGATAAATTGGTAAAATCAAAAAATGCCAAAGGATTATTGGGAGTCCTATCATACACAGGCTTGTCAAATTTAAGTAATAAAACGGCTTTTTCAGGAATAGCACTTATTTTGGTTTTTGATAAAGTAACAGATGAAGCGATTATTCCCATACCTATTACAAAAACAATAACTAAAATAATTAAAAAGCCAATAAGAAAACCACACATTGAGGCTAATAGAGTTTTAAAGAAATCTTTCATATTTTTTTTATTTATTAATTGAAAAATGAATTTATGATTCAAAATAATTCATATCTTTGTTTGTTTTTAAATTTTGCCAAAACAAAAATAGATAAAAATATATATTGATTATTAAATAATTTAATATTTTAATTAAAAATCTATTCCAATAAACCATTTTATTTTTTATAGTGAATCGTTTTTTATTAAAATGAATTAATCAATAACATAAATAAATTAATTAAAAATGTAGATAAATTTAATTATAATAAAATTTATAATTTTTTTGGAGTAAATTCATTAATTTATATTAAAAAAATATTTTTTTGCTGATTTACAGTATTAAAATAATATGTATATTTACAGATTAATATAATATTATAAAATATATACATAATTATTATTTTTGTCATTATAAAAAATGTAATTTTGTTTAATATTTGTTATTATTTTTGAAAAAAATAAAATTGTTATTAAATAAAATTAATTTATAAAATAAATATATTATGAAAAAAACTATAACAGTTATAACAATAGCAATTATAACAATTTTTTGTTTTGATAGTGTATATGCTCAAAATGGCTTCTTTAGAAATAAATATCAATATGTTACTTTTGGGCTAACTGCTACAAATTTTTTAGGAGAATTAGGTGGAGCCAACAGGGTAGGAACAAATGGTTTAAGAGATTTTGATTTCCCAAGCATAAGACCTGGCTTTCATGGAAGTTATGGTATTATGTTTAATAGGAACTTTGGTGCCAGGGCAAATTTAAGCTATGGTTGGATAGGTGGTCATGATAAGTATACAGAGGAGGCAGCCAGGCATAATCGTAATTTGCATTTTAGATCTTATATATTGGAATGGTCTGCACAAGGAGAATTTTATTTTACAGAGTTTCAAAAGGAGGGACATCGTTATAATTTGGAAGGCGTGAAGGGATTAAAAGGCATTCATATTTCTTCTTATCTTTTTGCAGGTATAGGAGGTTTTTATTTTAATCCAAAAGCTAAATATGATGGTAAATGGTATCAGCTTAAACCACTTTCTACCGAAGGAGAAGGTCTGATACCTACTCGAAAGGAATATAATCTTGTTCAGTTATGTATTCCTTTTGGTATAGGTTTCAAATATGCTATTAATGAAAAATGGACCGTTGGTTTCGAATATGGTTACAGAAAAACTTTTACAGATTATATTGATGATGTTAGTACTACTTACTTTGACCCCCAAACTTTATATGAAGCAAAAGGAGAAGTGGGAGAACTGGCAAGATATTTTGCTGACCCCAGTAACACTTCTAATCCCTGGACACCTGTTTACGAAGGTCAAACTGCACCAGGTCAACAAAGAGGAGATCCTCTTGATAAAGATGCATACCTTTTTGGATTATTTACTATTTCGTATAAACTGCCAACTCCCTCATCTGTTGTACCAAAACTTCAATAATAAAAAATAATGTTATGAAGCAAACTCTTTTGCTGCTGTTTGCCTTTATTATTACTTTTACTTCAAATGCACAACGGTCAGAAGCTGGATTGCTTTTGGGCTGTTCTTTTTATATGGGTGATATAAATCCCAATATCCCATTCGCCATGTCTAAACCTGCTGGCGGAATTATTTATCGATACAATATTAATCCACGATGGGCTTTTAAAATAAATGGATTTTATGGTACTATAACATCCGATGATGCTGTGATTAAACATAATGAAATAAGAAATCTTAACTTTCGTTCACCTGTTACTGATTTATCTGCTCAAATTGAACTTAATTTCTTTCCCTATGTTACAGGAGAAAATACTAAAATGAACTTTTCTCCTTATATGTTTGCCGGTATAGCAATTTTCCATTTTAATCCACAAGCTAAATACGATGGTAAATATTATGATTTGCAACCACTTGGTACAGAAGGACAGGGTACTTCTTTTATGCCTGATAGAAATAAATATTCCTTAACTGATATCGCCATACCTTTTGGTTTAGGATTAAAATATAGCCTTAGTAATAGTTTTTGCATTGGTGCTGAATGGAGTATGCGAAAAACTTTTACCGATTACCTTGATGATGTTAGTACTACTTATGTTGACCCAATTAAACTTTCTGCTGAAAATACTCCTCTTGCTGCTATACTTGCAGATAGAAGCATAAATAATAATGGAGAAACTTCTCATGAAGGTTTACAAAGAGGAAATTCAAAAAATGATGACTGGTATTCTTTTTTCGGCGTCTTTATAACTTATTCACTTAAAAAACCAGGATGGAAACATTGTGATGCATATAAAAATAAGACACCAATATATCGTGAATATAAATATTAATCTTGAATATACTCTGAAAAATCATTTTTATATTGAAATTTAATTTATAGACTTTTCGGAGTAGACTCTTTCATATTATTTATGTTAAACAATTTATTTATAAATGACAAATATTAATATTATTGACAGAAATAAGTTACCTCAACATGTTGCTGTAATAATGGATGGTAATGGACGCTGGGCACAAAAACAGGGTAAGGATCGTATTTATGGTCACGAATATGGAGTGAATTCCGTACGTGAAGTTGCTCGGGCAGCAGCTGAACTTGGAATCAAATATCTTACTCTTTATGCATTTTCAAAAGAAAATTGGAAACGTCCATCTGACGAAATCAATGCTTTAATGTCATTACTGGTTAATACGATAAAAAATGAAATATCTATACTAATTGAAAATAATATTCGTTTACTTGTAATTGGAGATATGTCAGACCTTACAGATGATTGCCGCAATGAAATAAATAAATCTATTTCTCAAACATCAGCAAACAATGGTATGTCTTTAATTTTAGCTTTAAGTTACAGTGCCCATTGGGAAATCATTGATGCAGTAAAAAAAATAGCACGATTGGTAAAAGATAACAAATTAAATATAGAGGATATTAATGAAAATGTACTGACTGAAAATCTTAATTCAAAAGGGATTCCTTTTCCTGAATTGCTTATCAGAACAAGTGGCGAAAAAAGAATAAGTAATTTTCTCTTATGGCAAATTGCTTATACTGAACTGTATTTTACTGATAAACTCTGGCCCGAGTTCAGCAAAGAAGATTTTTATAAAGCCATAATAGAATATCAAAATCGTGAAAGAAGATTTGGAATGCTAAGTGAACAATTAAAGTAAATGAATTTTATAATATGAATTTTAAAACTATTGTACCATATTGCCTGCTCTTCTTTTGTACTTTTAAACTTTATTCACAAATTCCCATAGGAGTTAATTCCCTGCTCATTGATTATACAAAACCAGTGAAATATATAATCGGTGGAATAACAGTAGAAGGAACTCAAAATTTTGATAATAATGTTATTATAATGTTATCTGGTTTAACAGTAAGCGATACAATTGAAATTCCTGGTGATAAAATTACAAAAGCTATTGATAATCTATGGAAACAAGGGCTTTTTGAAGATATTAAAATATTTGCTTCCAATATTATAAATAATACAATTTTTCTTAATATTTATGTAACTGAACGCCCCAGATTGTCAAAGTTTAGTTTTACTGGCATAAGAAAATCTGAGGCTGATAATATTAGAGAAAAAATCAATATTACAAGAGGAGATCCTGTTAATAAAAATATGTTTTTCAAAATAGAAGAAAAATCCAAACAATACTTTATTGATAAAGGCTTTTTAAAAACCGAAGTGAATATTAAACAATCAATAGATACAACAAATAACGGCATAGCACTCGAAATAAATATTAATAAACATTCACGCATTAAGATTAAAAAAATTAATATTTATGGAAATAATAACATTGATGATAAAAAAATAAAACACTCTTTAAAAGATACAAAAGAAAAAAAATTTTATAGAATTTTCAAAAACTCAAGATATATAGAAGAAGATTTTAAAAAAGATAAAAATAATATTATTGATTTATACAATGAGTCAGGTTATAGAGATGCTTCTATTATTAAAGACAGTATATATTTTGTAAGTGATAAGAGAATTAATATTGATATTTATTTGAATGAAGGAACTAAATATTATTTTGGAGATATCTCCTGGACCGGAAATACTAAATATTCTGATGAAGAACTTAATGATGTTCTTAAAATTAAAAAAGGAGACATATATAATCAAAAATTGTTGGAAACCAACCTTTATATGAACATGGAAGGCAGAGATATAAGTTCATTATATCTTGATGATGGCTATTTGTTTTTTAATGTTAATCCTGTCGAAATTAGTGTTGATAATGATTCCATTAACCTGGAAATAAGAATTAATGAAGGTAAACAGGCTACTATTAATAAAGTTAGCGTTAAAGGGAATACCAAAACCAATGATCATGTTATTATACGTGAAATAAGGACTAAACCAGGTCAATTATTCAGTCGGGCTGATATTATAAGAACACAACGTGAATTGGCTCAATTAAGATATTTCAATGCAGAAAAAATGGATGTAAATCCCATACCTGATCCTGTTAATGGTACGGTTGACCTTGAATATATTGTTGAAGAAACTTCTTCGGATCAGATTGAACTTTCAGCAGGGTGGGGAGTAGGAACGATAGTAGGTACCCTTGGTCTGTCTTTTAATAATTTTTCAGGACGTAATATTTTTAAAAAGGGAGGCTGGAAACCTATTCCTTCTGGTGACGGACAAAAGATCAGTATAAGGGCTCAATCTAATGGTCCTACCTATCAATCTTTTAATGCTTCTTTTGTTGAACCCTGGTTGGGGGGTAAAAAACCTAACAGTTTGAGTTTTTCTGTTTATCATTCTTTGCAAACCAATGGCTATAAAAAAACAGAAGATAATTATGCATCAATTAAAATTAGTGGCATAGCAATAGGTTATGGTAAAAGATTACAATGGCCCGATGATTATTTCTCATTAGGTGCAGATTTAAGTTACCAATATTATCAATTGCATAATTATGCTTCTACTTTTGCTTTCTCAGAAGGTTATTCCAATAATATTTCTGCTACTCTTTTACTGTC
>Ga0255342_1005641_pt1 | contig 11874 bp, 13 predicted proteins | sample wastewater_treat_3_FD_192416 | JGI IMG/M metagenome (GOLD analysis project Ga0255342, IMG submission 192416) | Wastewater microbial communities from Lulu Island WWTP, Vancouver, Canada - plant14 | ecosystem: Engineered > WWTP > Wastewater > Unclassified | place: Canada: Vancouver, British...
AGGAGTTTGGCTCACGTTTCTTAACGAACAATAATATTTATGATATCTCCGAGGGATAGTCCCCTCGGAGATTTTTGTCATTAAAATAACTGTATTTCGCCGTTTTCGCTTATCACTCTGTCGATTACTACCTCCTTGTCAGCCGAGAATGTAAAGCAGATGACGATGTGATTTCCGCAGGTCCTTGAATGCTTGACTGCCTTCTCGTAGACCTCGATGCGTGAGATGAAGGTCTTAAGTATCTCGGGAGTGAGCCTATGTATCTCTGTGTACTGCTTGGCGTTGTTGATAAACTCTCTGACACGCTGCTCGCGCACCTTCACCTCATCAAGCTGTAAGTCAAGAGCGTTGAGCTTGGCTTTTATCTCTGACTGCTCCTTTTCAAAGTTGGCTGAAAGCATATCGTAACGCTCATCTGTAATCTTTCCGTTTGACCTGTCCATGAAGAGGAGCTGTAGCGCATTGTCGAGTTGACTGATTTTTGTTTCATATTCGCTTCTAAGCTTTTCATTCTCCTTGAACTGCTTTTTTGCTTCGGCTTCACCATTTGCCATTGCCATAGCGTAGAACTCGTCAGATTTGTTGCGCGCATAGCTGACAACCTGTCTCAGATACCGAAGCACAATACTATCGAGCACCTTTTCTCGAATGTAGTGAGCGGTGCAGTCCGTGACGCGGCTTTGATAGCCGCCGCACATATAGTTATTCTTCTTCGGGTCAAGCGTTCTCGCTCGGTGTAGGTAGAGCTTTGAACCGCACTCCGCGCAGTAAAGGAAACCAGCGTACTTGTCGGTCTCGCCGAACTTGTCCGACTTCTTTCTGCCTTCGTAATGCTTCTGAACGACATCAAAAAGCTTTTGGCTAATGATAGCTTCGTGAGTATTCTCAAAGATGAGCATATTCTCAGGCTCGTTCTTGAGCGTCTTTTTGAGCTTGTATGACTTTGTGTAGGTGCTGAAATTCACAGTGTCGCCGCAGTAGATTCGATTTTTCAACATCTCCCTGACTGTTTTCAGTGACCAGCGATAAGGCGAGCTTGTTTTCTGCTTGCCCGACTTTCGTGCCGCATACGCGCTCGGGGTCAGAACTTTCTCTGCGGTCAGTATGTCACATATCTTTCGGACACCTTTTCCCTCTGCACTCATTTCAAATATTCGCTTGACGATAGGAGCTGTCTCGGGATTCGGTATCAAGTGTTTGTTTTCGTCCTTCATATAGCCGTATGGAGTTGTTGTGCCGACACGCTCACCTCGTTCACCTTTGGCTCGCTGTACAGCACGTATCTTCTTCGAGCAGTCCCGGGCGTACATATCATTGAACAAGTTTTTGATACCAGACATCTCATTGAAACCGTTAGCACTATCTACGTTGTCAGTTACCGCAATGAAGCGAACATCATATGCAGGGAACACCAACTCCATGAGCCTGTCTGTCTCCAAGTGATCACGTCCAAGTCTCGACTGATCTTTCACAATGACTGTTCCGACCAATCCGTTCTCAACATCGCTTAGCATATGAACGTACTCGGGACGTGTGTTATCGGTGCCGCTGTAACCGTCATCGACGTAATACTGACAATTGCGGAAGCCGTTCTTGTCTGCGTATTCCTTCAACATCAATCTTTGATTTTCAATTGACAGCGACTCTCCTGCACGCATATCCTCTTGGCTAAGGCGGCAGTACAGCGCTGTTATCTGTTCCGTGTTTGATTCTGTTTTCATATGTCCTCCTGTTCCGAAGCGCTCGCTTCTGGAATCAAACCGAATAGGATACACCCACAGTATATCACTACTCGGTCCGAAAGTCCAGAGCTTTTTCAGCTTATTTTTTCACCGTTTATTAAGTGCTTGATCTTATCCTCAACGGTTTCGCTCGGTTTTTCAGGAGGTTTGAAAACAAGCGTCACGTCAAAGGTTTGTCCTTTTATGGTCATCTTCTTGTCAACGCAAAGAGCTTTTTCATTCGTTTCAGACTTCATATGAACTCCTTTCACGTCACACTTTTTCAAACTTACTATTCAGTTTTAAAAGCTTCTCTGACTCCTGTCACACCTCCCCAATTATTGGCGATAATTGTAGTTTTTTCTTTTTCTGACTCCAAGATTTTTCTCGTTTTATTATTTTGACGCCAATTTGCAATTTCTGCAAGTCCCGATATTTCGGCGGGCACTGCCCGTCCGATGTGGAATGGCGGGCGCAAATGACGCCAGCCTTTTTCCTGCAAACCAAAAAGGGGCACGGGTTCTCCCGTTTTCAGCGGCAGGCGGAATGCCGTCTGCGATGCTTGCCTTCCCAGAAGGGAAGACTTTTTGTCACCGCCGCCACTTTTTCTCTGCCAATAGTATTTGTGTTATACCCCCACACTCGCTCCACGTTGCGCGACAACCGCATTCAACGGGAGCGGTGGGATAACTATACCATTTTCACTCTGAGGACGGCTAAAAAGGGTGCCCCTTTCGCCTATTTCGCAGGCACAGTATCCGAACCGTTTGCTGTACCGCTCGGTAACGCTGCTTTTCCTGTCAGGCAAGCTGTTCTATCAGGGGGGCTTTCTGCGCCTGTTTCAGCTGCCAATACCCTGTCATAGTTATTATTGCAGAGAAAAGAAGGCGCATAGTTTATATAACTATCAAGTAATATATATCTTCCTTCTCTGTATTAAGTATATATTCTCTTGTATACTTAATATATAAGCGTATGACATCACGACACAGCCCCTATGACAATCAGCTTTTAAATTTCAATGCCAACTCTGCGGCGCGGAGCTTGTCCTCGTCCATATCATAGTTGAGGAACGCTACCTCGTAAGAGTTCACGACCTGACGACCGTTGTCAGCATAGTTGTTGTGTATGTGAATGATGTCCTTCTGCGCAAGAGTTTTGAGTGCGCGCTCAACATTGCTCACCGACATTGCAGTATCTCTTGCGATACCTGTGCGGCTTATGGTCGAAGTTTTCTTTTCGCTGTCGTAGTAACAGAGTAAATCCATCACCACCTTGAACTCGGCAGGCGTAGTGATGTTGAGATACTCAAGCGGTGAATTGACGCCGTTAGAGTACGCTGTGCAGTTGATAACATTCAAATCTTTCATCTACATCTTCCTTTCGCGTTTCGAGTTTTTACTTGTGATGTCAAGAGTGTCCGGACGTCTTAACTGCATTCAGTATACACGCTCTCTTGACAAAAGTCAATAGATATAGTATACTATCTCTACCGAGTTCAATCTATAATCTATTTTTATGAACAAGTTGTAAACTTTTAGCTTTCAGCTATTTATACAGCTGTTTTCAAAGCAAACAGCAGTGTTATGCACTCTGATGAAATAGAACACTATTTCTGAAAGGAGTTATTATGTTTGAGATAGAAGCACACTACCATGACAGAAAAATATATCTTTACGACGGCAGAGTCTATCCGCTCGGAGAGATACTTCTGTGCTATTTTTCAATGAATTTTTATGACTTAGGTGAACTGTTTGACGTATGTGAACGTGCAAAGTCTGAGCTGAACATCAGTTCCTTGTTCTGTCCTGCTGACATAGGAAAGTGTGCACAGGAAATAGAATTCACATACGATAGCATCATGGACATTGCAAAGTCACTTCCGCCCTACGACACAAAACATTTCAGACACGGTCTGCTGAGAAATTTGTTCGCATATTATAACGACATCTTTGACGAGCCTTTCTATGAGGACTCGGAGTTTGAAGTCGATGACTACAACGAACACTTTGTCAACGCAGAGAGCACTCCTGTGTCCTATGAGGAAATGTATATCACAGAAGATTTGAACGAACTGCGAGCATTATCTGACTACGAATTTGACAGCAAGAAGGTTTTCAGCAACTATGAAAACAGAAAAGATGCCGCAGACTTCACAACTTGTATCGAACAGATGACGAACGAGTTCTCAACTTTTATCGAGGACATTATCTGCGTCAAGAAAATCTTTATGCCGTTCGTTGACGAGCTTTGTGACCACAACAGTTATCCGACAACTCAGAAAGTGATTGACACATTTCAAAAATATATAGGCGTTATTTCAAGCGGAAGTATGTGCATGGGACATACAGTAATTGAAACGAAAAAAGGTCCCATACTCTGTGAGACCTATCGTTTCACATCGCTGGGAGCCTTTCTGTATTTTGAATTATTCAAGTGCATTGAAGAAAAGTTCATGCCTGTCAAGTGCCGCAACTGCGGTCGGTGGTTCATCATGAAGCATACCACGTTCTCGCATTACTGCAAGCGGCTTATAAGCAGCAATCCTCCCAAGTCCTGCCGTGACATATCCATGCGGCACACCTTCAAGGACAAACTCAAGAACGATCCGGTTTGGGAAATATACAACCGCGCCTACAAGCAGCACTACGCTCGTTTTATGAAAAAGAAGATGAGCAAGTCAGAGTTTGCTGAGTGGGGAGAGTACGCTATTGAGCTGCGAACTAAAGCTGCCGATGGTGAGCTGGAGATGGAGGAGTATCAGAGGCTTATCAGGATATAAAAACGAGAGGTCAAATGTCAATTTATTTCATAAGTCAGAAAATACGAATCAAAAACCTCGTTTTACCTGCTTAAAATTACGTCTTTTTACATATAACACAATTTGCAATTATAGAAAAAATCGCAGTTTTCAACAATAGAAATACGCATAATATCAGTAATTGTGAAACAGAGTATGCTTTAATACTGCTCATGCCCGACATTGCACTGGACAGAAAGAGCATGGATATAGACGGAAGTTTTTCTGCTACAAAAGTGCTTATTAGAGTTATAATAACCGTAGCCGAAATTACAGCAGGTTCTTTTTTCAAAATTGATGACAAAACACTAATCATCATTACATATGGAGCAGCGGAGAGAACTTGAATCACAATACAAACAATCATACAGGTAAGAACGCTGCCATTTATCTTACATTCTCCGAATCCCGAAATACTTTGAATCGGTACTCTCAGCGAACCCCAATCCCAGCGTAAAGCCATTATTATGAATTGAAGTGCGGAGCAGACTGCTGTCATACTTAAACCGATCGTAGCTCCGACAAGCAGTTTTGAACATACAATAGCCTTTCGACCTGTTGAAGTTGGGAACAGGATTTGCTCCATTCCACAATTTTTGTCCCCAAGCATCAGCATAGGAATAATAATCAGCATACCGACCAGAGACGCCCAATTAAATCCAAATCTGCTAATGTATTCATTTAGTTCGAGATCATACGTCAGGATTGGGCTGTATTCCCTGCATTCAGACAATTCTGCGTATTTTGATTGAAGTGCGCTCAAAGCATTTCTTTTCATAGAAGCAAGTATCATTTGCTCTGATAATGCTTCAATTTGTTCAGCATCCGTGATCTGCGACAGGTCAGTTTCGTTTACAATTGTATCAACTGCCTGAAGTTCTTCATTGATTTTAACAGACGTTTCTTCAGAATATTCATCACCGTACAGTTCTGTATATTCCGCATACAGCCCTTTATCAAAAACATATTCCTGCGAAGGAGCAGCAAATAACGCGATTCCTAACTGCACCAATATCACACCAAGAAGAAGTATCCAGCCTTTTCGCACAACTATCAGCTTTTGCAGTTCATATTTATAAGATGTGAAAAGCCTGTTCATACGCTGTCATCTCCAAACTGGTACAAGTATACATCTTCCAGAACAGGCTCACAGGCATGAGCATCGTTATGTGGCTTTTCATCATTGACAACATGGAGAACAGTCTGCATATTACGGCTTACAAGACTCGAACGGGGATACTGTTCTAAAAGTAGTTCAAGTTCATCCGCATCAGGGAGTATTTCCCAGACCTTGCCTTCCATTTCTTTGATAAGCGCTGGAATGTTTCCTTGTTGAACCAATTTACCATGATGTATTAAGATGACCTCTTTTGCAATAGTTTCAATATCCGATACAATATGCGTGCAGAAAATGATTGTCATCTTCTCTGACAGCTTCCGAACCATATTGCGAAAGCGCACTCTTTCTTTGGGATCAAGACCTGCTGTTGGCTCATCGAGAACCAGTATTTCAGGTTCGTTGATAAGTGCCTGTGCAAGACCTAACCTCTGCTTCATTCCGCCTGAAAATGTCTTGATCTTTTTGTCACGCTGCTGCGTAAGATTGACGGATTCAAGTAGTTCAAGGCAGCGCTTATCACGTTCTTTACGAGGATAGCCCTTCATATCCGCCATATAACGCATAAGCTCCATTGCAGTAAATCCGGGATAAAATCCTGGATATTGCGGCATATAACCGATCTTAGCACGAAAATCCGCGCCCATTTGCTCAGTATTCTTGCCGTCAAAAAGAATTTCACCTGATGTCGGAGCTGTAAGTCCTACAAGTATATTCATTAACGTGCTTTTCCCAGCACCGTTTGGACCGAGCAGTGCATATATGCCGCTGTCAAGCTCTGTCTGAAAATTGTCGAGGGCATAAAAACTGCCGTATTTCTTGTTCAACTCTTTGAAGCAGAGCATAATTTCACCGTCTTTCTTTTTTCCTTAACAGGCAAGGTATATAGTATATATGCAGCTGAAAACAGTACAAGCATAACAGAGCAGGTGCAGGCAACAGAAAGCCATAATTGCTCAACAGGATAGCCGAATACATTAACTGTATCATACTCGGTAAGATAGCTGCCTAAAATAGGCAATCTGAATAATCCAAGCCTTTTCATCATTAACACAGCATCAGGCTCGTTGGCATATGCTCTTGAAATCATAATAAAAATACCGGAAATCCCCACTGTTGCCCCAAAAGCTATTGCTGTCCTGTTAAAGAGACTTGAAATAACTGCTGTCAGGGCAGTAAGCAATGCTCCGACTATCGTTCGCATTAGAGAAGTCAACATAAGAAATTGCCATATAGTCATTGAAAAAGGACAATTCTGATAATACTCTGCACATTGTATCGGCGCAAAAAGCATCTGAAAGCTCAATCCGAATCTTATCCAGAACATTACAAATGTCAAAAGCGTATAAATAATCGAAACACAGGCAGAGCATATTATTCCACTTATTATTTTGTTTCGGAATAGCTGCTTCTTGCCTTTTTTCGATATGAATAGGATCTGATACATTCCGCTTTCCGACTCAACAGCAAACAGCGGAGCAAGGAGCGTGCAAATGATAAGCGGAAACAAATAATGAAGCCACTCGAAATCATTAAGCCATAAAAAAGCAATATTCAGTTGTTGCACATCACAAGGGTGATAATCTATTCTACGATTATATTGCCTTATTGCGTGCTCCAAATCTCTCCGTTCATATTCTGTAGATGCGTGGTCTGCTTCATGATACATATTCGCAAGAAGGTTCTTCATATTTTCTTCCTGCTTCTTGTAGCTCCTAACGCTTTTCTGCATTTGTTCAAGTATTTTTAAATCAGATTCATTGCCATAGCGTTTAAGATCCTCTGCAATTTTGGATTCAGCTTCATCAAGTGACAGAGAATAGTATTCTGCTGTTTTCATATGAGCTGACTTGATTGTTGAAAAACTTACCCACGGCTGTCTGAAACTCAAAATTAACAGAGCAATTATAGAAAGCACGAAAACTATCCAAACTTCCTTGCGAAACAGCAGCTTTTTAATTTCGTATCTCAAGTATGCACCTGCTTTCCACTGATGTCATAGCACTCAATATCTCCATCGCCAGTTGTTTCAGGCTTAACGAATAATAGTGAATCATGTGCTGCGGCACATGGAACTTTAGGCAAATCAGGTAAATCGTTTACTGTGAGAGTATCAAGATCCATTGTATGTACAACGCCGTCTTTCTTATAATACATTAAATTATCTTTATTAAAACAAGCGTATGGATCATCTTCAGTAAGAGTGTCTATTTCTGTTATTTCACGCAAGGAATGTGTTGCCGGGTTAAATGCATAGATAACTCCTTCTCTTGGAAAGTACAGCTCGTTTCCATATACAAAGGCAGAAAATGGATGATCCTGTTCTTTTATAGAGATGGTTTGTTTAGCATCAAATAATCCATCCAAAATATTGTTTTCGATTTTTCCGTTTTCAAGATCAATGCAATTGAGTTCATTCCGCATACCTGACCAAAAGAGTTTATTACCTGCAACAAGCGGATACAGAAGCCCCCCTGCAAGAGAAACGCAGCTTTTCATTATAGCTATTATCGTAAATATGCATTTCATTATTATATCCGAGCAATATCGTATCATTGTTAAGGCGAATGGCATCATTAAAAAAACTTTCATATTTCCCTCCAAGTCCCTGCTCATCAGAAACGCTGTTGTAGCGGGGAATATCTATTGCAGAGGCATATGCGTCAGAGAGAGGATCCCAAAAACGGATATGCAGCTCGTCAGCAGATTTTTTCAAAGTGACAAACTGATTATCAACAAGCGCCCACTCTCCAGATACGTTATCGGTCTGATAGCAAGGGTGTACCGGACAATTTGCATTTTTATGCGAACACGATACACGCTTGCACACACGATAGCTTTCGTCTGTTTCAAAATCATAGGAGTACAGCTCAAAAAACGAATTGCCCCACGTTGGCACAAACGCCCGATAATAAAAATTTGTATCATCATAATAAAAGTGCTGGGAGTAGTTGCCTGCGATATGTATCTTGCCGTAACCGCCAAACATATTCTGCCCTTGAGAACGCTTTTCATTTGACAATAACCCGAATGAAGCCGGCAAGCATATTCCTAAAGCAAGTACGCTCACACAAAGAGATATTGCACCTTTCATTTATTTCATTCCTCAATAGTGCAATAAGCCATTTCAGAATAAGAAAACGGTTCGCCATCTGTTTCATGATCGTCCTCTAATTCTGCATAAAGCATACAAATATTATGCTTTTCTCCGCTATGATAGGAGGTTTCGGCAGAAATCGTCTTTCTCATTTCATCGGCTGAAAGTGATACTGACAGATACTTTTTATCGTTCCAGATCGGTTGTATTTCACCGTTATCAATGAGCATTCCAATCCCTGTACGGTTACTTTCTTCTTCAGGATGAGTAAGATTGGTGATAATATTCAGATTGAAAGTCGGGTTAGCATGAAGAGTGTATTTTTCCTCTTTTGAATTGATAATATCTGCTCTTTCAACGCTATTACAAGCACTTGCAGCACCTTTGTCTGTGATGACTTCAATTTTTTCCTGCAGTAGCTCATTTTCCGCAGTTACTGCTATCGGCTCACAGCCCTCCAATGTCTGCTCGGAATCGAAATACGCATAGTATCTCTGAGGTGTTAAATAAAGTCCAGTTTCTTCACAGTATGGGATAAAGCAGATATACAGTGTGTTTCTGCCTTGCTGAACAGGAAGATCAGCAGCAGTAAAGGGATATATGACCTCGTGATTATATTGCAGTTCCAGCGACAACGCACCGTCTTTGCTTTTTTCTCCGTTTACAGAAAAATCATAGGGCTTATCGTTCCAGAAAAGTACGAATGTCCCTTTTATTTTTTGGTTAACTTCCTCCGGAGAGTAAACAAGCAAATTTAATCCAATCTCTAGCGTGCCATCTTTCATAGGCAGCTTGTTTTTGTCGATTTCAGTAATTGTACCAGAGGAGTCTGCTTCTTCCGTAAAACACATTAATGCAAGCTCAGGAGGTGTAGTACCGTTCTGAGCGTAGGCACCTGAAATATCTTGGACAGCCTGCTTTAAAGGTGTAATTATTTCCGTTTCAGAATGGAGTGTTGTTTCCTCAATTGAAAGAGTTGTTTCTGTAATTGTTTCAGATGAAACGCTGGGATCATATAATGGCTTATCGCTGTTGGCGCAGCCGTAAAAATTCAGACATGAAAGACCTATTGTCAATATAAATATGCTTTTCATATAATTTTTCATCTTGCTCACTCTCCTTGTATCTTCTTTTACTGCATTGGTATCTCTCTGCCGTTGATGCGTACAGCAGTCAAATTATCCAGTGATAGAGGCGTGGTAAAATCCACTGCTGCATAAATATCCATAAGGTCGTATTCTCCGCTTTCAGACATCTTTGTTCTGCCAATAGCTATGCCGTTTTCCAGTTCTGCTTCCAATTCCGTGCCGTCTCTGTAGACCAGTGTAACACTCCGCAGATGTGTGTTGTGATATTCCGCAGGAACGGGATAATAATGGGTGATTTGAGCCCCCAATTCAGCACCTTCTTCCTCCTCGCAGAGCGACGGTGTGAATTCATATCCATATGAACCCTGTCCGATCTTTACATTGGGCTCAGTACTTTCCGGCGGAGTGACCGGAATATCTGCACAGCGGAATGTGATACCTAACGGCGAGACTGTCACCGAATCAAAATATGCGGAGTATGGACCGTCAATCAGCCTTATCCCGTTATCATTGGTTATACCTTTTATGTTTGTAATACCATTAAGGCTGTACATATGTCTTTCACTTGAAGTTGGCAAAGGCGTATGTATGCCCTCCTCAGATGTATCGGTATTCTGCATATAAGAAAGCGTGCCTGCATACGCTGGTACACCAATATCGACCACAAGCGTTTTGTCTGAATAATCAGAACAATTGTCTATGCTATGCCGTGCTACGCAGTCGAAACTGCCATCCTCATTCTGCTTGGATATCCTGCTGACTGTAATGCCATCCTTGATGTATGAGCCGTCTGCATCTTTCAGGTGCATACTTGGCAAAAGTCTGCCGTAGATCTGTCCGTTCATCTGCGGAAGCTTCATCGCATATTCTTCATCAAGACGGAAATTATAGCTGATATAGAGTGAATTCGCATCTGCGATCACCGAACCGAGCTTTAACTCATAGCCGTTCTGCTTGTAGCTTTCATTTATGTCCATTCCCATATCAGAGAAATCATAGGTTATCTTCTTGCCAGACTTCTCTGAAAAATACTTATGGAAGACTGCTGTGTAATTCCAGTTATTTATCGCACCGACTGTAAATGTGCTGCAAACCAGCAACACTGATGCTGCTATAATTCCTGTAAGCCAGCCCCGCTTCATGTGAATACTTCGGCTGCTTTGGTTCTGCTGTTCATCGTACCTTGCCTGTATTTGCTTTGCCTTTATAATGAGCTCTTCCTTTTCGGCATAGATTTGACGCATTGCTGCCTGATAATCCTTCTTATTCATACTACAAAACCTCCTTTAACTGTTTTCTCGCTCTTGTCAGCCAAGAACTGATTGTATTACTGCTTTTTCGTAAAATAGCCGCAATCTCCTTGATCGAGTATTCTTCATAGTAATAAAGGTAGATCACATTCCGATATTCTGGACGGATTTTCTGAATTGCATCATATACTGCTTGTGATGATTCGTCTCCAAAATCACCGCTAAGCTTTGGCAGTACGTTCTCCTCAACATCTGTCAACGGAATGTTCCGCTTATGCCTTGCTGATTTAAGATAATCGAAACAGCGATTGATCGCTGCGCGAATAAGAAACGCTTTTGCGTGTTCATGATCGTGAAAATTCTTTTTCTTTTCAAGCAACTGTAAAAATGTTTCCTGTACGATATCCTCGGCTTCGGAACGGTTTCCAGTGTGTTGTATAGCAATGCGAAGCAGAGTATTATAATGTGTAATTACGAGTTCTTCAAAGCCGATTTCTTCCATTGGCGCTTTCACCTCCTATGTTTTGTGACAGTTACTTTAATACAGCTTGTTTTATTCACTATTCAATTATAACACGAGTGAAATACTAATTTTCGTGCAAAGCGAAAAAATTTTTTTAGATTAAAGATAGCGGCTATGTAACAAGCATTTCGTGCTTGCCAAACTCTCTAAGAAATAACTTTTGCTATAACCTCTGAAAAAAATCCCCTACACCAGTTATATTTATGGTATAGGGGATTTGGTTATCCTATTCAGTTTGATATTGTCTTTTCTCCGCTAAGAAACGTGACCTTTGAGGA
>Ga0255342_1005642_pt1 | contig 11874 bp, 12 predicted proteins | sample wastewater_treat_3_FD_192416 | JGI IMG/M metagenome (GOLD analysis project Ga0255342, IMG submission 192416) | Wastewater microbial communities from Lulu Island WWTP, Vancouver, Canada - plant14 | ecosystem: Engineered > WWTP > Wastewater > Unclassified | place: Canada: Vancouver, British...
TAAAAGATATTTTGTAAATATTCACCACCCCCCCCAAGATTAACAAATAAATAACATAGGCGATATTTTGAATACTTACATTGTGTCGCGTAATGCTGCTCTTTTCGCGCAGATACGCCAGCGAATAATTTCTTCCATAATGCTTTGCCACCATACGCAGGCATGTGGGACCGCAATCGCGAAGATCAACTTGATTATAATGAATAAAGCTTCTCAATACTAAAAACCAAATAATCCTGGATAATAGCCTGTCTTTAATGCAGTTGACCTAAAATGCTGCATGTTATTATTAAATTCTTCAATTTCTGCTGCTGAAAAAATCTGATTAACAAATACAGAGGCTGCATTATAGAACTCTATCTTGTTATAAACGAACACATCGTTGTTTGCAAGCATAATAATGTTCTCTTTAACTAATTTGCTAAGGGTTTTACTATCCATACAAGTAAAACCAAAAAAAACATTGTTATTCAGCACAAAAAGCCTGTACTTATCGTTATTATTAAAGTATGGATAGCAAATTTTATAGTACTTTTCAAGAGAATCGCATTGATTATTGACTGCATAAATTTTTGTCAAATCCAACATGCATGAATATTGCCCTGGCTCAAAGTTTTTTTCTACAAACATGTGTTGAGCAGATTTTAAAAAAATCTCACCTTCTATGAGTTTGTGATTTAATCCAAGCAATAAACCTTTGTATTTAATATTGTTAGCCAACTGCATTGTGTCACCTATGTCACTCCACAAAACTATGGCAGAATCTATTAAATCAATTGCACTATCGTATTGGTTTAACACTTCTGCAAATAATGAAGCTCTGTTTAAATATGAAAACGCCCGAAAAGGCAGGTTGTTCGTTTTAAAGTATAGATTGGTCTCTTCATTTAGAAAATACAAACACTGATATGGTGACGTATAAAACAATTTTGAATTTAAATATCCAAGAAATTGTCCATATCCATTTGACAATTTTGCGATAATTAAATTTAGTAAGGAATCAGGCAGCACAAAAGCTTCTTTGCCCAATGTGTCCCGGGCACAAAGAACAGATCGTTCAACACTATTCAATATTTCCTGTTCGTCATCCGACAAAACAGCTCTCATTAGCCAGTATGCAGCTGTATCATATGAGCTATGAGTTCGGAAATAAGCATTGCTGTCAGGAAAACTTTTTGGGCTTTGTGTGATTTCTTTAAGAAAAAATTTCTTTTGAATACCTGGAGAAAAAGAATCAATTATTGATGTGTTCTGTGCTAATGACAGATTTACAAACGCAAACACCTGCAAAATAAAAACGCTAGCTTTCATATTCATCAATTATTTTTTTCTCTTTTACCAATTCAACAATTACTTTTGAAACATCAAACCCTACAAAAGTGTCAAGCCAATAATGTGCTCCAGGTCTATTAATTTCAAGAAAAACATATTCATTATCTGTTGAGAAAATTAGGTCTACTGAATACCAATTTAGTTGAAGCTGTTTACCAAGTTGAAGTAATTGATTACACACTTTTTCAGGAAGTTTTGTCATCTCCCATTTAACATGAGCATCATCATGTACACGCCAATCATTCTTGGTCAAATTTGAATCTTGCGAGTGTATTTTAATTGGATAAATGTTGTCAAAGACAACCACAACCCTTAATTCATATTTTTTTTCAATATATTCTTGAAATGTACAGGGACTGTTTTTTATATTATTAAGCTTAATCTTATCTGAATGTTCGAATATAATAGGAGGAAATGAGTACGGAGGTGAACAAAACTCTCTCAGGCAAATTTTCTCATGCTTTGTAAAGAACCTTTTAATATCGCTTTCACAATTAGAAAAAATAAAGTCAGGAACTTTAAGCCCAATTTTATTTGCAATTAGATACTCTCCAATTTTATTTTGCCATTCCTGAGATCCATTAAATGGAACTGAAGGAATCCAAATCACCTCTCTGTTCACTAAGTACTCAAACTCTCTTATTAGTTGCCCCCACCTTTTGGTAAATAAAAAACTATTTCTATTTTTCCTCGGTGGAATCATATCAAAATCAAATAGTGGCGCAGGAAAACGTGGTGGAGTCCAAATGACGAAGCCAACATCGTCTAAATCTATCATGAAATCGTCGATTTTCAAAAATCGCTTTTCAATACCTTTGATGACTGAAACGATTATATATCCCTTAAGCACTAATTGAGTAAAAGAAACGTACACAAATTTCAAGTTATTACTAATAAGATTGTTTATTAATGAATAAGATAAATTTCCCATTTCAAATGAAAAAAATACTCTTTGTTTTAGATTTGAATCATATTTATAATTAGTTATGACAGCCTTTCGTACTGATTCTTTCTCTTTCTGCACTTCTTTTTCGATATTCCTTATTTTATCAGGCTTTGCAGGAGTCCATGTCCATTTATCAGGATCATTCTTGTGCTCTACTTTTATTTTCAATAATTCAGGAATTTTTCGCCCCAAATATTCTAAACCGAAAACCTTTTTTGACATATCTTTTTGATTACAATTACAATAAATGTTGAGCCACAGTTCATTGGGGTATGATTGTGGCTCAACGAAAATTTACTTAATAACGTCTAAACAACCAGTGATATAAGTGTCCGAAGTTCCTCCTCCAGAAGCTAGTTCACTGGATACATCTGTTGAATCTTGATACGTGTCAGTAGTTGTTCCTCCTGATGCTAATTCAGAAGAACAATCAATACCATCAACATTATTACCAGCAACGATTTTGATTAAATCAGCTTCACATATTGCTTCAACTGTTTTGATTTTCATAATAAAATATTTTGTCGCCTACTCTCTCTCAGCTTTCCCGCCCGAGGCGGACAGGTCGGAACCGCTGTTTCCGCCAAACGGCGGAGTTAAATTGTTTTCTCCCACTTTCGCAGTGTTTCCAATATTCAACTTTTCGCTGCAACAACAGACTTTTTCCATTGAATAAACAATGGGGTTGATAAAAGACTAAAATTGTAATTTGAAAAGCTGGCTATCGGATGCCAAACGCCGGTGAAATATCGCCTTTTAACAGTGATTTTCAACGGTTTTGCGGTGTTTCTTCGTATCTTTGCACGGCATTCAGTTTAATTATTGAATGTTATCTTGAAAGCCGGGGCGGGGAGTGCAAAACCCTTAACCGGTTTTTATTTAAGACGTTCTGAAAAACAATGACTAGTTTTAATTCTTATCTGTTTGTTTTCAGAGCACGTCTTTATACCTTTCAGTGATGTAAACAGGAAAATAGTCTACAATGCAAATCACTTTAGGCATATTTGAAAAAATGTTTCTCTCTGCAAGAACTATCACCCTCTGAAAGCAGTGAAATTTGAGATTAATTTCTTTAAACGCGACAAATGTATAAAATATTTTAGAAAATATTAATTACCCCCCCCTAATTAACATTAAATTAATTTATGCAGTATTTTGAATACTTGCATTATGCCGCGTAATGCTGCTCTTTTCGCGCAGATACGCCAGCGAATTAAACCAAATGAAATTGCAGATAGTTAATAGGCGTACTGGAATTTCAAATTTGGTTAATACCGTTAGCACATGTCATTTATTCATAGAGCTCAAGTACATAATTGACCTTTATTACACAAGTAAACACGGTATAATTCCGCCCAAAATGCTTGGCAACCATACGCAGGCAGGTGGGTCCGCAATCGCGGGAGTCGGGTTGGGTGTAATGGGGGAATTTATTCATTCAATCCAATCATTTCATTTCCTGTTCTATCCGAGCATACCCGCGCCAATCCGCGTCTAAAAATGTTTTAATCCGTGTATTTCCGCGCAAATCCGCGTCAAAAAAATGTTCCATCTGCGTTAATCCGCGTCCAATATCACTCATCGCCCCAGATTTGTTTGTTCAACTTCTTTATCTTTTTCTTATCCGGCACAAAGCCCGTTTCCCGGCTATACGTGCCACATTCCTCAACTGGCACATATCCCTCTTCGCCTTCCCATTTACAGATGTATGGATTATAGGTGCACTTTGCCGGCTGAGAATATATGTTTTCCGGATCCTTAATAAATGCTCTGCAGTCTGTACACATGTGCCGGAACTCACAGTCCTTGCACACATCAATATCATCTTTTTTTATATGCCACCATTTCTGAAATTCAGGAAGATTCACCACATCCTCAATCTTTGTGTTACTGATGTGCCCGTAATGATGCTCCATTGATGGGCAGTTTTTGATGTAACCGTCTTTATCGATGCAGAGTTTGCGGTTGAGGCAGGTGTTGTATTTTTGCGATTCACAAAAGTGTTCTCCATTTTCATTTAAAGTAAAGATTCCGCACTGCAATTCTGAAATTTTACCATCCGTTTTTATCACATTCATTTTATCATACAGAAACATCTTTTTCTCAGTAGAATTGAAAATTTTAACGACAATACTGCTTTTCCCCTTGTCAGTTGAAAGCAAACTATTCAAGACAGATTCCTCGTGTTTTGAATCAAAATAAAACTCCACATATTCTATTTTTCCATGGATAACTTTTTGAATGATTTGGATGATTTCATCAGAATTTACCGAATCCTGTAAAAATCTGAATTGAATATTTGTGTTTGAGAAAGAGAACTCATCAAAAAATGCAATCAAATCGCCAAAGTTCTCCTTTGAAATATCAATGATGGAATTGCTGATCAATGCAGGATAATCCCAAAACATTGATATATCTCTCATTATCCTGACATCTGTTTTGTTCGACAAAAAACAAATACCTTCTTTTATCAGAAAAGAGATGTATTCATTCACAGTTGTTTTATCATGAAATAACGAAACTATTTCGCCGATCGGTTTTTTATCTGCAACTTTCAAAAATCTGAAAACATCTTTTGGTATTCGTTTGGACTGATGGTTGTGAATATCCAGCAATGTTGCCTGGTAATAACCATCTGTCATTAGCCATGTAGAGTATTTCACAAGGTATTCATCTGCCATGTTGATGTTATCTTGAAATTGTTTTATAAAAAGGGATAACAGGCGTAATATTATGCTTTTCAACAACTAAATATGCGGATGATTGAGGTTTGGTTTTAGCCCGCAACTCCATCAAACGATAGTTGTAAGGACATCGTTCAAAGGCCTTTTCGGATATGATTTTTTTATTGTTCATTTTCATCAAGTTGTTTTAACTTCAACGCTATATCCCGCTCGATATAATAATTCCCAATTCCCGAAACAAAATCAAACTGGCCTACCGGATTCACTTCGAGAAAATAATAATCTTTCCCATCGTACAATGTATCTATCGAACCACTATTCAAATCCAAATCTGCCATTAGTCCTTGTAGCTTCTTCTTGTATTCTGTTGGCAATTGTATCGGTACCATTCTTGGAGGCGACTGATACACCTGCTCTCTGTAATCGACTGTTTTTGCCGGAAAGATGGCAAGTGAATACCATAAATCCATGAAAAAGAATGTTCTGATTTCAAAAACAGTCCTGATTTTTTTCTGAAACAATGAATAAAAAAATGTATCGTTTACGTTTGCTTTTGACGTATCAACTTCTTTAACAGAGTCACAAACATAATGACTATCCGTTGAATAAGAAAATACATCCTGCAAATTTTTTGTCACATATCGGCATTCATGCGAAAATTCAGGAAAATGTCTGCCGATTAGTGTGTCAGGAACAGCAATACCATGCTCCTGAGCCTTCGAAAGAGTAATAAGTTTATTTACATTGTAATTATGCTGAAAATTTATACACTTCTTTTGTTTCAGCTGATAATAAAAATAATCCGCCAGCGCTTTTTGCTCCTCATAGAAATGTCTGTTTAACGAACTAGCCGACACCTGCTGATTAATTAAATCAGGAGGTATTGCCATCATTTTTATCATTCCCCTTCGGTTCCAGACAACATTTATTTGATTCATGTAAACCCGCATGCCTTTGTGAACAAATGAAAGATTTTGAGTGCCGCCCTCAAAACGAATTTTTTGATCGAGATCAATTAAACTCGTATTCTCAAGTACAATAAAGTGCGCATTAAAAAACTCCAGCCATTGTCTGGTTTTCATTGCGCTGATGTCATCTTTTTCTGCGAATACAAGGATCATAACAGCATTCCAAATCCAATTGACATTTACTTAATTATTGTTATTCGCTTCTAAACGCATTTTTCAGTAAATAAACTGTGGACAAATTTCATTACTGATCTGCCTCATTAAAATTTTTCCGGAAACTAATGCCAAACCTGCACCAATAATTATTTCCACCGCCAAACATAGCCAATTTAATGATCATGCTTTTCTTTGTCCACGTTTTTGACACGCTTTCTTTGTCAGATGTATTTTCATAATCTCTTCCATACATACTAACTAAATAAACTAACATTTTTTCATACAGAACATTCTGTAGTTTTGTGAATTCTTTCAAGGCTGTCTTTTGAGACATGTACAAAGAAAAATTTATAGAAAAAAGTCGGTTTTCTCCATTAAAACATAAAACCACATCGTCGAAACGAATATCACCAATCTTGCACATCGATGTATCATTACCGCAATATTTATATCTGATAATATTCTCTACGGGATCCCAAATACAAATATCTGATCCGTATTGTTCAACAGAATCGCCAAAATTGAATATACGAAAGCCATTGTCAGAAATTGGGGTATTTGTGCTTTGCGCAGTAAGCAATGCCGGACATGCAATCAAAACAACAATTAGAAAAATTATCAACTGTCTTAATGAATTCTCTCTCATAATTCTGTGTTTTCGTTTATTCAGACCAACTCATCGTGACAATATTTCATAGCCTGTCACAATTGATCCCATTTCTTTCAATTTCTGCTTTGCAACATCGGTTGCCGTTTCATTCGAAAAAGCAGGTATAAGTTCCCACACATTTTCAAACCAGAATGAATCGAAATTTCTCCACTGCCAAATCATTTTATTCTGCATAACATCAATGTCCTGCAAAAACACAGATTTCCTATTGCTGTTGATTTTCCTTTTTCCCGAATCGCTCAATTGAAACACGACCAAGGAGTCGCCAACTGAAAACACCGTATGGCAACCATACACCTGCGTGGAATCGAACCTGTAATTATCAACAATCCCAGCGTATTCTCTTGCATCAAGTCGTCCGGCCAATATTTCGCCGATAAAGAAATCATTGTATTTCAAGTACTTTTTTTTGTCAAAAAAATTATGGATTAAAATAATTTCATATCCTGAAAAACCGCCTCCAAACAGTCTATATGTAAGAAATTTCCCATAATCGGAGTAAAGTTTCATAAGTTTACGCATATTCCTTGAATCAATTTTCTTTCTTTGCCTCAGTTCAGCTTTCGAAAATGATGATTCTCCCCGAAAAAGCTGGTCATCCTTTCCCATGCTTTCCAGTTTCTCAATAAGTTCTTGATAATCTATATTGTCCACTGAATTTTGCTTTTTTATGTTCTCTAATTCCGTCCGAAGATGTTCTACTCCTTCATCAGATAAAAAAGAGGATACCCACGATATAAACTGAGAGATTGTAACTGTATCGTTCGTTTGAGAATATCTTGTCTTGAATAAAGATATTTTCACATCGTCATTGTCACTTCTGGAAAGACAGACAGAAATATTTCTTATGTCAATCATCATCCGAATATTCATAGATTCAGCTATATTATAACACATCAATGCCGAATCAACTTCGTTTTGCATTATATGATTTTCAGCCTTAAAAACATTTTCATAATATGCGCGTACTTCCGTTTTTGGGGGATCAGAGAATATCGCCACATTTATTGCCATAACATCCACACAAAAGTACATGGATGAAAATGTCGAAATAAAAAAAACAAATCGTTTCATATCAGTTTTATTATTTAAATCAGGCATCTGACAAACTTCCAGATGCCTGATTTCAAAAGATCCTTTTAATTTTTCAATTGGGAACTGTATTTGGATCATCACCCGGATCAAGATGGTAGCATCCATTTCCATTTGACCAATATCCTCCACCAAATCCATCATTTACATAGATTTGAGTAACTCTATCAGTTGATGGGTTACCAAAATCACTCGCTCCTCCTCCAGAATATGTAAGTCTGGTATCACCATATTTTAAACCGCCAACAATATTTGACATCATGTCATTTGTCAAAGCAATTCTGTCCTCATTTAATTTTTTCAGTTTCATATTGTTTTTTTTCACCGCCTACTCTCTCTCAGCTTTCCCGCCCGAGGCGGACAGGTCGGAACCGCTGTTTCCGCCAAACGGCGGAGTTAATTTGTATTTCCCACTTTCGCAGTATTTCCAATATTCAACTTTTCGCTGCAACAACAGACTTTTTCCATTGAATAAACAATGGGGTTGATTAAAGACTAAAATTGTAATTTGAAAAGCTGGCTATTGGATGCCAAACGCCGGTGAAATAGCGCCTTTTAACAGTGATTTTCAACGGTTTTGCTTTGTTTCATCGTATCTTTGCACGGCATTCAGTTTAATTATTGAATGTAACTATGAAAGCCGGGGCGGGGAGTGCAAAACCCTTAACCGGTTTTTTTTAAGACGTTCTGAAAACCAATGACAAGTTTTAAGTCTTATCTGTTTGTTTTCAGAGCACGTCTTTATGCCTTTCAGTGATGTAAACAGGAAAATTGTCTACAATGCAAATCACTTCAGGCATATTTGAAAAAATGTTTCTCTCTGCAAGAACAATCACCCTCTGAAAGTAGTGAAATTTGAGATTAAATTCTTTTAACGCAACAAATGTAAAAGATATTTTGTAAATATTCACCACCCCCCCCAAGATTAACAAATAAATAACATAGGCGATATTTTGAATACTTGCATTATGCCGCGCAATGCTGCTTTTCTCCCGCAGATACGCCAGCGAATTAAACCAAATTGAAATTGCAGATAGTTAATAGGCGTACTGGAATTTCAAATTTGGTTAATACCGTTAGCACATGTCATTTATTCATAGAGCTCAAGTACATAATTGACCTTTATTATACAAGTAAACACGGTATAATTCCGCCCAAAGTGTTTTGTCACCATACGCAGGCAGGTGGGGCCGAAGTCGCGGGAGTCGGGTTGTTTATAGTGGGGGAAATGGTTCAATGATTAAATGGTTAAATGATTAAATGGCTAAATGATTAAACGATTAAACGACTAAATGGTTAAATGATTAAACGAATAATTAGATGCAACTCCGCGTTAATCCGCGCGAATCTGCGTCTACCTATTTTTGAATTTGCAGTCCTCCGCATAAAACCGCGTCCAATATCACTCATCGCCCCAGATTTGTTTGTTCAACTTCTTTATTTTTTTCTTATCCGGCACAAAGCCCGTTTCTCTGCTATACGTGCCACATTCCTCCACCGGCACATAGCCATCTTCGCCTTCCCATTTACAGATGTATGGATTATAGGTGCACTTTGCCGGCTGAGAATAAATATTTTCAGGATCCTTAATAAAGGCTCTGCAATCAGTACACATGTGCCGAAACTCACAATCCTTGCACACATCAATGTCATCCTTTTTTATATGCCACCACTTCTGAAATTCAGGAAGGTTCACAACATCTTCAATATTTGTATTACTGATGTGCCCATAATGCTGCTCCATATATGGGCAGTTTTTGATATAGCCGTCTTTGTCAATGCAGAGTTTGCGGTTGAGGCAAGTATTGTGATTTTGAGACTCGCAAAACAATTCTTGATTAACAATGAAATCATCTCGATTGATACATCTACATTCCATAACACTAAATATATCTCTAATTAATAGCTCAACAGTACTATGCCCGTTAAGAAAATCAAACGTTTTATTTTGCTCGGCTTTATAAAAAATAATCTTACCGCACCTTTGATTCTTTAGTAAAAGCATCTCAATGTTTTTTAGATTGGGGTTGTCAGCAAACGGAAAACATAATTCGATATGCTTAAACCCAGTATTATCAAATAATTTCATCAGGTTATTAAAATTTTTTTCATGAAAATACGATCTAAGAATGATCTTTAGATTTAGACAATTCAACTTTTCTAATTTGTTAATTAAGCAAGCACTATTTGTCGAAAGATTATATACAATTGCATTTGATATTTTACAAAATGTTGATTCTGTGAAGTCTAATATAGAAAACATCTTTGCCTCTTCTTTTGATTTAGCAAAATAAATTGCATCAATTTTTTGCAAGAATGTTAAATACTCTTCGAGTATATAGTGTTCATCATAATTATATTTAGAAAATATTTTTTCTAACCTTGCACGATCATTTCTCTTAACAAAGTTTATCAGCGTATTAGGTACTAAATAATATTTATGCCGCTGGACATCATACAAGGCTCCTCTTTTAAATCCATTGACAAATTGACAATGTGGTATTGCGACTATGATATCCTGAGAATTCATGTCAATGTATTACACAAATTGGTTTAGCAGGAAACAAGGAATTGTATTGAGACATCTTGTATTTCTTAAAACTAACCTTTTTTGATAGCACGATTTTGTTTTCTGAATTCGAATAATCAATTATTGTTACCATATTCATAAAAATAGGCAGATCTTTCTTAAACCCTGAATTAACAATGTCGTTGATTTTCATCTGGCAATTGAAATTAAGTATTTAGCAATTTCTTTTTCAATGCAATAATTACATATATGGCTAACATTTAGAAACTGGCCAATTGGATTTACTTCTAAAAACACAAACTCTTCATTTGAAGATAAAATAAAATCTATCGAACCAGTTTGCAAATTAAGATTGCGCATCAACTTATCTATTGATATTTCGATATGCTTTGGTAGAATTATTGGTACATTTCTGTTTGGATTTAAAACGTTATAGTTTCGGTAGTCAACAGAAGTTGTTTCATCGCATTGAGATAGTATTGCCATAGAAAAGCATTTTCCATCTAAATAAAAGACCCTGATCTCAATCCTTTTTTCTATATACTCCAAAAACAAGGATGGAAAAAACTGCTCAGGTATTTCATTGATATTATCCTTGGAGATTATACTTGTATAAGCAATGAATCCGAATTCATCCTCTACGGTACTTAAAGTATTTCTTATTGCTTTAGTCACAACTCTCTTATAACAATTGTAAAAAGCCAGCAAGTCACTTTTTTTATTTGTTATAATATAGTTTGGCACTCTGAATAATGATGACGCGATATCTATAGCAATTAATCTATTAAAATCCCTTAAATGAAAAGAACCAAGTGAGGGTATTTGTGATAAATTATAGTGAATATACTCATTAATTGTGAATATTTCATCTTTAAAAATATTGTCGATTGACGCATTATCGGTTAGAGAAATATTGAAGTTGAAACCATTTCTTCTATACCAATATGATTTTATATTATCAAAGTCAAGAATAAAACCATCACCGCCGATAATTATTCGGTTATTTTCAAGATGACAATAATTTACGTTATCATTTTCAGTCAATATAGTAGCATTGTGGCCAAAATATTCAAGCCACTTAACAACATGAAATGTTGTAATATCTGTTGTTGCAGATAGAATCAAAATTTCCTTATAATTAGTCTCCACATCGTGGCTGTTGTACTCCATCATGTCTGCAGAAAATTATTGAATAATTACAATTTTTTCTAATGCCCACATTCCAATAAATAATGTATTTATCAAGAAACTTAACGTTTAATTCGCCGTTGCGTAAATAGTGTACAACCTTAAGGTTTTCATAAACGGGAGATGTTGAAATTTTGCTCCAATCAAGTTTATTGTTTTTAGAAATAAATAAGTTGTCAAAAACAACATATCTGAAAACATCAGGATTTTTCCTGAAAGCATATCGCATGTACTGCTTCACAGCATAGTTATAATAATGAGCATAGGCTCCGTGCAATAAATCCGGCATCAGAATAATGGAGTAATAA
>Ga0255342_1005650_pt1 | contig 11862 bp, 11 predicted proteins | sample wastewater_treat_3_FD_192416 | JGI IMG/M metagenome (GOLD analysis project Ga0255342, IMG submission 192416) | Wastewater microbial communities from Lulu Island WWTP, Vancouver, Canada - plant14 | ecosystem: Engineered > WWTP > Wastewater > Unclassified | place: Canada: Vancouver, British...
CTACCGACAACACTATCATAATTAACAATAAAAAGGCTTATATTTTTCAAATCTTATTAATTTTAATTTAGCCGTCCCGCAGAATTGCGGGAGAACCCGGAACCACTCCCGCTATAAACAGCGGGATTGCTCTACCGACAACACTATCATAATTAACAATAAAAAAGTTTATATTTTTCAAATCTTATTGATTTTAATTTAGGCCAGCCGGGATTCGAACCCGGGACCACCGCCTTAAAAGGGCGTTGCTCTACCGACTGAGCTACTAGCCTATGTTTCTTTCAATTCACTCAGTAATGGGACCACTCCCGCTTTAACAGCGGGATTGCTCTACCGACTGAGCTACTAGCCTATGTTTCTTTCAATTCACTCAAGTGACGGCTCCGTAGTACTACGGAGTACCGACTGAGTTCAGCAACAGGATTTCTCCAAAACATTAACTCTGTTGACCGAACCAAACAAACAAATAATAACGATTACTTTAAATAAATCAACGCATTTTTTTATATAGTTTCGAATTTATCTTAATTTTAATTTTTGTGCCATCATCTAAAGTTACCCATTTATATATAAGGTTTGGTTTGAAGGTTCTTTTTGATGCTATCATAGAATGAGATCTTTTATTTCAAGATTTAGTTCATTTTCCAGTAAAATCACATATTCTCGCCATTTTAAATTAATTAATTTATTAAAACAATAACATCCAAGCTATATTTCGTTATTAAACATAGACAAGGAACACGATATTTAGTAAACACAATCATTAGTCATTATCTTCTGATTCTGATTTTCCAGAATCATCATGAGATTCCTCGGAATCTTCTCCTGTTGCTGATTCTTCTTGTGCTGCAAGCTCTCTAGCCTCCTCTTCAGCTGCCGATTTTTTCAAATCTATAACAGTAACCACTGGTAATTCTCCATCTTCTTCAGACACTATTCATTCTGGAAGTTGTAAATCTTTAACAAATATAACGGTATCTAAATCTGTAACACCAGAAACATCCACAGTAATTTCTTTTACCAAATCTTTTGGTAAGGCATTAATCATCAAATAATCTTTTAACAACTCAAAGTTTGCTTCTCAAGATTTTACCAAAGGAGATTCTTCATCTCAAATCATAACTATCGCAACCTCAGCAGAAACTTTTACTCATTTTTTAATTCATAAAAAATCAATATGAATAGCTTTATCAGTCACAGGATCTAGCTGAATATCTTGTATCAAAACCAATTCGTCTACTCATTCTCATGTTAGTGTAATCGGAGTACTATATCATGTTTGTCTATATAGTTTCACAAATTCATTTCTATCACATAATATAGAAATTGGTTTTTCTAAGTGTGTGGCATAAACTACAGCAGGTACTTTATCTTCCCTTCTAAGTTTTCTCACCTTTTTTCATTTTATATTACGAAGTTCTACATTTAGTTTCATGATTAAAATCTTTCAAAAAAATTAAAAAACTATTTTTCACTTTCTTCATCTCAAGATGATTCCGCTTCCTTATTTTCATTTTCAACATTTGCATCATCAACATTTTCACTGTTATTTGTAGTAGATTCCTCCTCTACTACTTGTTCAGTACTTTCAGCCACGGATTCAACTGCTGTCTCTTCAACTACTTCTTGAGTCTCAGTTGAAGTTTCAACTATTTCTTGCTTTTCAACTGGTGTTTCAACTGCTTCTGTATTTACCTCAACATCAACTTTTTCTTCTTTTTTAGGTTGTAATCATTCTAATAAATCAACTCATCTCATTGAAGCATCAATTTCACTCTTGAATCTTGCATCTTTTCCAACCTTATCTCTAATATAATATAATTTAGATCTTCTAATTTTATAATCATCTAACAATATAACTTTTTCAAAGTTAGGAAAAGATAATGGATAAATTTTTTCTATAGTCATCCTAGCAACCTCTCCTCTGATAGTAAATGTCCCATCAGGATGATTTGGTTTTTTTACCTTAATTACTAATCATTTAAATTTCCAGATTCTTTTTGTATCTCATTCTCAAACATTTTCATGAATCTCCAAAAACATACCAGGCTTGATTGGCAATATATATTTAGAATGTTTTTGATGAATATTTTTTAATCTATCATAATTCATTGTATAATTTTTATCAACTAATAAAAAATTTTATCTAATCAAATTTTATTTTTTACTATTAACAACTCTAGCTTTCCATTTCTTTTGTTGTTCCAACATTTTTCTAGTATCCATAATTACTACTTTTTCTACTCTACTTAGAGCTTTATTTAATTTCTTTTTACCCATAGTTTTTAATCTTCACATTATGATTCTATTTTAGAAGATAAATCTTTTAATCACTTTCTATCTAAAGCTTCTTTAACTTGACCCATAGTGATTCAATATTTTTTTAATCTAGCCAAAGCTTTTTGTTTGGTATCTTTTACCCATTTAGTTTCTCATTGAATTGATTCTTTTTTCAATACCAAAATGTATCGTTCAATAGCTTTCTTGTATTTTTGTCCAGACTTTCTTTTTTTCCAATTTAGTCCAACCAAAAAACGCTTTATTTTTCTTCCATTAGTATCTCACATATTAACATTAATTTTAAATTCTAAAGTATAATTTTATTACGAACAACTAATTAACATATTTTGCCATATAAGCAAAAGCCTTGTTGGCTTCAGCCATTTTATGAGTTTCTTCCTTTTTCTTAACAGCCGCTCATTGATTTGCATAAGCTGCCAAAATTTCTTCAGATAATTTTTTGTACATAGGTTTTCCACTTTTTGCTCTAACAGCATCCAAAATCCATTTCATAGCATAAAACAATCTTTTATTCTGTTTTACTTCTACTGGAACTTGGTAAACAGATCCCCCTAATCTTTTAGATTTAATCATCATTTGTGGAGATGCATTTTCTATTGCTGTTTCTACAACTATTTGAGGATTCATATGTCCACTAGATTTAATTTCTTTTAACATATCGCTGTATATTTTCTTAGCTACAGACTTTTTACCATCTTTCATAAGATAATTTATAATTTTATCCAACTTTTCATTGGAACTTGGTAATACTGTTCTAGCATTTTTATTTGATTTTACTGCCATTTAACAAAACATAATTTGATAAAACTATTTCTAACTCTTTGGTCTTTTTACACCATATAACGATCTACCTTTTTTTCTTTCTGGAACTGGATTTGCATCATACTTTCATCTCATAATATGATATTTCACTCAAGGAAGATCTTTTACTCTTCATCACTTTACCAATACAACACTATGCTCTTGTAGAGTATGAGATTGACCAGGAATATATGCCAAAACTTCTGCTCCATTTGAAAGTCTAACTTTTGCAAATTTTCTTTGAGCTGAATTTGGTTTTTTTGGTCCCATCACTCAAACTTTTAAACAAACTCATCTCTTGAATGGAGATGGCATATTAACTTTTTTGTTATTTTTTAATTTATTGATAGAAAATTGCAAAACTGGTGATTTTGATTTCTTTTTTTTGATTTGTCTTCATTTCTTAATTAATTGGTTGATTGTAGGCATATTTGTCGTTTTCTAAAAAAATTAAAATGACATTAAAATGTCATCAAGTGGACTCAGTATAAAAAAATAAAAACAAAAATCAAGTCAAAATGTAAAAAAACTTTTCCTGTTAAATCAAAGTCTATTAGCTATTTTAAACACAAGTATAACTTTTCATACCTCCTATACTACCCAGATGTGATTAGCTAGCTCTGCAAACAGCGCTCGGGCGGATGAATGCTTTTATTTCAGGCAAAATTGAAAAATTACCTTCTTATTTTCCTCCACAGCAAACGCAACCCGCTCGGTCCTGTAATTCCCGCACCATAGGACTACGGGGTCGCGCCTACAATCTGTGGGTAATAAATCAGGAGAAACTTCACTCTCTCATTTTGCAAGTGAAATATCTATCCCTCCTTTTGCAGGCGCGACCCCGTAGTCCTACGGGGCGCGCCTACAGTTGGTGGGGAACATATCAGCTTTTCTAGTAGTAGGCACTAATTCACCCTCTCATTTTGCAGGTGAGCTATCTATCCCTCCTGTTGCAGGCGCGCCCCGCTCGGTCCTGTAAGTCCCGTACTGTATAAGGACTACGTAGCAAGACAGGCAAGTTTGTAGAATATTTGTAATTAAAATTCCTCCCTAGGGGGAGGCTGAATGTCCTGAATTTATGAGGGACTAGGTGGGGGTTTACCCTCAACAACAACCCCCATCTACCCCGTCCCGTAGAACTACGGGCGGGGAGCTACAGCTTCCCCCAAGGGAAGAACTTTATAAACTTTACAAACCCCGCCACGTAGTACTATGTACGTGGCAAGCTTTACGAACTCAATAAACTTAATGCCATTATTTCAATCAACAAAAAAAGCACCAGTCAAAACTAGTGCTTTCTTTAATAATATCGTACTATTGTTTCAATACCTTAACAGGTTTTGAAACTTGTCCATCTTGCATAACAAAACGAACGTAGTACATTGTAGGAGTTAACTCAGACATATCAATTGATACATTGTTGTCTGAATCAACACCTTTAGAATAGATCATTTTCCCCATAACATCGAATAGCTGAATTTCAGATACATCAACATTATCACCCAATTCGATATTTAAAATATCAGAAACTGGATTTGGGAAAACAGAAATATCAATCAAAGGGTGTTCGCCCACACTTACAGGACCAACAGTAATTTGTCTTGAAACCGAAGCTTCACAAATACTATTAGTATAAGTATAGACGATATTGTGAGTGCCTGGACCCCAATAAGCCGGATCGAAGTATACTCCGGACAGCTGTCCATTTACAGTGAGTTCGCCTCCTGGAGGAGAAACCACTAATAGAACAGGTGCCGAATTTTCTTCAACACTTACTGGGCAATCCAGTGTAACCACTGGAGTTTCGTACACAGTTATAGTAACCGTATCATCACCTCCACACATGGCGGAAGTAAGTGTGTAAGTTACTATATGGACTCCTGGACCCCAATAAGCTGGGTCAAAGTGAGCCATTGCTGACTCACCATCAACCATGTAATAGCCACCACTAGGATAAGCTGTTAGGTTGATTGGTGCATCTCCTGTACACATTTCTGTGGCAGGAGTAGATAAATGCACATTTGTAGGAGCATGCACAACAATATTGTCAGATGCAAAAGCTACACATCCATAAGGATCTGTGTAAGTATATTTTATCTGATGTGTTCCTGTATCAGCTACAGCTGGATTGAAAACACCATTGTTTACTCCATTTCCAGAGTATACACCACCCGCTGGAACTCCTCCTGTAAGAACAAGTGGAGCACTACTCAAACACAATGATCCTTGCGGTATGTTGAGTGTTGTTGTAGGTGGGTGATGTACTGTTATGCGTTCCGTAACAGCATTATAACAACCAGTTACTGGGTCAGTATAATGCGCAGTAATGTCATAAGTACCGCCAACTGCAACAGTTGAAGGATAAAAGACATTTCCTGCAACACCATTTCCAGTAAACCATGGTTGTCCATTAGCAGGAGTTACTGTAGTTAAAGAAGCCAATGTAATTGGATCCCCATCACTACAGATATCCATAGGTAAATTAAATGTTATTTGTGGCATTGGGTTGACAAGCACTTGTATGCTGTCAACATCTGAACAACCATAAGAATTACTTACAGTCACATAGTACCATGTAGGCACTAATGGATTGACAGTAATCTCAGGAGTTGTTGCTCCGGTTGACCACAAGTAAGATTCACCACCCGATGCTAATAAAACAACATCCGATCCACCACAAGATGATGAACCAGAAGTGATAATTGCATTTGCTACTGGTACTGGATCCTGTCCTACAGTAAAGTAGAACGGGCTACCAGATGCCATACAATTATTTGCATCTTTTACCGTTAATGAGTAACCACCTTGGGCTAGGTTAGTTATGGACGAAGTCATCGCTCCAGTACTCCAATTATAGGAATAAGGAGCTACTCCACCATTTACACTAACTGTTGCACTACCTAGTGGAGTACCCATACAGTTAACATCGTCAACTGTTAGTGTAGCCACTAGTTGTGGTGGCTGATTTATAGTTACAGGAGTTGCAACAGCTGTACAGCTATTAACATCTGTTACAGTTACAACATAGGTTCCTGCAGCTAGACCACTAGCTGTTTGAGAATTTTGTCCATTACTCCAATTATAAGAATAAGGACTTGTTCCGCCAGTTGCAGTAACTGTCGCATTACCAGTATTGCTTCCTGCACACAACACATTAGTATGTGAAGTAATAGTTGCAGCTAGCATTGGATCCGTACCAATGCTTATAGAAATACTTGTTTGACAGTTATTGTGATCTGTAACAGTCACCAAATGTGTACCAGATGATAAATTGGACACAGCGGGTCCTGTTTGTCCACCACTCCAAGTGTAAGTGTATGGAGTAGTACCACCTATTGCATAAACAGTAGCTGCACCGCTATTTGGACCAGTACAGTTAACATTTGTAGTAGTAGCTACAAACAACTGTAACTGTTCAGGTTGCGGAATGTTTGTAGTAAAGGAAGCACTACAACCATGAGAATCTGTCACAGTTATTGAATGTAGACCAGCATTTAACTGATTATTCTGAACAGTACCAACACCATTATCCCAATGATATGTGAATGGCATAGAACCTCCACTTGGAACAAATGTAGCACTACCATCAGCTTGACCATAACATTGTGTCGGAGACACATCTGTTATGTTTCCAGTTGGCAACTGATTAACAGTCACCACTCCCGCTCCAGAACCTGTTTCAGAACAACTTTCATTTACAACTGACTCTAAGGTGTATATTGTAGTTGTACTAGGAGAAACCGTTAAATAATACGGTGAAGCTTGTAACTCTTCACCACTAATTGTATGAAGAATTGACCCCTCCTTGTACACTATATACAGTGGATCATTAGTGAAATCTATTCTCAACTGTGCAGATTCTCCCGCACAAATTGTAGGCGTTCCACTAATTTGAGCTGTCGGAGTTGCTTTCCAAGATCCTTCAAGATTAACAACCGTAAGGTCTTCTTCTTGAGAGAAAGCAGACAAGCTAACTCCAAAAACAGCAAATAATAATATAAATATAAACTTTTTCATAATTTTAAATTTTTTTTCTATTTATTAATAATAACTTTCACAACCAGTGCCATTGTCTTTTATTTTGACATGTACAAATGGTGTTCCATATGGAACATCAACTGAAATGTCCACTGGACCTGAATTGGTTGGTAAATTAGGAGTTGAAGACATAATTGGATACTCAATAGTATGAGCCGTATTCCAAACTTCAAGATCCCAAGGACCCATACCAGTAAACCCTGACACTCTCAGTTTCATCTCTTCACCATTACAAGTATTACTTGGTATTGGTGCAACACTTAAATCAGGAAGTGCATCAACATTGATTGTGAGAACATTTGATGTTCCTGTGCAACCTTGACCATCAGTCACAACAACATAAGCATCTTGTCCGTCATGTTGAGCCATATTAATAGTCCAATCACGAGTGTTAGAAGTTGTTGTTGTAGGGGTTCCAGCAATAAAATACCGCCAAGAAGTAATATTAGCATTACCACTTGTTTCATTTATTGTAGCAATTTGAGTATTACAAAAACGACCTTGTGAATTCAAATTGTCAAATGAAACAACAGGGGTTGGATTGTCGTAAACAGTCATAGTAATCCCATCCGCTGGCGGTAAAGTAGCTACACAATCTCCATTCGCAATACTATATGTAATAGTCTGTCCATGACTAGGAGTGTAATTAAATATGTTGCTTGTACTATCTGCAACAGGAACAGGAAAACCGCCCACAAACCACTTATAGGTAGAAGAGCCCGGTTGAGCATTAGTTGCTACCGCTGTAAACTCAACATCTGTGCCAGCACATACAGCATTTCCTGGATTTGCCGTCAATGTTAAATTAGTGGGAGCCCCAAGAACCGCCACATGAAGTGTGGTATCTCTATTACATCCAGTTCCATAAACAGTAATTTTAAATTCATAATCACCAGGAATATTCAACATTGGTGTAGTCCTGTTAATCACATTCCCATTTCCACCTTGAATATATCCATTTGGGTTAGGATAGTTTCCCACTATATCCCAAGCATAAGTTCCATCTAGTGTAATATTGAATGTAAGTGTTTCACCCACACACACTGATGATGCTGGTGTTGGAACTGTTGAAAAATGTGTCCAATCTGGTGTACTAGCCCAATATGAGCTTAAATCTACTATACAATTGCTTGATTGGCTAAAAACGCTGTTATTAACAAAAAACATAACAGCAAATAATAATGCAAATAAATTAAACTTTTTCATAATTTTAAATTTTTTTTAATTAATACTGATTTTTTTTAATTTTTGTACGACTAAAAATTAGAACAATGTTGATCGCTAATTTTTACATGTACAAATGATGTTCCATGTGAAATTTGAACACCGTTTATGGTGCCACTTGCAGTAGTTACAGTATGATCTACATCATACTGATCAATATGTGTAGGATCCCAAAACGATACTACCCAAGGGCCTGTCCCAGTAAGGTTAATATAATCCCAATTCAACATATCATTACAAGATGATGAAGAGGGTTTTATTAGTCCTACATCAGGCAAAGGATGAACTGTCATAGTTATCGGCGCAGAAGTTGCTGAGCAACCATTTTCTGTAACCTCCACTTTCACAATATCACCATCACCCAAAGAACTAATAATGCATTGATTACCCGTACTTGGGACAACACCACCGTTAACCATAAACTCATAATTAGATCCACCCGAAGCAAAAAAAGTAACCGCTTCACCTTCACAAATTTCATTATTACCAGATATTTGTGCATTTGGTGGATCAATAACATTTATTCTACACAACCCACTAATTTTTGATCCTGTGTGATTGTAATAAACCTGTACTAAATACTTGTAACAATACCCTTGTTGTGCAGACCCAGACATAGGTACTGACCAATTTAAGTTTGTTCCAGTATATTTAACAGGAGAACCATATGTGTTACAACCATCTATAGATATATATTCAAAAATGCGAACAGAATCTACAACGGTAGTGTTAGGAGAAACTACTATATCTAATGATATGGTGTCGCCCACACAAAGGTTCATTTCATACACATTCGGATTTACCGGATGACCATTTATGGTCATTGTTGGCGGTGATTGTGCGAATGAAAATGAATTTAAGGTTGAAAAAAACAATAAATAAATAATTTTTCTCATCATAATTTTAATTTTAATTTTTTTTGATTATATTGATTTTATTAAACAACTTTATAAATAAATACCTCACCACTAATGATTATATACTTTTTCATGAGTTTTCAAGAAAAGTTTTAAATTTCTATATGGTGGAGAATTTATTCGATTATCTAAAAAATCAATCATCATCAGATTAGACATAATTTTTCTCATAACAATTACTCCTTTCTTTGATTGATATTTTAACGATCTGCTAAGTCCTGGGCCTTAGCTACCCAAAACCACAATATATGGTTCTTACCAAAATGATAACAATTCCCACACAAAAGTCAAGCCGTTTTATTAAAAAACAATATATTTTGTACTAGTTTTAAAACAAATTCTTTCTTTTGGGAAAACCCCAGTTTACCTTACCTCTTTTTCTCAATCACCCCTATCCCCTTTGATTACGGAGTTCTCCGTAACAAGCAAAGAGGGGTTTTCTCAGCCTCTATCTAATGTCCCCCTCTTTTTCAAAGAGGGGGATTTAGGGGGTGATTGAGAAAAAAAGAGGGATTGGGGATGATTTAGAATCAAAAAGGGGGGTTTGGGGGTAATTAAAAATCAGAAAGAGGGGGAATTGTCAAAACAGCACCGGGCAGCAAGAACTACTAGGTAGTATTGATGTTGAACAGGTGGCATTATTAAAAAAAGTCTAGCATTTAGCCAGACTCTTTTCTAAAAATTATTTAATTTTAACTATTTACTCAACATCACATGAGACCTATGTAACATCAACATAACCCAACCTCTAAGCTCATAATCCCATGGTTTTGATATTTTTTTCATAATTCCAACTGAATTTAATGCTTCCAAATGGTAATTATAAAAAGGATCTCATCCATTGTAGTATTCTCATCGTATAGCTCTAGACAAAACTGTACCAAATTGAGCTCTAGTCACAACACCGTCGGGATCAAAACTAGTTTTTGGTTTTCATGTATTATCTACTCCCATAAGTCACATTTGACAAGCCTGAATTACAAACTCATACAAATCTTGTCCTTTTAGGTAACTTATATCATCAAATTTACAGTTGATACCAGTATTAGCTTTTACTCCAAGAACTTTTTTAGACCATTGCACCATCATTTTCGCCATATGAGATCTGATCAATTTTCATTCCAAATCAGCTTTGAAAATGTTTGGCATAGTAGTAACTCACATATTATAAGCATACAGATATGCTAAATTTAATTCTTTACTATAAGGTGAATTTGAAATATCTCATATTCTATCGTATTTTCAAGGATTCAATCATGTTCCAGTAGCTACATTCCCCGTAGTAACAGATATTCAAGTACCACTACAAGCATTCCCCACATTTCAATTTATACAATTTACACCTGGTTTTTTTTGATAAGTTCAATTTACACAAACAAGATCAACAAAATTACAAGTTGGTGTAGACGATCCACCTCATCATCATGATGAACCACCACCTGATGTACCACAACTAGGAGAACATGATGAATACTGATAAGATCAATTCAAAATTCAATTTACACAAGTTCTAGTCTGAGAAACACAAGTAGAACCACAAGCCACTGAACTAGATTGATATGCTGTAACTGAACTTCAACTAGCAATCGTTCATCCCCAAGGAAGTGCACAAACTCAAATTGAAGAAGGATTACATCAAGTATATATATATCAACCAGTAATTGAATTAGACAAATTTGTATTAAAATCTGCATCACATTGTATTGTTTGCTGTTCACAAGCTCATGTAGTAGTTTTATATAATGTCATAGTCTGTCAAGAACTTTTACTTAATCAAGAATAAGTACATGTAGATGATGATGTACCACAAAGCCCTCATGGACTAACAAAATCAGCACCACACATACATTCAGTAGCACTTAAAGGACAATGTTGTCAATTATTACAAATGTATTCATCTGTATCAGAATCATAATTACACATCTCTCCACAATAATTTCAACCAGTTACAAATCATGGTCATGCAACATTACATATACATTGAGTAGCACTACAATATTGTCAAGGTGTACAGTCATATTCATCTGTATCAGAATCATAGCTACATGGTACGCTCTGTGCATTCACAAAAGAAAATGCTCCAAACATCAGAAGCAAAAGAGATAATATTAGTTTTAAATTTTTCATTGCTGTTGAAAAAAAATCTAAAAAATAATTATAGATGAACAAAGAATACATTTTTACCTACAAATGTCAATAGAAAATGTAAAAAAGAACAAATCCTCTTGTTTTAGGGATTTTATGATTCTCTTCTCAAACAAAAATCACCCTAGATTATCATTTTTAGTATAATTAAAAAAACCCCGCTAAATAGCGGAGCAATAGAATCTTGGACCATCAGTAAAACCCCCTTCTTTTCCCAAGCCACCCTTATCCCTCTTATTTCTGCTTTCAATCACCCCAAACCACTCTTCGAAGAAGAGGGGCTTTCCCCAGTTTCTATCTAATGTCCCCCCCCTCTACTATAGGAAATATATTGAAAAATATATACTTATTGGTTATAATTTATAGGGAATATCAAGTGGAATAGAGGATTTAGCCCCTCTAAAGCTTTTAGCTTTTGTCAAAGTCTATCCCTATT
>Ga0255342_1005651_pt1 | contig 11860 bp, 11 predicted proteins | sample wastewater_treat_3_FD_192416 | JGI IMG/M metagenome (GOLD analysis project Ga0255342, IMG submission 192416) | Wastewater microbial communities from Lulu Island WWTP, Vancouver, Canada - plant14 | ecosystem: Engineered > WWTP > Wastewater > Unclassified | place: Canada: Vancouver, British...
GCCTACGAGAACCAGAAGCAGAAGAACTGGGCGCGTCTACCCATAGTCGACCTAGAAGGTAAAACAGCAGGGCTCCTGGGTCTAGGAGCCATAGGCCGAGAGGTAGCGGCAAGGTGCAAAGCGTTCCGGATGCGTGTAATAGCAATGAAACGAACTTTGGAAGACGACCCCTTGGTTGAGAAAGTCTATCTTCCATCAGCGTTAAAAGAGCTTTTGGCAGAGTCGGATTTCGTGATATGTTCCTTACCTCTTACAGAAGAAACGTACCACATGCTTACGATAAAGGAATTTGCGACTATGAAGCCCTCGTCTTTTTTCGTAAATGTGGGAAGAGGCGCCGTAGTGAAGGAAGAGGACCTGATAACTGCTTTGATGGAAGGAAAACTCAAAGGAGCAGGTCTAGACGTGTTTGAGAAGGAACCTCTTGACTCAGAAAGCCCGCTTTGGGATATGTCCAATGTACTCATTACCGCCCATTATGCGGGCACCGATCAGGCAGGCCTTAGGAAGAGTTTTTCTATATTCCTGGACAATCTCGTCAGGCTTAGAAACGGCGAACCGCTTGTTAATGTAGTGAACAAAGAACTTGGCTACTAGAGGAATCGGTATGTTGGGCGGATGTCCAGCGGTGTAAATGTGTGCAGTGCATGCCTATTGCGCGCCTAATACCTGTTTACCTGCGGGTTTGCGTCAGATAAAGGGGCTCTAGTGAGTTGCCCAACTCAAGCTGATCTGGTATTGTATGGGAGAGGCAGATACCTTACGGACACTGGCTATATTCATCCAAAGACGGCACATGTCAAGCTGACCCGCTATCATAGTTTTGCTGAGAGACTCATGTGTTTGGTGCTTGCATGGTGTAGAATCTAGGATCTCGACTGTTGAGTAACCATGGACGTTTCCAATTGCAAAACAAGAAGGGGGTTATTCAAGTGGAGGAAGAAATCAAGACCGAGGTTAAGAGTTTTCCATTGATTGGCGAACCTGCTCCTGATTTTGAAGCGGTTACAACTCACGGGAAAATAAAACTTTCCCAGTTTAGAGGCAAGTGGGTGGTTCTTTTCTCTCATCCGGCTGATTTTACTCCTGTCTGCACTACAGAATTTGTTGCCTTCTCCAGGATCAACGATGAACTTCAGTCTCTTAACACGCAGCTAATTGGCCTTTCCATCGATAGCGTCCATTCTCACATAGCGTGGGTCAGAAACATCAAAGAGAAGTTTGATGTTGATGTTCCTTTTCCCGTAATTGCTGATCTGGACATGAAGGTCGCAAAAATGTTTGGTATGGTGCATCCAAATGTAAGCGGCACTTCAGCGGTTAGGGCTGTTTTCGTAATCGATGACAAAGGCATAGTTCGAACGATTCTGTACTATCCGCAGAGTACGGGTCGAAATATGAGCGAGATTATAAGGATTGTCAAGGCGTTGCAGACCGCAGATGCTTACAAAGTTGCAACTCCTGCAAACTGGAAGCCAGGAGACAAAGTGATAGTTCCGGCTCCAGCGACTGTCGAGGCCGCAAAGACTCGCATGCAGGAAGGGTACGAGTGCTACGATTGGTACTTGTGCATGAAGGAACTGCCGAAAGAATAAGGAATAACGAAACCGTTGGTAGAGGGTTGGCTTAGCGCGTGCGCTCAGTGAATTGAGATAGGGTTGCACAAAAAAAGAGCGCTTGGGGGGTTTTTTCGATACCCTGGAAGCGTTCTTTTGTTCTTAGAATGCTCTCACCCGACTCAGCGCACTTTTATCAATGGTATCCAATCCCGGAAAATCAAAAACATTCGATCGATGAGAAGCGAGATGCGGCCCATAATGCCAGCTCCAAAAGCAGCTCCCAAAGTTACCATGATTGTCCATTTCCCGATTTCGGAGCCGGTTTTAACAGGCAGACTAGGTTTGAGAGTGAATAGGAAGTAGCACAGGGTTCCTACTGTGCCCAAGAGGATTATGAGCGAGTTTATGCTTTTGACCGGACCTACAGTAGCTTTTATCTGTCCGATGAATTGCTGCATTATCTGGGTCCTCGCGGTCAAAGCCATCCCGATTCCGACTATTGCCGCAATAGGGATACGCTTTACCCATGAGTATTGCTTACTGATGTAAGGAACGTAGAGCATAAGCCCTAAAATAGCGGGAATCAACACGACGAAGTTCTTGTCTCTTGTTAGCGGGGTCCACACCTTCGAAACCACGTTATTGTACCCCATTACCAATGTGTAGCCGGCTGCTACGCCTACGTAAAGGTGTTCTACCGCCTTGTACAGCTCGTTTTCCTTGAACAAGTAGGAAAAAGCTATAATTGTGACGATTGATGAAACCCATATGACGGGATCTCTACTCATTGAGATGCCTCCTTTGCAGGTTGGGTTCTGCCACGAGTGGCAAAGTAAGAAATGTTGGCGATGACGATGAAGAATATGATGAGCAGGTGGGCGATGCTCTGCGCGTCCATACTTGCTACTCCGATGCCCGGGCTTTCCATCATCGTTTCATACTCGGCTGCTCCTCTTAGTCCGACCAACATCCCTTTTAGCTGACCTGCGTGCAAATAGGGTTCTGCCTGTGGAGCTATTGTGGCTATGAGTCCTCCAACGATGGGTACTTGGTATTCGGCTATCTGTCGAACATACATATCTGCGTTTTGAGTGCTAAAGAAGATGAACATGTTTGCGTCCTTGGCGCTATTTACGGTCTGGAGTATAGCGAGCGTGTCCGTAGAGTTGCCTCTAGAGTCAAGGGGATATGCTTTTCTCAAATCCCTGGCATAGGCGGCTATTGCGTTTTCTCCGCCTGCAAGGTACCCGAGATTGCAGAAATCCACTCCATACTGTTTCCCAGCTTCTTCATACGGCCTTATGAGGTCTTCAATAATCTTCGAACTGTCCATTTGGACGCCTGTGAAGATAACCTTCACGTCCTTGGCCATAAGGTGCTTGAGCATTGCTACGGTCTGCGGCAAGACATCACCAGCGCCCGAGTAGGAAATGCCAATGTCTATTATCACAGTGTCGCCTGGTTGGAGGGAATTTACTATCTCGTAAGTCTGTTTTGTGTGTTGACTCACAGTTACCGGAAGTCCTAGTGGCGTGACCAGCGGTATGAGTATCGCCAGAATGAACAATACGTATATGATCCGGGTGTCGATTTGCCCTAACTTTTCGAAAAATCCCATGAGTGATGTCACCTCCTATTCGGAGCCTGCTCCAAGATAAGATCTGTCTATGCCTGTGAGAACTCTGAGAGCCATGCCTACAGAACCTATAGCTGTGCTGATTAGTATTCCTCTGGAACCTGCCACGTTCACTACTCCTGTTATCCAGTTAGCTATGACGGGGAAACCTGACCATATGGTCTCTCCTATGGGGGCTGTTCCAAGCATGAGTAGAACTCCTGATACGATTAGTGCTGCTGACAAGGGGTTTTTGAGGCGAAATGCTCTGTACGAAGCCGAAGCCAGATGGAATGCAGTCATTGCATAGAAGACAGCCGCTAGCGACGTGTATATTGACCGGAATATGAAATCGAAGACTGGTGAGTCTGTCCCCATGAATATTCCGGAAAGAGCAGTCGCAAAAAGCCCTGCTAGCAGTATAAGGCTGTGTATGCTATCTTTGTCTTTCCGCCCAATTTGTCTTATATGGAAGCCTACTAAGTTTATGGCAGCAAGAGCCAGCGCAAAGGCCGCAAGGATGACGCCCCAATCTTGTACTTCAGCCGCAGGCCCCTTTATCGCGGGGATGTCTAGGAAAAAATCGGCTAGCAAAAGAAATCCAACTATAGCCGACACTATTACCGGTAGTATACGCTTCAATTGAGAGGTACCTCCTTTTTACCGAGATGGTTTTCGGTTCCTACTTGCTTAAGAGTTTTGTTAACGTATCTATGCCCATACTAGACAGAATTGCGCCGACCATCGTCACAACGATCGCAGTGATTTTCACGTAATCCTGCCCGGCTATAGTTCCGATTCTTTTTGGATCTTTTGAGATGAACGCACCCGCGGCGAGGAATTCCTCACCGATCATCGTATAATCGCAGGCAGCCACGAAAAATGGTATCTGAAAGTAGTTCGTAGTGCCAGAAATGGACATTGCGCCTACGGCGGCGGCCGCTTCGGCTACTACTATGGCTTCTGCCGCGAAATACCCAGTGTAAAAGACAGTCGCAGGTTTTTCTCTTTGCACTATTCCCAAAACAGCGGCGGTGAAAGCGAACTGAACATCTGAGGTGAATCTTACGTTGTCAGCGCTGAAAACGTCGGGTTTGCCTTCCTCGACGTATGCGGCTTTCATTACCTCAACAACGAGTGCGTATGTGTTAGGGTGCCCTACCGCTACCAGCAGTCCTGTGTCGTAGCGAGCGGCAAGTCTGGTAACATGATTGAGCACATCAATCCCTGCAAGGCTGGCTGCTCCTGTAGTGCCTGCGATATCTGCGTACCCGGGCGTAAATACTATGGGCTTGCCCATCTCTGTTGCGCGCCCGACTGCTTCGTCTATCGCTTCCAGACCTGCTATGGGTCGGGTATATATCGTCTGGCTCCTAGCTTTCCTTAGGCCGAGTTCGATGCATACGAACACAATTACCAATGACAACAGACCAGCAATTCTTCCTTCAACAAACAATGACACACACCTCCTGTCGCTAGAACCATAGTTGTGACGCCTAGGTTGGATCCTCGATGAAGGTTTCAAGATACTCAGTCAATCTGTCGAGAGCTGTCTCTATGCACTTTTCTCCGAATTCGTAAGTCGCTTTTGTTGCGTCGCCTAGCGCTCCATTTCTAGTGATCTCTTCCCAATACCTCGCTTGCTCTACTGGAAGCTTGTGCCACGTCTCATAGATGTGAGGGTAGATGTCACCCTTTTCCAGGGCGTCTTTTTTGACGCATTGCGGGTACAAGTAGAGGCATTGCGAGATCTCGCTTTCGCATGCGTGCCCTGTTATGGGCGAAGACACGTGTTCTCGGATTATGTCGTCTACTACAGCTGTAGGTGATACCCATAGCGCCTCGTCCCCCATCTGATACTTGATCTGGTTTACCACGGTACTCAGGGACGGTCGATTTCCCCCGTGGCCGTTTAGGAAGACGAATTTTCTTATTCCATGTTGGTGCAGCGACCAGGCAATATCCATGCACACATGAATAAAGGTGTCTGGTTTGAGTGTCAAAGTTCCCGGGAAATGAATATGATGCTCTGACACGCCAAATTGGACGGGTGGAGTAACTATCACTTTCGGGTAGAGCCTTTGCCCGAGCCTTATGGAAAACTCCCTGGCCCTTGCGGTGTCTACTTCGAACGTGCCATTGGGTCCATGCTGCTCTGTTGAGCCAGTAGGGATTATGGCTGTTTTTGCAGTAACAAGCGCGTCTCTTACTTCAGGCCACGACATGTCGAACAGGTAGAATACTTGCTTCTTAGATTCGCTCATGATTATTCCTCCTTGTTTTGTGAGATGTGTCTTACTGGTCGAGATACCTTACACGCTCACCTCCTCTTGAAATTTATGCATTCGGGTTGTTTGCAGTTTGTTACCAAATAGGTTTGAAACACAGAGCGTTCACTTGTTGTTTCCCACTAGATAACTGAGTAGATGAAGCCACTAGACGATGTCCGCATTAATCTGCGTTGGAATACAAATTCATGCGTGTTACGTTCCTTCAATTCGCTCTTTACTCCGAAGAATCCTGCTTGTTCTGCATGGGGCGTATGAGATTTCAGTATTGGAAAGCGCAGGTTCTGGGTTAGGCAGTGGGAGGAAATAGCACAACTTACGTAGAAAAGATCACTCGCAAGACCTTTTTGAGCGCTTCTATCATTTTGGGCACTAAAGCACTTCTGACGGTGTGCAAACAAAGTAGTGCCCTCGGGACTGTGTGTTTCAGTGTTCTCCCGAGATCTTATGCTATTGCTGTATTAGGCTAGTATATTTTGGTAGGGAGGGAACGACTTTGGCATACAGAAATGTTCTGAGCGTTTCTGCTTTAGCAGCGAAAAGGCAACCCGCAGTTGGCGATTTTTCCATCCGTACAGCGACTGAAGACGATATTCCGACTATTCAAGAACTCGCAGAGATTATTTGGGCGCATACCTACGCAGGCTTAATATGTGAAAGAGAGCAGAGGCTTATTCTCGATGATTCATATTCCTATGAGTCGCTTCGGAAATCTATATCTGAAAATACGTTTCTTTTGGCTGAAGATTCCGGTCGACCGATCGGTTTCCTAGATATGGGTATTTACGGACAGGTTTTGTATCTGCACAGACTTTATGTCCTACCAGAGATGCAACGGCGCGGTGTAGGTAAGCGCTTGCTCAAAGAGGCGATTTCGAGGAATCTGCATCGATCGAGTGGGGACCCGGAGAAGGGTTATGCACCTCAGGCTGTAGTTGCAACAGTCGACACAAGGAATCGGAGTGCTAGGAGCGCGTACGCGAGAATGGGGTTTCAAGAGGAGTACGAAACATCGCTGATTATAGGAGGCGTAGAAATGCGGGTCGTGTACATAGTAAAAGATCTTCTTTTGGAGCCTCAAAATGTAGATGGCTCGCGATGCTAGTGGACTTTATGCGTATGGGGCGTAATCTTCTGAAACTCGGAGGGATTGGCCTACTATGTTGGAACAAGAGGCTCTTTTCGCTTTAGGGATTTCGCTCATTGCCGGCTTAAGTACCATGCTCGGGACGGTAGTCATATTTGTGGGCGAAAGCAGGAACGAGAAATTGCTGACCACATCGTTGGGTTTTGCCGCCGGTGTAATGCTTAGCATTTCGTTTTCAGACCTATTGCCTCAGGCCCGCGACCTTATAGCCACAGAAAAAGGGGCACAGATGGGGATAGTGTACATGGATCTTTTTCTTGTTATTGGGGTTTTTATGGCCCTTGGGTTGGACTACTTGGTCCCGCACGAAGCCGCTGACGATGTGAAAGACAGGCAACACCAGGACCTTTTCCGCGTTGGGGTGGTTTCCACACTAGCCATAATGTTGCACAACTTTCCTGAGGGTATCGCCACTTTCATGGCGGGGTATAGCGATACAACCCTAGGCGTGTCCTTGGGAGTCGCAATAGCTTTACACAATATCCCCGAAGGCGTTTCAGTTGCCATGCCAGTCTACTTTGCTACCAAAGACAAGGGCAAGGCGCTCAAGTTCACTTTCATTTCTGGGATTTCCGAGCCTATTGGTGCACTCTTGGCGTTTTTTGTACTTAGGCCGTTTCTTAACGGTTTTGTGATAGGCGCCAGTTTTGCACTGGTGGCAGGGATAATGCTCTATATATCTATCGAGGAGCTCATTCCGTCTTCGCGGCAGTATGGGCATAACCGCCTAGCGCTATTTTCCACCTTCGCCGGCCTTGTGCTGATGCCGTTGAGCCACCTGATTTGATCGTGAGAAAACGGAACCTGTACAACGGCAGATTCAATGGATATTATGAGATGGGCTGACACAAGTTAGGGAGGTGGCTTCCTGATAGGGAAAAGCCAAATGCAGTGATTTGCAGAGAAGAAGGGATCTTGGTGGAGCGAGAAGCGCCTAAGCGTCGACATAGGATTGACATCGTCAAAGACGTCTGTTTTTTTGTGTTCATGGCGATAATGGTTCTCTTAATAGTTGTAACCGCAACAACCAGGTTCAGGGGCAGTGATCCTGAACTATTCGGCTACAAGATGTACGTGGTAGAAAGCGGAAGCATGAGCCCTACCATAAATGTGAACTCAATAATAGTTGTGCGAGACATAGATTCACAGGAAGTAAAGGAAATGGACATAATATGTTTTCGTGGCTATAGCGGAGAATCCACAGTAACTCACCGTGTCGTAGAGGTCAGAGGCAACGGAGAGACGTTTGTGACCAAGGGCGATGCAAATGAGATTCCCGATCCCATGCCAGTTGAAGCAAGTAGACTAATAGGCAAGGTTGTGCTAGTGATCCCGCGCATGGGGAGGGTTTTCAGATTTCTAAGCACGCCTTTGGGCCTAGGTATGCTTGTAGTGTTCTCCTGTTTGTGGATAACACTTGATGTTTTGATCGGAAAGGCGAGAAAGGAAGATAAACAGGACTCCAACAAGGAAAAGCAGTTGTAGTTTCAGTTTGTGACTATGTTCAGAATGTGAGAAGATCTACCCAAGTCCAGTGCTTTCCTTGAACACCGTCTGGACTGCTTTCAGCATGCGAGACCCCCCGAAATGTAAGTATGCCCCCATAGTGCATAGTCATGCATATTATGGCATATTAGTGAAATCTATGAGAGCGTTTTCTTGCTGCGGACTATAGAGAGTGTGATCTACATCACCAAGGTGCTGTTTTGCCGATCTGACACAAATCGTGACAATTAGCGGGAAAAGTGTCATGATGACAATTACCAGAAGATGGCAGAAAATAGTTGAATCTTGAATAACTATGTATTATAAGATAATCGAAGAACAACGTTCGTAAACCAAACGTTGCTAGACACAAGACTTTCACAAATTGGAGGTGGGTACAGTACGGTTTAGTTTTTGCATGTCGGTGTGTGATGGAGGTGAGCAAGTTTGAGAAGTAGTACAAAGACTGTCGTCACAGTGCTAGTGGTTCTTGTGATGGTCATGGGGAGTTTGGCCTGTGGCTATTGGCAGAGCATTGCGATGGCAGAAGGGTTGGAGGGAGCGGAATCCCAGGAGGGTGCGATTTCTGATCCGGTCGAGTCCGTTGGTGTATCGGATGAGGGCGAAGAACCGGAACAAGACCCTACCCAGGGTAATTCCTTCCTTACCCCGGAGGTGCCTGACGAAGGTGTGTCTCCGACTGAAGGTGAAGGACTGTCTGAAGGCGATTTGCCTATTGTAGAGGAACCTGGCAATGAGGAACTGCCACAAGATCCTCCAAGCGTAGAAGAACCTGTACCGGAAGATGTTACCGCTCCAGGTGACGATCCGACCCCATCTGAGCCTGTCCAACCTGATATTATCGAACCTCCTACGGAACCCCCCGTAGAGCCTGTAAAGGTTTCTTCTTTGACCGTTGAGCACATTCTTGAATGGGAAGGTGGGCAAGAAGCGCTCAATACTCAGGTTTTTGAGGATATTTCAGTTGGAACTCAGGTGTACGGTAAGGACTATGCAATTTCTGACGAGACCGTGGCTTTTTTACGCAGTGAGCCAGAAACTCTTATCCTGGTGGAGCAAGAAGATCAAAATGTGTTGATGCTTTACTATTCTATAGTAGACATAAACCCTTATATTCCAGAAGCTCCTGACTTCCCTCCGGGCGAGGAAATTGAGATAGAATCTCCGCCTGTCCAGGTGTTTGAACCAGGTTCACTAGGACCATTTGCGTCCGAAGGTTTTGGTGTCTTGAGAAAGAGCATGGGTATGCGCAGTCTCATGGCGTACGGCGATGAGACGGGCAATAAGCCATGGCCAGACCCAGGTTCTTTGAATCTTGCAAAGACCGGGGAAGCTGTACCGGGTACAGGCAATCAATGGGAGCTAACGCTAACGATAGAGGGGAAGAACTACACGCAGACATCTGACGTGGTGCTCCTCATAGACCGTTCGGGGAGTATGGCTGGCACAAAGATGGAAAGTGCAAAGAATGCAGCAAAGGCATTTGTGAATAACCTTCTCGATGATCCTACCGATACCAGCGTACGAATAGCGGTGGTTTCCTTTGCCTCTGATGTAGCGACAAATTCTCTTTTCCAAGACTATAGCGGGAAGACTCAACTGATTAATGCAATAGAGGGGCTCACCGCTACAGGGGGAACTCATAGTCAAGCTGGCATCAAGCAAGCAGCTGAGCTTCTCGATGGCAGCAGTGCGGCCCACAAGACGATAGTGCTTTTAGGTGATGGAGCGGCGACGTATAGCTATGAGATATACAATCCAGAGGATTACATGGATGATTGGCGGACATCTTGGGGCTGGCCAGAACCCTGGGTAGAACTAAGGACTAACTCTAGTGTTCCACAATCCCAATTCAAGTACAGTAGCACTGTAGGAAATGGTAGCGATGAGAATTACCTATTTAAAACAGATCGGTCTAAGCATGTCAGGTATTACTACAGAAATGGCGCAAGCGCGGTAGCTGAAGCAGGTTTTGCTAAAGCCAAGGGATATGCAATATATTCGATTGCGTTGTCAGCAGGAACTGAGGGCGAATGGACGCTCGAGAATATTGCTGAACCTGGCAATTATTACTCAACTCCCGACCCGACTTCACTTGAAGCCATCTTCTTGGAAATAGCCGGAAGAATCAAGTATGCCGCCAGGGATGCAGTAGTGACGGACCCAATAGGGGCTATGTACTATATACCTGGCATCACAGCCGCTAACGTGAGTTCTTTTGTGCAGGTAAGCCACGGTACAGTCTCCTATGACGAAATAGACAGAAAGATAGTTTGGAACACAGGCCAGATAGTCGAAGGTACTACGTACTGGATGAAGTACACTGTGACCATGATAGATGAAGCAGAACCTGGAACGCTCTATCCGACCAACGGCCCTACCAGCATTGACTATACAAATATCGATGACCAGCCCGCAAAGAAGTATTTCGATCCGATTCCTGAGTATCGAATAAGGGGAGTAACGTTCACTAAAGTCCTTGATGATCCAAACTATGCAGACAAGGAGTTTAGTATCGAATTGGAAGGTGCTGGCGGAAAGAAATGGCACCTGTCTCTTGTACCTGGGGAATCCACGACGATTAAAGGCTTACCTTCTGGGACGTATACGGTGCGAGAGATCGTTCCAATGAACTTCAATCTGGTAGGAATGACTGGTAGTGGTATTAGCGAACCAGATTCAACAGGCGCGTACCAGCTTGTAATCAATCCAGATGATTGGAGTCTAACAGTCTCAATTACCAACGAGCGCAGCAATGACGGCTGGTTCTGGGATGACGATGAAGAGGTAAATACCTTTCACGTAGCAGGTGGCGGAGGGCCTTCCGCTAACGCGTTTCTATTTGCAATGCTCCAATACTTCACAGTCCCTGAACCTGTAAGCGCGAAGTCGTTATTTGGCGATATGGCTGTTTGAGCGTCGGAGTTTTGCATTCACGGTTCGAAATAGGATTCATCAGCTGAGTGATTTGGTCAATCGGGTCGTGGGTTAAGGTACGAAAGTTGTCTCGGCCAGTAGGTGTATAAGAAGGCCAGATAACGAAAAAATCTACAAGGTATGGGTGTAGATGAAAATGAAAAAGAAGACGATTCTGATTTCCATGTTATTAATAATCTGTTTTGCGATGGGAGTGACGTATGCCTGGTTTACCTACGCTGAGGCTAAGGAAAACATCTTCGCAATGGGCACTGTTGAGGTTGAAGTGGTAGAGACCTTTACAGAAGTTGGTAATGCACAGGTAGGTCAGTCATACCCCAAAAGTGTCCAAGTTAGAAGCAATGGTAGTAAGAAGACATACGTGAGGGTGATGCTTTTCCCAGAGTGGAGCAACCCTAGTCTGCCCGTATCAAATGTAAAGCTGAATCTAGCTGACAATAGTGACTGGGTTCTTCACACAGACGGCTACTACTACTTCAAGTACTATCTTACCGAGGGACAGAACAGTAGCCCATTACTTGCAAGTGTATCCTTTACGGCGTTAGGTCCAGAGTACAGCGGTAAGACTCTTACTATTAAAGTTTTGGCGGAAGGTGTTCAAATTACACATGATGCTTGGAAGGAGGTATGGGGGCTAGACACATTACCTTTTGTAGCAAATCAACCCTATGTTCCAAGTCTGTAGTTTCAGTTTTGCGTTTTCGTGATTCATGCACCACACTTTGGCAAACTTAGGGAAACCTAAGGACGCAAAGCTATAGGGCCTCTCCCTTTAGGGTGGCAGCCTGGCTGCAAGAAAAAAGCAAAG
>Ga0255342_1005652_pt1 | contig 11859 bp, 6 predicted proteins | sample wastewater_treat_3_FD_192416 | JGI IMG/M metagenome (GOLD analysis project Ga0255342, IMG submission 192416) | Wastewater microbial communities from Lulu Island WWTP, Vancouver, Canada - plant14 | ecosystem: Engineered > WWTP > Wastewater > Unclassified | place: Canada: Vancouver, British...
TGGCTTTCCGTGACATTTCTTTCCTCATGTAGCCGATTTTAGCACGGTGTCCAGTATTTGACGGATGCGCTTGATTTCTGGATACCGCGATTTTGGCTACGGTGTCCATGACTATGACATACCGCGGGCGGTTGGGTTTCAGGGTTTCGGGGTTTCATTGTCACACTTAATCGTTTACACTTAGTCCAAAACACTTCGTCGTTTACACGTCGCTGGCGCAATCGACTAGGTGTGGAGACTAAGCGTATTCGACTAAGAGTGGGGACTAAGTGTGTGTCCACGCATAGCGCGGAGGAGTCGACATGAAACAAATAGATGCCCATCTCAAAGTGCTGCTGTTTGCCGTTGGGTTGTTGACCGTCATGTCCAGTCGTGCGAGTGAGGACGGTATCATCGAAATCCGGAAGAATTCCCAGTCGCAGACGTCTGATGTGGTGGTGCTCCCCAATCCCGTTATCATCACAAACCTTTTTGGCGACATCCGCAACCGCAACATCGATACGCGCGGCGTGAGGGCTACTTACTTCGACGGCGACTGCCAGAAGGAAGAAGCCCTCATGCGCGCATTGCGCTGGCTCAAAAAGAACCAGCAGCCCGACGGCTCCTGGCCGCAGCAGAAAATCGCCATGACCGGTCTCGCAATCCTGACCTTCTTAGCCCACGGCGAAACCCCTAGAGATTCTCGGGAGTTCGGCGTGACCGTGCAAAAGGCACTGGATTTCCTTATCAAAAATCAGCGCACGGACGGTAAGTTCAACGGCATGGACGATGGGGAATATGCTCACCCGATTGCCACCTACGCATTGTGCGAAGCCTATGGCATGACCCTCAACCCGGATGTCAAGGCCGCCGCTGAAAAAGCGCTCGTGCCGATCATCAAGGGACAGCATCCCACGGGTGGCTGGACGTATAAGATGCATCCCGGTCCGGAGGCCAACGGTGAGTTCCGTGACGATACCTCGTTCATGGGTTGGTGCGTTCAGGCGTTGAAGGCCGCCCATCTCGCACAGATCCGGATCAATGGCCTTGAGAGAGCCATGAAGCTCGCCGTCAAGGGCTTCAAGGCGAATGCTCACCCCTTCGGTGGCTTCGGTTACACCGGTCCTGGCACCGGCGGTCTCACCAGCGTCGGCTGTCTCTGCATGCAACTTCTGGGCGCGTCGAACGAGAACGAGGTGAAAAAGGCGCTTGATGTCATCGATACTTGGGTACCCACCTTCTCAAGCTACGCGTCGGCTCCCGAAGAGGAGCGCAGATCCTACATGATGGCATCGCCGCAGTACTATTTCTACTACGCCACTCAATGCAGAATCCATCAGGGAGGCAAGCACTGGAGAAACTGGACCGAAACCATGACGCCATGCTACGTCAAGGCACAGCTTGTCGAGGCGAACGCCATCAAGGACGCCAAAGGCATCGACCGCGATATCGGCTGGTGGGAGAATGCCGACGCCCACTCCGACCGTCCGGTGATGGATACCTGTCTGGCCGCCCTTCAACTCATGGTTTACTATCGCTACCTCCCGACTACCCGCAAGGAAGCCGTGACGCCTCCGTTCGATACCGGCGATGTCCAGATCGATACCGGGGATTTGTAGTTCATTGGTCGTCTAACTCGAAGGCGTCTGAATACCTGTCCCTTAGTTGCGCTCCCTTTACCAGAAACGCGCGATCTTCGCACACCCCTGTCACTAACCGATTACATTGTGGGCACGGAGCGGTTTTGGTACATTCAAGACGAAGACCGGTGCGGTGTATCGGTAACGATGTGCCGCCCGGCTCAGAAGTTGCGAGAAATATGATGAAACAGTTGAAAGTCTGCTTGCTGATCGCTCTCGTTATGGGCGGCATGAATGGTTCCGCCGCAGAGGTTTGCCGGATTTCCGAGCCGGTCACCGTCGATGGCAAACTCGATGAACCGTGCTGGTCGAAGACCGCCTGGGAGGGTGGTTTTGCCAAGTTCGAAAACGTCGTCAAGGATCGTGAGGTGACGGCGAAGACCGAATTCGCGCTACTCGCGGACGAAAGAGCGGTCTATCTCGGGGTCAAGTGCTATGAGCCGGATATGGAAGCCGTGCGGGCGATGCCGCCTGCCTCGCTTTGGAGCGGCAATACCGTCGAGTTTTTCTTCGCGCCGTCCGGGAGCGCGTTCGACTTCTACCATTTCGCGGTCGGCTATGCCGAGTCGAGCGGCGTCTACTCGGACTTCGCGAGCGAGGGCGGAAATATCCATCCCGATCCCTACAAACCCGAATGGCAGGTCGCGCGCGGCGAGTTCGATGGCGGCTGGACGCTCGAGATCGCGCTGCCGCTCGCGGCGTTCTACATGAACCGCAACGCGCACTGGACCGAGGAGTGGCTTGTCAACGTGTGCCGCAACCGCCTTGTCAAGTCGAACAGGGAACTCACGAGTTGGAGCCCTCTTTTCAGCGGATTTGCCGAGCCGAAGCGGTTCCGGAAGATGAAGGGTTTTCCGAAGCGCAGGGCAGCGGATGATGTCGCGATGCTTGATCTGAACGCGGCCATCGGCGGTCGCGAGGGGGACCGCCTTACGGGAACGGCGTCGCTGAAGATTCACGTCGCCGAGGCGGGGGAGTACGAGCTTTCGTCGCCGAATCTCGAAACGACGGCTTTAAGTCTTACGGTCGGCGACAACCGGGTGAAGGCCGGCTGTTCCTTCACCGAGAACGGGCGTCACCTTGTGCCGCTCGCCCTGAAGCGCGTGAAGACCGGCGAGACCTACCGGCGCGAGTATCCGGTGCCGGTCGATTTCAGGGAAATCGCCGTGAAGCTGACGCTGCCGCAGTACCGCGACAACTTCTATCCGGGGCAATGCGCGGACCGCGTGAAAGGGCGCGTGAGCGCAGCGTTCAAGGGCGGGGTAAAGGTGACGCTCGAGGGCGAAGGTTTCCCGAGGCGTGAGGTGACGCTTCCCGAGGGAGGCGGCGAGATCGATTTCGACACCACCGGATTCAAACAAGGCTCGGCGGCCGTGCTAAGGGTCGAAAAGGCAAACGGGGAAAGAGTGGATGATTTCACATTGACCATCCGCAACCTTGCGCCGACCGGGCGCCGCATGGCGTGGATCGAGGACGGGCGGCTCATCGTCGACGGCAGGCCGACGCTCCGGCGCGGCATCTACGCGCAGGGGTACATGGGCGGGGCGGCGTTCGACGAGAAATTCAAGGCGGACGAGGGGCTGTGCATGACGACCGAGGTCGTGGGCGGCGGTACGCTGGAGCCCGAACGTGTCATCAGGGGGCTTGAGCGCAAGGAGGCGATCCGTGATGTCGTTCCCTGCAAAGAGTACTTCGAGAAGATCGACGCGCTGGTCGAACAGTCAAAAGACAAGGACTTCGTCTACTGGTATATTTCCGATGAACCTGAGTGCCGCGGGGTTTCCCCGATCTATCTCCGGCACATCTACGAGTATATGAAGGAGATCGACCCCTACCATCCGCTCCTCACCGCAAGCCGGGCGGGGATGAGGTATATCGACTGCGCGGACTGGTTCGAAACCCATCCGTATCTCAATCCGCACGATGACGGCAACGGGAACCGTTGTTATGGCCGGGCACCTGCTGAAATGGGCGGGTTCCTTGATGCGTTCCAGCCGGAGAATCATCCCGATAAGTGCGTCGGGTTTTTGCCGACCCTGTTCTCCTACAAGAGCTCGCTCCTGAACGACTATCCGACCTTTGACGAGTATGTCTGCCACACTTGGGCGGCGATGATCCACGGCGGCAAGTCGCTTTTCCCATACGCTTACCATGACATGGGTGACCGTCCCGCGCTTTATGAAGGGAACCGTTACGTTTTCTCGTCGTTCGCCGCGCTTGAAAATCTTGTTCTCAACGCAAAGCGCACTTGGCTTGTGAAGAACGACCGCGTGAAGTGTGTTCGCTACGATCTCGGGAACGAGGCGATGTTCGTGCTCGTCAATCTCACGCAAGAGCCGCAGACGGTGTCGGTGCCGGAACTGCAGGGGGATTTTCGCGAATTCCGCGGCAAACGCACCTTCAGCCGCGCGATCGCGGCCCTCGGCCTGGAGCCCCTCGAGGTCATCATCGGCACAACGGAACCGCATGACGAAGGGCTGCCGACCTATGCGGAGACGAAGGCGCTCATTGAACGTCTCGAGGCGGAGCGTCTCGGGCGCGACAACCAGTTGCTCGGCAACTATCAGGACATCGTGCTTTCTGCTTCGAAGCCGATCGGGGAGAGCGTCAAGCTCTTCGACGGTACGAGGGACGTGATCGCCTTTTATCAGAGTTGGAACCCCGAGACGTTCATTGAGATTTCGTTCCCAAAAGGGGCAAAGCGTTTCCATATCGTGAGGCTGTTTGGCCGCTGGGACAACGACCCGGTCGTGTCGATCCGCAAGAACGACAACTGGCTGGAGCTTGCGCCGGTGAAGATCCTTGAGCGGACGAAAGACTCGATCGTCTATGATTTCGGCGAATGCGTGCGGACGGTGAAGATGCGCATTACCTTCAGTGGCAACAAGGGGCGGATGCACGTTGAACTCTACGAGATCGAGCTGGGTAGGGACGGCGAGGAGATCCCCGCCGCCCGTACGGAGGGTTCGATCAAGCCGCAGGATCCGCTGTGGCTGCTCGACGAGAAAAACGCCGAGAGCAGCGAGAAGTACGGCGAGAAGACGTGGTTCTGCAAGCCGGGGACGGTCACTCCGCGCGAAGGCGGCGGCTACATCATCAGGGGGCATGCGTCAAACTTGGGGGTGAAGGTTCCTCCCGAGGCGCAATGGTTCACGGTGCGGTTCGAGAAGTTCTTTTCGAGGAAGGGTTACAATGCCTGGTCGGTGTATATGGACGGAACCAGAAACTATCTCTGCGGAGGAGTGACGCATCCTCAGCCCGGGCTGTATACGATACCGCTCAAGCCAGTCGAAAAAACGCGGTCGATGCAGTTCGTCTGGTACGACTACAACTTCGATCTCGAGTTCGCTTATGCCGCGCTTGAGAAAGAACCGGCGAATTACGTGCTCTGTCGGCATTCCGGGGGCGGCGACAAGGTGAAGGAGGGCGACACGCTGGAAGTGACCGTGAAGTTGCGGGAACCGGCGGAGGATTTGTCGGCGGTGTTCATGTGTGACCACGGCGGAGGCGGCGGACAGGCACCCTACGCGGTGAACGGAACCAACGCGATTATTCTGGAGCGTACCGAAGAAACCGGACGATGCTGGGTCGGCAGGGTAGCGGTCAACTCCTTCAAGCCGACCAAGCACAAGGTCTATGTGAAGGTTACCGCGCTTGGCGGCGCGCTTGATCTGCCGCTCTTCACCACCGCGCCCTCTTTTTCAGACACGTGAGGGGAAAACAGCGGGTCGGTATGGCACCAGCCCAGTTGAGGTCGTCTAAACACCTGTCCCTTAGGTCGTCTAAATACCTGTCCCTTAGTTGCTCCTATTAGTGCCTTACGGCTCGACAAGCGCGATAAAAAACAAGTTGTTTGTTTAACGCAGAGGCAATCGGTTAGTGACAGAGGGTGCGAAGATCATGCGTTTCTGGTGAAAAGGGGATCAGAGAGTCGGGCGGACGTCCTCGCCCGCAACAGCGTGTCTTGCAAAAGGGTGACGCACACACTTTACTTGGGAACCAGACCGCGCATCGGAATCTCAATCGGCCTTTCACAGAGCGGGCGGGGACGCCCGCGCTCCCGACTGCGCACACACAAAACACGTACTCGACTCGCATGCCCCTGTCACTAACCGATTACGTAATGCAGATTACGTAATGCAGTTGATTTTTGGCGAAAAGAGCGATACCCTGTAACCATTCAAGGTGGCTAAAAGGAGGAAAGATGATGAATAGAACAATCTGGTGTGATAACGGATTTCCCAAAGTGGGCGTCCGTCCGATTATTGACGGCCGACGGCGCGGGGTGCGGGAGTCGTTGGAAACGCAAACCATGAACATGGCCAAAAGTGCGGCCAAGCTGATTTCTGAGAACCTGACCTATCCCGACGGCTCGCCGGTGCAGTGCGTGATCGCGGATACCACGATCGGCGGTTGCGCCGAGGCCGCCGCTTGCGCGAACAAGTTCGAGCGTGAGAATGTGGGGGTCTCGCTGAGCGTCACGCCCTGTTGGTGCTACGGGACCGAGACGATGGACACGGCACCCCACACGCCCAAGGCGGTCTGGGGCTTCAACGGCACCGAGCGTCCCGGCGCGGTCTACCTGGCTGCGATGCTCGCGGGTTATGCACAGCGCGGTTTCCCGGCTTACGGGATCTACGGGCGCGAGGTGCAGGACCGTACCGACACGTCGATTCCGGATGACGTGAAGGAGAAGCTGCTGCGCTTCGTCAAGGCCGGGCTGGCGGTTGCGATGATGCGCGGCAAATCCTACCTCGCCGTGGGTACCTCGTCGATGGGCATTGCGGGCTCGTTCATCGATCCGGATCTCTTCCAGGACTACCTCGGCATCCGCGTCGAGAATGTTGACATGTGCGAGCTGGACCGGCGCGCCGTGGAGGGCATCTACGACAAGGCCGAGTACGAAAAAGCGCTGGCGTGGGCCAAGAAGTTCTGCAAAGAGGGCAAGGATATCAACAAGAAGCGGCTCCAGAAATCGCGCGCCGCCAAGGACGCCGACTGGGAGTATGTCATCAAGATGACGCTGGCCTTGCGCGATCTGATGGTCGGCAACCCGGTGCTGGCGGAGATGGGTCTCGGCGAAGAGGCGGTGGGGCGTAATGCCATCGCGGCCGGCTTCCAGGGGCAGCGCCAGTGGACCGACTACAAGCCCAACGGCGACTTCTCCGAGGCGATCCTCAACAGCTCCTTCGACTGGAACGGCATCCGCGCGCCGTACATCGTGGCGACGGAAAATGACGCGCTCAACGGCATCTGCATGCTGCTGATGTATCTATTGACCAACCGTGCCCAGATCTTTGCCGACGTGCGCACCTACTGGAGCGCGGACGCGGTCAAGCGCGTGACCGGCAAGCGCATGACCGGCCGCAACGCCAACGGCTTCATTCATCTGCTGAACTCCGGCGCGGCCACGCTCGACGCCACCGGCAAGCAGCGTTTCAAGGGCAAGCCCGTGATGAAACCGTTCTGGGAGATCACCGAGAAAGAAGCGGAGGCGTGTCTCAAGGCGACGCGTTGGATGCCGGCCAATGTCGAGTACTTCCGCGGCGGCGGCTTCTCTTCCAGCTTCCTCTCCGAAGGCGGCATGCCGATGACCATGACGCGCATCAGCCGCGTCAAGGGGCTCGGTCCGGTGCTGCAGATCGCCGAGGGGTGGTCGACCACACTGCCGGCGGGCGTGTCCGATACGCTCATGGCGCGTACCGATCCGACTTGGCCCTGCACATGGTTCGTGCCGCGTCTGACCGGCAAGGGTGCTTTCAGCGACGTCTACAGCGTGATGAACAACTGGAGTGCCAACCACGGCGCGATCAGTTTCGGCCACATCGGCGCGGACCTGACCACGCTCGCGGCCATGTTGCGCATTCCGGTGGCGATGTCCAACGTGCCCGAGGAGCAGGTCTTCCGTCCGCACGCCTGGGGCCTGTTCGGCGTGGACGATCCGATCGGCGCGGACTATCGCGCCTGCAAGAACTTCGGCCCGATCTACGGCTGACTCCGCGCGCAGCGCGGGTGCAGCCGATTTAGGAGTTGAGATTTAGGATTTAGGAGTTTTTGGGGGCTGCCGGTACTGCCGTACTGCCGACTGGATCGGCTGTGTCGGCAGCCCCCGGCAACCCTCCGCGCGAGCGCGGAGGGGAAAACATGTTCTGGCGTAAACTTTTACCGTCCGGCGAGCGTTTAATAGGGTGAGGCTCTTGCGGACTCTTCGCTTGCAAGTGTGGCACGGGCATCTTGCCCGTGTTTCATGGGCGGGACGCCCATGCCACGGGGAGTTTCAGGATATAAGGAGATGCCATGACGATCATTGAACCGCACATCCACATGCTGTCGCGCACCACGGACGAGTATCAGGCTATGTATCGGGCCGGTATCCGCGCTTGCGTGGAACCCTCGTTCTGGCTGGGCACGAACCGCCGCTACGCGGGGTCGTTCTTCGACTACTTTCGGCTGATCTTGGAGTTCGAGACCGTGCGCGCGGCGCGTTTCGGTATCGATCACTTCTGCGCGATCGCCATGAACCCCAAGGAGGCTGATGACTGCGGTCTGGCCGACGAGGTGATCGACGGTCTGGACGAATATCTCGATCATCCGCGTTGCGTGGCCATGGGCGAGATCGGGCTCAACCTCAACACACCCAATGAGGAGTACGCGATGATCCGCCAGCTCCGCATGGCCGAGGAGCGTAAAATGCCGGTCATCCTGCACACGCCGCACGTGGACAAGCTGCGCGGCACGTTGCGCATTCTGGAGATCATCAAGGCCGAGGGGTTCACGGTCGAGCGCATTGACGTCGACCACAACACCGAAGAGACGATCAAGCACACGCTGGACTCGGGCTGTTACGCCGGCATGACCGTCTATCCGTATTCCAAGCTCACCCCGCAACGCGTTTCGGCCATGGTCAAGCAATACGGCCACGAGCGCGTGATCGTCAACGGTTCGGCCGACTGGGGCGTTTCCGACCCGCTTTCGCTCATCAAGGTGGTGGAGTACATGCGCGGCGACGGCCACAGCGATGAGGTGACCCGCGATTTGGTCTTCAATACGGCCATGCGCTTTTACAGCGCTTCGCCCAACTGGAAGCCCAATCTGGACATCCAGCCGCTTGATCCCAGCACCTATCAGCGGTAGAACGCCGAACGCTGAACGCCCAACGTCGAACACCGAAGGATGGAACTTGAAACCAGAAACCAGAAACCAAATGAAACGGGACGCATTCCCGTTTCGCAATTGGCGCGAAGCTACGGTTGACTAGGGGGCGGCGTTGGTTTAATATGTACCAATCTTCTCTAATTGCAGGAGAGTTTTTTAACCCGCATGAACAAGGGAGCAGTCCCCATGATGGAGCAAGCAGGAGTGATTCGGGCGAGTGTGTGTGTGTTGGCCGCTGTCTGGATGACGGCTGCCTATGCGCAGGAAGAGGCTCAGCCGGCCGCGGCCGATGGGCAGGCTCCAGCCGCTGTGCAGCAGGAGGAATCCGCAAAAACTTTCATGCCGATGGTGCGCCTGATTCAGGTTCGCGGCAAATGCGAGGCGTTGAACCCGGACGTGGGCTCGTACGCGCCGGCCATCGAAAACAAGGTGTACCCGTTGGGGACGAGTTTCCGCACCGGTCCGGAGAGCCTGGCGACGCTGGTGTTTTCGGGGCAAGAGAGCGTGCAACTCGCTAGCAGCACGGAAGTTTGCGTGGGAACACCTGACAAGCAGCCGGATAACCGCGTATTGCGGTTGGTTGCCGGAACTATTAAAACCAGTCTGCGCGAGAATCTGCCTGAAGGCAGCTTCAGCGTCTGCACGCCCAACGCCGTCAGCAAAAATGTTGAGGGCCGCGGTGAATACACGCTTTTCACCGACGCGGTGACGGAGACCCTGCAAATCGCCACCATCACGGGGGCGGCATGCATTGAGGGGTCCCACTACCACATACCCGCGTTGCGTGCGGCCAACACCGTCAACATCCAAACCTCTGTCGACCGCTCATTCAGCCGGTTGACCAGTGTGTCGGGAGATTTTGTGATTATTCTGAATAAAGGCGAGGAGGAGCCGGTTAATTACGGCATGTCGCCCAAGGCGGTTGTCAAAATCTGGCGCGAGAACGCGCCGGTGGGTGGGCGCCCGGTGATCGCTGCGCTCGTGGTCAGCCCTACGGGTATCGCCAAGCACCGCTTCGCGTATGCCGAAGGTCGTTCGGGGGTCGCGACTGGCGAGCTCGTCCAGCCGGTCGCGGAAGAGGATGAAGAGGATCTGCCGGTTCTGCTTTCGAAAGACAGCGAGAAAGAGAAAAAGGAAGAAGAGGCGGAGAAGAACGAGGCCAGTACCGAACAATAACTGACTCAGAAAAGGTTCTCGGAAAAACCGGCGGCCTGCGCAGCCTCCGGTTTTTCGCGTCAAGAGAGTGTTTGCGCGAGTGTTAATTCTTTTGGACTATTAGCTGTGTTTATTTACCACTTTAACCGACTCATCCGTAACCGCATCCTGTGGGGATTCTTTGCCATCATTATCGCAATAGCATTCGTGGCGGTTGATTCGTGTTTTCAGAGCCCACAGGACGCGCAGTCCGCCGGGACGATCAATGGCAAAAGAATTCCGTATGACCAGTTCGAACAGACGGTCCGGGCGATTCGTGGATTTGGGCGTGATCGTGACAACGAAACCCCCGTGAGCGTCGTGGACCGCCGCGCGTGGGAGCAGATCGCAGCCCGGCAGACCGCTGAGAAAAACGGCATGGGCGCTGTTGACGATGAGATCCGTAGCGTGTTGCGCGAAGTGCCCGGTTTCCAAGGGCCTAATGGGTTCGACATCAACCGTTACCGCATGATGCTCGCCGAACAAGGCCTCACGCCCGCAATGCACGAAAGCCTGGTCGCGCATCAGCTCGCGCTGATGAAAAGTGCCGCGCTCGTGGATTCGGCCTCTTGGGTCTCCCCGATGGAACTGAACGATGAACTCGCCGCCATGACGGACCGCTTCACGGTGCAGACAGTCACGATCAGTAACCGCTTTGCCCAGACAGAGATGCGCCTCAGCGAAGAGGACCTGCGCAAGTTCTACGAGGAGAACAAGGACTCGTTCGCCCTCCCCGACCGCGTTGCCGTGCGTTACATCGCGATTCCGGTCTCGAACTATCTGGCGCATGTCTCGGTGCCCGAGGATGACCTGCTGGAGTATTACGATAGCCATGCGGACACCTACACCCGCACAACTACCAACAACACGACGGAACCGATCCCTTTCGCCGAGGTGCGTGACAAGATCTTGGCTGAGCTCCAGCTCGAAGAGGCCCGCTATTGCGCCTCCACGGCAGTCACCTTCACGATCTACGGCAAACTCGCTGATGCTGGCGACAACGCGATGGAGGTCGCGGCGAAGCAGGCCAAGGTCACGCTCAAGACCTCGCCGCTCTTCGCGGCCGACGAAACCCTGTACTGGGCTGAAAACAGCAAGGAATTCGCAGACGCCGCCTTTGAACTGGAGCCCGACCGTTCGGACTCGCGCTTTGGCATCGTCAAGGGTGACCAGTTCATCTATGTCATTGAGCGCAAGGATTTTTCAGCCGCTCACACGCCGGCATATGAAGACGTCCTCAACGATCTGCGGCCGCGCGCACAGGCCAAAGCCCGCAGTGATGCTTTCCAGGATTACGTGAAAGAGCTGCGTACGGAGTTGAGCACCCTGATGGAACAGGGCAAGAGCTTCGCTGACGCGGCCAAAGCCAAGACGCTTAACGTTTCCACCTCGCTCACCTACTCGGTGAACGAGGTTCAGAACCAGAGCTTCCCCAACAGCTTCTCGATTGCCTATGGTGCCATGTCCCTCCAGAAGGGCGAACTGTCAGAGGCCATCCCGACATCGACCACGCAGTCGTTGCTGGTTTATGTGCAGGAGCGTCAGCCGGGCGATGCACTGGCCGCCGAGATGATGCGTGCTCAGGTGCGCGCGGGCATCGCGCGCCGCCGCTCGAGTAATCTCTTCTCGGACTGGTTGACGTGGAATCTCGCGCAACAGGATTTCAATCCGGCCCGCCCACTCAGTGACGGCGACGGCGATGACGACGAGGACGACGGAGCCTTCACGGATCCAGATGCGCCTGCGGAGAAAGAATAGGACGCGAGCGCAAAAACAGGTGTCTCGCGTCTCTTGTCACCCGCCGGCGGCGTGAACGCCGCCCACAGAACTGGACGCGAAAAATTTGGAGTGCGGCGGCAAGCGGTATTCCGCGCGACGCCGCTTTTTAGCG
>Ga0255342_1005655_pt1 | contig 11856 bp, 7 predicted proteins | sample wastewater_treat_3_FD_192416 | JGI IMG/M metagenome (GOLD analysis project Ga0255342, IMG submission 192416) | Wastewater microbial communities from Lulu Island WWTP, Vancouver, Canada - plant14 | ecosystem: Engineered > WWTP > Wastewater > Unclassified | place: Canada: Vancouver, British...
ATTTCCGGCTGCATCCCGGCAAAGGCCGACATGGTGTTCAGGCCTTCAGAAACATGCTTGGACAATTCATCAAAGCGATCGCTGTAAAGCACGCTGTTCATCAGGTTATCCAGGAAGGCAATGATATTTCCGGATTTATAGGAAACAAAGTTCTTCCAGCCTGCCGGAACTTCACAGCCGAGCTGTCTTGCGGTCGATGTGACAAACATCGTGACAATCAGCTTCTCCAATGTCGGCTTCGCATCGGTATAACCGAATTGCTGTTCACAGAGCTTCCAGAAGGACGGCAGGAGATCATACTTTTCCATTTCAGCAAGGAACTTATTGTCTTCCAGCGATCCCTCTGTGATCATGACACGCAGCACCTCCTCGAAAGAGCAGGTGCGCGTCTTGCATACCGCGCTCAGAAGGCCGACAAGGATATTTTCCTCGTTGAAGTTTTCAATCTCCAGGTCATAGAAGCGCTGTGTCCGCTCTTTGCTGGCAAAGAACTTAATATGCTTCTCGATGATCGGCTTGTATTTCTCTTCAATACCAAGATCAACGGACAGCAGAGAAGCACGGTCAGCAAAGAACCGCTTGGAATACAACAGAGTGTCTTCCAGATGGTTTTCTCTCACATCCGGCTTCGGGAACGGAGCATAGATCAGATAGTTTGTCGTCGTATCCTCGCGCTCCAGAAAACGCTTCGTTGCAAACTGATTATCCGGCTTTAGCTGATAAACCTTGGCATTCTCCAGCTCAACGCTTTCAATATCCTCCGCGAACTCAGCCTTATCGTCGTACCAGAAAACCAGTTTTCGGGTATCACCCGTAAACTCAGCATTCAGTCGATCTATGATTTGTTTTAGGTTAAGCTCTGCCATAAGCTATACCTCCGTTACTCCTTGGACATGATGTTCTTAGAATCAGCAAGAACCTCATAGAATTTCCCATCATTCGCAGTCTGAATCTTGCGATAGTTTTTCTTTACGCCATCATCCAGATCAAGCTCGATACGAGACAGCGCCAAATGCGCAAGCTTTTCATCATACTCGCGGCATTCCTTCAGCTGTTTCGTTAATTTCTCGCGGCGCTTTGTGGCCTGCGCCACTTCACGACCACTTGTACTGTGGTCGATCATATCCTGCATACGGCTGATCTCGCTCTCGTAAATGCGCTGCATACGATGCAGATAGTCGATACGGAGGTTACCGATTGTGTCAGCATTATAGCGATGCAGGTAAATCAGTGCCTTGAAACCGTTCTGCTTACCGGAATCAAAGAGCCAATAGATAGGACGCTTACCAGAACCACTCGCGGAATAAATCTGGCTATGATCCTTAAAGAAATCATTCAGGAAATAATTCCGGATGACTTCACGGCTGGATGCACCCTTATTACCAAGTGCGTTTGCAATGGAATCAAGATTGCCTTCAAGCGTTTCCTCATCATAGACAACTTTCAACCAGGTACATAACCGGGAAACAATATCATCTTCAAGGTACTCTTCATCTGTGATAGGGATCACATTATCGGTGTCAGGAGTAAAAGAACTATACTTGTTTCCATCCCAGTCTCCTCCCGCATAGGCGAGCCCTTCTACATCTAAAGAATAGCGGCCAAACATGCAGCCGACAGCATAAGAAAGCAAGCTCTTTATATCCCGCTGGTAATCTGCCTTCCGAACGGTAATATCTTTATCTTCAACCTCCGGAGACAATTCTTCTGTTAAACCGTAAATACCGATGAAGATACGATTGAGCTCCTCCTCGTTCACTTTTAGTTGATCAAACCGCTCATCACATTCAATCATCCATTGAGTATATGCATAGTCAACCGGCGATTGTACTGCGGTGCCATATTGTGACGCTACTGTGCGATCGGATTCACTGATATTGCGCCATTTTAACAGCGGATGACATTGGAAATCCCAAGATGTCTCAAAACTGTCCCAATCATTCTTTGATAACTGAACACAGCGGTCAACAATCACATCAACTTTTGGCTTTAGGTTTAGATCATAAATTGATGGAATCTTTGCTATTGACCCTGCATTGTAATCAAGCGTTGGTGCTAAGACCTTCAAACATTCGTTAGCGACACAACAATTCAGCAAGCCCAAAAAATATTTCAATTTTTCAGGGTCATCAAAATAACATGTTGAACCTTTTGTATCGAAAAGGAATCCTTTCCCACTATAACGCGCATTAAAAGAGCCTGAAGCTAAGGTTGACCATGTAATGCCTTCCTTAAAATAAAACTGTATGTTTTTAATGGTTCTTGTAACGCTCCTATATAAACTAACAGCTAACGCCTTGACTTCTTGCCCGTTGTTTTCCCAGTTAATTAGATAATCATTGTTGCCATACCATTTTTTAAAGCCACCACCTTTATTGTACGGAAACCATTTCTTCTTAGAGGCAATAGCATCGTCTTCCGAAGCTGCAGACAGGTACATTTTTTTGGAGTCCACTTCAAACCATAACCGCAAGAAGCGATTATTATCCGAAGTAGCCATTCCCTGTCTTGGTTTTGCATAATAGCTTAAAGACTTATTATTAAATGCTTCAAACATTTCTGAACTAAGCCAGTACGCTATTGGCTTTTCTTCAAGGTGCATATATTTTGTTTTTGCCAGAACAAATTCGCCTTTTCTTCTCCGAAAATCCGACTCTTTTTCTTTTTCAGACATGCCATCAAGCAATCTGTAATACTTTCCCTTGAAAACCATGATGTTTGTTTTCCGGAAGACAAAACTCGCAGATTGCACAACCTCGCCACTAATTTCATCAAAAGCGCGCGGCCCCAGATGCAAAAGGCTCACAATATCATTACATAGAATTTCTTCACGCAGATTTGCAAAACTTGTCAAAAACATCCAGCCATGCTGGGTAATCATTCCGATAAAGCCAGTCAATACCGTAAACTTGCTACACTTTTCTATAAAGACGGAATACAAGTCAGCTTTTCCATTAGGATAGTATTTCTCAACATAATCACATAACTTAGAATCCATTCCATTTCTGCTTCCCATGTAGGGCGGATTTGTGGTCGTCACATGATATTTCTGAGCAAGAACCTTACCCTGATCAATCATCTGCTTCAACTGTTCTGCGGTTTCATCTATACCTACGGTATACATGCTCATCTGTCCGATCACTTCGTTATCAGACACAAACCTATAAAGCAGATCCCAATCATATTGATCTACTGTAAGAATTGATCCATATTCCTTTGCATCCCTGAAAGTATCCAGAAGCCCGGTTATTTGAGTAATAGCATTGTTCTTTTCAAAATCGTTCAGTCCAGCTCCAAAATACTTGAGCTGGCCCCGGTTGATTCCATTGCTTTCCTGTATGGAATAGACATTTGGCTTGTATTCTCCGTTCAGAATCCGGCGATTGTGCTGACGGGCTTTCATCATGACAGCAAAGTAAGCCATCTGGAAAGCACGATCGTCAATGTCCAGACCATAAAGATTGTTTTCCAGAATGCTTCTTGCTGCGTCACGCTGACCATAACCGGCATTCTCATAAATCTGCATCAACACATCAAATGCGTACACCAAGATATGACCGCTGCCCATACAGGGATCGATCACCTTAATATCTTCCGGATTTAGCTTCGCATATTCTGCACGTATTTTAGCCAGCTTTGCCTGCACTTCCGGCTCTTGTTCAGCTTCCTCCAGATAATATTTCCATCCTGCCTTCAGACTATCATTAGGGTGTCCTTCCACCCAAAGACGGCCAAGGCTGTTTTCTACCATATAACGGACAATCCAATCTGGCGTGAAGAGCTGCGTAACAGCAGGTACTTCTTCTTTTGTAATCTTGCCCTTCTTTGCAAAAGCCTCGTTCTTGGGCTCGGTGTTGTAATACTGATACATCCAACCGATGATTTCCACCTGGCCGCCACGTTCTACGTCAAAGTCTTCCTCTGGGATATCATGCACCAGATGATAGACCACTCCATCCTGATCAATGACGGACAGATTCAGCAGCAGCTCCGTATAATCACTGGTTTTCTCAAACAATGCCGGAAGGTTCTCATTCAAAGCATTGCACTGTTTGATAAAGAGAATGCGGAAAACCTCATCCAGTTTGTTTTCCTGCTTCAGCTGGTAGATGGCCTGTTCCTCCTCAGGTGTGAAGGATAGCCCCGCGCTGAACGGATTCGTCACCAAATCCGGCTCCATCTTTCCAGTGTCAGAGGAAAGCACTCTGATATGCGAGGGAAGATAGTCGTTGACTTCCATAAAGCGCACGGCAATCAGGCGGTTGAACCAGGTATAGGCAACCTCCTCAAGGACGTACTTATAGGCAGTCTTGTAGTTTGTTTCTTTCTCTTTCCGCTGGATTAGCTCCACCAGATGCTTCCGCTGCTTGACAGCCTCACCGCTGATGGAATACGGCTCTGCCGTACCGATATCGTAGAACTCCGTCGTCCCGGTGGACTGCGGCAAAGCTCTCTGAATGCCGTCCGCAGTGATCCCCATCAGGCCGGCACGGTAGCTGATATCCGCGATCAGTTTATTTCTTGCCCAGATGGCAAAGTTTTTTATGGCAGTCTTATTCATACCTGCACCGTTTCCTTTCTATCAGGGATCAGAACTCGACGTTTACGATATCCGTTCCTTCCAGCGCTTCAACCAGAGCCTTTCTGAGCGCTGCAAGATACTGGTCTATATCCTGCTCGCTCTCCAGCCTCCAAGAAGAGGTGTTCGTCACGTTCTTTATCGTGACGTTCTTTGTCTTCTTGATCTTCACAGGCTCAGGAACTGGCGTGATAGGTGCTATTTCTTTTCCTTCTTCCTTTGCTTTTCTAGCGGCCTCTTCAGCCTCTTTCTTTGCCTGCTGCGCTTTTTCATAGGAAATTTTACGATCCAGAGCGTCCATCTCATTCATAAGACGGATCTTCAGGGCATCAGCTTTATCTGCAAAGCTTCTGAGAGAAGATACATTGTTGCAGTGTTGTGCCCCATCGCGAATTTCTTGGAAGAGTTCCACATATTTGGAGCGTTTCTGATCTGCGTATTCCTTTGTATTCAGAATTTCAATTACTCTGGCCTGTGCCTGATCGATAGCATCCAGCACCGGCTTTTCTTCACGCTGAAGGATCTTCATGTATACTTCCATGAACCGGCTTCGCAGTTCGGGAAGCTTCGGGATATTGGGATACGGCTTATCCTGTTTGGTAATCTGCCGCATCTCCGCAACGATCTTTTCCAGTTCCTCATCTACGATATAAGTCTTGCTGTCATCATAAATTGCAAGCATATCCAGCGCTCTGGTGAAGATCTGCTGCTGTTCACCATTGAAGAATGCCTTTACCGGTTCATAGTCCTCGGCAAAATCGTAGAAGTCCTCTCTGTTCTGAGAGACATACCTGAAGAATTCCAGCGGGGACTGAAGCTGAATTACGTTCTGCATCAGCTTTTTGCCGGTATCCAGCACTTTCTTGCCGGGGTATTTATAATTCTGATACTGCGGTTCCAGACGCAATATTTCATTGATGGTATTCTGCGCGTATCTCTGGAAGTTCTTCATGATGCTGTCTTCGTCCTCTGCCACCCCGGAAGTGCCGAAGAGTTCTTTCATCACATCACGGACAGCCTTCTTGTCCTTTTCGTTTACACGGATACGCTCTTCCAGAAGGAGCTTCTCCACGAAGGCTTTCTTCGTGATAAAGCTGATCAGTTCCTCATCTGTTTTGTTGTTTTGATTGACACTTGCGCCATTGACCGTGAATGCGAGATCGCCGCGCTTGAACAGACGTGCAACCAGCCAATGCACATCATCCTCTACGAAACCGTAGGGGGCTTTCATGAAACGATCCTTGACCGTCTTCATGGAAGTCTTCATGTGCATGTGGGTATTCGTAGCGATGAACTGCAGTACGTCATCCAGCGCATGGGTGTTGGCATCTGTTGCCCCTTCAAGTCCGAGAGTCAGCTGATTTGAAGAGTGGAACATCTTCCGAATCTCTGCTTCACCCATTGCCGCATCAATATAGGAAAGCTTATTATAAACGGTCTGAACCAGCCTGCCCAGAGCTTCCGTGATGCGGGCAGAAACTTCCTTTGCGGAAACACGGGCAACATCACCGTTTACATAGATGGTTGCTTCCTTGAGGCCGTCTGTCAGATATAGCTTGGCATTCGCATTGCGCTCCCGCATTTCCACACGCTTTGCCTCTTTGATCGTTTCATACTTGGTAAGCTGCGTAGATGTATTCAAGCGCAGGAATTTTTCAATCTTCAGGTACTGCCGGATTTCATCCAGGAACACTGTATCGTTGGGCAGAACCACCAGAACTTCACTCTTCTGACCGGAGAGCATCCGCAGTGTCAGGTCATCATTACCGCCCTCATACCAGGGAGTAAGCACCCTGACGCCAATATCGTAATTCTGGCTTGCTTTGTATGGCCTGTCATCAACAGCCTGGTTAAAGCTGAAGGAGTAACGGCCATTGAACACGGGATAACGGTACTTCTTATCCGTGAAGATATCCTCATAGATCATCTCGGATACTTTATTGATAACCTCGGCCATTTCAACGTTCTGGCTATCTACTTCTCGCTCAATTTCTTGTTCTTCATCTGTGAGGAAAATGTATCGATTTCCGGTTTTTTGAATAACCTTTTGTAGATCTAATACCTTTAAAGCCTCTTCAACCTTCTGTTTAACCTCAATTCGGTCGTTATCGATACCATCAACCATAAGGCTAGTAATATTTTCAACGTTCGGCTCAATCTCCAGAACATACTTGATCATGAATAGGGTCTTCAGCACATTGATAGCGAAAACGTCCTTGTCCTTATGATCCGGATTGATATAGCTGTTGTCGTAAGCCTTGATAATGACGCCTTTATGGCTGTGATCCAGGAAGTTCTCCAGTGCATCATAGAAGCGGTGGAACGGTACGATTGCCCCAACACTTTCATCCTTGAGTGCCATAGCGGACTCTTTGAACAGAGCCAGCATGGAACGCTCGCCCTCGGACAAATGCTTACCGGATGCACCGTGAGTACGGATCGAAGTCAGCACACTTGCCAGCAGATTGAACTGATAAGGGATGAAGGGATAGACTTCTGAGAAATCCCTATCATTCGCATACAGCTTTTTCTCTACACCGTCATTGAATACTATCAGGTTCTTGATGATCGTAGCTTTCTGCTCATACAGCAGGCGGAGAGTTTGCGCAGCCGTCTCAGTCTTGTCCAGGATTCTCTTCTTGATGACGGTATCCACGTTCGCGGAAGAAAGCGAAAGCCTTGTATCAAAGCGTCCCTGAATCTTGGAGAAGTCGTTGCCCTTCACTTTGGTGATGGAGTCGATATCTTGCTGGCTGGTTACGATAACCCATGCCTTGCCTTTGCATTCTTTTCCGAGTTCTTCCGTTACCGTCTGAAGGTTCAGCATCAACTTGGAATCATCACCGATGTACTGGCCGATCTCGTCTACAAGGAATACAACGTGATGATTATTGCCCTGACGGTCAATGTATGACTTCACACGCTTGGCAAAGTCTTCGATGCTGATCTGATATTCCCCAATTGCAGCATCGCACCAGTTCCAGGCAGCCTTCTCGCTCATGTAACCCATCTCGATCAGGGTATCCACTACGCCGTCCTGTCTGGATAAGAATTCATGGCGTTCCTCATACCAGTCGTGACCGGTCACTCGCTGGTAGGTCTCCTTGAACTGCTCATATTTTCCGTCCTCGGTGAGTTTCCGTTCAAGATCAGCCAGATACGGAATCGCTCCGCAGAATCCGAGGGAGTTGTTGAACACTTTCAGAAACACATTTACAATAGCATCCTTGTTGGATTTGCCATCGGATTCGCTCTTTGCGTCGATGTTGAAGATGATGATGTCAGACGGAGTATTGGCAGCAAGCTGCATGTCCGCAAGAACCATAGGATCGGTGATTTTCTTATCGTCGATGAAATAATCAATGGCCCTCTTGCCGCCGACAACTTCATTGTCCAGAATGTAGGAGAGGATCTTCAGCAAGTGAGATTTACCACTTCCGAAGAAGCCGGAAATCCACACGCCCATCTTGGTGGTCTCACCGTTGATTCCTTTTGCGTATGCAGAGAAGAAATCTGCAAAATGCCGCTGCAGTTCCGGTGTTACTACGTACTCTTCAAGCTCTGTGGCTACATTGGTTTTCTCACCCTGTCCGGCAATAACGACGCCCTGGATGTCACGGGTGATCGACTTTTTGAACATTTCCTTAATCTGCATATCCGTACCTCACTTCACGAGTTTGAATGCGCGATAGTAATTATCGTCTTTAATTTCGTTGAAAAGAATCAGCTCCTGCTCGGTATATGTTCCGGGGAAGAACAATACCACCGGTGCTTTCAGCACAGATTGATGCAGGTTGTTCAGGATCTTATGTGACCGAAGGAGTGGGTAGCATTTGCCCACACCGATTAAAAACACAATCGCGTTTTCCGGAGTCTGTTCCACGATCTTCTGAATCAGGATGCTGTCATCTTCGTTCATCTTCATCGACGTAGACGCTGCCCGGATGATGTAATCGAAGCCGCGGCGCTGTTCATAGCGGACATAGGAATTCACAAAGTCCTTTTCCTCCAGATAGTCCATGATCATGTCATACAGATCAAAGACCACCAGCTCAAAGCCGTCAGTGCCTTTCGCATTCTTCTTCCTCATGTATTCGACACGCTCCCGGACTTCCAATTCCTTTGCCGGATCGTAGTCAAACACCCAATAGTTGACCTCGTTTGCCCTTCCGCTGCTTTCCCGGAATGACGGTTTATGGATGGCGGTTTCCATCTGATCTAATCGTTCCTGTAATCCTGCCATCATCTCACCCCCGTAATTGCTTTCAGCTGATAATTCATTCCCTGATCCATCATCCAGCGTTCCATTGCCGGATCGGGTAATGGCTTGTAAATCTCACGGACGTTCTTCGCCTTATTAGTCACGCCCGCCTCATAAAGTAAAGACTTGTAGGTGGCACCAAGACGCTTTAATGTTGCATCCGTCCAATCAGCAACCTTGTCATCTTGTTGCTGCTTATTGTTGAAGAAGATCCGGATATCACTTTCGGCCAGTTCATTGCTCCCAATGATCATTTTCTCTCTTAGGACTTCATATACAAATTCGCCAAAGAGCAAATCATAAGTCATGGCAGCCACAAGCGCAAAGAGCTTTTGAGAGGCCAGATCGCAAGCCTCAAAGACGGGATAGAAACTATCATCCATGCTTTTCACACGGGCAGAAACCGTATTGAAAATTTGTGTTGCTCGCAGCGTCGTCGGTGCTCCGAAAATATTTTCTTCCTCATTCAGACGCTTTATTTCCTCCCATGTCTTTCCCTCCAGGCGGAGAGATACGACCTTGCGGAATTCCATAAACCAGAAAGAATGCTTTACAGCACCGGCGCTGTATTCTTTTCCACTCATATCACTTATTCCTCTTCAATGACTTCCATCAAGTCGCCAATATCGCAATGAAACACCTTGCACAGACGGAGCATAACTTCCATCTGTACCGGTTCGTCATGATTTAATCTCTGCATTGCATATCCGCTGATTTCTGCAGCTCTGGCAAGATCACCTTTCTTCATTTTGTTCTGCCTTACAAGGTTCCAGAGCTTGTTGTAACTGACTGCCATAGACAACCCCCTGTTCTCTATCAAACATAGTCGGCGTTGCTGTAGTTCCTGAGTTTATCGTAAAATCCTGTTGTCCCATCAGGATGCAACTCAACATTTTACATTATACATCGAAATCCGTTCTTTTTCAATCCTGAACATTGATCAAACAGGCATGTTGATTTGTTTTTGCATCAAGATGTCATATTTTACCCTCTTCACTACTTGGCGAGCAGTGTTTCGATCCGGATCGATTTCAGTTTTCACTGAGATCGTCCTTCCGAAACTGCGCGTTGGTGCTGCCCCAAGCCCCGTAAAGATCATCACTTCGTGATGGCTGCGCGTTCGTACCGAACGCTGAAATGCAAAAAGCCGGACAACCGCACCTTGAAATAAGTGCGATTGTCCGTTGAAGTCATCTGGCCTTTTCGGCCTTTTTGGTTTTCTCCTGTTCCTGCGGTTCTGCTTCCCAGAAGGAAATGAGGTTCTGTCTTGAAATGAGCATCTCCTGTGCCTCATCGCGTACTTTTCGATATTCGGTGTAGGCCTGTTTCTTCGAAGTTAAAATCTCGGCGTATTCGGCACTAAGCTCTTTTACCTTTGGGATACGGGCGATGCCAAGCTCATCAAAGGCTTTCTTGGCGGCTTTGTGCAGCGTAATTTCCTCGCGATGCTCCTCGAAGAATTTCTTACTGTAACCGGCTTTGCGATAGGCCTCATACGTAGTTCTTGTTTTGGAATAATTGATGATATGCTTTTTCAGCGTGGCGATCTCTGCCAGGCGTTTCTCGGATTCTGCAATCTGGGCCTGCAGCTCATCCCGCCTTTTTACTGTTTTATCGACGAGAGCATTGATCTCTTTCAGCGTTTCCGCGCCGCGTTCGTGGAACAAAAGCATACTTTTTGAGATCTGCTTCAGATTATAAACCTTCGTCCACTGGGCATACCTGGCTCCTTTTTTCTGAAGCTTTTCCTGTACATTAAGCAGCAGATTGACAGATTGCTCACTACGCGCATATTTGCTTTTCGGCTTATGATTACGGGTGCCGATGATGACTGCACGAAGATCCTCCTCCGAATACCCGTCTGCGAGAGAAGAGAGGCGGATAAAGCGCTTCTGGTCTTTTCCCCGGAGTGCGATGTTCTTTCCCTGCTTGATTTCATATCCTGCCGATTCCAGCATTTGCAGAAAATTGGAGAAGTCCTTCGGCTTCTTTGCGAGAATCGTATCGATATCACGACAGATCATGTCACGGAAACTCTCACGCTGCGGGTAAGTGGTCCGTCTCGGCCTGTCCGAATACGAAAGAGGCTTAATCACGGAAAGGCCGTTTTCCAGGCAGATCATATCGCTGACTTTCTGAAGTGCCCGGCCGGACAGCCAGAAGTTTTTGAATTTTCTGGTCCCGTCCATGCTTGTGGAATTGAAAATAATATGGTTATGAATATGCGCCCGGTCGGTGTGCGTCGCCACAATGAAGGAGTAGTTTCCCTTCGTGAAACGCAGACCCAGCTCATAGCCGATCCGGTTAGCTTCCTCCGCCGTGATCTCTCCGGGTTTGAAGGACTGTCGGATCTGATAAGCGATGATATCATGCCGGGGTTCTTTGCCTGTGATGTGATAATACTGCCTCTTTTGAAGCATGAATTCTTCATCTGCAGTCATCGGATCACAACCATAGGCGGTAATAAGCTCGCCTTTTTCTGTTTTCTCCGGGTTCTTTGCGTAATCCGTTCGCTCACTTAGACTGTGGGATATCGATTGTCCCTTTCTCTGGTGAAGAGCAATCAGTCGTGTTGCTGCCATTTGTGTTCCTCCTGAAGATGAAAAATGCCGGGGACCGTACCGGACAGAAATCCGATACGGTCCCCGGTGTCGATTACTGAATGGATGAAAGTCTCGCCAGGATCTCTTTTGCCATTTCCCAAATTTCATCCTGCTTCGCCTGAAGTTCAGCAATATCCGCGCCGTAAATGCTTCCGGTGGCATTTGCCTTTTTCGCAATCTGGTTCAGGTTGTTGCTGCAGCGTCTGAGAAGCGAAGTCATCTCGTGAATATCGGAGGTGTCCAGCTTGACGATATAGCCGTCCAGAGACATTTTGCGGATGAACGGTCCGAGAAACCGGACGCCTGCTTCTTCCGAACGCTGGCAGAGCAGCTTGTATTCTTCCGGGGAGAACAGGACTTCCAGACTTCTCGTTTTGGTCCTCATACGCGCTCCCTTTCTTCCGGATGAAGAA
>Ga0255342_1005656_pt1 | contig 11855 bp, 6 predicted proteins | sample wastewater_treat_3_FD_192416 | JGI IMG/M metagenome (GOLD analysis project Ga0255342, IMG submission 192416) | Wastewater microbial communities from Lulu Island WWTP, Vancouver, Canada - plant14 | ecosystem: Engineered > WWTP > Wastewater > Unclassified | place: Canada: Vancouver, British...
GCCCTGGTTTAACCTGATAAACATGAACGGCAGGCTCTATGATCCTCTTACAGCCCAGTTCCTGAGTCCTGATAATTATGTACAGCTTCCCGATTTCACGCAGAATTTTAACAGGTATAGTTATTGCTTGAATAATCCGCTGAAATATACCGACCCGAGTGGGGAGCTGGTGTGGTTCGTTCCTGTTATTGCTGGTGCTGTAATAGGTTCATATTTGGGTGGAGCTATTGCTTCAGACAATTGGAATCCAGTATCAAAGCAATACTGGCAAGACGGATGGAAAGGCGCTATTGTTGGAGGATTGCTTGGAGCAACAGCAGGAGCTATGTTTTCTGCCGCAATGGCACCAACAGCATTAGGAAGTGCTTCCGGTTTTCATACTACTGGGATGGTTGTTGGTGGTAAGGCTACGGCAGGATGGGGTATTGCTACATCTTCACTACAATCAGCATCAATAAATATAGGTTTGAGTTTTGCACAAGGTCAAGGACTTGATGGTGCATGGAAAGCAGGCTTAGTTGGTGCAGCATCAGGGGCATGGACAGCAACAGGAGGACTTGGTTTAGCAAATAAGGGATTAGCTGGCAAGTTAGGATATCAAATGATTGGTACATCTGGTCGTTCAATTGGAAATAATTGGGCAGCAGGAGAAGATCCATTTTCAAGAGTTGTAGTTGGAGCAGGACCTGTTAATTTAACTTTTGGTAAAGGTCAAAAACTCCTGCAATGGCAAAATAATTTAGGAAATATAGCTTTTAATACTGTAGGTTTGGCAAACCTTGCAGCAGGAGGCAAAATGGGATTTGATTGGGAAAATTTATCTCCTAAATATTCAGGAGGATTTATTGACAAGGCATTATCTTCTATGGGTATTGAAGCAACTGGAGCACATGTTGTACTTTCACAAAATAAACTTTCAAGAGGACAATTATTAACGCATGAACTAAGGCACGTCTGGCTGTCTAGATCTATGGGAGATATGTTTATTTTAAACTACTTTACACAAGGTATTTTCCCTATGTTAATGGGTAGAGATCAATATTATGGTAACTATTTTGAATATACGGCAGAATATGGATTTTAAAAAAAGAATTTTATCAGTTTTTATTATAGTACAACTTTTAATAATTACAAGTTGTGACAAGCAATATTATTTGGAAATTAATGGTAGCAAACAAACAAAAGTTGTAGAATTTTCGTGTGGTAAAATAGAAATAGTTGCTTATTGCGTTTCTCGAAGTATGTTTTTTATTAAACATAACTATAATCTCAATAAGCAATCAAAATTTTACAGAGACTCTTTAACTGTCGAGTATGCAGGAGAGATTATTCCGTATGAAATCTTTGGCAAAGATGGAAAAATTGACAAATCTGTTATAGAAATAAATAATGGAGAAGATTATGAAATTCAATTTGCGATTAAGAATCCCCTAGTAAACGATGGAGATACAATAACAATAAAAGATTTGGGGTATTTGTATTGTGATAATCAAAGAGTAAACATTGGTACTATAAGTTTGATAGTAAGGCTGTAAAATTTGGTATTATCAAATTTTTTTTGTCATGCTTTTTGCAATCAATCGCTCCCACGAGCAAAAAATCACGCCAAAAAATTTAAGCCCCAAGCTATTTTACATAATGTGGCATTATAGTACAAAACATTTTAAGCGGTATAAATGAAGTGTTTTGTTTTGTCCTATAATAGCACTATGTTAAATAGTCGCACCCAAACGCTCCCCGACCCACGCCATCGCACACAGCCGGCACATCCAGGTTTTGTTTTGAATTGTTTAATTTTTAAAGGTAAAACAAAACCGTGAAGAGCCGCCTTTCCCCCAAAAGCGGTAGCAAGCTCAATAAAAACCAAGCCGACACACAGCCCTGACGATTTGTTTTTTATTGCCCTTGCTGGATTTATCTATCCACCAACAAACCCCGACCACCACCCCAAAAACCGAAATAAAACCAAAAAAAGCAAAGCAAAGGTAAGTCGGCTTCCAGGGCAGTAAAGGCCAAGCCCTGCGGGTTTTGCAATATTTTTTTGATAAGGTATTTTGATTTTTTAATGGTATCAAAAAAATATCGCAAAAGCCTTGACAGCCCTTCCAGCCTAACTTGATGGATAGGCTTTCTTTTTTTCGGTTTTTCTTTTAAAAAATAATGTTGTTATTTTTTATTTTCAATTGATATTCTTTCAGTTGAACGGCGAAGCCCTCACGAACTCAATTGAAAAAGAAAATATTAGTGAGTAAAAAGAAAAAACTGTATTTTTGGGTTTTAACAATAAAAGGAAAACGTTCTTTGATTTTGGTTGCCTAATGCGTGTGAGACAACCTGTTTTGGGCTTTACTGGTATAGTTATTGCCTGAATAATCCACTCGTTTATACAGATCCGAGCGGTGATTTCATATTTACTATTCTTGCCGCAATCTTTTGTCCACCCCTCATTCCATTAGCAATAAAGGCTGATGCTACTGTTATAATGGGAACAATTAATGTAATACAAAATTGGGATGACATTTCTGATAGGAGTGACGGTAAAAACCCTTGGGGAGAAGGACTGGCATACTTTGGTGTTGGAGGTTCAAGTGGATTATTAATGGCAACAGGTCATCCTTTTTTATCAGGTTCTATCAAGGACGGAGGAAATAGTCTGTTGCGAGGAGATGATCTTGGAACAGCCGCGAGTAAAGCATTCTGGGGAGGGACAACATCTTATCTATCAGCTAAAATTGCTGCTCCTTTAACCAAGGAATTAAAGGGAGCTTTGGATAATACCAACATTAAAAGTGAATTATTAAAGAATATAATTGCTGAGACTGCTGTTGGGGTACCATATGAGATGGGATTAACCTATACTATTTCAAGGATTAGAGGTTTTTCTCCCGAAGAATCTATGGATATGGCGAAGTCTGCTGCCTGGTCAGCATTGGCTTCTGGAATTATTAAAGGTACATTCGATACTTATTCGACAAGAATTAACAACAGGCCAACTCCCAACGTGGTTAATCAAAGTGCCCCCCTTGATGTTAATTATGATCCCCAAACTAATTTAATGCGCAGCCTTCAGCTGAATCAATTGGCATTACCTCCGGCACCTCAGATAAAAGCACTGCCACCGCATATTCCTACGATACGACCTGGACATTTAGAGTTCAGAGGAGATAGGTGGATATGGATAAATGATTAATAAAAAATTTATGGGAAGAGCAATAAATAGAAAAGAAATTATTGAGTTCTCGTTATTCATTTTAGGGGTGCTAGGGATAATCATTTTTAAGATATCCGACAATAAAAAGAACGAGGATATTTTTTCTGATCAGGGTTATGTTGTTGGAACTGTAGAACAATATGAATCAGGACAGGCCTATGTCGGATGGGTACCGAACTCATACCAGCTTACCATTCGATCACCCACAATTACTTTTACATACAAAATAAATAAGATCCAATATTCTCAAAATTACGCATCAGAAACATTTTATGTGCCTGATAATAAAGGGATAAAAAAAGGAGAAAAATATGTTGTAGTTTACAATCTGAAAAAACCGGAAGAAGCTCGGATGTTATTTGACTTTCCCATAGCTGACAGCACAGACTTTATGCGATACATTCAAGAATTTAAAGCGAATCCTCCAAATCTTGAACAGCTTAGGAAAATGAAAAATGAATAAAGCCTCGGTTTGCCGGGGCTTTTTGCATTAATATTGCGTACGTTCATCCCAAATCTTAGGGTCACGGCTTGTGTGGAATAGGGCTTCAACTTTAACCGTTTTCGTTTGCTCGTTTACACGGTAATGTACCAGATACGGGAATTTTTCAATGAACACGCAGCCAGCGGATATCGTCATATTTAACGGCAAAATGCAGGGCGGTAGTTGAGAGTTTTACCATTTGTTTCTTGATATTGTTAAAAAGCCTGTCGCCTAAACTTAAATAACTACTCTGGGAGATTTCAATATTATCCGAATTTTTGCAATAACAGCTTATTATGTTTTAATAAATAATAGTTGTATGTATCTGAATTTTGTTTCCAGACTTATTAGATTTTAACTTTTCTAATATGCTGCAAAGTTATTGTTGTCACTTCATGATTATTTAGAATGTCTCTAAATTGCGGCATTGTTGAAAAATAATTTAAAAAACTGGGTAACAAATCAGCCCAAAACCTAATAAACAATAAAAATGAGGTGAATTATTTCCTGTCTCATGTAATTAATTGATTTTTAAATGATTAATAAAAGCAGGTTAGGCTTTTGTTCTTTGTATTCGGTGAGTGTGAATTTATTGCGTTTTCGTCTTTATAAAACCTCAAAATCTCTTGATTATGAAAACATTATACAAAACATTACTTCTGATTCCTTTAGTTTTCCTTTTTGGAAGATCTGAATCGTTTAGTCAACTAAAAGTATTTCCAAACAATTATGTTGGGATTAACTACACTTCAACTCCATCCTCAAGGTTTGTAATTAATCACGCTGGTAATTCAGCTTATCAAGCCTATATATATAATCCATCCAGTTCGAGTTCAAATGGCTCATTAATGACAGTTAGTGATAAGGGAACTGGTGGTGCTTATAGCAAATTAGCTCTTTATTCTTGGGCGAATATTGGAGTTGGTAACTATTTCTATGGAATTAAGGCAGTAGCAAATAATGCTACGCCAACCTCTACAGGGAGAGCTTACGGTATAATGGCTGTAGCTGGGAATGCCACAAATGGGTATAATTATTCTGTTTACGGAGCTTTATCTGGCACAGCCCATGGAGCTGCAATTTTTGGAACTATAAATGGATTAAGTGATATTGGATTATCACAACAATGGGCTGGTTATTTCAGGGGAGATGTAAAAATTGAAAATAATGTTCGCTGCATGGATTTAGCTGAGATATCTGATGAAAAATTTAAGACTAATATTACTGAATTAGATCCTGCTGAATCTATCGCTAATTTGCTTAATATTAATCCGATATCATATACGCTTAAACAGGTGACAACAACTCAAACCACAGGTGATACAACATATGTAGTTAATTATTTTGACGAAAAATCTCTCGAATTCAACAGAACCAGATATGGAATTGTTGCTCAAGAACTTAAAGAGATATACCCGAATCTTGTATTTGAAGAAGAGAATGGTGATCTGGCAATAAAATATACAGGATTAATTCCCATAATGATTGAAGTGATTCAGGCTCAGCAAAAGAAAATTAATGAGTTTGAAGAGAAATTTAATGTATTAACAAAAGAATTGGAAGGGCTAATTAATTAAAAAAGAAGTTAGGCTTTTTGTTTTTTGTATTCGGTGAGTGTGAATTTATTGTGTTTTTGTCTTTATAAAACCTCAAAATCTCTTGATTATGATAACATTACATAAAATATTACTTTTGATTCCTTTAGTTTTCTTTTTTGGAAGATCTGAATTGTTTGGTAAGCTTAAATTGTTTCCAAACAATTATGTTGGAATTAACCAGGCCACAACTCCCTTGTCCAGATTTGTTATAAGCGGTGAGGGGAACTCAGCATACCAAGCCAGTCCGGCAGTTTTCGGAGATGTAAAGATATTGATGATTCTAGGCAAATCAGGCGGTGGTAGCTCATATCATATTGGTTCACTTTGTACATGTAATCATATTAGGAGTGGCAATTATTTTTATGGATCGAAGGCGATAGCATACAATTCCACGATGACAGGTTATGGTATGTATGGCCAGGCAGAAAACGCATCATCAGGATATAACTTTGGTGTTTATAGCTATTTTGGTGTAATCATTTCTGGAGCTGCAGTATATGTGTCTTTCAGCGGTGTTGATGTTGTATTGTCACAACAATGGGCTGGATATTTTGCGGGTGATGTAAAAGTTGAAGGCACTTTATGGGCAAATGTTTCTCCTTTATTGAAGGACGGGAAATTTAAGAGTAATATATTAAGTCTTGAATCCTCCGAGACAATATCAAATTTATTGAATATCTTGAAAATAGGAACAGCCAACATGCTGGCATATAGGTAATAGCCATGTACAAATACGTATTGATATTCATAACATTGTCATTGAATTTCTTTGGCCTTTCAGGTCAGGCTGTTCATTTTGACTATAATGATAGTGGTAATCGTGAATCAAGATATATTGATCTGAAAAATTTGAATGATTCACTGTCTGATGCAATGGAAAAATCTTCAAATGCCGAAGATAGTAAAGGGACTGTTTTCGAGGATGTTCTGGAGGAAGCTACAATAAAAATCTATCCAAACCCTACTGCAGTAAATCTGAATATTGAGATCACCGGTATAGTTCCAGATATAATAATTAGTTATCAGCTATTTTCACAATCAGGTACCCTGATACAATCTAACAATAATACAGGCAACCAGTTCTCAGTTGAACTTAGCAATCATCCGAGTGGTCTTTACATCCTTAAATTGATGGTTAATGGAAAAGTTAGTGATTGGAAAATCATTAAGCAATAGAATCTTTTCATCTGATATAAACTAGTTATTATGAGACGATTATGCTTTCTGCTAAGCTATTTCATAGGATCTCTGACCGTGGTTGCACAACCTTATGATCTTGTGCTTAATACTCCCGAATCGGGAGTTCAAATACACCAGGCTTTTAACAGTATATCTTTCACTGCCGGGTACTCATATACTGCTAGCGGCGGATATATGTTAGCAGAGATCATTGACGATGATGGTATTATTTCAGGAGATATTGTATATTCAACTGCGATCGATCCTGAAAATTATTCAATAAATACAAGTCTTCCGGTTGGAAAAACCACAGGTAATCTTCAAGTAAATGGAGCGGCGACCTATAGTATTCCCATTGAAATACCTGAAGGAACAAATGGGTTAAAGCCGGAAATAAGTCTGAATTATATTAATAGCTATGCTGATGGACTGGTTGGAATTGGATGCGGCATAGGTGGTATCTCGGCTATAACACGTGTAAATAAGACCATTTATAATGATGGTATTCAGGATCCTATCAGAGCGGATTTAACTGATAAATATGCTTTGGATGGGAACCGTCTGCTTGTGGTAAATGGAACAACCTACGGATATGCAAACAGCGAATACCGTACGGAAATCGAAGGATTTTCAAAAATAGTTGCTTTCGGAAGTACAGGCAGTGGTCCGCAATGGTTTAAGGTCTATACTAAATCAGGGCTAATTTATGAGTTTGGGAATAGCGAGAATTCAAGAATAACTAATAGTAATGGCTGCATCCTTTCATGGAAAGTCAATAAAATATCAGACAGGTTTAATAATTATATTACTTTTACATATTATAGTTCTGACGATGAGCGTCCTGTGAAAACGATTCACTATACAGGTAACAGTGCTACCGGGCAATATCCTTTTGCCTATATACAATTCAACTATAAATACAGAAGTGATGTTAGTGATTATTTTTATGGCGGGAAAAAATTTACACGAGACATCTTACTTGACAATATAGAGGTAAAGTATAATGGTCAATCCTATAAGAAATATGTATTGACTTATATGATAGATACTTATTCCCAGTTGTTGAAAGTTACCGAACACAGTAGTCAGAACGCTACACTGAATCCAACCGTATTTGCATGGACTGATGAGACGGAACAATTTACTGAAACGACCCATTATTCCAGTACCCAGAACGAACGGTATTATCATGGAGATTTTAATGGTGACGGCCGTACTGACTTTGTAGTGGTTCAGGTAAAACCATCATATACATCTTACGACAAGTGGAAATTATATCTAGCCAATACAAGTGGAACGATGGTTTATAGTAAAAATGGCAATTTGAATGCCTCATTTGAAACTTTCCTTGTAGGAGATTTTAATGGAGATGGTCTTACCGATTTAATGATGCAGGAAAAATATCCTGAACTGCCAGCATATCCCAATAAAAAACGCTACTATTTTTATGAATCAACTGGGACCACTTTTACCAGGAGTGCATCTTATTATCTCTGTTACAATAGTGAGGGACTGGATGTGGTCGACTATGATGGAGATGGAAAGCTGGAATTTATGTTCCATAATACCTCCAATATTTGGACTCTGTTCACTTATTCCGGCGCAAATATTTGTAGCGGTACTATACCTTCATTTGGAGAATATTATATAGTTGATCTTAAGTCACATAACCGTATCCTGGATTTTAATGGTGATGGATGTTCCGACCTGTTTATACGTTTTAGTAGCGGGTATAAAGTTTATGAGTTTAAGGGTCCCGATAAAATGCTAATTGAAACATATTCCGGTACTGACATTAAAAATAATGAGTTTATAATGTTCGGAGATTACAATGGCGATGGGGCCATTGATATTATTAAAAGGACTCATTATGGTTTGGAGGGCTGGGCAATGTTTTTTTTAACCGAAGCAGGATTCCAGGCAAAGGGATTAAATGCTTTTGACAATTTTGAGATTTTAGTTGATATTAACCGGATCTTCTCATATGATGTAAATGCAGATGGAAGAACAGATGTCATTATTATAGGGAGAGGTCAGGATCCATCTAATCAACCAAACAGGATCAATATAGCTATAAGCAATGGTAATGGTTTTACCATTCAAGAGTATATTTCTTCCGTTAACTTTCAGATAGGTCATTACTCCCCACCCTATACATGGGAAGACCATATGGAAACTAAATTTTTTTATTTTGAGGATTACAAAGGAGATGGACGAGCTCAATTCTTCTATAAATTTTCAACTACTTCGAAATTGTTTTTATTTGCCACCGGTACGCCAAGTCACTTAGTAAATACTGTTATTGATGGGTTAGGAGTTAAAACGACTCTTACATACCGACCAATGTCCAATGGTGTCGTATATACCAGAGGCTCTGGGGCAACTTATCCGGTGAACGATTTCTCTTCGTCAATGTACCTGGTTTCTCAAGTCAACGAAGACAATGGTATTGGAGGGACATCCACGATGACTTACAAGTATGAGGGTGCTAAAAAGCACCGTCAGGGCAAAGGTTTCCTTGTTTTTTCAAAAACAACGATTACCGATGTTACGGCAGGGATACTGACAGAAATACTTTCAGGATACCACAACACTTATTATTATCCGCAGGTAGATTCTGTGGTGAAAAAGACAATCGGTGGCTCAAGAATCGAAACAACTTCCAATACCTGGAGCGAGTTGGTATTGGATGCTACGAACAAACGTATCTATCCTTACGTGCAGAGTACAAATCAAACCAATGTGCTGACTGCGCATACTGTTACAGATTGTATCCTTTCCATGGATACATACGGTAATCCTACGCAAATACTTAAAACCTATAATAATGGGATTAACGAAATGACAGTTAATAACTATTTGAATACATTGAATGTTACCGATTGGCTGATTGGCAGAATAGAAACTTCAACAGTAACCTTTTCTAAAGAAGGAGAAGCATCCGTCACCAAAGCTATAAGATACACATATTCAATAAATGGAATAATTAAGCCTGATTTAATCTATTATTATGAAAATACTCCACTGGCATATAGTGAAAATCACGATTACGACAGTAAAGGGAATCTCATTCAGGTATATACATCGGGCTCCAGCATAGGGGCCAGCCAGGTCAACTATACTTATGATGCCAATGGGACAAGGCTATTGACTGAGACCGATGCTTTGGGACATACTACCACCCGAACCTATAATGATTATGGGCGGCTGCATACGGAAAAAGATTATCTGAATAATATTGTAACCTACCAGTATGACGTTATGGATAGACCATATACGGCTGTAAGTACGCTGGGGAGTCAAAGTACTACAACTTATATCTGGACAGGCGGTAATAAGCCAGCGTTGGCTGTCTTTGGTATAACCAAAACAGGTAATAATGGTTCAGTAGCGACCATTTGGTATGATAAGCTGGGGCGCCAAATAAGATCTGAGAAAAAGGGCTTTAACGGACAGATGATTCTCACTGATACTGAATACAATGCCAAAGGGCAAGTATATCGCATTTCCGATCCTTATTTTTCCGGTGCTGGTGTAGTTTGGGCTGAAACATTTGGTTACGACGAATATGGCCGAACAATTAGTATTACCCGCAATACAGGGCGGAATACCACTTATTCTTACTTAGAGTCTAAGATAGAAGAGACCACAGCAGGAAAATCATTTGCAAAATACTATTCGGCTGACGGCACAATTGCTTCTGCTGTTGATTATGGAGGTACTATTAGCTACACGTATTACCCGGATCACAAGGTAAAGACCATTACCGCTCCTGGCGGCATAGTAACCAGCATACTATACGATGATGCTGCCCGTAACAAAACCCGAATGGTAGATCCCAGTGCAGGCACTATCGACTACTCGTACAACTCACGAGGTCAAATCAAGACACAGACCAACGCCCTTAACCAGACAACAACTTACTATTATCATCCCGACGGAAGACCAGATTACACTGTTAGCCAGGAAGGCACAATAACTTATACTTACAATACCAACAAACAGTTAATGGGAATAAGTTCGCCTGGTAATATTGGCCGCACTTACGGTTACGACACCAATGGAAGAATAATAAGTGTTTCTGAGAGTATTGACGGTTTAGTTTTATCTACTACTTTTACTTATGATTCGTACGGCCGTATAATTACCCGTACGCACCCTTCGGGGATAGTAGAAACTTTAGGATATAACAATAATGGTTATGTAGAAACCGTTTCTACAGGTGGGGTAACGCGTTATACCATCACAGGTATGAATGCGCGCGAACAACTTACAGCAGTAACTTACGGTGGCAGCCTCACAGCAAGCTTTGGATTCAACTCGTATGGTTATCCTACTTCGACTAAGACAGGGACTGTACAAGATTACCGTTATGACTTCAATGCTGTTACAGGCAACTTAACATTGCGGCAGAACTATCTTCGTGGTTTGTCCGAAAGTTTTGGTTATGATAATATTGAGCGATTGACAAGTGTCACCGGACCGCAGAACTTAGGTGTTACTTATACCAACATTGGTAACATAAACACGAAGTCCGATATTGGTACCACTGCTTTTACCTATGGTGAGAATGGTGCCGGGCCTTATGCTTTAACCAGTATAGTGCCCTCGACATCACTTATTCCCTCTTCCAGCCAGGAAGTTTCTTATACCTCGTTTGAAAAGGTATGTTTACTAACCGAAGGTAACTATGTCGCAACATTTAATTATGACAGTGACCGGCAGCGTATTAAGATGAATGTTGCCTTAGGCGGGAGTACGATTCTTACACGCTGGTATGCGGCAGGCACTTATATGAAAGAAACAGCGGCAGGTATTACAAGGGAATACACATATATTGGCGGCGATGCTTACTCAGCGCCGGTAGCAGCTGTTACGCAAAGTGGTACTACTACCTATTATTACCTTTTACGAGATTACCTGGGCAACATAACACATGTTTACAATGCTTCCAGTGGCATGGTACAGGAGTACAGTTTCGATGCTTGGGGCCGGAGACGGAACCCAACCGACTGGAGCTATAATCTTGCTTCCCAACCTGATTTGTTTGCCGGCAGGGGCTTTACAGGACACGAAGATCTGCCTTGGTTTAACCTGGTAAATATGAATGGCAGATTATATGATCCACTGATAGCCAGATTTTTAAGTCCTGATAACTATGTACAGGCCCCTGATTTTTCGCAAGCCTTTAATCGGTATAGCTATTGCCTGAATAATCCACTCGTTTATACAGACCTTTCAGGCGAGTTTGTATTCTCTTTGTTTTTACCTGTAATCGGACCATTTTTGGATGCTGCTTGTTGGGGTGCAGTAATTGGGGGTGCTGGTTATACAGCAAATGTTGCTTTCAGTGATGGAGGATTTAATAATTGGAATTGGGGTC
>Ga0255342_1005660_pt1 | contig 11849 bp, 7 predicted proteins | sample wastewater_treat_3_FD_192416 | JGI IMG/M metagenome (GOLD analysis project Ga0255342, IMG submission 192416) | Wastewater microbial communities from Lulu Island WWTP, Vancouver, Canada - plant14 | ecosystem: Engineered > WWTP > Wastewater > Unclassified | place: Canada: Vancouver, British...
GAACCTGCCTTTCCTCACCCAGTAGGATCCGTCGAACTGATAGACGTCGACTCCCCCCTTGTCCTTGGTAATGGCAATCCCATGGGGGGTGGACGTGCGAATGTCCGCCCAAGGGCAACCCACGGCGATGGTGTTTCCTTGGATCGCCGAGGCGAAGCCCACCTGATCGCCGCCGAACCCAGCGTTGAACTGCGTCTCGAAGGTGGGGGTGAAGGCAAGCGCCGGCGCGGCGAGCGTTGCGCATGCCGTCAAGGTCGCAACAAGTCCGGCCAGAATTCCCCCACGCGCTGACCTTCGCGGTAGTCCTCTCAGCTTCGTACCTCTGACGTGCTCTTGGCGCCGAACGCGATCGGCAGCAAGAGGGGTAGATGTTGCACGATGCACCGCTCCCCCTTTCCAGAATCCTCGCCCGGCATTTGGGACGGACGCATAACTGCTCATCTGACGCGGAAGGCCAAGTAGGCGGTGGCGAGCTTCACGACTCCGGCAGAAGCCGGCGATGTGGCGCGGACCCTGTATGCGCCTGCTGCCCTCGGGCGCCATGTCCACGTGTAGGTGCTCCTCGCCGCTTCGCTCTTCAGCGCGGCGGTCTTCGTGACTACGGCCTTCCAACGGCCGGACATCTTCCGTTGCACGGTGATGCGGACATTGCCGGTTCGCGCAGGCGTAATCTGTCCCGAAATGGTGACTCGCGCCCCGCGCACGAGCGTCTTCTTGCTCACCTTGATGGACATACTCGGCCGGGCAGCTCCGAGGAGGTTCAAACCGAGCTCAGCGCGTGCCACCGCGGTGTCTAGCAGCGGCATGGTGTCCTGCAGTTCACCGGCTCTGATGACCTGGCAGTACATGCCGGCCCGCGCCTTCAGGAAAGCCAGTCTCTCGAGCATAGCCTGCTCGAATGGCGCCAGAGGACTGGTAATGCCTGCGCTCGCAGCCTCGTACCGGGTCTGCAGGTCCTGCGGCAGGCTGTCCCCGCTGATGCTCTCCGAGCCGTAGAGGAGGGCCTGGAGGAGGTCGTCCGCCTCGAGTGAGCGCGGAAGGGCGAGCTTGAGCACATTCTCCAAAATCCCCTTCGCACATTTCACACGGAAGATCGCGCTGCGGACGTTACCGTACTTTTCACTATCAGTCGTCGCCGCCGCGTCTTTCACCATTTCCTTGGCAACCAGAGCGAACATCTGCCCGTGTTCGGCGTCGAGGAGTTGCTGGGCAACGCGATTCGTCAGAGTCAAGCCCACCGCGGACGGGACATTGGTCGCATTCTGCAGCTGGAAACGCAGGCCCTTCACGGGGTCGGCATCCCAGTTCTTCATCACGTACTGGACGGGGTCGCCGAAGTTCTTCCGCATGTCGAGCTTCGTGATCTCCCGCAGGGCGACTACGGTCGTGCCAAGGCGGTAAAGGACCTGCACGTGGAGGAGTGTGGGCGCGGACGGCCCGTTGCTGGAGCCCTCCATGAAAGCGGTCCAACAGCAGTTGACATCAACCGGCCCGGGATTCCTGCGGCCCCACGTGGCCGGCGGTCGAAGGAGGGCGAGCAGCTTGTAGGGCGCTGGCATGTCGACCGTCTCCGCTTGGTCCCACCGCAATAGGTAGTCCTGGGTTGGAGCACGCAACGTGCACGCTATCTGAATCGGAACTCCCGGCTTGCCCTTGATCTCCTGCTCCGCTTGGTCGCTGAGTCGGAAAGCAGGATCGGTGACTATGGCCTCTCTGTCGATATGGAGGGGCTCGATGTACCGATACTTCGACTCCAGCAGCTCGAGCTGTGCGCGAAGATCCTTTACGGCAGCCTCGTACTCCGAACACAGACGATCGACAAGGAAGCTTCCCGCGGGCGTCCGCTTTGTCGAGACTTGACTCAACTCGTCGCGCAGCTTGTCGCCGACAGCAGCCACCTCGATCGACCGTTGTGGGTTGATCTCCGTCGCGTAGTCGGGCCACTCACTGATGAGGCGTGTGTAGGCCCTGGCCGCAAGCACCCAGTCTCTCGGGTTAGGAGCTTTGCTGAGCAATGGAGTGCCGTATCGCTGATCACAGAACTCCGAGAGGTAGTTGAGGTTGGCTTCGGGGAAGTACTTCTTGAGTTGGCTCACTGCCTCTCCGTCGCTGTAATCCCAACCAGTAGGGGCTGTGTTGACGCGACTGAAGGACTCCACCTTCGCCCAGGTGTAGAACTTGCTCTCTGCCGTCATGAAGTCATTCTTCGGCATGACTGCGCCGTTGTGCTTCTCCCGATAGCCCAGGGCGTAATCGAGCCACTGGTTGAGATCCTGGCGGGAGGAGTCCCTGACGAGGTCGAACATGACGCCCTCGAAGCGGTCGAGGCGAACTCGAAGATCATGCAGGTCTACGAGCGTCTGACCGACATCTCCGTTGAGCCGTCCCAGTTTTGTGTCAATCAGGTCAAAACGGCTGAGCATCACGTCATAGATGGTTTGGAGGGTGCTGTCGACACGGTCAAAGCGACCTCGCATCTCTGTGCGCATCGCCCTGATGTCTTCGCGAAGCGCTGCGATCTGTTCGAGGATCTGCGCATCCGGCGACTTGACGCCAGAGAAGATCTCGATGCACTTGCTTACGGCGGACACGATGTTGGCGCATGCAACCAGTGAATCCCCGCTCAGCAGTTCCGCGAGCTTGAACTCCTTGTCACTGAGGCCAAGAGCCGCCATGCCCGTGGGCCACTCACTGATGGCCGTCGCAACGTCGATTGTGGCGGTCCCCACAGCACTCATTTGCTTTGCGGCTTTCGGGTCCACCGTCCGGTAAAGCTGGCAGATCAGGGACAGAGCAGCCCGAGATCCCTCAATGCGATCCTTCCTCGCCTTGGCCTCAGTCCGCTCTTTCTCCGCCAGCAGGCGTGCCTGTTCCTGACGCTGTGCGTAGTCCAGCAGTTTCTTCTGCTGGGCATCGATGGCGGTCAAGTGCGTGGTTGCATCGGTGATGACGACGTTGAGTTTGCGGAACTCCTGTGCTGCGAAGGCCTTGAGCTCCTCAACCTCGAGATTGCCATCCTGCACGCCCTCCAGGATCTGCCCCACGTTCTGCTTCAGTTCCTCATTGCCAGCAAGCATCTTGTCAATGCTTGCCGTCATGCTGGTGTTCTCGTGTGCCCCGACGGAGTCATTCCAGCATTGGGCGACTACGGGATTCTTCTGGCCTGCATCGAAAGTATCGCCAAAGGCATCAAGCACAATCGGGTCGATTGTCATGACATCTGCATCTTTGCCGACTGCAACCGGATCAACCAGTCCAGCATCCTCATTGGCCTGGAGCCGCACCAGCCACCAAGCGGATCCGACCTTCTTGGCTATCTTCCAAGGGATATTTGCGTTGTCAGTGATGTCAGGAGCTATATCTTCGACTATCTCAACCCACTGACGTGCTGCTTCAGCAGTGCTTGTTCTCAACAGCTCGGGATGTTGGGCGACATAATCAAGGCCTCTGCTCGTAAGATCTGTCGCAATTGGACCGGGCACCCCTACACCAATCATTGCCGTGACGAAAGTTGACGCAGCAGCACTCATGAGGACCATGTTCCTATCGCTCCTCACGTTATAGTCAACTTCCTTTGTAGTAAAGAGCGTCTTTCGAATGGTCTCCATCGTGACTTGAGGGCTATTCAAGAACTCATCCACCTGATCAGCCACGGGAGATGGAGTGAGCACTGTTGAGTCGAGTCCTGCCGTACTCGCGGTCGCCTCTGCCCAAGCCAACGACGGGCAAAGCAGCGTCGCGAGCGACAGGAGCAGCAGGGCGATCAGGTAGGCCCAGCGATGTCGAAGCCCGCCCCCTTTAGGGTAGTGCACTCTCTGATCATTCCTTGTGACGATCCTCTCCATGGCTCCCTCCTCGATTTCGCTGCCCCCCGCAAGCTCATCGCCTTGCCGTCATCACGCCGTGCCTCGCTGGACCTTGAGAGATAGAGCTCGTTCTCTGGCACGACCAGACTGGCAGGAAGATCCTAGGGGCTGTAGGCGACCGCAACCTCACCCTGATGAGGTGAACTGCGAAGACGGCAGGGGTTAGCGTCCCAGGACGTGGTGTACGAGAAGGTTTGGAGGCAGGGCGCCGCGCTTGCCCGCTGGGAGCCGTAGGCGAGCAGCGAGCAAGCGCGGCGCGGCCGACCGCTTGAGGCCAGAAGACCACCGGGTCATCCTCTTCGTCAGTCCTTGGCAAGACGATGAAGGGAGACCCGGTGGTCGAGCCCACGATGAACGCGATCGACGATCTACGCAAGTTGCTCGAGGAGGGAGGCGTCGACCTCTTGCGCGTACTGGTCAAGCAGGTGGTGGAGGCGCTCATGGGCGCGGAGGCGGATGCGCTCTGCGGCGCCGCTCGCGGCGAGCGCCATCCCGAGCGCACGAACCGCAGGAACGGCTACCGCGAGCGCAGCTGGGATACGCGCGCCGGTACGATCGAGCTCGCCGTGCCCAAGCTGCGGAGCGGCAGCTACTTCCCGGACTGGCTGCTCACGCCGCGCAAACGGTCAGAGCAGGCGCTCGTGGCAGCGATCGCTGACGCCTACCTGGCCGGGGTCAGTACGCGGCGCGTCGACAAGCTCGTGCGCACCCTCGGGATCGAGGGCATCTCAAGGAGCGAGGTCAGCCGCCTGGCGGCCTCGCTCGACGAGATCGTCGAGGCCTACCGCAGCCGGCCGCTCGAGGGAGCCTACCCGCTGCTCAGCTTCGATGCCCTGGTGGTCAAGGTACGCGAGGCGGGCCGGGTGAGAAGCGTGGCCGCCCTGCACGCCGTGGGCGTGAACGCAGACGGCCGCCGCGAGAGCCTCGGGCTTGAGATGATCACCGCCGAGGACGGCGCCGGCTGGACGGCCTTCCTGCGCGGCCTCACCGCCCGCGGCCTCTCGGGGGTGGTGCTCGTCACGAGCGATGCCCACCAGGGGCTGGTGGACGCCGTCGCGGGCACGCTGCCGGGGGCGAGCTGGCAGCGCTCATCTGCCTACCCTTGCTCTGGACGGCATGATGTCGTCCGTGCGGATTCCGGGCCAAACCGATCACCTGTTCCGGACCAATCCGATCAGGCGTTCCGGGGTTTTCGATCACTTCTCTCGGCAAGGCGGCGTAGCGGCGACGTGAGGTAGGCCCGATGCGGCATCCTGCCTCGAACGGTCCTTCCAACCCTTCGAGGAGCGATGCCGATGAGCCGCCCCCGTTCCGCCATGCGCAAGATCCGGGAGATCCTCAGGCTGAGCCTCAGCGAGGGCCTCAGCCGCCGCCAGATCGGCGCCGCCCTGGGCATGCCCTACACCACCGTGGCCGACCATCTGCGCCGCACGCAGGCGGCCGGCCTCACCTGGCCGCTGCCGGACGGCATCACCGACGCAGAGCTCGAGGCCCGCCTCTTCGGCCCGCCGGCGGCCTGCGGCCCGCGCTGCCCGATGCCCGACTTCGCGGAGGTCCAGCGCGAGCTGCGCCAGCCCGGCGTCACCCTGCAGCTGCTGTGGATGGAGTACAAGGAGCGCTTCCCGGCGGGCTACCAGTACAGCCAGTACTGCGAGCACTACCGCCGCTGGCGCAGACGCGTCGACGTCGTCATGCGCCAGGAGCACAAGGCCGGCGAGAAGCTCTTCGTCGACTTCGCCGGCCAGAAGCTGCCGATCACCTGCGAGGAGACGGGCGCGGCGACCGGTGCGCAGCTCTTCGTGGCCGTGCTCGGGGCGAGCAGTTACACCTACGCCGAGGCGACCCCCTCCCAGGAGCTGCGCCACTGGATCGCCGCCCACGTGCACGCCTTCGCGTACTTCGGCGGCGCTCCCCGCATCGTGGTGCCCGACAACCTGGCGAGCGCCGTCACCCGCGCCCACCGTTACGAGCCCGACGTCAACCGCACCTACGAGGAGATGGCCGCCCACTACGGGGCCGTCGTCATCCCCGCCAGGCCCGGCCGGCCACGTGACAAGGCCAAGGTCGAGGTCGGCGTGCAGGTCGCCGAGCGCTGGCTGCTCGCCAGCCTGCGCAAGACGGTCTTCTTCACCCTCGCGGAGGCCAACGCCGCCATCGCCGAGCGCCTCGAGTGGCTCAACCGGCGGCCCTTCAAGAAGCTCCCCGGCTCGCGGGCGAGCCTCTTCTGCGAGCTTGAGCGACCGGCCCTGCGGCCCCTGCCGGAGCGGCCCTATGAGTACGCCGTCTGGAAGCTGGCCACCGTGAACATCGACTACCACGTCGAGGTCGAGCGCCACTACTACTCGGTCCCCTACCAGCTCGCCCGCTCGCGCGTCGAGGTGCGCATCACCGCCGCCACGATCGAGGTCTACGCTCGTGGCCGGCGCGTGGCGAGCCACCTGCGCAGCCTGCGCCCCGGGCGCCACACGACCGATGCCGCCCACATGCCGTCCGCCCACCGCCGCTACGCCGAGTGGAGCCCGGCGCGGCTGGTGCGCTGGGCCGAGCAGGTCGGGCCGGCCAGCGGCGCGCTCGTCACGGCCATCCTCGAGAGCCGGCCCCATCCCGAGCAGGGCTTCCGCAGCGCCCTCGGCATCATGCGCCTCTCACGCCAGTACGGGCCAGAACGTCTCGAGGCCGCCGCGGGGCGGGCGCTGGCGGTGCGTGCGCTCAGCTACCGCAGCCTGGAATCGATCCTGAAGAGCGGCCTCGATCGTCGCCCACTACCCGAGAGCACCCCGGAGAGGAGGCCGCCCAGGCACGAGAACATCCGCGGCTCCGCCTACTACAACTGACCCCCGGAAGAAGGAGACCCCCCCTCATGCTCACCAGCCCGACCCTGGAGAAGCTCAAGGAGCTCAGCCTGACCGGCATGGCGGCCGCCTTCGCCGAGCAGCTCGCGAGGCCCGACTACGCCGAGCTCTCCTTCGAGGAGCGCCTCGGCCTGCTCGTCGACCGCGAGGCGACCGATCGCGACAACCGCCGCCTGGAGCGCAACCTGAAGGCGGCCAGGCTGCGCTGCGACGCCTGCCTCGAGGACCTCGACCTGCAGCGGCCACGCGGGCTCGACGGCGCCCTCCTGCGCAGCCTCGCCGCCTGCGACTGGGTTCGCGCGTCGCGCAACATCCTCGTCTGCGGGTCCACCGGCGTGGGCAAGACCTTCCTCGCCTGCGCGCTCGCCCAGGCGGCGCTCAGGCGCGGCCATCGCGCCCTCTACCTGCGAGCGCCGCGCCTGCTCGACGACCTCGTCATCGCGCGCGCCGACGGGCGCCTCGCGCGGCTCCTCGCCGGCTACGGGAGGCTCGACGTGCTCATCCTCGACGATCTCGGCCTGCGGCCGCTGGCCGCCGAGCAGGCGGCCGACCTGCTCGAGGTGATCGAGGACCGCTGCGGCCGGCGCTCGACGATCGTGACCAGCCAGCTCCCGGTGCGCTGCTGGCACGAGGTGCTGGGCGAGCCCACCATCGCCGACGCCATCCTCGACCGCCTGGTGCACAACGCCTACCGCATCGAGCTGCGCGGTGAGTCGTTTCGCAGTCGCGAGCGGCGCGGCGACGAGCGGCGAGGAGCGACCGCGGAGGAGCAAGGCGGAGATGGGGACGGTTGACCCCGGCGGCAGATCGGCGTGCCTGACTTGACCGACATGCAAGACTACCCGAACGAGACCGACAAGGAGGTGATCCTCAGGGGGTAGATGACGCTTCGCGTCAGCCGCTGCCGCGGCCTCCGAGGCGAGGCGATCGAAAACCCCGGACTGGCTGATCGCTTTCGCCGGAATGCGCACCCGGTAACGTGGCAGCACGAGGTCCGGTCTGCCCGGAAGGTTCTTGGGATGAAGCCGATACCTGAAGCCCAAGGCAAAGAGCTGCCGGCGCAGTGCAATCTCAGGGCGGGTGTTCTTCGACTTGATGGCCGCCATCATCCGGCTGCGGGTTTGCCGCGTGACGATATCGGTCATTCGGCCGCCCTATGCCGAGGCCATTCTCTCATGGGACTTCCAAGTGCCGAACTCGGGATACCCCGCAGCTGCGGCGGCAGCAAGCATCCCTCTCGCAATCGTGTAGACGACTTGAGGCACCACAGCGTTCCCGAACTGCCGGTAGGCTTGGGTGTCCGACACTCGGTTGATACAGAAGCGGCCATTGATGAAGGAGTCAAAACCCATCAACCTGGAGCATTCGCGGGGAGTCAGCCGACGCGGCCGCGGCGATTGGTCAACGAGGATTTCGGAACCGTCCTTGTGGTACCGGGCGGAGAGCGTTCGCGCAACGCTGAACCCGTCGACCAAGTCGTAGCCGAACCCGTTGCCCTTCATGCGGTGTTTCTTCGCGTACGCTTGAAGGTACTCCCACAGGTGCTCGGAGAGCGTGTAGCGCTCTGAAACGGTGATTCCCGGCAAGCTAGTGTACGGCTCCTCCGGCGTCTCGTCGTCAATCGTCCCGTGAAGGATGCTGGCAAGCACTGGTTGCTCGTCGTCCGGCCATTGCAGGTCATCGAACCCGAAGCCACAGGGCTCGCGGAAGCCGGCAATAAAGATGCGCTCACGGTGCTGAGGGACGAATGCTCGAGCATCTACCACATGGGACACGACGTGATACTTGAGGTCTTTCTTCAGCGTGTCTTCGATGATCTCAAAGGTGCGACCGCCGTCGTGACTCCGAAGGTTCTTCACATTCTCTAGTAGGAACAGCGCTGGCCGGCGATTCTTCAAGATCTGCGCTATCTCGAAGAAGAGGGTCCCCTGCGTCTTGCATTCGAAGCCATGAGGCCGGCCGAGGGAGTTCTTCTTCGAGACGCCGGCCAATGAGAATGGCTGACATGGAAAGCCTGCCGCAAGGAAGTGATGCGGAGGGACCGGAACCCCCGCCCTGCCCAGACTGATCTCCGCAATGTCACGGGGGAACGGGTGGTCGCACTCGAAGTTGGCCTCGTAGGTCTTGCGGGCGAACTTGTCCCGCTCGACGCTGAATACGCATTGTCCCCCCAGTCGCTCCAAGGCCAAGCGCATGCCACCGATTCCGGCGAACAGATCTATGAAGTCGAAGGACGGAGCCCCGCCTCCACGTTGCTGCAATCGACTGTTCCTTTCGGTTGTCCGCATTGTCGCACGTTGAGCGGACGAAACCCAAGGCAGCGAGGCTGCAGACCGAACGCGCCATGCCGGGATTACGGGCGTGCAGGCGCCTCTTCACCTGCGAAGGCTCCAAGCGCAAGTCAAGGGAGTACATGCCGCCAGAGGCGGGCGTCAGCACCTGATGCTTCGTCGCCCGGCAGTGGCACGGCTGACCAGACGGTAACGCCAAGCGGCGCTCAGGTGGTCGCGCTGCTGGACCCTTTCCGAAGAAGAACTGCCGGTAGCGTGAGGACCAGGCGGTTCAACGACCGAGATTCCGGCGGAGAACACTCCGAAGGGACAGCAGGACCTGAGACGAGTCGGGTGAGGTTCGATCTCGCGCACCAGAGCGGTGGCCAGCGTAGATCGAGGAGTCGCCAGAGTCAGATCTCGATTGTAGCCCTGAGCAGGTCGAGACTGTTCAGAAGGTGTGAAGTATTCGTGATCACGCCTTCGAGGACGGGTCGGACGTCCTTGCCCAGCTCGGTACCCTCCGCCATGCGAAGGACCGCCTCTGCCTGTCGCCTGATGGTCTGCGCCCGTTCCTCGATGTCCGCAATGGACCTGCGCTGGTCAAGACTCATTTTGGCGCGCTACCTTGTTCCGCTTTTCAAAAGCATAGTCTGGTTGTCGCCTCGACGTTCTCTGGTGGGTTCTGTGCTGACAATTCCGCGACCGGCCATTCTGCATCACCAAGAATGGCTCCCGTTGCCTCCAAGTGCTAAGGTCGACCGGGCGTCGCCACCCGGTCTGGGCGGCAACGATGGCCCCTGCATGCCCTCCTTCACGCGCACGGTGACGGCGTTGAGCGGGACGGGGCCACCGTCTGCAACCCGACTGCAACCCCGATGGGTCCGAATGGGTGTCGAGGGAGCAGGAAGAACTGCTGATGAGCGCACTCAGACGCTTGTTGGCACCGGGCTCGAGTCCGCCGCGGCCAGCGCCCGGCGCAGCTCGGCGTCGAAGGCGGCTACACCGTCCTCCTGCGTCGTCGGCAGGGTGTGGCGTAGACGCCAAGGGTGATCGCCACCGAAGCGTGCCCGACCCGTTCGGAGACGACCTTGACGTTGACCCCTTGGTTGAGGAGTTGCGACGCGTGCGTGTGGCGGAGATCGTGCAGACGCGTGTGAGGCAGGTCGGAGCGGCGCACCAGCCGCCCGAAGGCCATCGAGAACGCGCAAGGCGACCAAGGGCAACCGTCTGGTTGTGCAAAGACCAAGTCATGGCCGTCGCACCCGGGACCAGCCGCCAGGCGTTGCTCGTCTCAAGCGGCGCGATGGCGGCCAAGTCTGCGCCTGTGCTCTGAGCTGGATGAACGTAGCGGTGACGCCGCCTGCCGCCGAGCGCCGCACCTTACCGCGGTGCGCCGTTAGGTTCGGTTGCTGGAGGGTCGCACGAGGGTTGCAGGGCGGGTGCCGGCTGGCCTTCGAGCGCGGCTCGAGACGCAGAGATTCCTGCATTTACGCCCTAGAGAGGTGGTAGCGCATACGGGATTCGAACCCGTGTTACCGCCGTGAGAGGGCGGCGTCCTAGGCCCCTAGACGAATGCGCCACGCCGGCTTCGGCTGCCGCAGCGGGGGCCGGAGCCCTCGGCGGCAGGGGCCGATAAGGGTAGCACACGAGCGACGGACGGCAAACCCGCCCGCCGTCCGGCCGGCCGAACGGCGGCGTGCCCGGCAGCGCTCCCCCTCGCCGACGCCTCGTGATACGGTTCGTTGACCTGAGCAGGCACCGCGGGGGGCATGTGAGTCACGCCGACGAGGTCATCACGGACGTGGACAGGCGACGAGTGGTCGCAAGCGTCCGCGGCGACGTGTTCACGGTCGCATGGGACTACCCCGGCCGTACGCTGCTCGAGGTCCGCATCCTGCGTTCGTCCGTACGGACGGCAAAGTCGGCGGACGAGGGTCCGGCCGAGGGGCAGGAGCTCGTCTATCAGGGCGTCACCGGTGTGTTCCGCGACGGCGGAGTCCCCACCGCGTCCTCGTACCATTACACCGTGTTCGCCCGCCACCCCGGGGGCGAGTGGGCGCACTGGACGGAGTACTCCGTGCGGGGCGAGTCCGCCGATGAGCCGGAACGGTCGAGGCGGTCGGCGGGCTCAGGGCGGGTGCGCCGGATCGTGCCCACTCTGCTGGCGGTGGGGCTGCTCTTCGCGGTGCTGGGGCCGACGCCGGCCGTGGTCGCCTCCGCGGGAGAGCCCGAGGCCGGCGGGTCGGAGGGCAAGGGAGCCGAGGCCGCGCCCGCCCACCTGGATGCGGCACTGGCCGCGGCCGGCTCAGACGCGGGCGTGGCCGCCGTGCTCGACGGAAGGGGCGCGGAGGTGGAGAGCGCGACGCCGTGGGGCGGCACGGCCGAAGAGCCCGCCGGGTACACGATCCAGTACCGCTGGGCCGCCGCACAGGCGGCGACCCTCGACGGACGCTGGCCGCTGCTGCGTCCGGCGTCGAGCGCGCCCGCTCCGCCGTATGAGGCGACGCAGTACCGGATCAGGGCGAGCGACGTCACCGGTCTCCAGGTCGACGTGCTGCTCGACGGTCCCCGGGTCATCCAGGTCAAGCCGGTGGATGGCGAGACGCAATTCGTACTCCACGAGCAGACGTGGCCTCCCCTGAGTCGACTGCCGTGGTTGACCGGGCGCCCGTGGCTGCTCGCACCTCTCTTCGTGGCGCTCGCGGCGGTGTTCATCGTGAGGGCATGGCTCCGCTCGCGCGCCTGGAACCGTCGCCTGCCCTCGATGACGCGCTACGACCGCCAACTGGTCTTCCGGGTGACGGTGCTCCTCTTCCTGGCCGCCGGCGTGGTCTGGCAGTTCTACGAGGGCTGGTTCG
>Ga0255342_1005667_pt1 | contig 11840 bp, 4 predicted proteins | sample wastewater_treat_3_FD_192416 | JGI IMG/M metagenome (GOLD analysis project Ga0255342, IMG submission 192416) | Wastewater microbial communities from Lulu Island WWTP, Vancouver, Canada - plant14 | ecosystem: Engineered > WWTP > Wastewater > Unclassified | place: Canada: Vancouver, British...
ACCGCCGGTGCTCACGCTGTCGGGCAGCAGCATCTGAACGGTGCGCGACTCGTCGGCCGTGAGGCCGGCGACGCTGATTTCCTGAGTCGTCACGAAGTTCAGCTCTCCCAGCGTGTCCGGAGCGCCTGTCACGATCACCGACTGCGGGTCAACGGCAATGGACGAGATCTTGTAGCCGGGGGCCACGGCGCCTGTGATGTTCGGGCTGACCAGTATCTCCTTCTGACCGGCCGTCCGCTCCAGTGAGACCTTGACGCTCGCCATGTCGGGCTTTGCTTTCACCTCCGGCACTTCGGCGCCGCTCTTGTCCACCACTCTCACCGGGAAGCGGCCTTCCAGAGGTTTCCGCGGGATGGCGGCGCCGTCAACGATGACCTGGATCTGCGCCACCCGCGACACCGCCTCGCGCGGGCCCGAAACCGCGGCGGCGGGCGGATCCACGGCAGGCACCCCGTAGGCGAATCCCGCGGGAGCCGGACGTATGAAGACGGCCTGCAGAGGGCGAGTACGCTTGATGATGGCGGTGAGCCCGACCGTTACGAGCGGCTCGACAGGCAACAGCGTCACCTCGGGGGGAAGCGTTGCGCCCGGCGCGGGTTCGATGCCCACGCGAAGGCGGTGGATTCCCGGCCCCTTGCCCGCCAGATTGATGATGGCCTGAAGGTCGTCCGGGCCCACCATTTCGAGCGAGCCCTTCGGGCCGCGCACCTCGACCTGGACGGACTTCGGCACGCTCTCGATGAGGACGCTGGACGACTGAAGCTGCGGCATCAGCCGCACCGAAAGAAGCGTAGACCTGAGCGGGTTGCGCTCGCCGTAGACATACACCGTCAGGACGGCCGCCACGAGCACAGATGCGACTTTGTAGAACGTGTTCCCGCGAGGCACTACTATGAGACCACCTTCTGTTCCTCCGGCGCAGCAGTCTCAACGTCCCCGGCGTCTGCTGCCCGGTGGTTGTTGCGGCGGAACAGCGTTCTCCGGACGGAGCGCTCCTGCGTGCCCTGGGGCGACAGGAGCGCCTGCAGACGCGCGCGAAGAGAATCGCCGTCGAACTCCCGCTCTAGCTGCCCTTCAACGGCAAGAGAGATCGTCCCCGTCTCCTCGCTGACAACCACCACCACCGCGTCGGACTCCTCGGTAATCCCTATGGCTGCCTTGTGGCGCGTATGGATGACGGACGAGATTTGCGGGCTGTCGGACAGAGGCAGGGTGCAGCCGACCGCGAGGATGCGATTCGAGCGGATCAGGGCCGCGCCATCGTGCAGCGGGCTGCCCGGGTAAAAGACGGTCGCCAGGAGGTCCGACGAGACCACAGCATCCAGCCGCGTGCCGGTGCTGACGATGGTGTCGAGCCCGATCTCGCGCTCGATTACGATCAGCGCCCCGATTTTGCCGCGTGAGAGCCGGGTGGAGAGCTTGACGACTTCGTCAATCATCTGCGCCAGGTCTTCCTTGCCCAGAAAGCTGAATCCGCGCCCCCAGAAGCCCAGCCTGCCCAGCTCTTCCAGAGCGTGCCTCAACTCCGGGTAAAACAGAATTACGATGGCGACAGGGCCGAGAGGCAGCACCTTCCGCAGCAGCCAGCTCAGGGTGTAGAGGTGGAGATTGTCGCTGACGAAGATCAGCAGAAAGAAGACCGCGAGGCCCCATAGAATCTGCCACGCCCGCGTGCCCTTAACAAGCATAACGAGCTTGTAGAGCACAAACGATATGACGGTGACGTCAAGTATCGTGGTCAGGATCGAGACCCAACCGCCGCTTGTTACATTTGTCCAGAATACCGTCGGAAAGCCCAACTCGCGGATACCGTCCCCAGACGCCTCGTTTGTGGTTCACGGCGGCAGCGCAGGCCCGTTCCGCGCCGCACGCCGAAGGGAGTATATCATCATATCCCCCAAACAACAGGGGGCCGCGCAAGCAGCCTGCCGGGCGTCCTGACCTCTCTAATGCTGTTCGCGCAGAGCCCCGGCCAGAATGTGCGGCAGCCGCCTGTCTGTCAGTCCGTCAACATCGAGCGCTCTGCCCTCGTTGAGCGCGCGCACGCCCTCGAACTCGTCCGAGACTCTCCCGAACACCGCGCAGCCCACGCCCGTCTGGTCCAGCTCGTAGCGCAGGCGGCTCTCGGCGGACGGACGGCAGGTCAGCAGCAGAACCCCCTGGCTCGCGGTCACCAGCGGGTCTATCTCGGCGTGCGTCAGAATCGCATCCACTTCGTCGGTCAGCAGCATCTGGCCGCGGTCGAACTCGAAGCCCAGGCCCGACGCGCGAGCCATCGTCTGGATGCCGGTCAGGACGCCCGCCGCGCCCGCGTTGTGCATGGCGGTAATCCCCTGCGGCCCGATGCCCGCCCGGCGCGCCGCGCCGCACTCCATCATCGTCGAGAGGCTCCTGTACATCTGTGCCGCGTCCTCGGCGAAGCCCTCGCCCAGATTCTCGGCAATATCTTCTTCGCAGACAAGGGCAATAAGGGCCGCGGCTTCGATTCCGGCGGACTGCGTCATAACGAGCAGGTCGCCCGGCAGAGCTGTTCCGGCGGTAACGAACGGGACGCCCTCGCCCATGGCAAGGGCCGTGCATACGCCGGCATCCGGCAGGCTGCCGAACGGGTCCACAACGGTCGTGTTCGCCGCCACCCCCACCCCGAGCTTCGTCGCCTCCCGGTGGACCCTGCGCCAGAAATCGGTGAGGTTCTTTTCGGTGGTTGACGGGGGAACGCTGAGCGAGACCGCAAGGCACTGCAGCGGAAGTCCGGTGGCCGCAGCGCCGGAGGCGGCGGCGAGTACGCCCAGCCGCGCGCAGCGCTCCCAGCCTACTCCCGGATACACCCGGAAGCGGGCGGTGGAGACTGCAGCTTGCGCCGGACCCACGGTGAGGACGCCCACCGGAAGCTGGGGCGCGGGAGACAACAGCAGGCCCGCCGCGGGCGCGCCGAGGCGGTGCTTTACAATCTCCTCGATCCGTTCACGTAAAGGAGGAGCGCTCTGGTCCTCCCGGGCAAGTTCAGTTTCGGGGATCATGGCATCTGGTTCCCATGGTATCGGCTGGCTCGCGGAAGTTCTGCAACCCGCGCAGGGTGATCATGGAAAGAACATCGCGTCCATGTAGGCATCGCGGAAGTCCTCCGCGCCCGAAAGCTCGGTGTAGCGCACCCTGTTCTTCAGACTGAGCGCGCGCCTGCGCTCAACAGATGACAGCAGCGCCATCCGCGCACCCGACCCCGCGGCGTTGCCCACGGAGCTGATCCTGTCCAGCGGAAGCTGCGGCAGCAGGCCGATGCGGCGCGCGGATGACGGCCTGAGGTAGCTTCCGAACGCCCCCGCCAGCAGCACGCGGTCCAGATCGGAAGACCGGATGCCTTCGCGCCGGCAGAGCACCTCGACGCCCGCCGCAATAGAGCCCTTCGCGTTCTGCAGCTCGCGGATGTCGCCCTGGGTCAGCGTCACATCACCGGATGGCCCCGACGCCAGCGCCACTTCCACCTTGCCGTCCGGCCCCACGCGCACCCTTCCGGCGAGCGCGGACGGAACAGTGGGCGGAATCTCGTCCGGCGGAAGCAGGCGTCCTGTCTCGTCCACCAGCCCGCTGTCCAGCAGCGCCGCCACGGCGTCAATCAGCCCCGATCCGCAGAAGCCCACCGGCGGCGCTCCGGCAACGGTCTCAACAGCGAAATCGCCGCCAGACAGCCTCACCTCCGAGATCGCGCCCGCCGCCGCGCGCATTCCGCTGCTGATGCTGGCGCCCTCGAAACACGGCCCCGCCGCCGCCGCGCAGGCGTGAATCTCGCCGTCTCGCGCGAGCACGATCTCGCCGTTCGTGCCGATGTCCACCAGAAGCGTGTTGCCCCTGCGACGCCACAGCCGCGTCGCCAGAATGTCCGCAACGATATCGCCGCCGACGTAGCTGGCGATGGCAGGCATCACGAACACGCTGCCCGCGGGGTTGATGTCCATCCGCGCGGAGCGCGGGGAGAGCTTGAGCCCCGTCTGCACAATGGGGATGTAGGGCGCAAAGGCGATGTTGCGCGGGTCAATCCCCAGAAAGAGATGCTGCATCACGCTGTTGCCCGCGATGGAGGCGCACAGGATGCCCGATTTGTCCACGCCCGCTTCGGCGGCGAGGTCGCGCACCATTCTGTTGATGCAGTTGCACACCTCGGTGTGCAGCACGCGCAGCCCGTTGTCCTGCTCAACCGCCATCTGGATGCGGCTGATCACGTCCGCCCCGTAGGCGGCCTGCGGGTTGAGACCGCTCGCCACGCCGAGTTCCTCGCCAGTCCAGAGGTTGTGAAGATACCCGGCAATCGTGGTGGTTCCGATATCGAAGGCGACGCCGTAGAACGCGGCCGTGGTGTCTCCCGGCTCCACGCCAACCAGACGCCCTTCGTCAATGATGGCCGTGCCCGCCCACTCCGGGCGCAGGGCGTGGGACAGCGATTTGAGCACGTCGAGCGGCAGCGCGGGGTCGGGCTTCAGCCCGAGTTCGCGGCAGGCCCGCTCGTAGTCGCCGAGCTGATCCTCGAGGTGGGGCTCGGGCAGGCGGAACGCCCGTTTCGTGAGATTCGGCCGCAGGCGGAACTTCGTCCGGACGCCGCCGGTGACGATCTGCCGGGGCGCGGAGTGCGGCACCTCGACAGTAACCGGGCCCAGGGGCCTTGCTTCGCAAGCAAGGCGCCAGCCCTCTTCTATCTGTTCGGGCTTGAGCAGGCGGCGCTCAGTGCGCGTCACCTCCGATACCGGCCCGGACACCCGCACAAGGCACTTGCCGCAGACGCCCACACCATTGCAGGTGTTGTACACGGCGACGTCCGCAAGGCGGGCAATCTCGAGAAGGGTCAGAGAATCACTGCTGTGCTGCACCGTGCCCGAGGGCTCGAAGCGTACGGAAAAGCGGGGGTCTGTGTTGGATGGACTCGGCATTTGCTGGCAACAACCGCCGGCCGCCCTTTGCGGGCATCGGGCCGGCAGGGACATTATAGCTCAGACAGCACGCGCGGGCAGCAGCGACGCGGCACCATCAGCCGCCTCCCTCGCGAATCCGCGCGACATTGGCGGCGAAAGACTTCTGATAGCGCTCCTGCAGGCGCGCCCTGAGTCCGGCATCGGCGGTGACGATGATGAAGCTGCTGATCCGCACTTCGCCGGGCGCAAGCTCCACCTTGCCCGCCTCGACCTTCCACGATACGTCCCGCGTTCCGCCGGCGGTCACCTCGAACGCATCGGCGGGCTTCACCCACGAAGGCAGCTTCACGCTCACCCGCGCGTCCTGGCAGGGCCGCACCACGGTTCCGAGACGGTCGCAGGCGACGTTGTCGTTGACCGTCACGACGGCGATTGTGCCGTCTCCGGCCAGAAGCGTCCTGACCCAGAGATACTTCGACGCGCTCACCTGCAGGTCCGCCGGGCAGCTTGTCGTAATGACGGGCCCGGCGGTGCGCGCTTCGGCGCCCATCAGGCCGATCTCAGCCCAGAGCTTCTTCGCCCCGTCCGACCCGTCGTCCAGGCAGGTAGGAAACATCCAGTACGACAGCCCCTTCGCGCCGCATCCTATGGCGTAGAACAGCTCCATCCGCTTCTCTTCGGGAGTGGCGTGACGCCCTTTGCCGGCCGGGCCCTCGTACGGACAGGAGAGCAGGATGACATGCAGCGGCTTCGGCTGACCCGCCGACTGCGAAATAGCCGCAGCGCCCTGCACGCTAGTGGGCCGGGTGTGCGCCTGGTAATGGTAGGGGTCGTTGAAGTCCACGTAGTCCTGCTGCTCGGTGTAGTACGGGTCTATGCAGGGAATGTCCGTAAGCTGATGATACGTGTACCAGTTCTCGGGCTTGTAAGTGTTGTCTATGTTCAGCAGAACGGGGCTCTTCGGGCCGTGCTCGCGCAGAATCCTGACCCAATCCACAAGCCACCGTCCCAGCCCTCCCAGACGCTTGTCGGGGTCCACCTTCGGGAAGTTCGCGTCGCTTGCGTCCGGCTCGTCGAGGGCGAACAGGATGGTCTCGACGTGCTTGCCGTCCGGCCAGTGGGTCATGCGGCCGACGCCCTTCGATTCGCAGTAATCCCAGCCCGCATCGCTGTCGAAGTAGCTTCGGGCCGGGCCGATGACAAAGGGCATGACGCAGTTCACGTTGTGCGCCGCGTAGTCGTCAATGAAGCCCTTGAGCGCCTTCTCCGGTTCGCCGCCTTCGCCGGGCGAACTCCAGACGCCGTAAATCATGTCCCGCCCCCACGCCCGGATGCCCGCCTGAGCCACGGCGCCTCCGGGGTATTCCACGCGAAATGTGTGATACGACATCACGTCGAGCGGCCGTGTGAGCTTCAGCACAATGGACGACAGCGCAAGCGACTCGTCTGCTGAGATGATACAGGACGCTGTGACGTCGCGCCCATCCATCCGCACCAGCGCAGGCTTCTTCCCCGCGACGGTGTGCCGGGGGTAGAGGTACACCGTCCTGAGATCCGGCGAGAAGGCTATGGTGGCGAAGCGCGGCTGGACCCTGGCAGGAGAAACGGCCGCCGCAATGACGCCCGCATCGGTGACGATGCCGAGCTTAAGCTGCTGCGGCTTCGGCGCGCGGCGCAGCCTCAGAACGATACTGCCCCGGCCGCCGGGCTCCACCGTCTGCGGCTCGGGCATCCACCACGCCGGCCATCCCGCGCGCATCAGTGTCTGGATGCGGTCCGCAGGAAGGCCAGAGATGAGGATGCTCGAGCGATACTTGTCTTCGGCTTTCGGGAGTTCTTCTTCTTTGGCGATGGCCTCTTTCAGGCTTATCCCTTCGAGCGTGAGGTCCCGAACCGTCAGCGCTCTGGCGCCCGTGTTCACGAAGTACAGAAAAGCGTAGCCGCCGAGCGGCATGTCCGGCCGGGCGTAAGCAAGCCGGTCGCCTTTTGCGTCCTTGAACGACCACCCCTCCTGCCACAGCGGCATGTATTCGGGGAAGGGCTGATCGGCGAAGTAGCAGGCGGCTTCGATCTGCTGGGCAGAGCACGCCCCGGAGACGGCCAGCGCCACAGCGGCGGCGGCAAGAAGCAAGAGAACCGTTCGCGCCTTCATTCTGAGAAGCAACTCCCCTCGGGCGCCGCGCATCTGCGCGCGGCGCCCGCATAATGCTGCTACGGACCCTCAACCGTCAGCGCGCCTACCTCGTCCCAGCCGTCCGACTGGCCCGCGGTGTCCAGCGTGTACATCCATGCGGTCATGGAGCGCCCCGCGGCGTTCTCGCTGAACCGCAGCGACCAGCGCACCTCGATCTGGTCGCCCGCCACGTCCACGCTGCTGCCGGCGCAGTCAAGGGTCACCAGGCCGTTGCTGATGGTGTGCGCGCTGCCCGGCGCAAACCCGCCCAGCCAGGCCGAGTTCGCATCGTCGCGGAGGTACATCAGGTTGTTGGAGCCCTCGTAATACAGATAGACCCCATCGGCTCCAGTGCGCGTGGTGTTGATGATCAGGTAGGTCGTGGTTGAGGCCGGGCCGCCGGGAGCCCAGCAGTTGGCCGTCAGGGCGATGGTCTCCCCGACGGCGGCCTCCGCCGCCGACGGCCGCAGAGAGATGTTGAGCCCCTCCGCACCAATTGTAAAGGCCGCCTTCTCATCCCAACCATCCGTGACGCCCGCCGCGTCCGTCACGTACATCCACGCCTTCATCGCCCTGGCGTGGGTTGAGGCTTTGGGCTCGATGCTCCAGTTGACCTGAAGCGTGTCGCCCGACCTGTCCACGGTCGTCGCGGCGCAGTCCACCTTGCAGTAACCGTTCTGCATAACCGCTCCCGCCTGCCCCGGCTCGAACCCGCCCAACCAGGCAGTGTTCAGGTCGTCGCGCAGATAGAGCTTGTTGGCGGCGGCATCGTAGTAGAGCGAGATGCCCCGGAACGACGACAGCGCCGTGTTGACGACCAGGTAGGCCCCGCTTATATCCTCGAAACCGTCGCCGTCAGCGTACTTCGCGCGCACAATGGTGGTCATGCCATCGGCGAGGGCGTTGACGCCGTGCGGGTCGAGCGCGTCGTTGACGGGCGCCTGATCAAACAGCACCTCGCCCTTCTTCTCGAACCCCGTGTTCAGCCCGGACATGTCGGCGGCGTAGATGTAGACACTGCACTTCCGGCCGAGCATCGCGGGCTTGATCTGCAGCCGCCAGTTCACCGTCAGCGCATTGCCCGCGCCGTTTACCGCCGTCTGCTCGCACAGCACCTTCACGCGCGAGTTTTCGATGGTGTTGGCCGAGCCGGGCGCGAATCCGCCGAGCCACGCCGTGTCGCCGTCGTTGCGCAGATAGAGCTTGTTCTCGGAGGCGTCATACCAGACATACACCGCCCCAACGCCAGACACCGCGCTGCCGATGAGCAGGAACGAACTCTTGAGGTCTGCATGGCCGCTCGGATCGCTCTGCACGGTCGTGAACGTCGTCTCCTGAACCGTCGGCACGACGCCGCTGTTCGGGCTGACGCTCACGTTGGACGGAGCGGGTATCACGAAAGTCACCTCGCCCTTCCTGTCGAAGCCCGTAGCAAGGTTCGCGCTGTCCGCCGCGTAGATCCAGATGCCGCACTTGCGCCCCTGCATCAACGGCTTGAACTCCAGCCTCCAGTTCACCGACAGTTCGTTGCCAGCGCCCGCGATGGCCGTGCCCGCGCAGTTGACCTTGACGCGGGCATTCTCGATGGTGTTTGCCGAGCCGGGCGCGAACCCACCCAGCCAGGCGCTGTTAGCATCGTCACGCAGGAACAGCTTGTTGGCCGCGCCGTCATACAGCACGTAGGCCGCGTTCACGCCGCTCTGCGTGGTGTTGATCAGCATGTAGCTGGCCTTCAGATCGGCAAACCCGTTCGGGTCGCTGTGCACAGCCGTGAAAGTCACCTGCTGATTCGTCGGCACAATGCCGCTGGCGGGGCTGACACTCACGTTTGCCGGGGCAGACGACCCCGGCGTTATCTCGCCGGCCAGGTTCCAGCCGTCCCCGTGCCCGTCCCTGTCCCCGACATACAGCCACTCATTCAGAGTCTTGCCGGTCAGCACCGGCTTGAGCGTGACAGGGCAACTCACGGTGAGGCCCGCTCCCGAACCCGTCACCGTTGCCGCGTCGCAGTGCACCACGCAGCGGGAGTTCTCGATTGCGTTGGCCGAGCCAGGCGCGAACCCGCCCAGCCACACGTTGTTTGCGTCGCTTCGCAGATAGATCTTGTTGTTCGCAATATCGAAGTACACGAACACGGCGTTCACGCCGGACAGAGCCGTGTTAATCAGAATACGGCAGTCGGCTATGTCCTCGTAGCCGTCCGGGTCTTCAAAGGTCGCCACGAAGGTCTGCCTGCTGCCCGGCAGCACGCTGCCGCTCGACGGGTTGATGGCGCCGGTGGACGGGCGGCTGACGATCATCGAGACCGGAGCGGAGGGGACGCTTGTGACCGTGTTCTGGTTCGCCGCGTTGGGCAGAGTAACCGCGCGAACCACGAAGTAGAGCTTGCCCGCCGGGAGGTTGCCCACCGTGAGACCGTCCGCGGACTTGTCTTCGGTCCTGTTGACTGCTTCGAAGGTGAACGGCCCCTCCTCGGAGGCGCCAACGCCCACTTCGTAGTACCCGGCATCGGCGGAGTACAGAATCGGCTCCCAGGAGAGCGAGACGCTGGCGCCGGACGGCCTGGCCGCCGCAACTTGCGCCGGCGCGACGGTCTGGGTATCCCGCCAGTCGCCGCTCGATGAGCTCTTCGCCGAGACAAACGCCTCCAGGTCCTGATCGGCCGTAAACAGGCCGTTGTGGACGATGCTGAGACCGTCACCGTGGCGCAGACCCGTGAAGTTGGCGAACTCGGCCGGTATCTCGCCGGCCAGCCGGTTGTATCCGAGGGACAGGTCTGTCAGATCGGTCAGGCCGCACAGATCAACAGGGATCGGACCCGAGAGATGGTTGCGCTCGAGATAGAGAAAAACCAGATCGGTCAGCCTGCCCAGGTCCGCCGGGATTTCGCCCTCGAGTTCGTTGTTGGACAGATTGAGCTGCTGCAGGTTGGCAAGGTTGCCCAGCTCGGACGGAATCTCGCCGGAGATCTGGTTCCACTGCAGATTCAGGGTCTGCAGGTTGGTAAGGTTGCCCAACTCCGCCGGTATCGCGCCCGTGAGCCTGTTGATCCGCAGATTGAGCTGCTGCAGGCTGGACAGCGCGCCCAAGCTCGGCGGGATGCTCCCCGTCAACTGGTTGGACGCGAGATCGAGGAACACCAGCCCCGCCAGATTACCCAACTCCGAAGGTATGGCGCCGGTCAACTGGTTCGCAGACAGGCCGAGCGACCTCAGGTTCGTGAGCGAGCCCAGCGCCGCCGGTATTGAGCCGGTCAACTGGTTGCCTTCGAGCAGGACATACTGCAAACTCGCGATCTCGCCCAGTTCAGGAGGAATCACGCCGCCGATCTGGTTGGAGCCCAGGTTCAGGGATGTCAGTGCGCGCAGATCGCCCAGTTCGGGCGGAAGCGTGCCCGTCAACTGGTTGCCCGCAAGGGAGAGGCTCGTAACGTGCCCGTTCGCCACAGTGACGCCGTGCCACAGCTTGTTCGTGGTCAGCCAGTTGGTGTCATTCGTCCAGTCGCGTCCATCCGTGGCGTTGTAGAGCGCCACGAGTGCGCTGTATTCTTCGTCCGGGATGCCGAGCGGGTTGTTCGCGCCCGCGATGGTGACCTCCGCCTCGGCCGACAGCAAACTGGCAACGGTATTCTGGTTCCAGGCGTTCGGCAGAGTCACCGCGCGCGCCACAAAGTAGTGAACTCCCGGCGCCAGTCCATCCACGGCCATTCCGGACGAGAGCTTGCTGGCCGTGCGAAGCGCGGGATCGAACACATACGGTCCGCCCGGGGCCGGCGACACGCCGATCTCGTAATAACCCGGATCACCGGTGTAGGCTATCGGCGTCCAGGAGAAGACAACGCTGCCTCCCACGGGCGGTCCGGCCGCGAAGCCACCCGGGGCCAGAGTTTGCGTGGTCTGCCACTCACCGAACGACGAGCCCTTAGCCTGCAAGAACGCCGCCAGACCGGCATCGGCAGCAAACAGCCCGTTGTGATCGAGCGACAAGCCGATGGCGGGGATCAGCCCGGTCAGGCCGCCAAAGGACGACGGTATTTCGCCCGTCAGCTTGTTGGAGGCGAGCAACATCTGCTGCAAGCCGCCCAGGTTGCCGAGAGAAGCGGGAACCGGACCCGAAAGCTGGTTCGACGAAAGATCGAGCCAGACCAGGCTGGCAAGGCCGCCCAGTTCGGACGGGATAGCGCCCGAAAGCTGATTGCCGCCGAGCCAAAGCGTCTGCAGCCCGGACAGATTCCCCAGCGAAGCCGGAATCGGCCCCGTCAGGGCGTTGTCGTACAGGATGGCCACAGCCAGATGCCGCAGCGCGCCGATCTCCTCGGGCAGCGGGCCCGAAAGATTGTTGGAGGGAAGCACGAGCGCCAGAACATGCCCGCCCGCCACAGTCACCCCGTACCAGTTGGGGGCAGCGGTCAGCCAGTTGGCGTTCTGCGCCCAGTTCGCGCCGCCGGTCGAGTTATAGAGAGCCACCAGCGCATCATGCTCGGCCTCGGGCACCCCGAGCGGATTGGGCTGTGCCGCCACCATCACAGGCGTATCGGCCGACCAGGCGCTGACCACGGTATTCTGGTTACGCCCGTGCGGAAGCGTGACCGTGCGCACCGCCACGTAGTTCTGACCCGCCAGCAGGCCGCTTGCGGTAATCACCGAAGCCGTCTTCTGCCCCGTCCGGTTGGTGGCCAGCGCTGTGTAAGGGCCGCCGGGGGTGGAACTGAAGCCCACTTCGTAGTAGCCGGCGTCACCGGCGTACAGGATGGGCGTCCACTCCAG
>Ga0255342_1005671_pt1 | contig 11834 bp, 7 predicted proteins | sample wastewater_treat_3_FD_192416 | JGI IMG/M metagenome (GOLD analysis project Ga0255342, IMG submission 192416) | Wastewater microbial communities from Lulu Island WWTP, Vancouver, Canada - plant14 | ecosystem: Engineered > WWTP > Wastewater > Unclassified | place: Canada: Vancouver, British...
TGGAAGGGGCGGCGGAGCGCACGATCCTGCTGAACGGTTTTTCGAAGGCGTATGCGATGACGGGGTGGCGCATCGGCTACGCGGCGGCCCCGCCCGACGTCGCCGAAGCGATGATGAAGATTCATCAGTATGTCGCTCTGTGCGCGCCGATTACCGCGCAGGAAGCGGCGGTGGAGGCTCTCAACGCGGGCGAGCAGAGCGTGCGCGAAATGAAGACGGAGTACAATCGCCGGCGCAGGCTGATTGTGAAGAGATTCAACGAGGCCGGTCTCAAATGCGGGGAACCCGGGGGCGCCTTTTATGCGTTTCCATCGGTCAAAGAGACCGGGCTGACATCGGAGGAGTTCGCGGAGCGGCTGCTGTACGAAAAGAAGGTTGTCGTCGTTCCGGGCGGCGCGTTCGGGGAATGTGGAGAAGGCTACGTGCGCGCCGCATATGCTACCTCGCTCGACAGGATCGAGGAGGCCCTGGCCCGCGTCGCGGAGATGGTGGCCTCTTTGCCCGAAACTGCTGGAGATACATGATAGTGACCGACCGACCCAAAGCAGGATCGCCGCGCCGACGAGCGGCGGCTCTTCTGACTGCCGCAATCCTGTTGTGCGCCGCGCCCGCGTTCGCGAAACCTCGCACGAATGCCGTGCGCCTGTGGACGACCTGGGACCAGAACTACTTCTACGCAGCGTTCGACATCTCAGACCCGGACATTCAGGGCGAGTCGAAGGCCGCCAACGCACCGGTGGGCGACGATGACGCGGTTGCGCTCTACTTTCAGGCCGACAGGGCCACGGGCCAGACGCTGACTCCGGCATCCTATCGGATGATCGTCAGCGCCGCCGGAGGCGCGCAGTTCGCCGTGGGCTCGGAAGAGGGCTGGCAGCAGAAGAACATCATCACTTTCAAGTACGCTGTCAGGCTCGATGGCACGCTGAACGACGATCAGGACGACGACACGCGGTTTCAGGTGGAGGTGGCGGTGCCTTGGAAGGAGATGGGAATCACCCCCGACATCGGCGCTGCTGTCGGCTTCAACATCGCCGTCCAGATGAGAGGCGAAAACAGCGGGTCGGTGAGCCTTTCGCCTGATGTAAAGACTGAGGCGGACAGGGACAACCCCTCCAAATGGCAGGAACTGTGGCTGCGCGCCGCCGTTCAGCCGATCGCGATCAACAGCCCCGGCAGAGTGATGTGCAACCGGATTCTGGCGCACGCCCCGATTGTGGACGGCCGCATCCTCCCCAGCGAGTACGCCGAGAAGAACGTGCTTCAGATCGCAAAGCCGCCCGTTGACGCGGCGCGGCATGTCATCCGCGATTTCCCCATTGAAGACCTGGTGTTCGGGGTGTACCATCTCGACTTCGCGTCCGGCCCGGAGGGCGCGGCTTCGCAGGCAGCGTATGTGCACAAGCCGCTTGGAGGGTTTGGGCCCTGGTTCGACCCGTCCACAATCCGCTGGCACCACGCACAGCTTCTGGACGCCCAGCGCGCGGGAATAGACGTCGTGCTTCCGGTGTTCGACGGCGGCGGCGAGGAGCGCATCGCGGCGCTGGCGGCGGCTCTCGGCGACATGACGGCGCTCGGTCAGGGCGTGCCGCATGTGGGGCTTTTGCTGAAGGCGGAGAAGGGCGCGGACAGACAGCGCACCTGGAGCATAATCCGGCGGTTCTGCGAGCTGGTCAGTCCCCGGTACCTGGCGCAGGTGAGGCTCCCGCAGTCGCGCGGAGGACAGAGCGCGTTGCCGGTCTTCGTGCGAGGCGAGCTCGCGCTGACGCAGGAAGACCGCGACTGGTTCGACAGGCAGGCGGCGGAGGCTTTCGGGCTGCGGCTGCTCTGGGTGGCCGGCGGCGGCAGCCGGACGGCGGCCCCCGCCGCTGACGGTTTCGCGGCGAACAGCCGCGAGACCGGATGGTCGCTGGACGAAAGCGGCTGGATAAAGGTAGCCGCCGTGACTCCGGGATGCGCAGGCGGCGAGCGCCTGCTTGCCCGCGCCGCGGGCGAGACTTACCAGAGCGCCTGGGCGGCCGTCATCGAGAAGAAGCCGGACTGGGTGCTGATAGACTCGTTCAACGACTGGCGGGACGGCTCGGAGATCGCCGAGTCGTACGAGTACGGGCTGCTCTACATTGACGCGACCGCCATACAGTCTTCGCGCTTCAACGGGCAGAGAGAGTACGCCGCCAAGTATCTTTCATCGTTTGTTCCCCGCGAAATCGCGCCCGGCACTCTGTGCACCGCCCGCGCGAATGTCCGCAATGCAGGCACGAAGCCGTGGAAGGTGACCGACCGGGTGCGGTTCACCTACCGGTGGTATCAGGGCGGCAGGCTCTATTCGCAGGGCGTCGCCGCTGTCCCGCTGCAGAAGGATATCCCGGTCAACGGGTCGGGGCAGATATCCATCGGGGTGGCCCCGCTGGATACGGACAAAGATCCGCTGCCAGCCGGAGAGTGGCTGCTGGTGTTCGATCTGCTCACGCCGGACGGCAGGACGTTTTCGAGCCAGGGCGATCATCCTCTGGCGGTGGCGGTCACAATCGGCGACCCGCCCGCGCTCTCGGCGGAGTTGCTTTCGGCCGAGATTCCGCCGCTGATGATGCCCTCGGAGACCTACACGGCCCTGGTCACCCTGCGCAACGACGGCTCCACGGCGTGGTCAACGGGCGGAAGCGTGGGGGTCGTTCTCACGGCTTACGCGGACGCCGACGGCGGGCGCAAGGTACTGGAGACCTGGACGGCGCCGATCCCCGAAGAAACGCTTCCGGGCAGGATTGTGACGGCGCAGGTTCCCGTCAGCATCAAACCTTCCACGGCGCTGGCGAACAAGCGCATTATGATCGAGGCCCGGCTGACCGCGGACGGCAAGGCAGCCGGGGCCGAGACCTGCAGGCCGCTCGTGGCCTCGGCTCTCACAGCGCCGGCCCAGTGGGCGCCGTCTCTCACCCCGCCATCGCGGCCCCTCGCCGGTCTGGAGTATGGCAAGGCGGCGAAGTTCGCGATTGACGTGCTGAACAAGGGGCCGCAGACATGGAGCGGCGATGCGCGTCTCACGGCCGATCTGTATTCGATTGACGGCAGGCTGCTTCTGGCCAACGCCGGAACGGGCAAGCTGCGGCGCGGCATCAAGGCCGGCGAGAAGCTCACGGCGAACGTGGAGCTGAAAGCGCCGTTCTATCCCGGCCAGTACGTGGTGCTGTGGACTGTGAGGGCCGGAGACACCGACACCAGCCTTCAGCCGCTCGGAGGTTCGGGCGACGCGGTGTATATGCAGTATCTGACGGTCACGGCGCCCGGGCTGGAGGTCGTGGACCTTTCGGCCGCGCTGGACTCGGACGTGCTGGCGTCCGAGGCGAACCCGGCGGACGGGCAGTTCGGCGACGGCGGCGCGAGCTTTGCGGCGGATTTGCTTCCTCCGCTGGTTGTCCCCAGCCCCACGCCGTCACGCCTGCACCCCGTGGGCATGTTCGAGAACCAGTCCGGAGACGCGGCCGCCGCACGATGGATCAGCTTTGCCTGGCCCTCGCGCAAGGACGGCGAGAAGAACGCCGTGGCGGCGAAGGGGCAGACCATCGCCGTGACGCCCGGCTCGTACGCGCGGGCGCATATTCTGGCGGCGGCATCGGGAGACGCGGAGGAGGCCGAGTTCGGGCTGATATACGGCGGCGCGGGGCAGAAGGCCAAGGCTCGCGTGGGCGGCTGGCCGGCCCCGGGCGAAGGGGACATCGTCGCCTACCGCACGGCGCTCAGGATGACTCCGGCGGGCCCGGAGGCGAAGCCGGCGTTTCTGTACGATGTGGTGATCCCCGTGGATCCGTCGCAGCAGCTTTCGGCTATTCGCCTTCCAGAGAACGCGGCAATCGTGGTGCTGGCGATGACGCTCGAGAAGCCTGCTCCTCAGAACTCGAAGAAGAAGTAAGCAGCCGGGCGGGTATTTCGCCAGACTCCGCGACGGCGAGCGTCTCGTCCAACGACAGCGCGCAGCCGCCTCCGCCCATGCCGAGCAGGTTGAGCGCGGCGGCGGCTGATGCGAACGCCATCGAGCGCGGCAGATCCCAACCCATCGCCACCCCGGCCGCGAGACCGGCTCTGTAGACGTCCCCGCACCCGGTTGCGTCCACGGGCTGTTCCACCCGAACGGCGCTCTGGCGATGGATGATGCGCCCGCCAGGCCCGGCGGCGAGCGATCCGCGCGCGCCCAGAGTGATCACCACATCCGCTTCGTGCTCTTGCGCGGCGGCGCAGGCCATGTCCGTCAGTTCATCGTCTGAGGCTTTCGGGTTGGCTTCCTGATAGCTGGTGACAATCAGATCGGCGCACGCGGCGATCTCCGGGCGTCTCAGCGCGTCCATGGCGACGATCGTGAAGCCCGCGTCCCGGGCGGCCACGGCGGCTTTGATGGCCATCTCGCGGCAGTACGGATCGAGCGTGAAGACACGGCATGCGGGCAGTTCTTCCACGGGCTGCCCCCGCATGATGTCGAAGTGCCGTCCGAACATCGTCCGCTCGCCGTCGGGCGTCGCGAAGATGTTGCAGTAGGGCGTCTGCGCCTGATGCGAGCAGATGAGCCTGCTGATGTCCACATGCTCAAGCTCCCCCAGCCGCTCCAGCAGCCACTCGGCGCGCTCATCGCGGCCCAGCACGGTTCCGAGCAGGAGGGTGCGCATCCCCCATGCGTTGAGCGCCATGCACGAGTTCGCCGCCTCCCCGCCCACCGTCAGCCGGTCGTCCTGAATCCAGGTTGACGACCCGAGCGCGGGGAAGTGCATGATGCGCATGATGCGGTCCTGGCAGATGGTGCCGTAGCAGATGATGTCGAACACAATGGGCCTCCGGGAAGGGATTATACCCGCCGGCCGCACGGTGCAGATACAACCGCACAGACTTCAGACACCCGGCTGTGTTCTAGTTCTCGGTTTCTCCCGTCTCTTCTCCGGGCGACTCCAGCGGGACCAGGTTTTCAAACTCGCCAAACCGCTGGGCAGCCAGCCGCTCGAGCCGGCTTACTGCCCATCAGGGCAGCCACCGCTCAACTCGGCGGCTATCTTGACCTTCATCTCCTGGTCTTGCACTAACTCGGACAGGCTTCCAGGGGCTAGAGTCCAGACGGAGTACTGCTCCCGGTCGTTCCACATATCCGAATCAACCACAACCACCTGGATGTCAGGAACGTCTGTGAAGATTTGTTGGGGCAACCCCTCCGCCATGTAAACAACCACCAGCCGTTTTCCCTTCTGGTGGGCCAATGCTTCCAATGATGTTGCCATAGAGCTACCCTATACTAACGTGCGCCTGCCAGTTGGCGGACACAGTGCGCTGGAACACGCAGGAGGCCTCCAACGTGGTTCTCGGGTCGCGGACCACCCTGGCCCGCGCCGTTCCATACACGTCCCCAACGACCACGAGCCAGTAGTCAAGTGCGCGCTCTTGCGCCACCTGCCACTCCCGATCCGTGAACAGGATTCCTCCACTCAGTGACCGCAAGCCCTTCACTTCAATGGCCATCTCTGGCTTGGGGATGACAGCGAAATCGTAGCCGAGTGCACTGTAACGGCAGTCCTCGATGTCGTGCCTGCTGACACCGACAATGTCCTGGCAGTTCTGGAGAAAAAAGCTCTCGGCCAGCCGCCCTGTTAGCAGGCGGTCTGCCACATTGCTCACTGACCGACGGGGCTGCACAAGCACGTCCAGCGCTTCGCCCGCCCCGATGTCATCTCTACGCAGGAGCCGGTCAACCAGCTCCAGGAGGGCTGCATCGCTGACCTCCGCCATCTCTTCAAGGACTCTCTTGCGTGTCGGCCTGATGTCCCGGTGGTGCCAGCCCCGGCGAGGGTTGTCGAAGAAGGGATCAAACTCGTCGCGCAGATTCTTGAGAGAAGCGGGTGCGACGTCGAGGGCTTCCGCCACTTCCTTGTATCCGGCTCTCCAACTCGCGAGCCTACGTTCGGCGAGATATGCCATATCCAGGCGGCTCATCGCGTACCCGATGATCAGCACCTTCATTTCGAGCCGTTGCTGTGGCTCGGCGGCAACGTCGCTTCGCCTGGCCCCTGTGCCCTCAGCCCCCCGTTCCGCTGTTTTGGCGATGTCATCCATCCGCATTCAGTCCAGCCTTCGGAGCCTCATCGAACGACCCCGTTCTCACCGGCGCTGTTCAGCAACGTCCCGCCAGCGCAGGTTGCGCGCACGCCCGCAACCAGTAGTCCCTGTTCGCCACGTTGGCGTACTGCTCCTCCAGCGAGCTGTACCCACGAAGCCTCCACTGGTTGCCATGCCAGACGTCGCCATCGACAAAGACGGCAATCCGCCGGCCTGGCATCACTATATCCGGGTTCCCTGTCAGATTCTGACAGTGCAAACGAAACCTGTACCCCGCCGCGTGCAAGGCGCGCCGCAACTTGAGTTCCGGCCCCGTGTCCCGGTCCTTTACCCGCCCCATTATTCTGGAGACCGTCTGTGTGTCGCGCCTTCGCATTTCACCCTCTATTGTGACCGGCTGCGCCGTCAGATGTCGTCATCTCCATTCGAACTTCATCCCCGGCCGCACGGTGCAGAGATAACCGAGGCAGGGAGAATGGCTTTGTTTCGCAAACATTCATCTGACGCCGCGAAGCAGCAGTCGCGGCAAGTGAGGTTGCCAATGCGTACACTATCGTTTGCAGTTACGGTTCTTGCGTGTCTGATGATCGCGGGTCCGGCCTCGTCCGAATACCGGGCGTTCTGGGCCGACGGCTTCACCGCCGGATTCTATACGCCCGAACAGGTGGACACGCTGATATCGCGCCTGAAGGAGTCGAACTGCAACTCCATCTGGCCGCAGATGCGCAAGAGCGGCGATGCGCACTACAGATCCACATACGAGCCGTGGGCGCGGCAGAACCCGCAGCATTTTGACGCCCTGGCCGACATCCTGGAGAAAGCCCACGCCGCCAGCCCGCCCATCGAGGTACACGCCTGGATCAACACCTGCGCAGTGGGCGGACACCTGAGCCCGGACCACATTCTGAACGCCCATCCGGATTACACGAGCATTTCGGATGCGGGCGTCGCCTACGACAACGAGGCGATGAAGATTGACCCGGGCAACCCCGGCGCGGCCGACTGGACGTTCCGGGTGTATCTGGACGTGGCCCGTCACTACAACGTGGACGGAATCCACTTCGACTTCGTGCGCTACGGAAACGCGCACTGGGGCTACAACCCGCAGAGCGTGGCGCTGTTCAACAAGACGCACAAGCGCAGCGGCAAGCCCGCGTTCGACGACCCGGAGTGGCAGCAGTGGCGGCGCGACCAGGTCACGAACCTGGTGCGCAAAGTGTACGCCCACTCGAAGGCGCTGAAGCCCGGTCTCAAGGTGTCGGCGGCCACCATCTGCTGGGGCGACGGCCCGCAGAGCATGGATGAGTGGAAGAAGAGCAGCTCGTACAAGAACATATACCAGGACTGGCGCTCGTGGATGGAAGAGGGAATCCTCGACATCAACTGCCCGATGACCTACTTCTCGAACCAGAGACACCGGGACTACTGGCTGCACTGGAACGCGTTCGCCAAGGACAACCGGTTCAACCGGCAGCTTGTCATCGGGTCGGGCATCTGGCTGAACTCGATTCCGGACACCTTCCAGCAGATACGCGACACGCGCGAGATTACCCCGGCGGGCGGACAGGCTGACGGTGTGCTGCTCTACTCGTACGCGGGAACCAACGCCGCTTCGGAGAGCCAGAAGCCCGACTACAACCCCGAGTTCTACTCTGCTCTTTCCAAAGCAAGCAAGCACGGCGACCCGCCCTTCTCCGAACCGTCGTCCATTCCGGCGCCGAGAGCCAAACGCAAGGCGATCGTGAAGGGTTTTGTCCTGACCGACCCGTGGCTGGCGCCGGTCGTGGGGGCGAAGGTGCGCCTCAGCGGCTCGGGCGGCACGCGGGAGATGACCACCGACGTGACCGGGTTCTATGCGTTTATAGACGCGCCCGCGGGCGAGCAGACGCTGGAGGTCTCGATGCCGGGCTTCAAGGCGCAGAAGGCGGCGCTGCGCATCGCCGACGGGCCGCAGATACTCACCGCGAACCGCTACCTGACCAGCGCCGCCCGCCCGAGCGGGCTCATCAGCGACAAGTGGATCGTGAGCGGCGGGGACAACGCCTTCCGCGACACGCTGTATCTCTGGAACCCATGGCAGCAGATGGGCCGGAAGGTGCCGATCGCAAAGCAGCCGCTGCCCTTCCAGCCGGGCGACCGGGTGGCGGTGGCCGACCTGCCGGGCGGGCTGGCCCCGGCCGTGCGGCTGATCGGGATAGACGAGGACCTCCGGAACCTGCTTCCGCCGGGTGAGACCATGCCGATTGCCGGCCTCTCCAAAGACGGCTGCAAGACGGGGCAGTGGGTGCGCCTGTCCGGGACCGCGAAATCGCTGGAGACCGACGGGTTCGTGCTGTCCGACGGCGCTTCGGACGTTCAGATATCGGCCCGGGACCTGCGCGACGGCCGGGGTTTCACGGTTGGGACCGGAGAGCAGCTCGAGGTTACCGGGATTGTGGATAAGGAGGGCGGCCTGCGTGTGTGCCCGACGGGCCCGGACGACATCGTCCGCAAGAACAAGGCCTAGGCCGCCTGCAAGAAAAACTATAGAAGTGTGACAGACGGAGGGAACTCAGCGGATGGGAATCTCGTCAGTATAAGTGATAGCTTCCCACCCTCCTTCTCTCTCTTCTCCCCGGCCGATGCAGATCGGCCGGGGAGTCGTTTTTTGGGGCACAATCGCGGCGCTTGCGCGTCAGAGGTCAACGAACGAGAAGCGGCTGTCAAACCACTCCGGGTTCTCCTCGCGCAGCCGCCGGTGGCGTCCTTCGTGACAGGTGACGATGATGATCTGGTTACCCGCCAGAAGCTCGTCGCCAAACAGCCGCATCCCGCGCTCGAAGCGCTCGTCGTCCCAGGTCAGAAACGGGTCGTCGAGCAGCAGCGGCAGCGGCTCCTCGCGCGAAAGCGCGCGGCAGATGCCGAGGCGGCAGGCAAGCCACACCTGATCTTTCGCGCCGGTGGAGAGGTGCGCCCCGGCCTGCTGAGCATCGAGCCACGCCCCGCGCTTTCGGTCGTAGAGGCTGAACGTGAGGTCTTCGGCGAACAGCGCCTGGGACCAGCGCAGATCGAGCCTCTCCAGCAGATCGGTGACCGTGTCGTTCAGCCAGCCGGACCAGAGTTTCCGTGCCTCGGAGCCCGCCTGAGCCAGCGCTTCCAGGGCGATGTCGGCCGCCTGCTGAAAACGATGGGCGCGCGCCAGGTACTCCTCGAGCCGCAGGACGTCATCCTCCGCGGCGGGGAGTTCGTGGCGGACGCGGGTGAGGGTCTCCCAGAGCCCGAGGGACAGCTCCTGTATGCGGCCGCGGGTCTGGTTGAGGGCTGTCCGCGCATTCTCGAGCCGGGCATTGGCCTCCACGGGCGGAAGGGCGGCATCGCGGCTGGCGTTCTGGACATCGGGCTCCAGCTTGCCGCGCTCCTCGCTGAGCCGGGCGTGCTCGTCTTCGGGCAGAAGGCGCGCGCGGGCCGCCGGGAGCAGGTCGGCCCGGATCACCCGCAGCCTTCGCGCCTGCGCCGCGCGCCTTGAGAACTGCTCCATGGCCTCCTCATTCGCGATGTCCGAGGATATGCCCGCCGCTCGCAGGATGAGCGCAAGCTGTGCCGAGAGTTCGGTCTGCTTCTGCTGTGCCTGGTCCGCGGAGGTCTCGAGTTCCTTGAGCCCGCGCTCCAGCCTGTCGAGGTTATCCCGCGCATCAATCGCGGCGGAGGCCTGTTTGAGCAGATCGGCGAGTTGTCCGGACACCGGGGCCGATGGGTCGAGCACGAGTCCGTAGTTCGCTGCAACCTGTGTTGCCCGCTGGCGCAGGGCGGCGGATTCCTCGCGATCAGCCCTCACAGCCTCGCGGAGTGAGCGCCACCTGAGCAGATCGGGCCTGACCGCCTGCCACTGCCGCCTTGCCTGGCAGGCCTGATCGAGGTCTCCGAACCCAAGCGCGGCGGCGGCGCTCCGGGCCGCCGTTCGCAGCTCGTCGGCGCGAAGCTGCCCGTCGCGCAGGCGGGCATCGAGCGCCTCGCCGCGGGCGCGAAGCCCCCGCTCGGCGCGCCCCCCGGCAAAAGCCCTCCAGCCGACAATCAGCGTGAGCAGGGCGACAGCCGCCGCGGCCGGAAGATAGCCCGCGCCGGTCAGCCCGCCCGCGACCACGGCAAGAACCGCAGCGATAGCCCAGAGTGCTCCGGACGAAGGGCGCATGGCCCCGAGCGCCGCCGCCATGCCGTCACGTTCGGCCTGGAGCTTTGTCCGCTCGGGAGACCAGACTGCCTCGTTGTCCATATACGCCGCCAGCGCCTGCTGGTGTTGGGGTGACGCTTCTTCGAAGGCGCCAAGCAGCGTCTCGGCGTGCCCGGGGCCTCCGGGAAGGCGCGACACAGACTCAGCGGCAGCCGTCTCGGCCGCGGCGAGCCGCTCCTCCGCCTTCTGTGCGAGCACCGCCAGCGACTGTAGTTCGTCCACCTGCTCGCGTGTTACGTTCGAAAGCCTTCCCATCGCCTCGAGACCCGCGGCCGTCTGGCGCAGACTCTCGCGGGCCTGTTCCCGCTCCGCGCCAAGCTGCCCGGCCCGTTCCGAGGCGGCCTGGATCGAGGCAGACAGGCTCGCGGCGCGCTGCTCATCGCCCTCCGGGAACTCCTCCAGCCCGCCAAGCGCGGCAGCCTCCTTCTCGAGCCTGCTGACCTCAGCCGCCGCATTCTGGTGCGCGGTCAGCCGTTCGGATATCTCGGCCAGCCGCGCCCGCGCTCCGGCGGCCCGGGCATCCCCCACGGCCGCCTCCAGCGCCGGCAGCTTCGCCCGCAGCTCTTCGAGCTCATCGAGCGCCGCCGCCCTGTCCGAGCGCTCCTGAACGAGCGAGTCCACGCGCAGCCTTGCCGCCTCCAGAGCCTCCGAGGCGCGGTTGATGGCCGTCCTGATCTGAAGCGACCTTCCCTCATGTCCGGGGACTTTCTGCAGGGCGGCTTCGATGTTCCGGCGGGCGGAATCCGCGGCGACGTCCGAGCCCGAGAGCAGTTCTTCCAGCCGCGCGACGATTTCGCTCGACTCCGACAGCGCCGCCTGCTCCTTGCCCGAAACACAGGCGATGCGGCGGAAATCGTCCCCGCCTATCTCCAGCCACTCACGGGAGGGCTCGTCCGTCAGATCGTCCGTAAGATCAGCCCCGCTGGTCAGGTCCTTCGCCTGGAAGCGGCCGGTGCGGAAATCGTGGATCAGGTGCACCTGCCTGTCATGGACAGAAACCGTCGCCTCGACGCCGAACGCGCCCCCGTCCCACGGGTCGTAGATGGTTCGCAGAGGGACGTTGTTCTTGCTGGCGCGCTGTTTGGGCAGGCCGTAGAGTGCGGCGATGATCGCCTGCACAAGCGCCGTCTTGCCGCTTTCGTTCGGCTCGGCGACTATGGCGGCGCGCCCGGGCCCAAAAGTGAACTCCCGGTCCGAGAGCGTTCCGAACCCACGTATCCGAAGGCTGTCAATTCTCATCGGGGAAACTCACGGTTCTGTCGTGGATGGCATCGAGCCCCATCAGGATGGCGGCTTCGCAGAGATCGGCCCGCGCCGGGCCGGCGGCGCTCATCTCGCGGATGCGCCGCACGAACCGCCCCGGCAGCCCGTCAGAGGCCGCCAGAGCGTCGAGGTCGTAGTCGGGCATCAGAGCGGACCGGTCGCAGTGGAAAGCGAACAGGCGGCTGAGGAAGCCCTGCGGGAAAGTGAAGTCGAGTTCGCGGGGGGCGCGCCCGGTGAGCTTCACGTACACCAGGTCTTCATCCGCCGCCGCCGAAGC
>Ga0255342_1005679_pt1 | contig 11811 bp, 8 predicted proteins | sample wastewater_treat_3_FD_192416 | JGI IMG/M metagenome (GOLD analysis project Ga0255342, IMG submission 192416) | Wastewater microbial communities from Lulu Island WWTP, Vancouver, Canada - plant14 | ecosystem: Engineered > WWTP > Wastewater > Unclassified | place: Canada: Vancouver, British...
GCGCCGACTGCGAAGGCGGATGGGTGGACACCTGGGTCTGGGACGTACGCTCCGGCTCCGTCGGCCCCCCACCCCCTCGCCGCTCCGCGACGCGGATGCCCAGCAACACACCGCCGATCCCCACCGCCACCACGCCTATGGCCACGCCAGCCAGCAACAGCCGTTTGCGCGTCCTGCGCCGTCCCGCCTCACGCCGTCCTGCCGCGATCAAGCCGCCGTCTGGAACCGCCAGCGTAGCATCCACCAACTCAACCGGGCGCGTGGCCAGCGTCATGCCGGGCCCAGCCGACGGATGACCGCCCGCCAGCGTGGCCACGGTCATCTCTCCGGCGTCAAACAGGTCGTCGCGCTCCGGCAGCACGGCCTCCGGCTTCAGTGCGTCTTCCAACGCCGCACGCATCTCAGCCGCACCGGCATGGCGCTGCGCAGGCTTCTCGCACAGCGCTCGGGTGATGACTTGCTTGAGACGCGGATGGCGCGTAAAAACCTCGTCATCGAAGGCAATCTGAGGTGGCTTGCGGATGCGGTCCTGAAAGGCGACCCACGCCGAGTTCAGGTCCGTCGGCAACCGTTCAAAGACCGGTTTGCCGGTGAGCGCCTCGTAGAGGCAGAGCCCAAGGGCATAAAGGTCCGACTGAGGCGAACCGCGGTCACCGCCGACCTCGGCGAACTCCGGTGCCATATAGTCCAGCGTTCCCGGTACGCCGCCGACCGTCACGGTACCAGTTACGTCGCGCGCCACACCAAGGTCAAAGATCTTGGCTTTGTCGGGCTGGCCCATCGGCGCATAGAGGTTGCCGGGCTTGATGTCGCGGTGGATGATCGGTCGCGCACTATTATGCAAAAACTGTAGCGCAGCGAGATAGTTGCTGAAGATCGTCACGACCTCGGCCACGTCCAGTCCGCCTTCATTCTTGATGCGGTGGCGCAACGTCCAGCCAGGCATGCCTTCGAGAAATTCCATGATGAGAAAATACTGCTTCTCGCCGCCCGTTCCCTTCAGCACCATGAAATCGACATATTTGACGAGATTCGGGTGCGGATACTGATGCAGGATCTTTGCCTCTTTGAGAAAACGGTCCGACTGCTTTTCCGCGAAAAGGTATTTGACCGCAACCAGCAGGCCGTCGCTGACGCGCCGCGCTTTGAAGACTTCGCCAAAACCACCGCGTCCCAAAACAGCTAACAGTTCGTACTCCTCTTTGCTCTTATGGCGCAGGCGACGGTAATGGATCTTGCGGAAATCCTCCAGCAACGCCATGAACGAAGGGTAACGCTCCCCGCGCTGCACTGCCAAGCATTTGGCGATCACCGTTCTGGCGGCATTGAGCACGCGGAAAACGCCCGGCCGGAAGGAGGGCGACGGCGCGGACGCATCCCGCCAGCGGTTGAGATAGCCAATGTGTGCGGTCGCCCCCAGAGGCTCATACGGCAGCACGCCGGTCAGCGCCTGATAGAAGCAGACGCCCAAACTGAAGATGTCAGAGACTTCGTCACCGCGAAAGCCGCCAATCGTGATGAAGTCCGGCGCCATGTAGTCGAAAGTGCCTTTCCAGCCGGCCGTGCTCATCTGACCGCTGTCATCACGCCGAGCGATATCGAAGTCAATCAGCTTGGCCTGCCCTTCCTTGGTGATGAAAATATTGGACGGCTTGATATCGCGATGTGTGATTCCGCGCTCGCGGGCATGGATTAACCCAGCGAGGCACTGCTCGAAAATGCTCTCGACTTGCGGCCACGGCAAGCCGTTTTTTGCGTTCTTGAGCCGGTCGCTGAGCGGTTCGCCCTCCAGCAGTTCCATCACCAGACACTGCGCCTCGTCCCACTCGCCGGCATGCCAGGCAAAACAGTCGCGGTAACTCACGATATGGGTGTGCGAAAGGCGGCGCAGGATATCGGCCTGCTCCTTAAACTTGAGCCGAAACTTGTCGTCTTCACCGGTGACGCGCACCACCTTGAGCGCGACCTCCTCGCCCTGCCGCACGTGAGGCAAAGCGTCGGTGACACAACGCGCCCGATAGACGCGTCCCTGCGCGCCATCGCCGATCAAGGCCAGCAGTTCATAATCACCGATCCGCTCTTTGCCGTTCTCGTCCATCTCACCATCCTATCGCTTCAGCCACACAAAAAAGGCCGCCGCCGCCACCGCTGCCGCCAGCACAAGCAGCCATACCCATCGCCGCGAACGTGCCGGACGCAACGGAGGCACCTCCGTCTGTGTGATCCGCTCGGCCGCAGAGCCGTCGGGGTCCGCCCCGGGCTCCTCCTGCACGGCAGGGGGTCCCTCTGCGCTTGATAACGGCGTGGCCGGCGTAACCTGCGACGGGGCGGCCGCACGCGACCATTCAGGCGGCGTCACGCCCTCGCCGGCGAAAATGGATGAATCCATCGTCTGACCGGTCGCGGCGGTCTGACCGGTCTCCCGTTCTTCGTCATCCACGGTCTCCGCTGCGATCGACGCGGCCTCAGCCTCCGCCTCCTGCTCCAGTTCCCGTGTGCGCGCCGGCACCTCCTGCGTCGGGCCCTGCGGCAATGCGTCAGCCACGCGCACCAACACGACCGAAACATTATCCTCGCCCCCGGCTTTGAGCGCCTCGCCGACCAGCAACCGGGCCAGCGCCTCCGGTTCATCAGAGGCATGTTTACGCAGTAGTTTCGACACCGTTTTGTCCGGCACCATCTTGGTCAACCCGTCCGAACAGAGCAGAAAGACGTCGCCGGCCACGACATCGACCGCCGTCTCATCCAGCAGCACCGTCTCTTCCAAACCAACGGCGCGCGTGATCACGCCCCGGAACATCGCGGGCAGATTCTTGTCATCGGCCAGACCGGCCGCGACCGCGACCGAATGATCCGCACTCAACTGCTGCAGCTTGCCTTTGCGATAGCGGTAGGCGCGACTGTCTCCGGCATGCAGCACGAGCGCCCGTTCCGGCATCACGCGGTCAAAGAGCAGCATCACCACCGTGCTGCCCGTACCGCTCAGGCCGTGCTCATCTGAACGAGTCTTAATCCAATGGCTGGCCCGGTTCAAGGCGCGCGACGCCAGCCGCGCGGCAGCGGCGACCGTCACGGCGAAGGGTGCGTCCGGCGACACGGTAAAGGCGTCACGCAGGGCATCGACCGTCGCCTTGCTCGCCACCTCGCCTCCCCGCGTGCCGCCCATGCCATCGGCCACGCAGAACACGCCCGCCTCGGGTATCCGCAGCACGGCGTCCTCATTGTTCCTGCGCCGCCGCCCGACATCCGTTACCTCTGCCGACGCAAGATATGCAAACGCACTGTTCACGAGATCCTCCTCCATGGCTCTGTCACTGGGCAAGCGGATCGACCCTGACCGCCTCGCTTTTGACGCTCTCTAACTGGTCCTTGTCCACCGCCGTCACGGCCACGTTCACTGCCTTAGTCAAATCGGCCACAGGCCATGCGCAATCGGGATGTTCAACCGTCGCCAGCAGATCCCAGCCCAGCAGCTTTCTGGCCCAAATACGATATTGGACAACATCCGTCTGAGACGGCGGTTTCCAAACAATGCGGACGGCCGTGTCTTCACGTTGTACCGACACACCCGACGGCGCGTCCGGCAACGGTTTAGCCGTGCCTTGCGCCACCTCGCTCCAAAGACTTTCGAGGCCGTCCTTATCCATCGCACAGACCCGATAGTAGCGGGCGGCACCCGGCTCTAAACCGGTGTCCTCGGCCTCCAGCGACACCCCTTCGAACACCGGCAGAAAGGCCAGTTTGCGGAACCCGCCGTCCGGTTTTTTGGAGACCTCAATGATATACCTACCGATGTCTTTTTCCGGATTGGATGCCCACGTCAATCGAATGCCGCGCGCGCGCTGCGTCGACGCTTCAAGGCCTGACGGTGTCGCGGGGATGACTTTGGTTTTAGCCTGCACCGGCGCGGAAGCCGACGAGCGCACGTTCGCCGTGTTGAAGGCGATGACCCGGTAGTGATAGACAGTGCCATCAGCGAGCCGACCGAGCCGCGCAGCGTCTTCTTGACCGCCGCGATCAAGATAATTGGTTCCGGTGCGGCTGGTCAGCCGCACGATCTGCCCCCACTCGTCGCTGTCGCCCATGGCTCGCCACACTTCATAGCCCGTCACTGCATCATCCGGCGAAGCTGTCCAAACGATCGGCACTTCGCGCGGCCGTGCGGACTGCACGGCCACTTGCTGCACAACCGGCGGCACCGCACGCGTGGTCGCATGCACCACCTGCGAATCGGCGCTCTCGGCAGTCACGCCGTTGACGGCGCGCACACGATAATAGTAAGCGCCCTCGTCTTCCAAATTGCCGGGGTTCCCGCCACCGTCCATAAAAGCCGTGACCTCACGTCCCTGCACTTCGCCGATCTTCTTGAATGGGCCTTCAACCGACCGGGCCTGGTAGACATCGTAACGCACCACGTCCTGTTCGGGGCTGGCCATCCACGCGAGCGGCACGCAGCGCACGCCGTTGGACTCAGCGGTCACCTTGGTCGGCGGCGCGGGGGGCGGCAGAGTCAGTACGGACGCGGTCGAGGAGGGCTCGCTGACCGCGTCGACCTTGTTCACGGCCAACACACGGTAACGGTAACGGGTGCTGTCCTTGAGCGTCGACCCCGCCGTTCCGCCGTCCACAAGCTCAGTGCCGGATATGATGCCGATCTCCTCGAACGTCTCTGGCGCGGCTTCGACGGCGCGTTGCACGCGGTAATGTTTGAGGCCGGCAGAAGATGACGCGGTCCACGTGACGGTCACCGCGCGCGAACCCGTCGCCTCGGCTCGGCACGAGGCGGGCGGTGTGGGCAACGGCGCGGTCATGGTCTTGACCGGCGCGGACGGTTCGCTGATCAGCCCGTCCCTGTCAAGAATGGCGCTGATCCGATAGTAATAGGCGGTAGCGTCTTTGAGCCACGTTTTGGGATCTTGGCCGTCGGTATAGGTCAACACGTCGCCGGGCAGGTCCACAACCCAAGCGTATGGCCCCCCCACGCTCTCGGCGCGCTCGATACGATAACAATAAGCCGGTTTGGTCGGCTTCGCCCACGACACCGTTGCCTGGCGCAGTCCACCATCCGTCACGGAAACGGCCTCGGGCTTGCCGTACGCGACCATTTGGCCGGTTTTCATGGGCAGACCCGTGCCGCCCGCCTCCGAAATGATATCTCCGCCCGATGACGTTGAGCGGCATCCTGCGATGTATGCCATGTGGAGCACCGCGAGGGCGGCCACCAAAACATAGAAACAACCAAACACAGCGTTCTGTCGTCCGAGCTGCATATTCGACTCCTTACCCGTGCCAAGCCGGCGTGACCGGCAGACACGTTCCGACGATCCACTGAACCGTCATCAAAACTATAGTGGTTTAGCAACTGTGTGACAAGTGCCATTACGCATCGGACGTCACGGCTCCCAGCGCTCCGTGTCCTCTCGCTGCGGACGCCATGCGGGACGGTGGCCGAAGAGCACGGTGCCGAGCCGCACCCAGGTCGCGCCCTCTTCCACCGCCACCTCATAATCGTTGCTCATACCCATCGAAAGATTCGGCAGGCCGATTGCAAACTCCTGCTCCCAGCGGTCGCGATATGCGCGCAACTGCGCAAAGACCGGACGCGCCAGCTCAGGATCGGGACAGAACGGCGCCATTGTCATCAACCCAGTCAGCGTGAGCGAGCGGCATTGCAGCGCACACTCGATCACCTCGGGCACCTGTTCGGGCTTGAGCCCCTCCTTGCTCGATTCACCTGAGACATTAACCTCCAGCAGGATCTCGGGCCGGTGACCACATTCGTCGGCGATCCGCTCAAGCCGTTCGAGCAGGGGCACAGAATCCACAGAATGGATGACGGAAAAAAGTTCCAAGGCGGGACGCACCTTGTTGCGTTGCAAGTGACCGATCAGATGCCACGACGGGCCGCTGATGCTCTCCGGTATCTTCCAAGCTGCCTCCTGCACCTTGTTTTCGCCGAAGAGTCTGACGCCCGCCTCCCATGCCTCGCGCACCACATCCGGGCCATGCGTCTTGGTAACACCGATGATCTCGACTTCATCCGGCTTGCGACCGGCCTTAGCGCAGGCTTCCGCGATGCGCACCTGCACGTCCATCAAAGTGTCAGAGATCGCTCTGTCCGTTTCCATATGACTCCCGACTCCCTTTTTTGACATGATTTCCCGCTACGCGGGCGCATATATCCATGATTTACATGATTGGGTTGCGGGCTCCGCCCGCGTTAGTTTGTCTGGAGCACGCTGTCGCGCTCCGCAGCGCCCCTCAAAAAACCTCTGCGTCTCTGCGTCTCTGCGTTAAATAAATTACCCGCCGTCAGCTACACGCGATGCGACCGCTGATAGCACGTTTGAGCGTCAGCGGATCGGAGTAACCCACACCGCTGTCTGCGGGCAGACCGAAGGCGAGGCGCGTCACACGCACCCCCAGCGGTCCGAGCAGTTCACTGATATAACCTGCGGTGGCATCGCCCTCCATATCAGTGCTCAGAGCCAGCAACACCTCCTCAACGCCGCCTCGTTCAATACGTCCGACGAGTGCGCGCAAGCGCAAGTCTGCGGGGCCGGTCTGCCGCGCGGGCGAGAGCTTGCCCATCAGCGCATGGTAACGGCCGCGATAGCCGCCGGAACGCTCGATGGCGAAAATGTCGGAAGGCTCCTCCACCACACACAGCAACGTGCCGTCGCGCGAAGTGTCGGCACAGAGACCACAAGGATCCTGCTCGCGCGCCGTGAACCCACCGCAGACCGTACAGCAACAGACCGTGGCGCGCGCCTCCTGCAAAGCCGCCACCAAAGTGTCCAGCAACAACTCGGGCTTACGAAGCAAAGCCAACGCGGCACGCTCCGCCGACCGCCGTCCCAGTCCGGGAAGTTTGGACAGCGCATGGATCAGATTATCGACCGGCGGCACCATGACGGCTTCAGCCCCCGAACATGTCATCCATGCCCGATCCCTGCATCATCTTGGCCATGGCTTCCTGCGTTTGCTTCTTGACCCCTTTGAGGGCGCCGTTGACCACGTTGTTGAGCATCGTCTCGAAACGCTCCGGCTTACCGGCGATGACCTCCTGCAGCGCCTCCTGTGCCACCTTGATCGATACGATCGTGAAATCGCCGCGCGCCACGCACGTGATGCCGCCGTTGGCGTATTCAAAGGTGATCTTTTCAATCTCCGACTGAATGCGCTTGGCTTCCTTGCGCATCTGCATCGCCTGCTTGACCTGGTCGAGCATACCCATGTGTCCAACTCCTCAAATGGTTGCGTCCGCGATTTCTCCACGCGGACAGATCTGGTTTACTTGACGGGTAGTTTAGTACACCCTGCCGCACGTCTCAAGCCTGTTTGCGGAAAACCAAACACATTTGATTTGACACCATAATGGATAGGCCCAAAAATCATCCCGTAGTTCGCGCAAACTTGATCTTCCGGCTGTATATTGATTCGAGTCCTGAAAATCAAAGCCATACCGCTTCCCCCGTGCAGGCAATTCAATATCGGCCGTTCTTTCAAGCAAGCGAATCGGATTGCGCTTCTCTTTCGGCACAACCTCCAGCGTGGGAATGGGAGTCCCGTCGTACTGCTCGAAGACCTCATCGCCCGACGAATAGTAGTTAGCGCGGGGTCGAACGCCTCGGCGGGGACGGCGGCGTTGAACATGAAGAACTTGTCCACGCCCATGCCGTGGTCGGCGATGTCCGAGGAGACGACCATGTTGCCGAGGCTGTGGGCCATCATGATTTTCTCGCCGGACAAGCCGTTGACGTAGTTCTTGAGGTACGGCGCGGCAAGGAACGCATTCTCCACGTTTTCGTGATAGTGGAATGCCGGTAGCCCGTACGAGTCCAATATCCGCTCGTCGCCCTTCCACGTCACCCCGTGGAAGCGCGCTTTGGAGCCGGACTGCCAGAGGCGCTTGAACATCTCGGAGTGCCAGGCGCGCGCCTCTTCCGGCGTGACGTTGAAGCCGTGCAGGAAGACGACGTTCGTGCCGTTCGCGGGCGGAAGACAGGAACCGGGCGTCACGGCGGCGGTGCCGTCGCGCAGGTTGACGCGGGTGTACATCTGCTCCACGGGCGCGACGCGCAGGGGCAGCGGCTTCTCCAGGACCTTCCTGCCCTTGCGCCAGATTTCAAGGACGAGGGGAGAGGTGGTCGCCACGCGGCCCTCGATGAGGATGACGCCCTTGGACGGGTCGGCGCGGGCGGCGTCGACGAAGGTGCCGGGGAGCGCCACGCCGCCGGCGGTGATCTTGCGCGTGGCGGCGGAGGCGAGACCCGCGACGTCCGAAACGAGGAAGGAACCGGCGTCGTTGGTGGAGAGCGAGGTCGGGACGCAGGCGAGCGCGTCCCTGGCGTGGCGGAGCTTAATCTCGATCTCGCCGCCGCCGGGCACCGCGTCGAGGTGGGCGAGGGCTTCGCCGATGTCCAGCCACACGGGGAAGAAGTCCGGCAGGTCGGCGCGGCCGTTGACGCGCTTGTCCCTGAAAAAGCGGAGCGAGAATTTTGTCGATGTCATATTTGAGCCCGCTATTGAGGTCTTAGCCATCCCATTCCAGATTGGTGTCGTTGTTCTTCGAGCCTCAGTCGCCCTGCCGCGGCAACACGTTACCACACCACGAAAACGCTCCGCAACCCTTGAATGTCTAATGTCAAACTACGACCCCATTTCTCCCTGGCCTGTTCCTCATGTTTCGCGAACCCCCATCCCGCCCACGAGGTGCCGGCGGGATCGAACGCGTTGCGCCCCTTGTGCGTCTCCTGCTTCTGCCAGGCGTAGCGCCTGAAGGGAGGGGGGGTGCCTGTTGCGGGCGTTTCTTCGAGCAGTTCGAACAGTTGGTCGCCGTCCGCGCTGTTGGCCGAATCGCCGGAGGAGTAGAAGTTGTAGGCGGCCGTGCCCGTCAGGACACCGGCGAAGCGGCCCTTCCAGGTCAGACGCCCGCGGTCGTCGGAGGGGGCGCCGGCGAAAAGCTCGTGCCACTTGGCGCTCCAGCAGGTGTTGGTGTAGTCGCGCCAATAGTCATGCACAAGCCGGTTGGATGCGTCGGGCGAATCGCTCCAGAGGCTGGGGTCGTACGCCTCGGCGGGGACGGCGGCGTTGAGCATGAAGTACTTGTGAACGCCCATGCCGTGGTCGGCGATGGCGGAGGACACCACCATGTTGCCGAGGCTGTGCGCCATCATGATTTTCTCGCCGGACAAGCCGTTGACGTAGTTCTTGAGGTGCGGCGCGGTCGCGAAGGCACTGACCACATCTTCGTGGTAGCGAAGGGCATTGGGCCATCCGACATCGCCCCGCCAAGTGACGGCATGGAAGCGCGCTTTGGAGCCGGACTGCCAGAGGCGCTTGAACATCTCGGAGTGCCAGGCGCGCGCCTCTTCCGGCGTGACGTTGAAGCCGTGCAGGAAGACGACGTTCTTGCTGTCCGAGCATGGTGCCATACGTTCACGGCTCCGTCGGCCAAGACGTGTCGCGCCAGTGCGGCTTGAAGAGGTTGTTCTTCCCGTCAAACTCAAGGTTGCGGTCGTTGGGAGTCGGGTTCAGATAGTAACTGAAACGCAGATACCCCGTCCAATCCCAATCGAACTCGCCATGGATTTTTCCATACAGGGCGCTGGCGATATTGCCTTCTTCGTCTTTCTTTGTCCGCACACGAAAGAAATAGTTCTGGTCGTCACGCCGTTCTCTATGGGCACTGTCTTTGCGTCTGTATGCACGCCGCAACAAATTGGTCTCATATCCCTGTTCCGGCGCAAGGCGCGGAAGGCGGAGAACGCTCCCTTTGTTGGGTTCGGCATAAACAGATTGGATGCCGTCCCCGTCGTTGGAAAACCCCACATGGAAAGAGGAGTCATGTATCTGATGACCGAACTTTTCCCGAGTCATTCCGCCCAGTTTCACATTTATCGTGAAGACGAGGTCGGCTTCCTCCCCGTTCCCATACGGCTTCACCCAATCCGCTTTCAGAAGGTCAAAGCCTATAGGCTTCCCAAATTCGGCGATACGGCTGGATTTATCAAGTACAACCGTTTTCGTGTAGAGCGGGATCGGGTTCACGATCCGCTTCACCTTCAACTCGACGGTCGGATTCCAAGGCTGCCACCGCCCCGTCTCGTTTTTGAATCTGATTTTATGACCCCTGTCCCAGTAATATCCCGGAAAATCGTGTTTCGTTGCAAACGATATTTCCCCTGAAATACAGGGCATGGAAAACGTGGCCAGCCCGTTGGTGTCGGTGGCCAGTTTCAATGACCTGTGTTTGGCAGTTCCGAACCCCTCGCCCGGTATATGCTTCAAAAACGTAGTGGCACCAACCACTATGCCTGTCACATTGTTACCGAGATCGTCCTTTACATGGACAGTGAACCGCGCCTCCGATTCGGCTAACGTCATCGAGGCAACAAGCATAAACAACACAACGGACATCCATAGCTCTCTCATTTTATTCCTCCTTCGTTGCAGATCGTATTGAACACGTCATAAACATACCGAAACGCGACGTTTTTAATATCACTGTGCAACCAATGATCAAGATAGTCGCCATTCAGTCTGCCCTGCGGCCACCCCTTTTTCATCCCATGCATGTCGTGGTTGCGACCAGCGCCCCAGTCCAACGGATTGCTCCCCATCGGGTTGGAGAGGGCGGGGATGGCGTCGGCGAGCAGTTGCGCCCTGACGGCGGGCTGGGCGGCGACCGCGCTGCCGTTGGCGCCGTACAAAGCTCCGTCGTCGAAGAGGCGGAAGAAGGAGTTCGTCTGGAGGACGGCGTCGGGAAGCAGGTTGGCCGTCGCGGGCGGCATCAGTTCCTTGACCGGCGCCCCCGTGTGCGAGTCGTAGCCGACCGTCACGTCATGGGAGCGGTTGAAGGCCCATCCCGCCTCGTTGTTGCCCGGCACCGGGAGCGGCCACAGTCCTTTGCGCATCTCCTGGTTGACCCACGACCAGCCCGAATCTAGAAACGCGTGGAGCGTGCCGTCCGAATTGGCCAGGACATCCTCGGTGGAGGAGTAGTAGTTGATCGCGCCGGGAATGTCGCCGAAGCGGTTCCGCCACGTCAGAGCCCCGCGCGCGTCCGCCGTGTTGTTCGTGAACAGGTTGCACCATTCGCTTGCCCACAGCCTGCGCGCATATCCCTGCCAGTCCGGATGGCGCATGGTGTCCGCATGGTCGACGGCGGCGTCGTACGCCTCCTGCGCCACGGCGGCGTTGAGCATGAAATAGGTGTCCGCGTTGAGTCCGTGGTCAACGATGGCGCTTGAAATGACCATGTTGCCGAGGCTGTGCCCCGCGATCACCTTCACCGCCCCCGGCAGGCTGCCGTTGACCGTGGCGGCGAGATTCGCGGCCGTGGCGAAGGCGTGCTCGACGTTGACGTAGTAATTGGGCGTTCTGCTCGTCCACCACCACGCCTGACTGTCGTTCCCATACCAGGTGACCGCCGTGTACATGGCCTTCGACCCGGACTGCCACAGGCGCTTGAACATCTCCGAGTTCCACGCGCGGGCGCTCGTTTCGCTCACATTGTAGCCGTGGACAAAGATGAAATGCTTGCCGTTGCTCTCCGTGTCGGGGAAACCGGCGGGCACCCCGAGTCTGGTATGGCGGGCCACCGCGCCGCCCGCGACCCCCCGGAGGTTGATCCAGCGGTAGAAGTCCTCCACCGGCGCGACGCGCAGGGGCAGCGGCTTCTCCAGGACCTTCCTGCCCTTGCGCCAGATTTCAAGGACGAGGGGCTCGGTGGTCGCCGCGCGGCCCTCGATGAGGATGACGCCCTTGGACGGGTCGGCGCGGACGGCATCGGCGAAGGAATCCGGG
>Ga0255342_1005687_pt1 | contig 11798 bp, 7 predicted proteins | sample wastewater_treat_3_FD_192416 | JGI IMG/M metagenome (GOLD analysis project Ga0255342, IMG submission 192416) | Wastewater microbial communities from Lulu Island WWTP, Vancouver, Canada - plant14 | ecosystem: Engineered > WWTP > Wastewater > Unclassified | place: Canada: Vancouver, British...
GTTGGTTACTCGCGTTTTAATTGGGGTCAGCAGGCAGCCAGCCAACTCATTAATTACATTGCTAACGGTATTCAAATTAAACCTGGACGTATTCCAGTGCAGCTTATTGAGCGCGAATCCTCCCGTATTGTAAATCATTCGAATTTGGGGGAACCCTCCAATTAATATGAAATTGGAAGAAATAGTAACAGATGAAATTCGACGTTCGGTCGCATTTTTCCTCGATTTTACCAATCTGAAACCAGGCAGCACTGGGTTTGGGATGACAGCCGATTCGACCAAGACTCCTAAGCGAGCTTCGATTGCCTCAGTAGGCTATGCTCTTACAGCCTGGGTGATTGCGGCTGAGCGAAGTATACTGCTGAAGGATACTGCACGTCTGATCACTGCCGGAACACTAAGAACCCTCCTCCAGAACACTTGTCACTATAAAGGTTTTTTTGCTCATTTTCTTGACACTGAAACAGGTGAACGATTTAGGAAATGTGAATTTTCGACCATTGACACCGCCATCTGCTTGAATGGCGTCATTACAGCTGCAGCTTATTTTCATGATGACGAAATTACAGAATTAGCCGAGGCATTGCTCGATCGCGTGGATTGGGGCTTTTTGGTTTTCGAACAGGATGATAAATCTTTATTCCATATGTCTTATAACCCTGACCGGGGAGGGTCGTACGTCAGAGGTGAGCCTGGGTTTATATCCCAATGGAACAATGCTTCAGAGCAGAAGATGATGTATCTGCAAGCCGCCATAAACCTTGGTCCGGAGCAATCGCGGAAACTTTACGCGGGTTTCTCGCGAGATATTGGCAAATATCAGGGAAAGCAATTTATCATCAATCCTTTGGGCAGCCTATACGCCTATCTCTGCACTGAAGCTTGGCTGGATGTGCGTAAGTACCTGGATCCGTATGGCGTGGATTGGTTTGAAAACCTGCGCCTGGCAGCCTTGGCTAACCGCCAGTTTTGCCTGGAGAATGCGGAACAATACCGTACTTACCATTCGAATAGCTGGGGAATTAGTAGTGGGGATAGCCCAAATGGTTATGCGGTCTTTAGCAGTTTGCCCTGTTTTGGCAAGCCCCACCATGATGGCACAGTTTCGATTTGGAGCGCTATTGCTTGCTTGCCCGTTGTCCCCGCAGAAACTTCAATACTGATTGAATATCTCTATACCAAGCACCCTCAAACACACGGAAAGTATGGCTTTTTTAGCGGATACAATTTGGATGCACAGCCGCCGTGGTATAGTCAGGCTGTTTATGGCATCGAAAAAGGCTGCTCGATGATTATGCTCGAAAACTATCTGACGAGGCTGATTTGGGATGTGTATACCAATTGCCCATATATCAAAAACGCCCTTAATATTTTGGGTTTTACAGAGAAAGTCATTCCCAACATCAGCACTAAAGAAATTATTGAATCGGGTGAGGCTATATGACCAATCAGTTTTATGCAAAAGGTGGGCAATTTTACTTGAACGGTAAACCGCAGTTTATCCAAGCCGGCGAGTTTCACTATTTCCGCACCTCACCAGATCAATGGGAAAACAGGCTGACCCTACTCAAACAAGCAGGTTTCAACGCTGTAGCCTCCTACATCCCATGGCGTTGGCATCAGGTGGAAGAGGGCGTAAGTGATTTTGACGGCCATAGCCACCCCTTGAGGAACCTGACTGGCTTCTTGGACCTAGCTGCCAGCATGGGCTTGTATATCATCGTCCGCCCTGGGCCCTACATCATGGCAGAAACCACCCATGAAGGCATTCCAGATTGGGTTTTCACGCGCTATCCGCAAGTGGTATTCATCAGCCAGGATGGTAAACCGCAAAATGTGGTGAGCTATTTGCACCCGGAGTTCCAGGCTTGCGTAAAGCAATGGTACCAGGCTGTGTTTCAGGTGCTCGCGCCAAGGCAAATTACGCGGGGCGGAAAGATCATCATGGCTCAGCTCGATAACGAAATGGGCATGATTGCCTGGGTGCGCAATATCATCGATATCAACCCAGATACGATTAGGCGCATGGCTGCATATTTGCGGGAGACTTACGGTCACCAGCTCTCGAGTTATTATCCTGTTGATTCACTGGAAGAATTTGTCCGGGAAGGATTAATAGATCCACAACACCCAGCGGCTCGCCAAGTTGTTGAGGATTACCGTCGTTTCTATAGGGCTTACTTGCGGGAATATGCTTCATTTTTATGGGCTGAGGCACAAACCAACGGAATGGAAGTTCCGCCGGTGATTAATATCCATGGCTTCATGAACGGAGGGAAGACTTTCCCGATTGGAATCTCTCAGCTTATAGAGGTCATGCGCATTCCCGGGATGATTAGTGCAACGGATGTTTACCCTGGGCATATTGATGATGGCGATTTCCATCAACTTTTGCTACTGAACGAAATGGTCAAAACGCTGCAGAACCCTGAACAGCCCCTCTTTTCGATTGAATTTCAGGCTGGCGGAAACCTAGACTTCGGCGGGACCCAATCTTCCCTTTATGACCTTCACAGCCGTCTGAGCGTATCGGTCGGGATGCGCGCCATTAACCATTACCTGTTCTTTGGCGGGGAGAATGACGCCTTGCTCAGCCCCATTCGGCGTCATGATTGGGGTCCTCCTGTGCGTGTTAGCGGAGGGGTGCGCCGGCATTTTACGCGCTACTCCCAGTTTTCAAGCGCATTGAAGAGTTATGGGGAAAGCCTGGTCAACTCCAAGCTGCAGACCATCACGACTGTTGGTTTCCAACTGGACAACTTTATGACCGAGGTCAACACCGGAGCTACCCAGGAAGAAACCCAGATCATCACCCATCAACGCGAGCAGGTGCTCTTCGATTTTATTGCCAAGGGCTTGGCAATCACACATCGGCCGTTCGACGCGGTTGAAATCAGCCAGTGCACGCTCGACCCAACCCTCACACCGCTGCTGTGGTTGATGATGGACAGGCAGTGTGATGCAGCAACGCAAAAGAAACTGGTCGATTATGTGCAGCAAGGCGGAAAACTGATCATGATCGGAAGGATGTGCTTAGAGCAGTTCGATCACACACCCGTCACACTGCTGCGGGATGCCCTGCGGATTACGGACTTACAATCGGATCCACATTTTGTAGTTGCGACCATCCAGGCTTTTCACCATCGCGATGTGCCAGTTTCCATGCTGGAGACCTATACGGGTGAGTTTGATGAAATCTTCGCTACAACGGCGGATAATCGTACCATCGGGTTTATTCAGTCCATTGGCAGCGGAAAAGTGCTCTTGCTGGGGGCTTCGCTGTCTATCACCTCGCTCGACGACGTGGACTTGGTGGAGCAGATGGCGCAAAAAATGGGCTGCCCTCAGCTCTTCAACCTTTCTGATTGGGTAGATATCCGCATGAGCTGCGGCGATCGCGGGAATTTTGTGTTCGTCAATAATTATCAGGATGACCCGATTACTACCACGGTAGAGGCAGATGGGAAGCCGCTTTTCAGTGGAAACCCGATTACTTTGGCAGCGCGCACGGGATTGATCTTGCCAATCGATTGGAAAGCGCAACCAGGCGTTATGGTCAACTATGCGACTGCGGAAATTAGAGATGTCCATGGAGACGAGGACTCGCTTACGCTCAAGACTAATCAGCTGAATTTTATGGCGGAGCTAACCCTGAGCGGTTACCATTGCGATCAGGCGGAAGTCCTCGAGAAAAAGCGCGGTAAAACTCGTGTGCGCCTTCAAAGCCGGGATGGGCAGATCATTATTGCCAAAGATTCACCCTTGCAGTGAGGGAAGTTTTGTAAAAACTGCACAACGCTTAGCCCATTTTGTTTACAATCGATGAGTTTATGATAAGTGCAACATTCTTTATTGCTTAGGCATCGAATAAGAGCGGATCATAAATAGACGAAATAAAATTTATAGAGATTGAGGTGTAAGTATTTTTATGGAACGAATGAGCGAGGAAAAACAAAAGCAATTATTTGATGCCCGCGTAGAGGAGCTTCTTAGCCAAATGACCCTGGAAGAAAAAGTGGGGCAGACCGTGCTGGATAACGCCAGCGCTGGGGATCTCGAAATCAAGGTAAGGTCGGGTAAAGTTAGCGCAGTGATTTGCGATGACCTAGAGCTTAATAATAAACTGCAACACATTGCGGTGGAAGAATCTCGATTAGGTATTCCACTGCTCATTGGAGCAGATGTGATCCATGGTTATCGTACCACTTTCCCTATCCCATTGGCGGAGAGTTGCAGCTGGAATTTAGAGCTATTGGAGCGAGCTTCTGCTGCAGCGGCGGCAGAAGCGGCAACAATGGGCGTGAATTGGATTTACGCGCCAATGGTTGATATCTCACGAGACCCACGCTGGGGGCGGATAGCTGAGGGTGCGGGAGAAGATCCCTTTTTAGGCAGAGCAATTGCTCAAGCGCGAGTGCGCGGTTTTCAGAACGCTGCTCTGCCCGGGGGGCGCCGCATCGCAGCATGCCCCAAACACTATGCTGCTTATGGCTTTGCTGAAGCGGGCAGGGATTACAACATCGTGGATATTTCCGAGCGCACCTTGAGGGAAGTCTGCCTGCCACCCTTCAAAGCTGCTTTTGAGGCTGATGCTCAGACAGTCATGACCTCTTTTAATGAAATTGGCGGTGTTCCCAGTACCAGTAATAGCTTCCTACTCAAAACTGTTTTGCGCGATGACTGGCAAATGAACGGCGTGGTGGTCAGCGATTACAACGCCATTGGAGAACTGATCCACCATGGCGTGGCGGAAGATTTACGTGAAGCAGCGTGCTTAAGCATTCTCGCTGGAGTAGATATTGATATGGATAGCGGAGCCTACTCCCGTTACCTCGCTGAGCTGGTGCAGAGCGGTGAAGTTCCTATGGAAGTGCTTGATCAAAGTGTTTGCCGTATTTTACGGTTGAAAATGGCTTTGGGGCTGTTTGAGCAGCCTTTTACTGATGAAAATCTGGCTGAACAGGTGATTTTGAACGCAGATCATCGCGAGCTGGCACTCGAGGTGGCGCGCCAATCTGTGGTGCTGGTAATAAATAGCGACCAAACTTTGCCTTTTAAAACCGATGGTTTGCGCGTAGCCTTAATCGGACCGCTGTCGGATAACCAGGCGGACCTGTTGGGCTGCTGGGCTTCAGCTGGCCTCCCGGAAGATGTTGAGACGATCTATGATGGCTTTCGTAAGTATCTTCACGAAGAAAAAATCGTGTTTCACCAGGGCTGCTCGCTCGCTGGTGATGATACATTAGATATAGATGGCGCGCTAGAAGCTGTCCAGCAGGCGGATGTCGTTATCTTGGCAGTTGGGGAAAGCCGCGAGATGAGTGGCGAAGCTCATTCGCGTGTCCATTTAGGGCTTCCGGGTAGACAGCAGGATCTAGTAGATGCCCTTAGTGGGGTGGGTAAACCCCTCGTAGTCATTGTACTGAGTGGCAGACCGCTCGTTATCCCGAAGCTTGCCAGCCAGGCCGATGCTTTGCTGCTTGCATGGCATGGTGGAATTCGTGCCGGTCAGGCCATTGCGGATATTATCTTTGGGGCTGCTAACCCCAGCGGCAAGCTAACAGTCAGCTGGCCGCGTGCTGAAGGCCAGATCCCAGTCTACTACGCTCACAAAGCCACCGGCCGGCCGCCAGAAGGCAAAGGCACAACGCAATTCACTGAACCATACCGCTCTACATATATGGATGAGCCGAATGAGCCTCTGTTTGCGTTTGGCCAAGGTTTATCTTACTCAAGCTTTGAGTATAGCCAGCTGGAAGTTCTGACGCCAAAGGTAAGGATGGATGAATCACTCAAGGTTTGTGCACGCATAAAAAATACCAGTACGCGCGCAGGAACTGAAGTAGCTCAGCTTTATGTTCGCGATTTAACAGCTTCCGTGACACGTCCAGTGAGAGAGCTTAAAGGTTTTAAACGTTTGGACCTGAAGGCAAGTGAGGAAAGGGAAATTATATTTGAAATACCAGCGCATGAGCTGGGTTTTATTGGCTTGGAGAATCGCTTTGTCGTTGAACCCGGGCGCTTCAAGCTGTGGATTGGCACCGACTCAACGTCTGGTTTAGAAGGAGAATTTGAGCTCATACCAACAGCGCAAGAAGAAATGCGATAACACTGCTACTTTTACATTGAAAAACCTGTTGTAAAAACCTTAAATACAGCAAAATTGGACTGGACATTTTGTGAATTTGTTGTAAAATAAAAGTTCGTGATTATGGAATTATAGTTCGGAGGAAGAATTGGCTAATATTAAGTCTCAGATCAAACGCAATAAACAAAACCAGAAACGGCGCATGCGCAACCGTGTCTATCGTGGTACAGCCCGCACTTACGTGCGCAAAGCTGAAGCAGTTATCAAAATTGGCGATACGCAGGCGTCTCAAGAAGAGGTGCTGAAGGCGATCAAAGCACTGGATAAAGCTGCCAGCAAAGGTGTGATTCATAAGAATAACGCTGCCCGCCGCAAGTCGCGATTGGTCAAAAAACTAAACTCAATGCAGTAAACCAACAGTCTTGTCAACAATGCGGAGGCTTTATGCCTCCGTTTTTGTTGCTAATCAGGATGAGACGCTGCGAAATGGTAAAATAGCCTTCAAGTCCTGCATGCAGCAGGTAAGGATTACCTTAGACTGAAGGAAGGCAGCATGTTTGAAGAGGAAAAGCAAACCTTAGCAACTAAAATCCAGAGGTATTGCCAGGAACATGGGCTGCCTGCTAAGCCCTTGGAATGGCGCGATATCCCATTCAGCGGAGAGTGGGGTATTGCCGCACCGCTTTTTCCTTTGGCAGCTGCGGACCCCAATCGCCGGATGCCGGTGCCACAGCATGCGCAGTTTTTGGCAGAAGCCTTGCGGACTTATCTTGGGGATTTGCCTGGCTTCAGCCGCATCGAAGCTGTTCGCGGTTACCTTAATCTTTATTTTTCCCCTCCGGAATATGCTCAAAAAGTCGTGCAAACTATCTTAGACCAAGGTGAGCGCTATGGCAACCGTGAACCCCGCGGGAAGGCGACCATGGTGGAATATTCCAACCCAAACACACACAAGCCTTTACACGTCGGCCATCTGCGCAATGTGATTTTGGGCGGCTCAATCTCTAATATCCTTGAAGCCAGCGGCAAGGCGGTTATACGGGTCAATTACATCGGGGATATTGGGCTACATGTAATCAAGTGGCTGTGTAATTATGAAAAATACCATCAGGGCGAAACCCCTGGCGCAGATAAAACGCGCTGGATGGGGGATCTTTTTGCCGAGGCTGACCGCCGCTTCGCCTACGAAGAAGGCTTCGAGGCGGAAGTACGGGCTTATTTTGCCCGCTGGGATTCGCGCGACCCGCACATCTTGGAACTCTGGAAGCAAACCCGGGAATGGTCCATGGAAGGATTTGCGCAGGTTTATAACTTGCTGGGCGAACACTTCGACCGGATTTACTTCGAGAGCGAAGTGGAGGAACCGGGTAAAGCTGTGGTGGAACAGTTAATCAAGTCTGGGTTGGCGCAGGATGGCAGACCCGAAGAGCCGGTGATTATCAATTTGGATGAATTGCTGGGCACAAAAGAGGAATACCGCGTGGTAATTATCTTGCGCTCAGATGGAACCTCACTCTATGCCACGAAAGAAATTCCTTTGGCTATCCTCAAGTTCACCGAATACGACCTTGACCAATCCATTTATGTGATCGATGTGCGGCAAAGCTTGCACATGAAGCAGATCCGCAAGGTATTGGAGCTGATGGGATACCCCTGGGCAGAGCGTATTTACCACTTAGCCTATGAAATTGTGAACTTGCCAGGGAACGTTACGATGTCCTCTCGGGAGGGGACGGTCGTCCTCCTGGATGACCTCATTCGGGAAGCAACGCATCGTGCGCTAGAGATTGTGCGTGAGAAAAACCCTGAGCTCACACCCCAGCAAATGCAGGCTATCGCTGAGGCAGTGGCGCTGGGCAGCATCAAGTATCCGATGTTAGCACGGGAAAATACCAAGATGGTCACTTTCGACTGGGAGAGCGCTTTAGACTTCAACGGGCAATCAGCGCCGTATATTCAATATGCCCATGTACGTGCCAATAGCATCCTGCGTAAAGCAGGCGTGGAGCAGCTTGAAGCGCCGCAATTCAGCTACGCCTTGCAGTCCAGCGAGATTAATTTGATCGAATTGCTTGCCAGACTGCCTGATGAAATTCAGCGTGCAGCCAAGGAGCTTAAACCTTCCTTGATAGCTAATTTTGCCTATGATCTCGCTAAAGCTTTCAATGATTTTTACAATCAATGCCCAGTTTTAAATGCTGAGCCAGCAATTCGGCCAGCTCGTTTGGCACTGGTGGCTGCGGCGCGTATCTGCTTGGCGAAGGTTCTAACCCTTATGGGCATCCGTGCCCCAGAAGTGATGTAAAATAAAGCACAATAAAAAACTTAGCAAAAGGAGAAAAATTTTATGAATCGTATCCGCACAATCATCATGGGAGCCGCTGGCAGGGATTTCCACAATTTCAATACCTTTTTCCGTGATAACGAACAATATGAAGTGGTTGCATTCACTGCAACCCAAATCCCCAATATCGAGGGCAGAAAGTATCCCGCTGAATTGGCAGGCAGGCTTTACCCTAACGGTATTGATATTTATCCCGAAGATGAACTACCCAAGTTGATTAAGGATCTTAATGTTGACGAAGTTGTTTTTGCCTATAGCGATGTGCCTCACACCTATGTAATGCATAAAGCCAGCCAGGTCAATGCGTTGGGTGCAGATTTCTTTGTAATGGGTACAAAACGCACGCAGGTAAAGTCTACGAAGCCAGTCGTTGCCGTGTGTGCCGTGCGCACCGGTTCCGGTAAAAGCCAAACGACCCGTAAAGTTGCCCAAATACTCATGGAAATGGGCTACAAAGTAGCTGCCATCCGCCACCCTATGCCGTATGGCGATCTGGTCAAGCAAAAAGTGCAGCGCTTTGCCACGTATGCGGACCTGGATAAACACGAATGCACCATTGAAGAGCGCGAGGAATATGAACCCCATATTGACCAGGGCGTGATTGTTTACGCTGGTGTGGATTACGAAGCCATTTTGCGCGAAGCCGAGAAGGAAGTGGACATCGTCTTGTGGGATGGAGGGAATAACGATTTTTCATTCTATAAAACTGACTTGCTCATTGTGGTTGCGGACCCGCTGAGGCCGGGGCATGAGGCTAATTATTACCCTGGCGAGACGAATGTGCGCATGGCAGATGTCTTTGTGATTAACAAAGTGGATACCGCCAACCCAGATGATGTCATTGCGGTGCGTGAAAGTTTGTTTACGCTCAATCCCACCGCTCAGGTCATTGAAGCAGCTTCACCGATTTACGTAGATGATCCCGATGCGATCCGCGGGAAGCGCGTCCTGGTAGTAGAGGATGGACCTACGCTTACGCATGGGGGTATGGCTTTTGGTGCTGGGTATGTGGCGGCTCGGCGGTACGGAGCAGCAGAAATTGTTGATCCACGGCCGTTTGCGGTGGGCAGCATCGTCGAGACCTACAAGAAATACCCTGGCACGGGCAAAATATTACCTGCTATGGGCTACGGCGAGCAGATGGTGCGCGATTTAGAGCAAACTATCAACAATGCTGATGTGGATATGGTCGTGATTGGCACCCCCATTGACCTCAACCGAATTATGAAAATCAATAAACCCACCCAGCGCGTACGCTATGCGTTAGAGGAGATCGGAAAGCCAACCTTGACCGATATTTTACGGAAGAAATTCAGCAAATAAGCTGAAATTCTCAAGAATAAGGCCTTCACAGGGGTCAGGTAATCCTGACCCCTGATTTATAATTAGTTGTTGCATTAATTGAAGCTTTGAGGGAGACCATGTTTAGGGATTCAGTCGTGATTAATGTTCGCTCTGGCAAGGGCGGAGACGGCATGGTACACATGCACCGCGAAAAGTACCGCCCCAAGGGTGGACCGGACGGTGGTGATGGTGGTAAAGGGGGAGATGTGGTGCTGCGCGTGGAACCGACCCTAAATACGCTAAGCCGATTTCAAACCAACGAAATTTTTGCCGCTGAAAATGGCCGCAATGGAGGACCGAACAAACAGTCAGGCAAATCCGCTGATGACTTTATCATCCCTGTTCCACCGGGTACCCTGGTTTATAACGAAGAAACTGGTGAGTTACTTGGGGATTTGGTGCAGCCAGGGCAAACGTTGGTGGTTGCTAAGGGTGGGCGAGGTGGACGCGGTAATCAGCACTTTGCATCCTCACGCAACCAAATGCCGCTCACAGCTGAGCGTGGTGAGCCTGGTGAGGAGCTGACCTTACGCCTGGAGCTCAAACTGATCGCGGATGTAGGATTGGTTGGCTTGCCGAATGCAGGCAAATCTTCTTTTTTAGCCGCAACGACAAGGGCACAGCCGAAGATTGCTGAGTACCCTTTCACCACGCTCGAACCAAACTTAGGCGTGGTGCACCTGGACACTGAACACGACTTGGTGCTTGCTGATATTCCTGGCTTGATTGAAGGGGCGCATGAGGGCAGTGGCTTAGGCTATGAGTTTCTACGCCATATCCAACGTACGCGCGTGCTTATCCATATTTTGGATGGTCTCTCCGAAGATCCTTATGAGGATTACCTGACAGTTAATCAAGAATTGGAGCTTTATGATGAACGCTTGGGCAAGCTGCCGCAGGTGATAGTACTGAATAAGATGGACCTTCCGGAAGTCGCAGAGCGTTTTGAACCTCTGCGGGAAAGGTTTGCCCAAGAAGGGGTTGAGCTCATCCCAATTTCAGCAGTAGCGCACACAAACTTAGAGAAAGTGCTCTGGAAAGCCTATGACTACCTGCAGCAAGCGCCTGTTGAAGAGCCCGAAGAGGAAATCCCAGTTTACCGCGCGGAAGAAAACCCGCGTGCTTTTACGATTAGCCGGGAAGGCGACGTTTGGGTTGTGAAAGGCAAACTGATAGAAAAAGCTGCTGCGATGACCTTTTGGGACCAGCCAGGGTCCGTGCGCCGCTTCCAGCGTTTGTTGAGCCGCATGGGGATTGATGCAGCCCTGAGGGAAGCCGGTGTTAGCGATGGAGATACTGTTGTGATTGGGGATTACGAATTAGAATGGCAGGAATAAAAAGTGTTCGCGGACTGGGTGAGGGGGGCACCCAATCAGCGAACAATAACATTTAATCATATACCAAATAAATTGTCAAGGTCTGTGTCTGATTTTTGGACTATTGTTGAATTATTATTCTAAACACCAAAAATGATTATCTTTTCCCCCTTAGTTTGCAAGAATGTGAAGCTTTAGATCAAAAAATCCACTTCACTGATGAGTTGCTTTAGCTTGTGGCAAGCTTCTATTTAGTCCAGCACAATCTTTTCACTGCCAGCTAAGCGGTCGAGCACACGTGTAGCTACCAAGTCCAGTTGTTCCTCGCGATTTACAAAGTCAACCGCGTCGCTTTGGATAGTCAACACTGGGCACAGGTCAAAGCTGCTTGTCCACTCCTCGTAAAGCCGGTCAAGCAGAGAAAGGTAAGCCGCATCAATGCCAGCTTCAATTGCCCTCCCGCGAATTTGGATGCGCTGGAGCAGCACGGGGACGGGTGCTTTAAGGTAGATCAGCAAATCTGGTTTAGGCAAACTGCTGACCACCACTTCATATAGCCGAAGGTAGGAATCGAACTCACGATCGGTCATATTTCCCATCTGGTTCAGTGCACGGGCGAAAATATGGGCATCTTCATAAATGCTGCGGTCACTAATGGCAGAAATGGGTGCCTCGGCTAACTCACGGTGTTGCAAAGATCGCTTGC
>Ga0255342_1005689_pt1 | contig 11798 bp, 10 predicted proteins | sample wastewater_treat_3_FD_192416 | JGI IMG/M metagenome (GOLD analysis project Ga0255342, IMG submission 192416) | Wastewater microbial communities from Lulu Island WWTP, Vancouver, Canada - plant14 | ecosystem: Engineered > WWTP > Wastewater > Unclassified | place: Canada: Vancouver, British...
ACTCCGATGATCATAATGACGATGATGAGTTCTACAAGTGTGAAGGCGTCCCTTTTTCTTTTCTCCATGTCTTGCCCCCTGATGGATAGGATATGGGCTCGATTAACTCGAAATTACGATATAAACATCACTGCAGCTTGACCCATGCCCATTTTCCCGCGCTGCTTTCCGGATGGTTGTTGTTCCATTGGTTTTTATTTACAGTAAAAGATTCTGCCCTGCAGACATAGTAATTTCCGTCATAGTAGACTATGTCCCCGCTATAGAATATGTCACCCATAATCACATCGTCCCAACTGACGACTTCACGTGATGAGAATTTGATGAGTTCCCATGCGCCCCAAGTATTGATACCCCTTGATTCAGGTATCACAGCATCTTGATTCCTGCCGAACAGTATTCCGCTGTCATTGACTACTACATAATAATCAGTTTCTCCGCTTGCATTGACATACGAGAAAGTAGTTCCTTTCGGCAATGTAACTTTATTGGTCACAGTAGTTCCATAGGCATCATATACCGGAGTTGGCCATGTGCTGTTGGGCGGTATGCCGGGGTTGCCAAAAGTATCAGTCCCGGGAATTATGTTTGCTGCCGGACCCGGCCCGTCGCCTCCTGGTCCGTCCCCGCCGCCTGGGGCATCACCACCGCCGTGGACGGAGCATACGACTGCCTCCCTGCCGTTGGATGTTCCTGCAGAGTAGATGCCGCCTGACGGACACTTGACCTCTTTGTTGCTTATCGTGTCTTTATAATCATCGTCGATGAAGTTCTGAAGGGTGTAAGTTTCCTTGCTGACGCCGCTTGAAAACCTGTATGAGTCAAGCGCCAACAAGACAGTGGCCCTGTTTCCGCCGCATGCCTTTTCTCTGACCATATCGTCAGAGGGGCCGACAACCAGATATAAAATTCCCGCCAGGATCCCTATTATTATGACTACGATAAGCAGTTCGACCAATGAAAATCCTTTGTCTATTTTTCTCATGCTGTCCCCCCTGCCGAATATGATCGCTCTATTATAGTATCTCTTCAGCATAATGTGCAGCAATAAAGTGCCGGGATTTTAAACTCTGGGTCATATGGCCATCTCGATCTTGACTTCGCTGAAAGCGTCTATTGCCGCGTCAAGGTCCTCTTTCGTATGCCTTGCCGAGACCTGTGTCCTGATGCGGGCTTTGCCCCTTGGCACGACAGGGAAGGAGAAACCTGTGACGTAGACTCCTTTTTCAAGGAGCCTGGCCGAGAATTCAGTGGCTATCCTTGCGTCGTAGAGCATTATGGGAACAATGGGGTGTGTCCCTGGCAGGATGTCAAAGCCGAGGGACTCCATCTTCTCCCTGAAGTAGGCGGTGTTCTCGTGGAGCATGTCCCTGTGTTCCGAGGACTCTCCGAGCATTTTGATGACCTCGAGCGAAGCCGCGGCTATTGCCGGTGCCAGGGTGTTAGAGAAAAGGTAGGGCCTGCTGCGTTGCCTCAGAAGCTCCACTATCTCCTTCTTCGCGCTTACGTAGCCGCCGGACGCCCCGCCAAGGGCCTTTCCGAGGGTCCCAGTGATGATGTCTACCCTGCCCATGACTCCGCAGTATTCGTGTGTGCCGCGGCCGTTCTTTCCCATGAATCCGACCGCATGGCTGTCGTCGACCGCGACAAGTGCGTCGAATTCATCCGCAAGGTCGCAGATTTCCTTCAGGTTCGCGATATAGCCGTCCATTGAGAAGACACCGTCGGTCACGATCAGTTTTATGCGGGCGTCTTTTGCTGCCTCAAGCTGTCTTCTGAGGTCCTCCATGTCGTTGTTTTTGTATTTGTATTTCGATGCCTTGCAGAGGCGGATGCCGTCGATTATGCTCGCATGGTTCAGCTCGTCGCTAATGACTGCGTCGTTTTCTCCGAGCAGCGGTTCAAAGAGCCCGCCGTTCGCATCGAAGCAGGAGGAGTAGAGGATGGTGTCCTCCATCCCAAGAAAGCCGCTTATTGCAGATTCGAGATCCTTGTGTACCTTCTGCGTCCCGCAGATGAAACGGACTGAGGCAAGGCCGTACCCCCACCTGTCGCAGGCTTCCTTTGCCGCCCTGATGACCCTTGGGGAGTCGGCAAGCCCGAGATAGTTGTTGGCGCACATGTTTATCACGCCGAAGTTAGTCGTTGTGTCGATCATGTCTCTCTGAGGAGTCGTGATGATCCTCTCTGATTTGTAGAGACCCTGCTCTTTTATCTCTTCGATCGTTTTTGCCACGTACTCTATGGCGCTCTTCATCTCTCTCATCCCCTCCGATCTTTAAACGTTCTGCCAGTCGAGGACCACTTTGCCCGACATGCCGCTGTTCATCACCCTGAAGCCCTCTTCGAAATCCCTTACATCGAACCTGTGGGTTATGACCTTGCTGATGTCAAGACCGCTCTGGAGCATGGTAGTCATCTTGTACCACGTCTCATACATCTGGCGGCCGTATATGCCTTTGAGCGTCAGCCCGTGGAAGATGACCTTGTCCCAGTCGATGACCGTTCCCGGTTCAAGCAGGCCGAGAAGGGCTATCCTTCCGCCGTTGAACATGTGGTCGACCATGTCCGAGAAGGCTTTCGGACTTCCCGACATCTCAAGTCCCACGTCGAAACCCTCGCGTATCTTAAGCTCAGGGAAGATATCCCTCAGCTTTTCCCTCGTTACGTTGACTGTGCGGGTGGCGCCCATCTCCTTTGCAAGAGCGAGCCTGTAGTCGTTGATGTCGGTCACGACCACGTTCCTTGCACCGACATGCCTGCATATCGCGGCTGCCATCATTCCTATCGGGCCTGCGCCCGTAATGAGGACGTCCTCCCCTATAAGGTCGAACTGAAGGGCTGTATGGGTCGCATTTCCGAGCGGGTCGAAGCAGGATATTATGTCGTCCGGTATTTCGGGCGCACATCTCCATACATTTGTCTTTGGTATCGAAAGGTACTGCGCGAAAGCGCCGTTCCTGTTTACCCCCACACCGATCGTGTTGGGACAGTTGTGCCTCCTGCCGGCCAGACAGTTCCTGCAGGTGCCGCATACTATGTGTCCCTCACCCGAGACCCTCTCGCCGATCTCCCAGCCCTTGACGTGGCTGCCGACCTGGACTATTTCACCTACGAACTCATGGCCGATCGTCATAGGCGTCTTTATCGTCTTCTGCGACCATTCGTTCCAGTTGTAGATGTGAAGGTCCGTTCCGCATATCGAAGTCTTTTTTATCTTGATCAGAACGTCATCCGGTCCGACTTCGGGAACATCTGCCTCTCGCATCCACAGTCCGGGCTCCGGCCTTTCCTTGACCAGGGCAAGCATTTTCTTTGACATGATCACACACTCCCGAAGGTCATATTTTTAGTTAAAAGGCTTTCGTAAAAAAGCTGTCTACTCAGAACAACGAACAAAAGTGGAACAGATACTATTTTACCCCTTTAATGATCCGGTGTTCTATTAATGATCCGGTGTTCTATTATTCTTCAGGCCTGGCTCTGTGCGTGTTTTGTGATCAGAGCCTCGATATAGCGTGACTTAAGCTGAGCCTGCGCCAGGTTTCTCTTGACCCCGGGCATCCTGAGTATGCTTCCGAGGACGCCTGCAAGGAGCCTGTGGCTGAAGAGGACCTTGTTGTCGAAGATAAGTTCCTGCAGGAGGCCTCTCTCCGTCGCCATCGCTACCACTCTGTGGGCGGTGTCCAGAGGCGTTATCATCCTGTTGGGCCGGGGTTCGAATATAAGTGCCTTTGACGGGCAGTGTTTTACGCAGACACCGCAGCCTATGCACTTCTTTTCGTCAACGACCGCCTTTTTCACCTGACCCTCACCGGCCATCTCTATGGCTTCGACCGGGCATATATTTTTGCACTTTCCGCACCCGATGCACTTATCACTGTCCGCCTTTGTGATGAAGTTCGAGCATATCGTCTGGGCTACCCCGAAGCGCTTGATGGCCAGAAGGGCCTCACAGCAGCATGAACAGCAGTTGCAGATGAAATTGACGTTCCTGCGTACGTTCTCGCCGAACTGGACCAGGTCATGTTCGTATGCCTGCTGCAGCAGGTCTTTGCATTCCGTAACATCGATCTGTCTCGCGTGTCCGTGTTTGATTAGAGTTGCCGCCGTCGTGTTGAATGTCATGCATATATCCATAGGGGCGTCGCAGACAGTTCCGTTGTGCAGGGCTTTGTGCCTGCAGTAGCACATGCTCACCCCGATGTGCGAGGCAGTTTCTATCACGTTTGTTGCCCGCTCGTAGTCAAGTACGTGTAGCGCGTATTCGTCGGGGATCTGCGGCTCCTGAGGGAAGATCCTCCCCATCTGTATCTCTCCGTTGCAGACGAGATCTTTCATGAAGTCTTCCTCCACGGTTATATACTGCTGGAAGAGTTCGCTCAGCGTCTTTTGGTCGATGTCCTCCCTGACCCTCATAAGTGAGAACTCAAAGAAGCCGGCCATAGGCGGCGGGACAGCATACATCTGCTCTCCGTCCTGCTCGATGTCCACAAGCAGGGCTCTGGCGGCAAGTTCGTCAAGCACCTTTTGCGCATCGCATTCAGAGAGCTTCCAGATTTCGGCCGCCTGTTTCGCTCTGAATGGCTTTATCGGAAGCTGGGCCATCAGGCCTGCCTCCTTTTCCGTCATCAGGATCTTGAGTATGTCAAAAAGAAGCTTTGAGGCCGGAGCTCCCTGAGGAAACCTGTTCAGCCTCTCTGTGAGCCTCGAGTAAGGGGATCCGTGGGTGTGGTTGTGGGCCATTTTCATACCTCCGGGGCGCCTCGAATATTGGTCAGATGATCCTGCTACTGATTATACCCCTTAAAGCAGAAACAGGGGTATATGCCCCTGTTTCTGTCAAATTTGATCTGTAATATGCCGTTTTGGCCTTACAAAGCGGCGCAAAAGCCAGCGATCACAGGTCGAGTTTCATGTCTCCCGGTTTTATAAGGCCCAGCTTTCTCATTATCTCGGCGATGGCAAGGGTCGTGACCGCAGGCAGAAGAAAGTGCATCAGCCCTATCTGCATCAGTACCGCGGGGCTGCTTCCCATCGCGTCTATGGCGCCGAACTGGCCCACAAAACCGCTTGTTCCCATCCCCGCTCCTGATGGGATGTTCTCCATTTTGAAGACAAGGGTCGATATGGGGCCAAGTATCGCGCTGGCAAGCGTCGGAGGGACCCATATCATGGGGTGTCTGACTATATTGGGCATCTGGAGCAGGGAGGTGCCGAGCCCCTGCGACAGCAGTCCCGCCACTCCGTTCTCCCTGAAGCTCATCACCGCGAAGCCTATCATCTGAGTGGAACACCCGACCGTTGCCGCGCCTGCCGCCAACCCCGAAAGGTTCAGAGCTACCGCCAACGCAGCGCTCGAGATGGGAAGCGTGAGTATCATGCCCATCAATGCGGAGACTATGGCTCCCATCGGTCCGGGCTGCAGCTCCGTCGCGTTCATTATTACGATCCCGATCCCGGTCATCATCGCGCTTACCGTGGGCCCTGCGAGCTTCGCCACAGCCATCCCTGCGATTATGGTCCCGGAGGGGGTCGCTATTATGTCTATTTTTGTCTCTTTGGATATGATCTTGCCTGCCTCGGATGCAACGACCGCACCGAGGAACGCGCCGACCGGGCCTCCCCATGTGTTGCCGGCGAAACCGACGGCTACGCAGGAGAATACGACCATCGGCGGTGCTTTCAGGGCCTGTGCGATCGCTACGGCGATGGCCGCTCCGGTCATGGAGCTTGCAAGACCTCCGAACTCGACCAGGATCGGGATCCCGGCCTTCGTTCCGATCGTTCTAAGGATAAGTCCGGTGATCAGCGATGAAAAGAGACCGACGCCCATTGCGCCCAGAGCGTCGACAAAGTAACGCTTGAACGAGAATTCAACTCCCTTGCGTTTCAGAAACGCAGAGATTTTGTTATTGCTCTTTCCCAAAAAACAGGACCTCTTTTCAGGTTAGTTTGTGAAAAACCCATTGGGAAGCATTGTAATGAAGTTCAGCGGAATTAACAACCCCGTCATTTAAAATTAATGACAGCGGATAGCGATTGTGATATTTTTGTCGGAACCAGACACAGAACAGATAAATACGGGGAGGCAATGCAAATGACAACGGCCAGTATTCTGAACAACGTCATAGGTCCAGTAATGCCCGGAAGCTCAAGTTCGCACACAGCGGGGCCATATCACATCGCAAAGATGTGCCGCAGCATGATGGGCGAGCTGCCGTCGGAGATATCGTTCACCTTCGAGCCGGCATCCTCTATAGCGGAGGTATATCACGAGCAGGGGAGCGACCTTGCGCTGGTAATGGGGACCCTGGACCTTCCTCTCACCGATCCGCGGTTCAAGGAGGCGCTGAGCCTCTTCCCATCATTTGGCACCGACATAAAGTTCATCATAAAAAGTTTTCCCGAGGCATGTCATCCGAACAGCATAAAGGTCGAAGCAAGGCTTAAGGACGGATCTTCGTTTTCCGCCGTTGCCGACTCGACCGGAGGCGGTGCTCTGCTATTCCGCCGTATTAACGGATGGGAGGTCGAGATGACGGGAGACGCATACTATGTTTTCGTCGAATTGGCCGCGGAGAGGGCACCGGCTGTCGGAGCTATGCTTGAAAGGTTTGGCAGTGTCGCAGCGGGCGAAAAAGAGGGAAGGGCGATGCTGCTTCTTTCGGCATCCGCTCCCGTGGATCCCGGGCTCATCGAAAAGATCCGTTCCGAAGAAAGACCTTTTAGCTGCCACTGTGCCGTCCCGGTATTCTTCCCGGTAAGGGGAGAGAGGATATTCACTTCGGGGGAAGAGATGGTGAAATACGCCGAAGAGAGAGGGCTTACGCTTGGGGAGGCCGCGCTTGAGTATGAATCGGCCCTTCTGTGCATGCCGCGTGAGGCCCTTGATGCCGAGATGGACAGGCGTCTTCAGGTGATGATAGATTCAGTGGCCCTGGGACTCTCGGATGAGAGTCCGCAGATGTTCCTCCTCGATCCCTCCGCAAAAAAGATAATGGATGCGGAGAGGGAAGGGAGGCTTGCCCTCGGAGGGATCCACACCAGGGCTGCCGCGCGCGCAATGGCGGCCATGCAGGTCAACAGCGGACAGGGGATAGTGTGTGCGGCACCCACTGGCGGATCTGCCGGCGTCATTCCCGGGATCATGGTGACGATGCTTGAGGACATGAAGATCCCGCGCAGGGATGCCGTCCGTTCCATGTGGGCAGCCGGGGCAATAGGATGGGTCCTTGCGACGAGAGGCACTTTCGCCGCCGAAGTGTGCGGATGCCAGGTCGAAATAGGCGCGGCAGGCGCGATGGGGGCAGGTGCCGTGGTCGAGGCTGTGGGAGGTTTGCCCCGTCAGGCCGCAGATGCGGGTGCGATCATGTTCCAGAACGCCATGGGCCTTGTGTGCGATCTGGTGCAGGCGATAGTGGAGATCCCGTGTCACACGAGGAACGGGTCCTTTGCATCACAGGCATTCATCTGTGCAGATATGATACTGGGCGGTTATCACAACGCAGTCAATATAGACGATACCGTAGACGCGGTATACTCCTCCGGAAGGATGCTCCCACCCGAGCTCCGCTGCACATCGCTGGGCGGTATCGCAGTCACGCCGAGCGCCCTTTCGATGCCCAGGAAAAGATAGCATAAAGCAGGGCCGCCCTCTGCAGGCGGCCCTGGATTTTTCACACTCTCTTCTTCCATCGGCGGTTCCTGAAATAGCCTTTGGCAAAATCTTTTGTGCTCTGCGGGATCAGAGGCGGCTTTCCTTCGTCTATCCTGTAGTTCCTGTAATAGATCAGAAGGTCGCAGAAGACGAGCAGCGAATTGAACGTGTAGGATAAGATCAGGAAACCGCCGTCGTCCCTCAGCAGTACCCTTGTGATGCCGGCCATGTATCCTGAGAAGACGATGAGAAGGAAGAAGAGGCTCTTGCCCTTCCTCGTCCTGCTCGTCCATGATTTGTGTATGGATGCGGGCCAGGCCGCCGCAAAACAGATGAGCATTATTGATTCAAGCAGACTGTCAATTAACATCAGGATCTTTTTCTGACTCTATATTATCGTTCTCTGTGCAGGGTGCGCGATATCCGGAAGCAGTTCCCATATAAGCTCTCTTTTCTCTCCCACATTTTCCAGCGCTTCCATCGAGACGGTCCAGACCTCGCAGGGGTTGGCGTTTTCGACGAGCTTTTCGCCGAAGTCCCCGAGCTCTCCTGCAAGTGAGACCGCCTCATCCTCTTTTTCCGTCGTGAAGATGAGCCAGCTGACACTGTCCTGCTCCTGCGTGTCCCTGTCTACGTAGCCGGGTATCATCATCCTTCTCAGCGTGTTGAGCCAGAGGTGGAATTTTGCGACTGTTGCAAGGTTCTTTTCATTGTCCTTGTCAGGGAATACGAAGAGGAACCTGTCCGTGTTGATCACCTTGTGGAGGTCGTTGGGATGGCCTCCGAAATCCCTGTACTGCATGAAATCATAGTGACAGAGGTAGAGGAGGTCCACATCAAGCCTGCCGGGCTCCGCCGAGTTCTCTTCACACCAGGATCTCAGCCTCTCAGGGGGCACTAGGTCGGTCCTTCTTGTCTCGATGAGCGCGGTGCTGAACTCCTCGTTTATCTTTTTGTACAGGGGCGAAGCTGTGTATCTCCATTCCAAAGAGCCGCCGTCCAGTGAGACCAGTTCCTCATCCTTCAGGTCCGGGTAATATTCAAGTTCATGTCCGGTATGGTATACCTTGATGCCCCACCTTTGCAGATGGGCAGAGTCAAGAAGCATGCGCAGCCTGGTCCTTCTGACGCTCCTTGCGGGGTCGGAGGGCTTCCGTCCGGGGGCACCCTCGAGGAAGAGCTCGTTTTTCAGCCTGTCGTATTCGTTCCGCCCCGCTTCCGTCAGAGAATATATCCCGTCGGAAAGTTCAAGGAAGCCGTTGCTTACGAGTCCGTCCAGCCCTGATATGTCCTCTCCGGCAAGTTTCAGCAGCTCTGCCGTCCAGCATGGATCCTCTTCGCTGAACATGGTCATTATCATCTCTGACAAGTCCATCTCCCCCTTAAATGTTGAGTTGCGGCATTAACCCTTTCATTACCGCTGCAAGAGAGAGCAGCGAAATGATGATCCAAAGGGTCACAGCCATGAATAAAGGCCTGAATCCGATCTTTTTCAGTTTGTCCCTGCTCAGTCCCGCTCCTATCAGGAAGAGTGTGCCTGTCATGAGGTGCTTTCCTGTGAGCGAACCGATGTCCCATAGTGCCTCAAAACCGGGCAAGAGCGACCTTGCCGCCGCGGCAGCAAGGAATCCTACCAGAAACCACTGGAATGGGGGCTTGTTCTCCGATCTGTTGAGCTTTGCTCCCAACATGGCAACGGGAAGTATCCAGAGCGCCCTTGTCAGTTTTACCGTGGTCCCTACAGCAAGCGCGGCTGAGCCGTATATGGCGGCGGCCCCAACTACACTGCTTGTGTCATGTATCGCGAGTGCGGACCAGAAGCCGAACTGTTCCTGTGAGAGTCCGAGAAGGTGTCCGGCATAGGGGAATATGAGCAGGGCGATCCCGTTGAGCAGGAAGACGACTGCCATTGCGACGCCGGTGTCCGACTGTGATGCCCCTATCGAAGGGGACATAGCGGCTATTGCGCTTCCCCCGCATATCGCCGTGCCTGTGCTCAGAAGGACGGAGAGGTCTCTCTCGACCCCGTAGATCTTTCCCAGTATCGTTCCGATAAGCATGGTCGCCGATATCGATATCATGGTCACCCATACAGAGGTAATTCCAACCCTTACAACTGCGTCAAAGTGCATCCCGAACCCCAGAAGGATCACCGCTGCCTGAAGAAGTTTCTTTGAAATTTTACCTGTCCTGTCTGCCGCGGGGTTGCCTGCCCAGAGAGCCGCGACGGAGCCAAGAAGCAGCCCCCATGCGGGATTCGGCGTCAGCACCGAGAGCAGTGCTGCCGCAGCCAGCCAGTATACGGGGTTTGATGTGATGTTTTTGTATCTGCCGTTCAATACGCCGCCTCCGAAAAAAATATCTGTTTGTCTGTTACGGATGCCAGTCATAACTCCTGACCTTTCAATTATGACATACTTTTATCATGTGCAGGGCAAGACTGATATATTTCCGGAAGATAAAATCAACAACTTTCACACGCAAATGTTGACCGGAATATAAAAATGGAATAGAATATCCACCATTCCATTATTTAATTAGGGGGGAAAAAAACTGAATCCGATCGTCAGCCTGCCTGATCCTTTGATCCTAGGCCTTCACGCTCTCGGAGCGCTTGCAAGGAGCCCGGAGATCTGTCTTTCCACGCAGCAGATAGCAACTGAGATAGGTTCGACCGAACCGCACCTTTCCAAGGTCCTCCAGCGTCTCAAAAAAGGAGGGCTGGTCAAGTCTGTGCGCGGCCCCGGAGGGGGATACAAGCTCAACTGTGTTGCGGAAGAGACTCCCCTCAGAAACATATTTGAACTCCTTGGCGGCCCATTTGACTCCCAAGGGTGCGGCCTTGAGGGATGCAGAAAGAACAAATGCTTTATTGGCGAGATGATGGATGAACTGACGAGGGCGTTCCTGAGATACCTCGAGTCCCGTACTCTGGCGGACTTTACCAGGTACTATGACAACTCCATCCCTGTGGAAATTGAAATATCAGTTATCACACCGAGCCTGGGACAGAAGCACCCGAACTTCGCCCACATAAGATCCAAATGATCAACAGATCCTATACAAACTTTTAAAGCTTTTATTTTAATTGAGGAAGGATTGAGTCGTATTGAAGAAGGTAAGAGGTTTTTTCTGTCTGCTGCTTTTCGTTCTGATACTGGCGCCTAACGCAGCATTCGCGGATGGGTTCGCGATCTATGAGTGGTCTGCGGGAGGCGTTGCGATGGGCGAAGCTTACATGTTTGCCGAAGATGATCCCTCTCTGATAGCCTACAATCCCGCAGGCATCACCAGGCTTCAGGGAAGATGGATAGGCGGAGGAATTTCCTACATAAATCCAAGGGGAAGAGTCGATTTTAACGGAGTCTGGTCAGGCGGGGAAACGTGGAGCAATACCGAGGCGCCCGGCTATGTCCCCAATATGTATTACGTAAATCAGCAGAACGACAAATTGTGGTGGGGCATAGGCATATTTTCCAGATTTGGCAATTCAACTGAATATGAACCAACCTGGCCGGGACGTTACAACAGCTATCTGGCTAAAATCACAGGCGTCACGGTACAGCCGACAATAGCCTACAAGGTCACGGACAAACTGTCGGTCGCTGCAGGTGCTGATATCAACTATATAAAGCTTGATATTAAAAAGAGAATACCGACGAACTATGATAAGAATTATGATATCGATTTCGAGTTGACCGGCGATAACATCGCATTGGGATGGCTTTTGGGCATTAATTATGATTTTACTGAGAACACGTCTTTTGCTGCGGTGTATCGTTCAAAGGTGACACAGAAAATGGATGCAGATGCAAATCTGACTTCACCCGGAATAAGTACAAAAGCTCATGGTGAGGTAACGCTCCCGGACAGCTTTACATTCGGACTGGGTCATAAGTTTAATGATAATACCCGGGTTGAGTTAGGGGCTATCTATACAAAATGGAGTACTTACGATGCTTTAAATATAACATTTGATGATCCAATACTGCCGTCTCCGCTGTTTCCAGTCGTAACGAAATCAGAAGATCCCAAAAACTGGAAAGATGTATGGCGCTACCAGATAGGCATCGAGCATAAGCTGAACGAGACATGGAGCATCATGGGTGGTTATGCCTACGACAACTCTCCAATGCCG
>Ga0255342_1005709_pt1 | contig 11776 bp, 6 predicted proteins | sample wastewater_treat_3_FD_192416 | JGI IMG/M metagenome (GOLD analysis project Ga0255342, IMG submission 192416) | Wastewater microbial communities from Lulu Island WWTP, Vancouver, Canada - plant14 | ecosystem: Engineered > WWTP > Wastewater > Unclassified | place: Canada: Vancouver, British...
CTTTGTCAGCCACACAAAGAAAAGTTACAAAAGAAAAGTCTCCGCTGGGGAAATGATTTGATAAAACATACGCAATCACCTCTTGGGGTTTACAAACTCGCAAGCTATGGCTTGCTCAGACAGTGTAAACCCTTTTACCCAGCCCTGCTTGCTTGTTTTATCACAAATCATTTCCCAATGCGGGGTTTTACAAAACCTGATGGATGAATTTTTGAGCTAATTTAGTGTTTAGGTGGACGATGAATTGCTAGCTGAAATAGATTTTTTTTGATTTATTTTTATGGGGTAAATTAATGAATATTATTGAATATTTTAATTCATTTACTTTTTTGTCAGCTACACAAAAAAGTAACAAAAAAAGTCACCGCTGGGGAAATGATTTGATAAAACATACGCAATCACCTTTTGGGGTTTACAAACTCGCAAGCTATCGCTTGCTCAAACAGTGTAAACCCTATTGCCCAAACCTGCTTGCTTGTTTTATGACAAATCATTTCCCAATGCGGATTCTACAAAATCAGATGGATGAGTTTTGAGCTAACATAGTATTTGGGTGGGAGATGAATAACTAGCTGAAATAGAGTATTTTGTGATTTATTTTAATGGAGTAAAAGAATGAATATCTATGAATAAACTACTATTTATTTTACTTTTTTGTCAACTACACAAAAAAGTAACAAAAAAGTCTCCGCGGGGGAAATGATTTGATAAAACTACGCAATCACCTCTTGGGGTTTACAAACTCGCAAGCTATCGCTTGCTCAAACAGTGTAAACCCTTTTGTCCTACACGGCTTGCTTGTTTTATGACAAATCATTTCCCAATGCGGGGTTTACAAAAACTGATGGATGAGTTTTTTATTGTTTTCCCTTTTATTAATTTTTCTTTCTTCTCTTGTTTAGCCTAGCTTTTTGCATGTTTTCTCTTATACCACCTTCTTTAATAAATTGTTCTTCTAATTTTCTGATTTGTTGATCTAGTAAATAATTTGTTTGATGTATTAAGCTAATAATTGTATTTGCAGAAATTTCAGGATTAGGATTTTCAAGGTAAGTCATATATGTTATATGACCTACCTTTTAATTTTCCTAAAGCTCTTATCTCTAATACTCTTGGATCATCTTTTTCCCATAAAGGTAGCTTGTTTGTTCTCAGAAAATCTTTATAGTCTATCAGTAGTTCTTCTAGGCTAGCTCTAGCTACTCCCATTAATTTGATTTCTGTTTCCTTAGAGGTGCCAGAAGCCATGCTCCCTTCTGCGATATTTTGTTTGCCACTTCTGGCTGCCTGCACCATTTGATCGTGTGTCCTAGAAAATTTACCAATATATTTATTGCAAAAAGATACTGTGGCATCATAGACTATCTCTGCCATCTGATATGACATTAGATTTTGGTATCCACCATGTGGAGGAATAAATCCATTTGATGTTGATGCCATAATAATATTGTTTTATTTGTTTATTAGCAAAAATAATAATAGTATTTTAGATAAATGATAAAAAAATTAATATCTTTTTATTATTTTAATTTTCTTTAGAATAGCATTTAATTTCCTCCTTCTACAATTTTTATCTCTTCCTCCGTCAGATCATAAAGTTTATAGACCATCTGGTCAATCTGGCGTTCATATTCTTTTACCATTTCCTGCTTTACAGGATTTTCAAGATAATCGTCATCCTTTGTTATTGCAAGAATCTTATCTACAAGGTCAATAAATGGCTGTTGGTCCTCTTTTGCTATTTTTTTTATAGGAATTTCTGAAAGTGGTTTTGCAATAAGCTCTAAAATCTCGCCTTTTCTTTTTCCACGGTAATACAGCCAAATATAATATAATTTAGAATTTAATAAAGCTAAAACATATTTCAATGAAATTGATTTATCTTTTTCGGTAATAAAAAATACATCTGAAGCTGCATACCATGGTATTTCATTATATCCAAAAGTATTTCTTGGGCTACGTTGGGGAGCAACTATTTTAGGACCATTGAAATCTTGTTTTCTGCTAGTCGTAAGTACCCACCACATATCTTTGCTAAAGGCCGACATAAGTGTTCCTGGAGTTGGTCGGACTTTAAGCATAGATTTAAACTTCAATAGATGCGCTTTAATATTCGGGTAGTTATTAATATCTGGTCTTGAGGTGTAATTTAGGTCTAATAAATATTCATTGGAAATGTCCTTAGAAAAATACTGGCCGATATCACTATTTTTAAACCATGGCTTTAAAATTTCTCTTTCCTTTGGTGTCAGATTAAGTCTTTTAACTTCATCATCAGAAAGCACAAAAATACCTTCTCCTACACTTGCTTTTATATCATATTCATTAATATGTTTTTTACTAACTTTATCTGCTCCGGTAACGATACCTTGATTTACATTACAAATAATCCCTAAATATATCCCTTGAGCTTTAATTTTATCTAATATTTTTTGTATAGGTTCGTTATCATTAGGTATTAATCTTATATAATGCTCATTACCATCATATAAATTTTCTTGTGTTATTTGGTAATAATCAGTTTCATCATCATCACCAGATAATATTTTTTGTAAAATTTCTGATGTAGCATGGCCTTTTCTATGAGTAATACAGGTGTTAGCTAACTCATTTTTATTTTTACCTTTTTGTAAAATTGTTATCATATTATGCTGCCCAGTGGCAGATTCAAATATTTTTAGCTCATTAAAGTTTATCAACTTTTTTATAGTAGCTCTATTATATAAATCCTCTCTTAATTTTTTACCACCCAATGCGGTAATATAATAATTAGTAGTTATGAAAGCTATTATGCCATTATCCCTGACTATATTGAGTGCTAAATGAAAAAAGAAATAAAAATAATCCATTTTGCCAACATAAAAATCACATAAAGTGCCATTTTTAACTTTTTCAAAAATTTCTTTATGCCCCTTTTCACCAATATATGGTGGATTGCCTATCACCACATCAAAGCCTCCTTTGTTAAGAAAGACTTCTTGAAAATAGATTTTAAAATCAAAGACAGATTTACCATCAGTTATTCTATTTATTAGATCATTTATTAGTTTTTTTAGGCCTAATTTATTTATTGGATTAGTTTCATTGAAAAATTCTTTTTCATATTTTGAGAGTAAGATTAGATCGTCATTATTAAATAAATCTACATTAATACCAATTAGCGAATTGCCACAGACGATTTTATAATCTAGGTTTGGTAGAGGTCTAATGTTAGAGAAATCATCTTCATCTACTATAAGAGATAGCCAAAAACGCAGTTTACAAGTTTCTATAGCACCTGCATCTATGTCTACACCATAGAGTGTTTTTTCTATACATTGACGTTTAATGTCATAGAAATCCATATTTGAATTATGAAAAACTGCGAGTAATTTTCGCAACCTGATGATTTCGTGTAGCATACCAATTGGGAAAGCACCTGATCCAATAGCAGGGTCACAAACAGTGATATCAGATAATAGAATATCTATATCTTTAGCATATATTTTTATACTTTCTGGCAATTTGCTTTCATATTCAGAACCCTTTTGATATCCATTGTTAATTTTTTTTTCTTTTTCTAATGCTATAGCCTCATATTCTTCGCTTATTTCAACATTTTTAACTAAAAAATCTATATCATCTTTGGGCACTTTACCATTAAGATTAGTGTACAGATAGTTTATGAGGCTTTCTTGACAGATATAGTGTACTATCTCTCTGGGAGTATAGTAAACGCCATATTCTTTGTTAAATTTTGTTTCTTCACCTGCTTTGCCAGATTTGAGTGCTGTTAGATATTCATCAAAATTATCATCTCGTATTGCATTTAATTTTTCATAAATTTTACCTAATAATTCAGGATCCAGAGCAACTTCTTTTTCCAAAGGTTCTTCTTCATTTACAGTGAAATTATATCTATCAAAAATGTCTAATATTCCATCACCTTCTTTTGTTTTATCATTGTTTGAAAAAATCTCATTTGGTATCTTTATTTCAGTATTTACCCAGTCGTAACTATTAATAGGATCAAAGAGACCGCCATTTAGGAAAGGTATTTTACATTTAAGTTTATCATAGAAATGGTCATTACAAGCTCTATCAGTTCTGAGGGCTTCATAAAAAAGTGGTTCCAGGATTTCATTATAAAAATTATTATAAGAAATATAATCTTTATTAAATAATTTGCGTATAAAATTTTTAGGTCCAGAGCCCCAAGGTTCATTTTTATCTACACCGAACCACCCTTTTTTTTGTAAAAAGTAAAGAAAAATTATTTGTCCTAAAAGTTTTTTAGCAAAATCTACGGTAGTGATGTTTTTTGCTTTGAATTCTTTATTTATTTTTTCATCATTTTGATATAAATTATCTAATTCTATTTTGAGTTTAATAAAAAGGTCTCTATATTTTTTGAAGAATTCATCAGAAACTACTTCTACATCAAAAGCTTTTTCAATGTCAGCAAATGATGGTTTATTGTCAGATATTATTAGAGGGAGAAATCTACTCTCGGCAGTATGAATCTTTTCATTTTCACCGACTAAAAAGGAAAATCTTTTAGCTGAGCTGAATTCTTTTTCTATTTTAATGTTATTATCACTTACTTTTATATTATAATCCATTTTTACAAAAGAGAAACGCCAGTCATTAGCACCTGTAGCATAGAAGGCTACGAGAGCCGCATCTTTTTGTTTGCCACCCCTAGAGCCATTTAGATATGAAGCTATAAAGTTTCTTTGCATAGAACGGGCTCTTTCTAAATATTTTGCATCTTTCAATTCCACTATTAGTACATCTATTTCTTTATTATCAGTATTAAATTTACCAATTCTTTCAAAAGTTTTAATATAATCTTTATAAGCTTCAGAAAGATAAGCTCCTTTATGGATAAAAGATTCTCCTTCTACATCTTTCAAAAGTTGAGTAATGAAAATTATGAACTTATTTTTATCAAATTTAGATTCAAATGTGGCTTCAATTATATCTCTAGCTCTACTTTTTTCCATAAATTTATTTTTTTAAATAAACTGATAAAATGATTTCTTTTTTCTCGTTTCCTTGAACTTTTTTCTCTGATAGATGACTTTGTAATAAATTATCGTCAATATTACTTCTTAGAATATTCATTACTTGTGTGAGATCAAAGATATTATTGCCAAGTTTATTTAATTCTTTTAGTAATTTATAAACAGTTTTGGAAGGTATTGCTTTTTCTAATATTTTATATAATAAGTTGCTTAAGTCTGATGCATATTCATTAGGGATTTGTTCATTCTTATCACGAATAGTTTTGATAATTCTAAAAAGCTTATAATAATTGCCAGATATACCTTTAGATGTTGAGTCTTCATGATGTTCATCATAATCAAAAGCAGATTTATTTTTATGCAGCATAGCATAATACTTATCTAAATTTAAAGACAATTTAGGCTCATTTTGCTGGCTCTCTAATATGCTAGCAGATGTCATAAAATCTAATTCTAGTGATTCACTATTAATATTGGTAATAAAAAATTTCATTAGTTTATCTTTTCTAAAGAAAGTTAGTAAAGCATCATCACTGAATTCAAAATTATCAATATTAATATTAGGAGCTTTTTTAGCTGAGCGAGCTTTTTTAGGTAATTTTTTAATTTTATCAAAAAGGTCAGGATGATTTTTCATAATATCTTCTATAACCTTTAGATATTTAAGTTCATTATCACCTTGTTCGCTATCTATTAATATGTCTTTAGAAGTCAACTTATCAAATAGTTCATGAGAATAAACAGGTTCACCTTCAGTGAGTATGCTGCTATCGCCACCAAGCAAAGTCAGAAAAGCCTCTATCTTAGAACGTGCTATTGCTTCTAAGTTTATTTCTTTTTCTGCTTGTTTAGTGGGGAAAAAGTTAAAAGTATAAATTTTATCAAAAGGAGTATCTACACGATTTATTCTGCCTATTCTCTGTATAAGTTTAGTAGGATTCCACGGAATATCATAATTAATGACTACATTGGCTCTATGTAGATTTACACCTTCTGACAATACATCGGTAGATATTAATATTTGGTAATCATCTTTTTTATCTTTTTGATTAGCATCAAAGTTTTTGATTACTTCATCTTTTATATTTTCCGGTGAATTGCCATGAAATAGTAATGCCTTGCTATTTAATTTATTATTAATATTTTCTGCTAAATATTCGGCAGTCTCTTTAGACTCTGTGAATAAGATAATCTTGTTATTTTTTAAAATATCATTTTTTATTATATTTTCAATAAGAGTATCTAGTTTGGGATCACGATTGATTTTTGACCAGTTGTATTTAATTTTTTTTAATATTTGTAGATCATTATTCAAATCATTTAAAAAATCTGATGAGAATTCATTAATGCTATATTGCTCGGCATCGCCTTCTTCTAAAATTTTATTTATTTCATCATAATTATCACTATCCACATATTCTAATATTTTTTTGATATGTTTTTTACTAATAAAAACATTCCCATTATTATTAAATGCTTTTATAAAATTTTCATAAGATTTTATAAATCTATCTATAGTTTGTTTAAATGCATAAAAACTACTTTCGAGTCGTTTGACAAGAAGAATTTTCATAAAACTACCCATATTTTTTTGAGATTGAGCCTTTCTATCTGTTAAACCTTCTTTTAAATATAGTAATGGTGTATATCTAGCATATTTGAAATTCTGAGTTATTTCTCTCAATGTATCATCAAATATTTTATCCTCATCATCATTTAATAAATAATAAAGTGGCTGTGGTTTTTCTATTTCAGGGAATTTGATATTATTTTGTTTGAGGTCATCTGCATAATATTTTTCTATTTCAGATCTCGTACGCCTTATCATTATGTATTTCAAAACCTTATTTCTTATCTCAGTAGCATTAGATTGGATAATTTGTATATATTCTTTTACATTGTTTTGTCTTTCAATTTTAGGAAGTTTTTTTTCAAGATTATTAAAGAAACTGTCTAAGTCTTTTGTACCAGGGATATTACTATTTTTTACATTTTGAAATAGTTTAATTAGCGATAATAAATCTTTAGGTGAATTATTAAATGGCGTAGCAGTAACCAGAATTACTATTTTACCACGGCAAATTTCAGCTAATTTTTCATAACTAATAGTATTTTCATTTCTAAAGCGATGAGCCTCATCTATGATAATATTTTTGAAGTCTCTATTTTTACTTACTCTTTTAGCTTCATCTAAATTGCCAATAGAAATGAAATCCGCAGGTATATTAAAATCATGAAATACATTTGGCCAGGAGCCTGGATTATTTCTATTAATAAGTGAAGGTGGTGCTAGCACCATAGTTCTACCATCTAGTTGACCAGCTAGCATAGCTGCGATGTATGTTTTACCTAATCCTACTACATCAGATAGAAAAACACCTCCGTATTCATTTAATATTCTTTTAGCATTTAAGACTGCTTGCTCTTGATACTTAAATTTCTTAAAATCTTTCGGTAAATAGTTATTAAAAACCTCAGATGATACATTTAGTTCATCTTTGAAATATTCATATAAAAACTTTAGATAATGCTCGTACGGTGTAATATCATCTTTTAGCCATGTTTTATGATTAATATTTAGGACAAAGTTCTCATTCAAATCAACTGCTTGCTGCCACAATTCATTAAATTTATTCAACGCAAATTCATAATCACTTCTATTTTTTAACTCCACATTAAATTCTAAATTATCTACTAAACCAGCTTGTGTAAGGTTGCTGGAGCCTGTTATCACTCTACCTTTATCTATATCATCATTTTTAAAAGTAAAAATATATAATTTTGAATGTATTTTTTTGGATGGATAGGCTTTAATCTCTAATTTACCATTCTGTATCCATTCTACAAATTTTTTAATAGAAAGTTCTATTTCTTTGCTATCTTCAGAATTTTCTATGTCCTCCAAAACTAATTGCTCCGATTTATCCTTGATAGCAGAATCAGAATGAAATTCAAACATCTCACTCTCGCTTTTATCTATTACATTAAAAGTTTTTTTATCAGTACCAATACCTATAAGTATTTTCACTTTATCTACATTTTCCAATGATTTATATATTTGATGAAATCCGCTCAAATAGAAATATCCAGATAAAGAATAAAATGCCTGACAATGTTTTATTAAATCATTAAATCTATCTCTTAGTTTTTGCCCTTCTTCATTGGTTATAAATGTAATGTCTGAATTATTATTTTCCATCTCAATTATTTTATATTTTAGCTAAATTAGAAAAAATTTTATAATACAAAACACACCCGAAAATTTTATACAATCAAGCAAACTTATTGAATCTTGTCAACTATCACATCAGATAGACTTTTATAAAAATCTAATCAAAAGCAGAGAAAATGAGATAAATCAAAAGTTCTATGAGCTGTACGGTCTATCTGCTGATGATATAGAAGTGATAGAAAATGTGTGCGAAAGTAGTGAGTGGGAAAAAATAGTATGAAAAATTTATTTTTTTAATCTACATTGAATTATATTTCAGAAAAATAAAATCGCCTTTTGACAATATGAAAAATTTTATTAATTTTGTTAAGTATATGTGATACATATTACATTTATATACCTAAATTGGATAGAATTATGTGCTTTATCACATATATCAATGAGTTATCGGTCAGCATAAAATACGACAATGAAAAAAATAATATACATATTTGCATTTTTAATTTTTGGACAATTATGTTACGGACAAGAGAAAAGTTTTTATGTACAAACTTATTTAAATGGAGACACGTCAATTTTGTTTAAATGGCAACAAGAGAGATATGAAAAAGCAGGACTAAAAAACTTGACAAAAGCAACCGATACTTTTCATTTCAGATTTGCTACAGATATACAAGCAATTGACATTTGGACAAATGACTTTTTGACTTTTATGGGGACACTTACAAACTTTACTTCAAGTTACGACCCCGACGATTATAAAATAAAAAAAGAAAAGGCAGACAATTTCTTTAGCAACACAAAATCATTAGACACAAGCATAGCAAGGCAAGTTTACGATATATTTATAGAAAAATCTATTTTTGATATACCACCACAAGATAGCATTAAAGAATGGACATATGGTGAGGACGGCATTACATATTTCATTGAAAAATCAACAAATAATAGCTACTCATTTAAAGAATATTGGACACCTTCTATTTTCAAGGACAAAATTGACGAAGCAAAAAGAATTTACGAAATGACCAAGGAACTTGAAGAATTATTGAACTTATGGCAATCATTTAAACAATTTATATATTCATTGCCGTATGGAGCTTATAGGGCAGGCGGACTTTTAATCATTACAACTTCAAAACCTAGGCGTAAATAAACGAAAGAAAAGAAAGCTGAACCGATAACATTGTTTTGTGTCAGACATGGTTACGTGCAACCTTTGAGCGTAGTGCTTCTATTCAAGTTCGGTATAGATTAAAAGTTTTGTGCTCCGATATCCACCCAAAAGCAAAGCGGCAAAACGTTAGGGAAAATGATTTTTTTAACAATAAATTGTGATGGCAACAACCCTTTTGCCATATCTCATCACTGTGAACGCAGCGATCCTTCAATAAAAATATTATTTGCTGCCAATGGGAACCGACGATTTAGCAAATTTATAGTATGTTTACAGAGCGTTTTATTTAAAATAGAGACAAAATATATATTTTAGTAACAAAAAATATATAATTATGCTAAATAAATAAATGTAAATAAATTTTTTCCAAATTTTCATTATTAAATATTAATAAAAAATTTGGTTTTTAGAAAAATGATAACTTATTTTGCAAAAAAGTGGAGACCAGAAACCACTATAAAAACGGGGCGGAACCTGAAAAGCCCAATAGAGTAGGGATAATTGTAAAAAAATTGATATTATATGAATACACGAAATTACTGGGTTGTGTCTCCTAATGTTAAAAATAATGACGAAGAAAAAAGTTGGAAAGAATTTATATCCAAAAATCCTTATTCATTTATTGGTTGGGGGCCAGATAACCCTCAGGGGAAAACTTTTATTGATGATATTAAAAAAGGAGATGTAATAATTAATGCACAAAGGGAAAATTGGGAATATACAGTTTTTGGTATTGGTATTGTTGAGTCAGACAAATGTATTTGGGGAAAAATTGAAGGAACAAAAAGTGAAGCGTATTATAGAAAATTAAATTATTATATTCCAAAAGATAAAATTGAGCAAAAAGAATTCCCTTTTAATAAGTATACCACTAGTGGGAATAAAAGGCTAATAAATGCCATCTATCAATTACATCCTGATAATAATGAAAATGACAAAAAATTAGTGGAAACTATAGATAAATATTTAGAAGTTTTAATTAAAGAAAAATATATGCAAGACATTGTTAATTTATTGAAATCAAATTACAATTTGATCCTAACTGGCGCACCTGGAACAGGAAAAACCTATATGGCAAAAGAGATAGCTAAGCAAATGATTGGTGTTAAAACCGATGATGAATTAAAAAAAAGTGGACAATATGCATTCATTCAATTCCACCCATCATATGACTATACTGATTTTGTAGAAGGACTAAGGCCAACTTCGTCTGATGAAAATAATAATATAGGCTTTGAACTCAAAGATGGCATATTTAAAGAATTCTGCCAAAAAGCTATGGAATCAAAAAGTTATTCAATTATATTTAATAATTTCGAAAATGCTTGGGATAATCTATTGGAACAAGTTAGAGAAAATATTTCACAAGATAAATTGACAAAAATAGGATCTTGGGAGTATGGTTTATCAACAAAAGATAGTCTGAAATACACATCAATGAATACACTATCAAAATATACCTTCACTATTACGAAAAAGAATGTTTTTGATACATACTTAGGAAAGAAAGCACGACCCTCAGGATCTTTTCAAAAAGATATGGAGGATATCGTTAAATACATGAAAGATAATTGTGGTTTGGTAGATTTTGTTAAACCACAGGAAAATTTTTCTAATGAGGTAAAAAACTATGTTTTTGTAATTGATGAAATTAATCGTGGAGAAATCTCAAAAATTTTTGGAGAATTGTTCTTTTCTATTGACCCTGGCTACAGAGGAGAAAAAGGAGCAGTTAAAACTCAATATTCAAATTTACACGATGATATAGATGAAATGCTTTATGTTCCTGAGAATGTTTATATTATTGGGACAATGAATGATATTGACCGCAGCGTAGAAAGTTTTGACTTTGCCATGCGCAGGCGTTTTGTTTGGAAAGAGATTACTTCTAAAGAAAGTCAACAAATGTTTGATAATGAAATTTGGAAAAATGAAGCTATCAATAGAATGAATAATCTAAATGCTGAAATTGAAAAAATAGAAGGATTAAATTCTTCTTACCATATAGGTGCTGCCTATTTTAAAAATAATTTATCCAAATATAATGATGATGAAAAATGGGAAAAACTCTGGAACTTACATTTAAGACCTTTGTTATTTGAATATTTGAGAGGAATGCCAAACTGGAAAGATAATTTAGAAAAATTAGAAAAAGCATACAATAACAACACTAATGAGAACGACAGACAATAATGGTGGTAAGCTGTTGGTAGATTTGGTTGGATGCAATAATATACAAAATTCTATTATAGAGGATTTATCTTATATAGCAAATAAAAGTCTTTTGGAATTACAAAAGAATAATCCTGATTTACTTATATTTCCTAAAACACTTGGAGAATACAATGATAATGTTGAAAAATCATATATTTTTTCGTTCTTTGACGAAAAGATATCGACATATAATTTAATGGGTTTTAT
>Ga0255342_1005714_pt1 | contig 11759 bp, 13 predicted proteins | sample wastewater_treat_3_FD_192416 | JGI IMG/M metagenome (GOLD analysis project Ga0255342, IMG submission 192416) | Wastewater microbial communities from Lulu Island WWTP, Vancouver, Canada - plant14 | ecosystem: Engineered > WWTP > Wastewater > Unclassified | place: Canada: Vancouver, British...
ACCATTTTTATAGGTGTAGCTTTTATTAATACTCTGCCCTTTACCCAGTTGATTGAGCTGCTTTAAAGTGCCATTCATAATGGGGTCGTAGCCAATTAGTCTCTTACCGTAAAAGGCCAGGGTATCGGACTGATAAGCCACCAGCAGGACCAGGATACACAGTATCGCTATCCTTGGTTTCCAGTTTTTCTTTATCGGCGATACTTGTTGCCTTTCTAAAGCACTGCGCAATCGTAATTCCATTTCATCCGGCACCTGCATTTGGTCTATTTCGCTTTTCTTTTGACGGAGCCTTTCTTCCACATTATTCAAAAGACTCACCTCCCAGGCTCTTTTCTAGTATCTGCAGTCCAATAGAGATTCTGGATTTAACCGTCCCAACTGGTATTTTAAGAATGTCCGCAATGCTCTGATAATCCAAATCCAAGTAGTAACGGAGTTTTATAGCCTCCTGCTGTTTTTCGCTTAAACGAGACAAATGCTGCTCCAGCACAATCTGAGCCTCCTTGTCCCCGAAGGGACTCTCATCAGCCTGCTCCCTAATCGTATCCAGGGAAACCAGCCGTTTGTTTTTCCGCAGCAGGTTTTTACAGCAATTCACCAGGATGGTTTTACTCCAGCTATAAAATGATTCCTCTTTTCTCAGCCGATGAATATTCTCATAGAGGATTACAATCATATCTTCCATAGCATCCAAAGCATCTTCCGGGTCTTTCATATAGACATAAGCCAGCTTATAATAATCCTCTTTCTCCTGCATAATCAGTTGTAAAAGCGTTTCCCGATCTCCTTGCTTAGCCTTTTTTACCATTATTACTGTGTCCACGTTTACACCTCTCTTCTCCTGAGAGTCACCAGCAATCCAAAAAGTTCATTTTATATTTCAGTTCAAACTAAGGTTTCCGGATAATAAGTGAGCCAATCGAAATAATCCTGGTGAACCGAATTATTTAACCCTTGAGTAACAGTATAAAGAACTTATACAACAAAAGAATAGTCTACAATAACATGCTAAATAGCATATAATTAACTTATTATGGTAATTCATTGGGCTATACTTGGACTATTCTCGGCAGGAGGGTGAATATGCATATATTGGTTTTAAACGGTAGTCCACGCAAAAATGGAACAGTTGCTAATCTTCTTAAAAGCGTTGTTGACGGCATTCCTAATAAATATGAGGTGGAATGGATTAATGTATATGAACTTAAAATTGAACCATGTGTTGCCTGTATGAAGTGCCGGCCAGACCAAGAATGCGTCTTACCACAAGATGATGGGCATATAGTTGGCCGTAAAATAAAAGATGCTGACGGCCTTATAGTAGGCACGCCAACACATTGGGGAAACATGAGTGCTCAGCTCAAACTTTTATTCGACCGGAATGTACCGGTAATTATGGGTGAAAAGCGAAATGGAATGCCTTATCCACGCCAAAAGGGAAAACCAGCGGTAATAGTAACTGCTTGCAGCGCTCCCTGGCCATTAAATTTTATCTCATCCGAAAGCAGAGGAACAATAAGGGCAGTAAATCACATTTTACATTATGGTGGATATAGAATCCTGGGCAAGATTGTAAACCCCGGGACTAAGTCCAGACCGCAAATCAGCAAAAGGTTATTAAAAAAATCCAGAATTCTCGGCAGCAAATTCTAATTCTTACTTAATTGTAAGAAGTCTTTCGCTAATTAATGGTAGTCCCTTCACGGGAACCATGTATAATATTGCGGGTTAAGGTTATGGGTAATTGCCCGAAACTATACAAGAAGCTTATTTAGACCATAAGGATTCTAATTTAATTGATAACCCTGCAAAACCCGGATGTTCCACAACATCTTCGTCCATACCGGAGGCCACCAGGGCGTATACGCCATCATGCCAGCCAAAGCATTCCAAGGTTTTTTCCTGCGGATCAACCAACCAATAATGTTTTACCTTAGCCCTCTGATAGATCTGCATTTTTTGCAGCCGGTCTTTGCGGCGGCTGGAAGGGGACAAAATCTCAACTACCAGTTCAGGTGCCCCATCAATACGAGCATCTTTTACAATCAGATGCTGTTCGCCTGATACATAGAATATATCTGGCTGGACTACATTATAATCAAGCGGGGTAACATCCAAAGGTGCATTAAAGATTTCTCCTTCAGAATCAACTTCCCAAAAATAATCTTCCAGAATCCGTTGCAGCTTGCGGGAAGCTCGCTGATGCATAACATTGGGTGCTGGTTCTTTAATCAACATCCCATCAAGGATTTCAAAACGATAGCCTGCCTCTTCCGGTATATCCAGGTAGTCCTGGTAAGTGAGCTTCCTGGTAGATTTGGTTTCATACGGAGCAGTATTTTCCCGAATAACGTCACCACGCAGGGCTTTGATTACATCATCCAGCTTATACCGATATTGTCTGCTGCCCAGTTCAACACAGGGTATTTTTTTCTCTCTGGTATATCTCCAAATCGTTTCCACAGAAAGATCCAGGGCCTCAGCCAGAGCCTGGGCCGTAATTAATTCCTTATCTATGGTCATATTATCACCCCCATCTCGATTATAATCAATTTACTAACTATAATCAACTAGTATTAACTAGAGTCGTCTATAATCAAGAGCAACTATGCTTAGGACATATATGTGGGCGAAATCTACAACCTGCATGTAGCACCAGCTTTTCAGAGCCAGAGCATAGGGTTTGAACTGCGCACTAAAACAGTTAATATTTAATATTAATAACTGATTCATCTTAAAGGAGACTGGCAGTGAACACTCAATCTTTAAAATCCCTCGCTGAAGAAATGAAAACCAACTTGGGTGTTTTGTTTTTGGCATTCAAAGATAAACGCACCCCCTGGTATGTAAAAACATTAATTTTTATGGTGATTTCATATGCTGTTAGCCCCATAGATTTGATACCCGATTTTATACCTGTATTGGGCTATCTTGATGATTTGATTCTTATCCCTGCGGGTATTGCTTTGGCAATAAAACTCATACCAGATGACATTTTCTTAGAATGTAAAGAAAAACAGAATGATTTATCCCATATAAACATAAAGGGCATATATGCTGGAATTGTAATTTTTGCAATATGGCTGATTCTCTTTTATCTAATAGTAAAACAGCTAGCATTTTAACTTCTTGGACACATACAGGGGATTATTATTTTCCCGCAGATTACTCAATATCCTTATTGGGCAGCAAGTTGGCCCGATTTATTGCTCCGGGGCCAAAGCGGTCCCTTATTTCATCCATAAGCCGGTCAATGCTCTTATAATCATCATTTAATTGGGGTTCGAACAGACTCCCCTGCTCTAAACTTGCAGCCGACGACAACTGCCCCAGGGATAAGCCGAAAAGGCGCAGGGGTTGTTTGTTGTTATAAGAATGATGTAATAATTCGTTGGCAATTTGGGTTACGATTATATCGGAATTGCAGGGATTTATAGTCTTGCTGCGGGTGATGGTTTTAAAATTACTATATCTTAGCTTAATGGTGATGGTGGCAGCAAAAAGCGCTTCCTGGCGCAATTTCCTGCACAACTCAGCCGCAAATTGCACGATTAGTTTTTCCAGGTAGGCGGTATCGTTTATATCCTCAGGGAAGGTTTCTTCCCGGCCCAGAGACTTCCTTTCATGTTCCGGTTCCACTGCCCTTCTATCAATTCCATGAGCCAGTTCCCAGAACAAGCGGCCGGCTGAGCCGATTTTGTCTTCCAACCATTCCGGCGGCAAGTCTTGAATATCGCCAATAGTTTTTATACCCAGTTTGTCCAGGCTCTGCTCTGTCTTCTGTCCTATCCCCCATATTCGAGATACCGGCAACGGTCTTAATAGTTCTAATGCCTCACTTTCTGTAATAATGCGTAAGCCATTCGGTTTGTCCATATCTGATGCCAGTTTGGCCAGGAATTTATTATAAGAGATGCCTACTGAAATGGTAAGGCCAAGTTTGGAATAAACCTGCTCCTTAATCAAGCAGCCGATTTTTTCCGGGCTGCCATACAGATTGGAACAGCCGCTGATATCCAGGAAGGCTTCATCAATAGAAATAACCTCCATAATGGGAGAATAGCGGCTGAGGATGGAAAATACCTGTTTTGATATTTCCAGGTAGCGAGGCATATTAACCGGAAGGAAAACTGCCTGAGGACAAAGTCGGTAGGCTTGAGCAGTAGGCATAGCCGATCGGATGCCGAACTTTCTGGCTTCATAGGAGCAAGTGGAAACTACGCCACGGGAATGTATACTTCCTCCTACTACAACTGGTTTCCCCCACAGTGAGGGGTTATCCAATTGTTCAACCGAAGCAAAAAAGGCATCCAAATCACAGTGTAGGATATTAGTAAGTTCTGTCATGGATTGCCCTCCAGAAAAGCAAATATATAGTTAATTATAGCAAATCATTCAACGCAGAGATGGGGAATGTAGTGGAAGAGTGTTTCGATGAGGATACTAATGGAACAAGATTTTGTTTACTCTCGAAAGTAGCAACTTGCCTTCATTTGTGAACCTCAACTATAGTAATGAGGCTTTATCTATAGCTGAAGAATCAGATGAAGATGATGATTTTTCTCAATACCCTGATTGGCAGAAGCAAATCATTATGGATGCTTTAGATATTGTTGTTAATTGGGATAAATATATTGCGCTTCCTGATAAATATGATATTAATGAGTACAGCATTATGGAAAATTTTTGTTTTTCTTTGGATAATGAAAAAATAATGAATGAACTATTATATGCAATTAGAGGTAAGGGAGCATTTAGGCGTTTTAAGGATAAGGTTCAAAGATTGGGGATTCAACCACAGTGGGATAAATTTCGCGAAGAAGCATTTAAGGAAATTGCAATCGAGTGGTGTGAGTATAATAATATACCATATATTTAACAGCATTATAAAAACCGGTGATAGCAGGAGCAGATTGATAAAATGATAAAATGATGCAAGACATTAGAGTCGATAAGATAATAATAATACAGTTGAATGCAAGAACAAGAACATCGTAACATTAAGTTATAAGTTAAACTATCACGTTTACCTGCTTTAATTTAGGATATAATTGTTACATAAGCAGATAAATACTTTCGAGAGGAGTTCGGGAGGGCATTGATAAAAAGGGAAACTTATATTAAACAAATTCGCCCGTTTATGAATAAAAATATCATCAAGGTTTTAACCGGACTGCGGCGCAGCGGTAAGTCCGTCATGTTGCAACTTATTCAGGAGGAGCTTGCGAATGATGGGGTTGCCCGAAGCCAATTTATTAGCATGAACTTTGAATCTGCCGAATATGCGCCACTTAAAACCGGTGATGCGCTGTATCAGGATTTAAGCCGAAAATTATCAGAGGTTTCGGGGAAAGCGTATTTGTTCCTGGATGAAATTCAAGAGGTCATACAGTGGGAAACCTGTGTTAATTCCTTATCAGTTGATTTTGATGTCGACATCTATATTACTGGTTCCAACGCCAATCTTTTATCGGGTGAACTGGCGACCTACCTGGCCGGACGCTATGTTGAAATTAAAATATATCCTTTTTCCTATCTTGAGTTTTTGGATGTGTGCAGGCAAAAGAAGGAGAATTTATCCGACCAGGAGGCGTTCATTAAATATCTGCATTTGGGTGGAATGCCATTTTTAATTAACCTCGATTTTGCGGAAGAACCCAGCTACCTGTATTTGAGGGATATATATAACTCTGTGATTCTGAAAGATGTCATACAAAGGAATCGTATTCGTGATGCTGAATTATTGGAACGGATTATTATGTATGTGGTTGCCAACATAGGCCACACCTTTTCGGCCAAAAGCCTGTCCGATTTTATGAAAAGTGAAAATCGCAAAGCAGCCCCGGAAACGGTATATAACCATATTAAGGCCTGTGAGAATGCTTGTTTATTCCACCGCGTGAAACGGCAGGATCTGGTAGGTAAAAAAATACTGCAATTGCAGGAAAAAATCTATTTAGCTGACCATGGTATTCGCGAAGCTATTTATGGGAAAAATAGCCGGGATATTGATCAGGTTCTGGAAAATATCGTTTATATGGAGTTGCTACGCAGAGGCTATGAAGTCACCGTTGGTAAGATGAATCAAAAGGAAGTCGACTTTACAGCCGAAAAACGTGATGAAAAACTGTATGTTCAGGTTTGTTATCTTTTAGCGTCCGAGCAGGTTAAGGAAAGAGAGTTTTCTGCGCTACTAGCGATTAATGATAATTTTCCGAAATATGTAGTATCAATGGATGAGTTAGAGCAGAGTTATTTAGGTATTAAACACATGAATATTCGGAGCTTCTTGCAGAGTGAGAAGTTATAATTGTCCGGTTCATAGTCTGCTCCCCACTCTAGCATTATTATAGACATATTAATAGCTGATTCATCTTGAAGGGGACTGCCAGAGATTACTCAGTATCCTTATTGATCATCACGTGCAAATCATAATAAAGAAAAAATAGATTAAAAAGTTGGGTAAATAAAGGTCCTTGTTTATTTTGAATATCTGCCTATTTGAGAGTAAGTCAATGGAAATCCCTCCCCCGTTTACTATCATACAACCCTGAATTAAGAATATAATGTATAATATTACTCAAAATTCTAAGCATAACCATTATATACCTGCAAGAACCAGGGATGGTAGAGGTTTTTTGATTCCCTGGATTCTCCGGGACGGTTAAGGGGTAATTAGCGATGAACATTCCGAAAATGAGGCCCTTCAGGGATAGTGATATAGAGACAATGCAGCAGCTCATCTATCAGACTATAGATGATGCCTATACAGGCGTTTATGGGCCCAAAGCTATTCAATACTTCAAGGATTACCACTCCAGCAGCCAAATACTGGCCGATGCCAGGCAGGGGCAGACCATGGTGCTGGAGTTGAATGAACGGATTGTCGGTACCGGTACCATATGCGAACAGAATATACGCAGGGTTTTTATTTCTCCCGCGTTTCAGGGCCGGAGTTTCGGGCATATGGTTATGGAAACTCTGGAGAAAAAGGCTTTATCGATGGGTCTTCACCATTTGTATCTCGATGCTTCATTGCCTTCCCAGGCATTCTATCAGCATCTTGGTTACCGCACCAGGGAAGAAAAATTTATTCAGGTGAGCGACGACGAAAGACTGGACTACTTTTATATGGAAAAGGCCTTAAACGGTAGCTTTACAGATGACAATGAAATTGTGCCCTTGCCTGGGGAGCATGTTGTAATAAGAAAGGCAAAACCAACAGATGCCCCAGCCATGGCCAGGATTAATGTAGCCACCTGGCGCGACAGTTATGGAAAATTTCTTCCTCGGCAGCTGATGATGGAACTCTCCTGTTCCCAAAAGCAGGCGGAGATTGAAAACTTCTTTGCCCGTTGGGAGGAAAACCAGGCAGTGGCTTTGGTTGCAGAAAATAAAAACGGGGAAATGATGGCTTTTATCATGGCTGGGAAAAACCACCGCCAAGACTTAAGGTATATGGGTGAAATCTATAACCTGCACGTAACACCGGCTTTTCAGAGTCAGGGCATAGGGCGTTACCTGGTATACAGGGCTAGTCAGGTTTTTCGGCAGAGAAACTGGCATACCATGATGGTCTGGGCTCTGGCGGAAAACCCCAGCCGCCGTTTTTATGAAAAACTGGGCGGTCGTGTCATCGCCCAGAATGTTAATGAATACCGGGGGTTTACTGCTCCCGTAATTGCATATGGTTGGAATGAACTCATATGTTTAGAAACTTATGCCGGAGCAATCCCATATATGAAAGCAAAAATCCGTAGTAATAAATGTACGTAGGAATTCAACTTCCTCATAATTAACCTCTAGTATAGAAAATTCTTTCCCATAATGCTCTGAAGAGAAGAAACACTTTTCATCTATTTCTAAGAATAATGAAAACCAGGCAATTTTTTGTTCATTATCAAATGCACATACCAATTCTTCCTATTCCCGGAATATCTATTACACTGAACCTGTCGCCCGGCACTGAGGCTTCAAGAGGCGAAAACGGAAACATTTTCCTGTATTTTTCTACAATCTCACCTTCAGGTGAAATCAACACCATGGTATTAAATATTTTATCACCATCCTTCTCATACAGTGTACCGGGTATTAACTATTTTTTTACTTCCTTGGCTTTGTATTGAAAACGTTTGACCGAAGGCCCTGGAATTGGTTCAGCCAATTCTGGACTTACAAAACCATGAACACATGCTTCAGGAAACATAATTATATCGATAAAAGGTGCTTGAAGAACTACTCCCTCTATAAAAGCTTCCATTTCAGATATGTTTGCTTCGGTGTCTCCGACAAATGCACAACGCTGAACTGATGCTACACCAACATAACGCGACACAAAACCTACCTCCTTTTTTTGAATAATCAAGCCAGGAGCGGTAATTGTTACAACGATACCCAGTGCATTACTAGAAGATGTCAAAACTCTACTCTTAGTGAAGGAACCTTTAGTATTATGGTAAAACTTACTCTCATAGATTAAATTGTGCAATAGTTTTACCAGCATAACTAAGGATGTCGGTCAGGTGTTATAGGGGATAAAACCGGAAAATCGGCGTAAATCAATTTGAGCAAATACTGATTAAGGGGGGATGTTTATGGTTGAACTCATCAGAACACCAGAAACAAAACTCATCCAGAGGTTGGCTGAAATAGAGACTCAGGCTTTTGAGGGAGGGGGATTAAATGAATGGACTTTTGTTCCTTTTATTCGCCATGGATTGGTTTTCTGCATCAGATTGCAGAGCGAAGTTGTTGGTGTAGTGGAATACATGAGAGACTGGGATCAACCTTCCATAGCATACTTAATCGGAATATCGATTCATGAATCTCATCGTGGCAAAAATCTGGGGACTACCTTGTTGCGCGACAGTATGGAAGAACTGAAACATTATAATATAACCAATATAGAACTTACCGTTGATCCTGAAAACCATTCCGCGGTCGCGGTGTACCAGCGTAAGCTCGGATTTGAGGTAATCGAGCATCGAAAGAATGAGTACGGGGACGGTAAAGATCGACTAGCTATGAGTCTTATCCTTAAATAAAGATATGCATTGGGACAAGGGGACAGGACATCGTTTCAGGAAACCTTCATCAAGTCAGCAAGGGGGTTATGTAGTTACCAGCATAGGACCGGTTACGAATCTGGTTATTTAGGATATGTCATAACAGTTTGCGCGGTTATTATAAAAAGGCTTCCCGGTGCCGGTCAACCAATGCCGCCTGGGGCATACTGACCCTTTTTACCAATATCATTGGCTGGGTAGTGTATTTAATTGCCCGGCCCATGTTATGTGTAAAGTGCAGTCAAGAGCAAAGCAACGACTTTAAAACTATGCACATCCTGTGGCACCTTTTTTACGGTTGTAGTAGTATTAAACCAAAACATTTTCCCTAAGGAGGTGTTGTTATGAAGTATGGATGGATTGACGAATACTGCCTGGCTAAAAATGGTGCGGAAAAGGACTTCAAAATCGAGTGGAATGCAATTAGGTATCTCATAGGCGGTAAAATGTTTGCTCTGCAAGGTGGCGACAAATACGAAAAACCGATTATTACGTTGAAATGTATTCCGCCCTTTGGGGAGACGCTGCGTAAAGAATATGAGCACATAGTTGCAGGATATTATATGAACAAAGAGCATTGGAACTCGGTTTATCTGGATGGTGACGTTCCAGATGCGATCTTGAAGCAAATGATAGATATGTCATATGACCTGGTGTTTACCTCTTTGAGTAAAAAGCTTCAAAAACAATATCTATCAGAAAGCAAAGATGCTTGACTTATAGGCAAAAACGGAAGGTGTTTGACTGGTGCAAATCGCCTGAATCAGCCAAGCAAATGTTTGAAGTGTTTTTGATCATGCGACAACTCCACGAGATGCTCTGGTACATGACGGAAGCGTTGACGTTGCAGAAAGCTTATCCTCTCCATGAGGCAATCAGATACATGCTCGACGATACAGAACGTCTCACTTACCTTAGCCCTGACTATCTCCTAAAATTGGATATACCGGAACATCGAGAGAAAGTTAATGTACTTCTTATAAAGACTAGCGAACTTGTACGAGCTGAAATTCGGCACGATAATATAAGTAAACTTGGGTATAAGAGGACCTTGGGTCAAAGTGCCGATCTTATTGGTGCCGACCTCAGAAATATTGACCTTAGAGGAGCTAATTTAAGAAATGCCTATCTTATTGCTGCGGATCTTAGAGGAAATGACCTAAGTGGTACTGATTTCATTGGGGCTGATTTCCGAGATGCTGACCTAAAAGGAGCAGACCTTACCGAGAGTATCTTTCTTACCCAAGACCAACTTAACTCAGCGAAGGGGGATGCTAACACAAAGATTCCTCCATCAATCACTCGACCAAAGCACTGGGGCACTTTTAAAAAATAAAGTGGGTGCAAGTCGGTGTTCTTCAACTTTTACCTGGTTACTGCGCATTACAAATATACAGCGCATTAAATGGGGGGCGAGTTAATGCAATTGATTCCGGAAACAAACAGTATTGACTCCTATCTTGAGTCATCAGATGTCGTCGATTTTTTTAACCCAAACATTCAAATAGTTGCCGAAGATTTACGCCGGGGTAGAGACGATGAGGTTGACCTGGCCCGTTCATGTTATGAATGGGTGAGAGATAATGTTTGTCATTCTTTTGATATCAATGGAATAACTGTTACTTGTACGGCATCCGAAGTCCTCCAACATAGGGAAGGAATATGTTATGCCAAAGGGCATCTTTTAGCCGCCATATTACGTTATCTAGGTATTCCTACTGGTTTTTGCTACCAAAAACTTGTGCTTGATGATTCGGATTTGTCAAGACTAGTGATTCACGGGTTGAATGCCATATTTCTTAAAAGCCTGAACAGGTGGATAAGAGTGGATGCACGTGGAAATAAAGAGGGAGTCAATGCTGAATTCAGTACTAAAGAAGAAAAACTTGCCTTTCCGGTTAGAAAAGATTTAGGAGAAATTGATTATCCTATAATCTATCTTAAACCCAACCCCAAAATTGTTGATGTTTTAAAGATAAGTAAAACCTTAGAAGAATTAAGAATCAATTTGCCCGAGAACTTGTGAAATACTACGGCAGAAGGATATTGCAACCATTCTTGGCGTTACTAGACAAACCATAAATACTATCGAAAATGAAAAGGATAACCTAACATTAGAATTGGTCATGAAATTGGAAAAGCTATAAATTAATGTTCATTAGTCAAACAAACCCGGTTGCTGGACTGGGCTTTTTTCCAGACTCACGGGTTGGGGAGGGGAAGGAGAAATCGGACTGGCTTGCACCTCTACGGCTTCACTGTGCCACCGGGCCAGCTTTCTTAAGGCATCAAGCTGTTCCCTTTGTCCGGCTTTAGCCTTGCGCAGTGCACGTTTAAGGGTGGTATAAGATAGTTCAATATCCTCTTCGTTAACCGGAAAAGGAAAACCGTCTTTGCCTCCGTGGGCAAAAGAATAGCGTACCGGATCGCTAAAACTGGGCCGGGTTCCATAGGTTACTTCGGCAACCAGACAAAGTGCTCGCAGGGTGCCGGCACCTACTCCAGATACATTAAGCAGGGCTTCAAAATCCTGCGGGTGTTTATCATAAGCGGCATACAAGGCCTTGTTAAGATAGCCTGTTCGAGGTATGGGGTGGCAGGTCGGTAAAGTCAGGGAAGATTCCTGCAGGCGTTTTATCTCCGCCAGCAGCCGATCGGGGTTTTCCTGTACCAAATGGGTGCTGAACTCGC
>Ga0255342_1005715_pt1 | contig 11758 bp, 12 predicted proteins | sample wastewater_treat_3_FD_192416 | JGI IMG/M metagenome (GOLD analysis project Ga0255342, IMG submission 192416) | Wastewater microbial communities from Lulu Island WWTP, Vancouver, Canada - plant14 | ecosystem: Engineered > WWTP > Wastewater > Unclassified | place: Canada: Vancouver, British...
CTCTCCCAAAACGAGGGACTCTCTTGTGAGCTGCCTGTAATGTTCATCAAAAACACCGAGGCGGCTACTAGTAATATGGTAAGTACTACTTTCTTATATGGAAATAGCCGCCTCAACTGGTGTCATCCTTCCTTTTACCGTTTCGCAGAAGCCAGGACTTTCCGTAAGGTCTCGATCTCTTCGAGTGCTTTGCCTGTTCCGCGAACAACTGCGTACATGGGTTCATCGACAGTATGTACAGGCATTCCTGTCTCATCGCTGACCAACTTATCCAGACCTTTTAGCATGGAACCTCCGCCTGTCATAACTATTCCTCTATCCATGATGTCTGCAGCAAGTTCCGGTGGTGTGTTCTCCAAAGTCTCTTTCACACTATCTAGGATTGCACGTACCGGCTCGGCTAGAGCTTTACGGATCTCAGGTGAATCTACCGCGATTGTCCTAGGCAACCCGGTAACCAAGTCCCTACCACGTATTTCCATTGTCTCTTCGGGATTGAGTTCGTAGGCAGAACCGATATTGATCTTTATCTCTTCAGCTGTTCTTTCACCGATAAGCAAGTTGTATGCCCTTTTAAGATAGTTTATTACAGCTTCATCCATTTCATCCCCGCCGACTCTTATCGACCGAGATGCCACGATACCATCCAAAGATATGACAGCTACCTCGCTCGTTCCGCCACCTACGTCTACAATCATGTTTCCGGTAGGCTCGTTTACAGGAAGACCCGCGCCGATTGCTGCTGCCATAGGCTCTTCAATTGTATATGCTTCTCTGGCCCCAGCTCGTAGCACGGCATCTAGCACTGCCCTTCGTTCGACTTCGGTACAGCCTGAAGGAACTGCTACAATGACTCTAGGTTTCAATAGACCTCTCCTATAAGCTTTTCTGATAAAATGGTGCATCATTGCCTGGGTTACATCAAAGTCGGCAATTACTCCGTCCTTCATTGGTCTTATCGCTATTATATTACCGGGGGTTCTCCCTATCATCTGCTTAGCTTCTGTACCAACTGCAAGGATCTCCTTACTGTCAGCGTGAATGGCCACTACGGAAGGTTCGACGAGTACTATACCCTGACCGCGCACATGAACCAGAGTATTTGCTGTGCCAAGATCCATACCAATATCCCTAGTAATATAGTTGTAAAGCCATTGCACCTTCTTCCACTCCCCTCTCAGTCGAAAACAAGACTAGTTACTACCATGTAAACCAGCCCTTAAATGACTCCCTCAAGCTAATATACTGGCCATGCCCAACTATCACGTGATCAAGTACATCTATACCTACTATCCTTCCCGCTTCTATGATCCTCTTAGTCACCGCAACGTCTTCATCGCTTGGAGCAGGTTCTCCGCTGGGATGATTATGCACAAGGATCACAGCGGCAGCGCTCTTTTTTATGCAGTTCTTGAATATCTCACGGGGATGTACAATTGCTGCATTCAACCCGCCTACCGACACTACTTCCTTAGCGATAACCTGGTTTCTTACATTAACCATGATCACGCAAAAATGTTCCCTGTCTAGTTCTTCTACATCGCCTTTCATGAACTCGTACACATCTCGCCCGCTTCTTAGGCACACAGATTTGAGATTGCAATCATCAACTTTTTGCAACCTTTTCGAAATCTCAAGACAGGCCTTTAGTCTCGCTGCCTTGGCTGGCCCTATACCGGGCAAAGACATGAGTTCTTCCATTGAGCTCTCCTTTAGAAACCCCATCCCTGGCCCATACTGACCTGTTCCCCAAAGCAAAAGTCTTTTTGCCAAGTCAAGAGCAGTTTCTTCTGGATTACCTGTGCCCAGCAAAATGGCCAGAAGTTCTGCATCCGACAACGCTGACGGCCCTAACGAAAACAGCCTTTCGCGTGGCTTCTCTTGCTCGGGCCAATCCTTAATGGTCAATCTATCTAGGGTAATGGCAAATACCTCCTATATTCCTTCGCAGCCATCCCCGTTCTTCTTTATGAGATCAAGGACTCAAAAGAAATATCAGCTTGTTTCAACAGGTTATAGAACTTGGGCAAAGATAGCCCTATTACGCTAGTATAATCACCAATGATCCTACTTACAAACAACGCGGCTCTACCTTGAATGGCATATCCACCCGCTTTGCCTATTGGTTCGTCAGTTTCTACGTACCATTGGATCTCGTAAGGACTCATATCAACGAATGTAACATAGGAACAATCAACATCCGAAAACACTTGCTTTCTTCTAGGCTCATACAATGCAATGCCAGTGTAAACCTTATGAGTGTTCCCTGAAAGCTTTTTGAGCATTTCCCATGCTTCGTCTCGGTTTTTGGGCTTGCCTAGAATCTCTCCTTTAAGATATACAAGTGTATCCGCGCCCAATATCAAATGGTCTGCATGGATACGACTCACCGTTTCCGCTTTTCGGCAAGCCAAGACCTCGACCAAACTGTCCGGACCTAGCCCCTCTTCCGAGACAGAGTTTTCATCAAAACCTGAAGGGACAACGATTGGCCGTATGCCCAAAGATTTCAAAAGTTCCTTACGTCTTGGTGACTCCGAAGCCAGAATTAACTGCAACCTTTTCACCGCCCAAGAAACAACACGAGGATGAGAACCATCACCGCGCCGGCTAAGTTAAGTCGCACAGTAAACCCCAATGTAAGTGAGACTACATTCAGATCCAGATTAAAGGGCGGCTGTATCCCAACAGCAAACCCTTTGGCCAGAAGAGGCACTACCTCTGACAGGGCCTCGCCTATTACACTGCCTACTATGGCGCCGGCCACAAGGGCTATCACCCATACCCACGTGTTTGATTGTCTCCTCACGATTTGTCCGCCCCCTAGATTCTAGGGTATCATAGACACCCACGCAAAAGTAAAATCGCAAACGCTATACAAAGACTGCATACATCAGGCAGTTACACTCTTATCTTTGTTCTCATCTCGAATGGTCTTCATCGGACATTTGGTAGCGCAAATTCCGCAATTGTCGCACAAAGCATAGTCGATTCGTGCCAAAGTACCTTTATCCATAGATATGGCAGTCTGAGGACATGCCTTGACGCATAACTGGCACGCGATACATCCGACCTTGCAATACTTTCGCACCGAAGGCCCCTTGTCGTACGAACTGCACAAAATGTGGACATTCTTACCCCTAGGAGCAAGAGCTATTACTCCTCTGGGACACGCTCTTACGCACGCCCCACAACCTGTGCATTTCTCTGGAATAACGATAGGCAAGCCATCTTTTGACATATACATAGCTCCAAAGGGACAAGCTTTCACACAATCACCAAATCCCAAACACCCGTAAGGGCAACCTTTGAGCCCACCCAAAAGATTCACAGCCTGACAACTGGCATGTCCGTGATAGTCTGCAACGCTCTTGGCGTTATCCTGATCCCCTTGACAATACACCACCGCAACCTGAGGTTCAGAAACCTCAGCGTCAACTCCCATTATCTTAGAAACTGCTTCAGCGACCGCTTTCCCACCGGGAACACAGGCATTGGTAGGAGCTTCACCTTTAACTATCGCTTGAGCCAGACCTGAACAGCCCGGGAACCCGCACGCTCCACAGTTCGCCCCCGGCAACACAGCTAAGACCTCGAGCACCTTTGGATCTTCTTCAACCTTGAATTTTTCAGCGGCCATAGCCAACATCGCACCAAACACAAGTCCAGCTATTCCTAACGCAAGAACCGCATTTAGCAACAATAGTTCCCCCTTTTGATCACAGCAAGCCTTTGAACAATCCTGAGAAGCCCAAAAAGGCCAACGACATAAGCCCGGTAGATATGAGAGCGAGCGGGAAACCCTCAAGCGCGGGAGGAATGTCCATAAGCTGCCATCTCTCTCGGATCCCGGCAAATATTATTATCGCGAGACTCCATCCCAAGGCTCCAGCAAACCCGTTTACCGTACTCATCAAGATACTGTATGAGTGCCTCACATTCAACATAGTAACACCTAACACAGCACAGTTCGTTGTGATAAGCGGAAGGTAAATGCCCAAAGCCTTGTACAGACCAGGCAATGCTTTTTTCATAAATATCTCCACTAACTGCACAAACGCAGCTATAACTAGTATATAGGCGATGGTCCTTAGGTACTCTAAACCAAACTGAGCCAGCACAAACTGCTCAAACGCAGCAGCAACCGCAGACGCGATAGTCATAACAAATATGACCGCACCCGACATCCCTAGCGCTGTCTCAAGGTTCTGGGATACCCCAATAAAAGGGCATATGCCCAAATACTGCATGAAAATAAAGTTGTTAATAAGGACGCCGCTTATTATGATTCCGATTACAGACACACGAATCCCTCCCCATTAGCGACTTTCTCACGACGTTTTACTGTGATCTTCCACCTTCGCTTTAGAACCCAAAGTTACCCTGAATAGAACCATAAGTAGCCCCAGTGTTATGAACCCTCCAGGAGGGGTCAACATAACCGCGGCAGGTTCAAAAAACGGGGCTGACGGAAAAACAATGCTTCCCAAAGCGATCTGCCCAGTGCCTAGAAACTCACGGATCCCGCCTATGACCATCAAATTGACCGTGTACGCAGCACCTATGCCAAGCCCATCCATGAGGGAATTCATAACAGGATATCTATATGCAAACGCCTCAGCGCGCGCGATGATGATGCAGTTTACGACTATAAGTGGGACAAAGATCCCCATGACTTCATAGATGGCTGGAAGATAAGCTTTCATCACCAATTCAACAATAACGACGGGAGTTGCGATTAGTATAACGAATATTGGGATCCTGATAGCATCAGGAATAAACCTCCTCAACAGCGATACAAACACGTTAGAAAACGTAAGCACAAACACCACTGCCATTCCCATCCAAAAACCGTTTTCCACGCTTGTAGTAACTGCAAGTGTGGGGCACATACCAATGGCCAAGGCAAAAGTAGGGTTCTCTTGTATAAAACCCTTGATAAAGTCAAAGCCAAGAGATCGCCTAGGCTCACTCATTATTTTGCACCTCCTGTTGCAGCTTTTCTTGCCTGTACATCATGTGCATAACCATAGTATTTGGGCACTATGTACTTATCGATTAGAGGCGTGACGAGATTCATAAACAAGATGGCATATGTGACTCCTTCAGGATAGCTGCCCCAAAGTCGAATTAACAACGTAACAACGCCAGCTCCTATTCCCATACATAGTCGACCTCGACGAGTAACCGGAGAGGTAACATAGTCTGTAGCCATAAAAAACGAACCCAAAATAGCCCCGCCAAGAAATAGTCCACTTATCCAATCTCCCATGAAAAATCCGTTTGGGTTCCCAAAGATCCAGGTTCCGAGCGCAAGAGTTCCAAGATACCCTACAGGAATTCGCCAATCTATCACGTCTCTTGCAATTAGATAAATCCCCCCAACCAAAAGAGCAATTATACACGTCTCTCCCAACGAACCTGCTCTCAAGCCAAGTAATAGTTCTCTCAGCGTTAACACAGTTTTACCCGTGCCATTGAAGCCCGCCAAGGGGGTAGCGCCTGTAAGCGCATCGTACCCCATTGGTGTAACCCAATCATGAGTCATATGAAGAGGCCAAGCAGCTAAAACAAATGCTCTTCCTGCAAGGGCCGGATTTACAAAGTTGGTCCCCAACCCGCCAAATATCTGCTTCGCAATCACAATAGCAAATACAGACCCGATAATTGGAATCCATATCGGGACGTTCGGCGGCAACGTAAGCGCCAAAAGAAGACCTGTTACAGTTGCGGACATATCGTTTATTGTAAGCGGCTTCTTGAAAAGTTTCTGATATATCGCTTCCGCCGCGACTGCGGAAAATACAGAGACAAGTATTATCAAAAGCGACCTGACCCCGAATATGACTACCGCAGCGATACTAGCAGGAACAAGAGAAACCACCACGTCCAGCATTATCCCCTGTATCGTTTTACTGCTTGTGATATGGGGCGCCGGCGTTATAAGTAGTCTGTCTTCCATCGTAATACCTCCGTCTCTTCTTGCCAGCCTATTGACTACGCTGAGCCCTTCTCCTCGCGCTGATCGAATTCTTTGCCATCTTTATCCATTGCACTAAAGGCCTTTTTGCAGGACACACAAAAGCACAAGCTCCGCATTCGCAGCAGTCCATTGCTCTTGCATCTTCGGCTTGATCAATAAGACCTCGTTCAGAGTAGGCCGCTATCCATAAAGGCTGTAACCGCATTGGGCATGCATCAACACATTTTCCACAACGTACACATGGCAAAATCGGCTCTTCTGTCACCTGTTCTTTGCTTAAGACCAAAACACCAGATGTACCTTTTAACACGGGCACGTCTGGTTCCTTAACTGCCATGCCCATCATAGGGCCACCCATTATTACTTTGCGAGGGGTACCGCTATACCCTCCTGCTTTCTCTATCAGGAAGGAAATAGGAGTCCCTACAAGAGTTCTGAAGTTAGACGGTTTCTTTATACCTTCACCGGTAACGCTTACAATCCTCTCGACCAATGGCAGACCTTCCAAAATTCCTTCTGCCATGGCATAAGCAGTACCCACATTTGATACGATCACCCCAACATCTAGCGGCAGACCTGGAGGCGGAGGCACTTCTCTACCGAGGACTGCCTGAACGAGTTGTTTTTCCCCTCCTCTAGGGTACCTCGAAGTAAGCACGGCCAGTTCAATACCGTCGTAAGGCTCAATTGCATGTTTCAGAGCTTCAATCGCTTTGGGCTTGTTATCCTCTATGCATACTATGCCCCTTCTAACACCAGAGGCTTTCATAAACGCCCTAAACCCGAACACGACTTTCTCAGGCTCCTCAACCATGAGCCTGTAATCCGCTGTCAAGTAGGGCTCACATTCTGCACCATTCAAAAGGTAGGTGTCTATAGGCTTATCCTTGGGCGGGGTGAGTTTTACATCCGTTGGAAACGCTGCTCCTCCCAGACCCACTAGTCCCATCTGCCTAGCAGTCTCTCTCAACCTTTCGGGTGCGATCTCATCCAGGTTAGAGGCTATGGGAGCCAGAGCCCCCGAATCATCGTGCAGTCCGTCGGGCTGCATGATGATTGCATCGACCATTCGCCCCTGCACCGGATGGAACCTAGGTTCGATGCTCTTTATGATTCCCGACGTAGGTGCGTGTAAAGCGGCACTTATGGCGCCCTGAGGCTCCGCTATGATCTGCCCCCTCTTGACAGCATCTTTAGGCTTCACAACAGGCCTTGACGGAGCTCCCGTGTGCTGCGATACAAAAAGTACCAATTCTTGAGGGATACCAGGGAACTCAATGGGAGAGTCCTCAGATAAATGCTTCTTATCCGGAACACTAACGCCTCCCGAAACTTTCTTTATAGTGATCACTTACACCACCTCGATTACAACCATTAGTCAACAATAAAACCTATTCTAGATTCTAACACATCGTAGACGCGCATTTGTAAAAAACAAGTTGGGATTAGACGAACCGTCGTTTGAGGATGTAAGAGAAGTCATAGCCGCTTCCTCCGGTTTGACGCAGGAATACCCATTTGGGAACGATACTTGGCAACAGTACGTCTTGCAACAAAAACCCCATTTTCGTGCAAAAGCTCACTGATCTGACTATCAGTCAGGGGGTTTCTGGGGTCTTCCTTGTCAACTATCTCTGATATGGCTCTTTTTACATTGTATTGAGAAATCTCGTCGCCGACAGCTTTTATTCCAGGTCCAAAAAACATTTTGCACGGGAAAATGCCAAATGGAGTATCTACGTATTTGCCCGATATCGCCCTTGATACGGTAGACGCATGAATCGCAAGTTCATCCGCGATGTCACTGAGCGTGAGGGGTTCAAGATGATCGGGCCCTTCGAGGAAGAAGCGCTTTTGGCGCTTCACTATGCTCTCCATAACCTTCGCTATAGTCATCCGCCTTTGTTCCACACTTTTCATCAAATAGTATGCCCTTTTAGCCTGCTGCGTAAGGTAGTCCTTGGTCTCCTTCTCGCCCTCAGAAAGCAATCTCCGGTAATACGGATTCCACCTTATGGGAGGCAGGGCATTTTCGTTCAGTATCACAACGAATTCATCCCCTAATCTCTTGACGGTGATATCTGGTAATATGTAGGTTATGTTCGTGTAGGACAAGCTCGCGCCCGGTTTCGGATCCAGACCCACAATGAGATCCCTCGCCCTGAGCACATCTTCTAACGACACTTGCTCTTCTTCGGCTATTTTAGTGTACCTGGCTCGACCTAGATCCTCAAGATGTGCCCTTATGATCCGTAATTCCAGATCCCCTAGCCCTTTCGATACTGCCTGAAGTTCCAGACATTCTCGCAAATCCCTTGAGCAGATACCGACAGGTTCAAGACCTTGGATCATCCTAATCACAGATTCTGCTAGATGCTGCGTACACGAAGCAGCTGAAGTGATATCGGAAATCGAACATCTTAGGTATCCATTGTCATCTATGTTCCCAATTACAAATCGTGCAACTTCAAGCTCTTTTTTGCTCAAACGAAGAAGCGCCAATTGCGATAAGAGGGCATCCCACATACTGTTGCTGCTTAGAGGCATACCCTGATAGAAAAGAAGGCTCTGCTCCTTACTTTTTTTCGCACTTACCTGCGCTATTCCAGGATCTGAGGAATCCAAAAAATAGTCCATCCACTCTTCGTAATCATCTTCCGTTGGAGAATCCGCTTCCACCTCGTTACTTTGATCGTCTGCGATGTCCAAAAGGGGATTATCTTCAACTTCTTGGAGTATAAACTGGGCAAGTTCCTGAACATTCATCTGCAAAACCATAATAGCCTGACGAAGTTCAGGCGTCAGAATAAGTTTTTGCGTCTGCAAAAGTTCAAGACCATATCCAGGTTCCACGTTCCCACTCTCCTGCGGACTTTCCCAGGCACAGCTTACCCCTATGCCTGGGTTTCCAATTGGCCACTTAGCTAGTCCACACTGATTTTTCTCGTTACCACATCCACACTAGCCAAGTAGATGCCAGTAAGATATTCTAGCTTCTGTTTCAACTTAGCCTGTACTTCGCTCATAACAGAAAATACCTGCACACCATAGGCCAGTGCTAATTCGACCTCCAAAATAGTCCCTTCGCTTGTATTTATAACTATAGTCCTCAATACCTTATTTACTCCTGAAATTTCGGAACAAATCTGGGACGCGATATACATCACTACATTGTCAGCAATGTAGAAATTGCCAAAATAGCTATAGGTGGGCCGCACAACGCTTCTTTCAAGAATAGTCGGCCTTTGCTCGTGCGATCTGACAAATATCTGCAAAGGGTCCACCAAGTACCCCGAGAAGGTTTTTTTGACCTCAAACGTAGGCGCCGGAATAACGTGCTTACCTTCCTGTTTCCTATGCCTCAAAGCCTCCGTAATCTCCTCGTCGCTCTGCAAATCTGCTATGTCCAAGATGGAAGAAGGATTAGGCAGACCTAGTCTTTCTACTATCCTCTCTATCATGGACAAAGAAGTACCTAGGACCAAGACGCGCCTGGGCTTTATCTCTGCGATGGCGGCACGAACCTCAAAAGCATGAGAAGGGGCGGTGAAAACAGCCCTTCTCACGGCAGCTAGTTTTGTTTCCTCTCTCTTTGCGGATCTTCCTGCAATGATCCTAGATCCAGAGATTAAAAGACCGTCGTCTATGATTGCCTCGCATCCATGCTCTTGGGCAACCCACATCGCGTGATGGGATTTGCCGGTTCCACTTGGTCCTACAAGCGCGACAACCTCTACATCAGGAAATAATGGGCTAGGTGCTATTTCCTTTCCCATGGACGCCACTTTAAACCTTCCTTTCCAGTCCCCTTGGTGCCCGGAATTCTATCTACGCCCCGAGGGGGTGCGGCATCTTCTTTCACAAAACTCCCAACCAGACTCACAACTCTCTTCTCATCCTCAGTCTTTGCACTTTCTTTTGCAAAAGCGATCAGTTCTGGCCAAATTGCCCGTGAAATGAATGCACCCGATTCGAGCGCGAAATTAGGATTGTACCTCATTGCAGTTACCCAGTTCTTAAGTCCATCTCGGGCATTACCCAATGCCATATTAACCGTGCCACATAAAAACTCACAGTCAGACCTGAACTTTTTTTCTTCAATACTTGTTGGTTCAGCTCTCCTTTGGGCTTCCAACACTTCCTCGACGATCTCTTTGGCTTTGGCAAGATCACCTGCTCTGTAATTCAGCTCCGCCAATACCAGCATGGGTTGAGGCGAACCCGGTTCCAACATGCGGATCTGTTCCCACTGATAAATAGCTTTTTCGTATTCATCGTCCATCAAAAAACACGTCGCAAGATTCTGACGCGCAGGAACGTAGCTCGGGTTTACCAAAATACACTTTTCCCATAGTCTAATCGCTTCGTCTTTCTCACCCTTCTGGAACAGGCCAAGTGCAAGATTATAAGTAGCAAACAGATCGTCTGGATTTGTCGATAGGACCTCTTTCCATTGCTCTATGGCAGCATCAAGATCCCCCGACATTGCATAGGCTTCCCCGAGAGTGGTGGTGGTATGAGTGTTTTCAGGTTCCAACTCCTTAGCTCGCGTCAAAAACTCAATTGCCTTATCGTATTCTTGCTTACCCAAGTATGACAAGCCTTTGTTGAAATAGAGCAAAGGTGCCTCTGAACCCAAGCGTTCTGCTCTTGTGAGAGTCTCAAGCGCTTCATCATACATCTGGAGGTCTGTATATATGGCGCCTACATTGTGTAACGCCTGCACATTTGACGGATCAAGATTGAGAACCTCATGCCACTCCAGCAACGAGTCCTTTACTCTCCCCTTTGCTAGGTAAAGCTCGCCTAGCTGAGAATGAGCCAACACGTTGCTTGGTTGTATATTTCGTGCCTTTTCAGTCAGAGATATCGCTTGATCAATGTTCCCCTCTAGGGCATAGATCTTACCCAGGAAGTACATAGATGGGCTGTGGTTCTTGTCTATGGATAGAACTTTCTCCCATGCAGCTTTGGCTTCGTCAATTTCCTCGGCATCGGCCATGGTAATCCCCAAATAATAGTATGCGTCCACATTGCGCTTGTCTATTTCGGTAACTTTCAACAATTGCTCTTTTGCCTTCTCTGTCTCTCCTAGTCTCATGTATGACAAAGCAAGCTGAAGCCTGGTAGATACATCCTTAGGCCTCTTAGAAACTTCTTTTTCGAGCCGTTCTATTATCTCTCTTAAGGACTTCTCGTCAATCTCCACAACAATCCCTCGCTATGCTATTGAAGTCTTATACATATTCTATCTTCCCTTATATAATACCTTTATGTTGTGTTCTGTGTCGAAGTCTGCAAATTTTCAACAACTCGTGGAAACTATATTGACTCGGATTAATCCTAGTATAATAATAGGATTATCGTATCATTAGGAATTCGAGGTGAAGAGATGGCTTTCTCCTTGTCGACCAAGGGATGTTACGCAGTGTTGTTGATGTATCAGCTGGCCCAGTCGGAAGGTACATTGACATCGCTATCTGAGATTTCATCTACCCAGAACATCTCTCAGGGCTACCTCGAACAGATCGTAAGGCCGCTTAAGGAAAGCAACCTTGTCGACAGCAAAAGAGGTTTCGGAGGCGGGTACAAACTAGCAAAACCCCCGGATCAAATCACGATTGGAGAAATCGTCACGATATCAGAAGGGCCAGTTGCTCCCGTCCAATGCGTGAGCGATGACTTTTCTTTTTGCACAGGTCCCTCGGACTGCAAAGCCAAACTCGTGTGGCGCAAGGTAGGAGACGCCATCAGTAATGTTTTGAACTCGATCAC
>Ga0255342_1005722_pt1 | contig 11748 bp, 8 predicted proteins | sample wastewater_treat_3_FD_192416 | JGI IMG/M metagenome (GOLD analysis project Ga0255342, IMG submission 192416) | Wastewater microbial communities from Lulu Island WWTP, Vancouver, Canada - plant14 | ecosystem: Engineered > WWTP > Wastewater > Unclassified | place: Canada: Vancouver, British...
TCAAGCGTCTGCTTGACCGGCGGCGGTCACGACGTCATCCCGTAAAAATCTCTGCGTCTCCGCGTCTCTGCGTTATCAAGAGGAGCAACGCTAGTTGTGGCCGGTTCAGTAACTGGCCGTGGTTGGGGCCCTCCTTACTTCGGTCCAAACTCCAAATGGTACAGGAGTTTCTTCCCAAAATTCGTCCAAAACGATGGGATGTCGGTATGATCGGTTTACTTGCGTACGGATTCACTTTCCGTTTCGGCAGTTCCTTTTTCTTTTGTGTGATCGACCTGCCGAGTCGATTCCCTCGATTTTTTCGATTCTATCGACTCACTCACAAGTTTTTGGTATGACTTAAACAAAACGGAGAGAAGGATTATGAAGTACGATAAGAACCATGCGTTGCTTGAGAGTTTTATTCCGGGAGTGCCCGCGCCGAAACGAGGCAAGGTGCGCGACCTGTATGATCTGGGCGATCGTCTGCTACTTGTGGCGACCGACCGCATCAGTGCGTTTGACGTGGTAATGCCGAATGGCATCCCGGACAAGGGGCGGATTCTGAACAGCTTGAGCGTGTTCTGGTTCGGCCTGCTGGATGGCATGCCGAATCATCTTATCACGGCGGATGTCGAGCAGTATCCGGCTGAACTCCAAGTGGTGAAAGAGGATCTGCGCGGTCGCTCAATGCTGGTCAAGAAGGTGGCGATCATTCCCTTCGAGTGCATCGTGCGCGGTTACTTGACCGGATCGGGCTGGAAGGAGTATCAGAAGTCCGGCACGGTCAACGGCCAGCCGCTGCGGGCGGGTTACCAGAACGCCTCCAAGCTCGACACGGTGCTCTTCACGCCCAGCACCAAGGCGGAGCTGGGCGAGCACGACATGCCGGTGACCGCCGCCGAACTAGAGCAGGCGCTGGGCGCCGACAAGGCGCACGCGCTGGCCGAGCGTTCGGTGGCCTGTTACACGAAGGCAGCCGATCACGCCGCAGCGCGCGGCGTCATCATCGCGGACACCAAGTTTGAGTTCGGCGAGGACGAGCAGGGACGCCTGGTTCTAGCGGATGAAGTGCTGACGCCCGACTCCAGCCGTTTCTGGCCAAGCGAGAGTTACGCGGTGGGGAGCAATCCGCCCAGCCTCGACAAGCAATTCGTGCGTGACTGGTTGGACAGCGTCGCCTTCAATCACCAGCCGCCCGCGCCGGTCCTGCCGGATGATGTGGTCGCCAAGACGCGCGCGAAATATGTCGAGGCCTATGAGACCTTGACTGGGCAACGCTTCGGGGAATAAAGCCTTCACTCGACCGGCGAAAACTCGTCTTTGCCGACGCCGCACTCGGGGCAGATCCAGTCGTCCGGAATGTCCTCAAAGGGCGTGCCGGGCGCGATGCCGTTGGACGGATCGCCGGTCTCAGGGTCGTACACATAACCACACACATTGCACACGTATTTCTGCATGGAAAGAATCCTTTCTGAATGGCTCCTAAGTAAACTCGGTTTGCGGAAAACGGTCAATCTAAAAGGAACCTCACTCGACCGGCGCGAAGAGCAACCCCTGCAGGTGATAGCGGATCATGCGCGGGGTGGCATCGGGGCATCTGACAAACACCTGTAGCGCCTCGCGGCAGATTGCACGCGCTTGGTGCGGCTGACCGGCCATGGTCTGGCAACGCGCAGCCAGCAGCGGGTTGATGCGCGGGGCGCGCAGATCGTGCTCTTGCAGGTGCGCCATTTCTTCAAGCATGCCCGCCGCATAGCCCCAGGCTTGGTTCGCGATGCAGAATTCAGCACGCAGAGCCAAGTAGGAGGGGGCCGTGGCGTCAGCGTCAAAACTGCGCGCCAGATCATCCGGGTCGAAGGCGGCTTGTTCGCCGTATCCGTTTTCCGAGAGGGCAAGCATGGCATTGGGTTCGGAACGCACGGGCGATACCTGATACGCCTCTAGGGGGATCGTGCGACTGCTTGTAGCGATGCGGGCCGTCAGGCCGCCATAGGCACGAGCCAGTTTGAAGTCGAGCAGCCACATATGGATGTCGCTGCGCATCAACAAGTACCGGCCTTGTTCCAAAAAGGCAATATGGCGGATAGCGTCGCGGATACCGACCTCGTCCAGCGGGATGCTGACGGATGGGCGGTCAGGCTCTTCCGCCGGGCTGACTGTCAGAGCGTTGGCCGTATCGACTGCGAGCACCCAACGGCTGTCAGGGGTTATGGTGCTGCGGGTTTCAGCAACGGTGGGTTTGGCGAAGAGGGCATCGGCGTTAAAACTGCGCGTGATGGTTCCTGCATAGACATCGATGGCAACGCTCCATTCGCGCCGGACTGGCGGCGTGCCATCGAACTCGGTCTGGAGGAAAACCGTGAGACCGGAGCCGTCCCCCGTCGCCAGCACACCGGTCACCATCGTATTGGTCGTGTGCGGCCACGCATCGAATGTTTGCAGGAGCGTACCCGTGAGCGCGTCCGACACGGTCACACGGCCTTCGGCTGCACGAAACAGCAGCAGTCCATTCCCTGACAAAACGGTGCCGATATGATACGGTCCGACATCGTGTAAGCCGGGCAATAGCGTTGGCGCATAACCGTTCAGCTTTCCGGTTTGGGGATCGGCTGCGAAATAGACGCCATGGCGGATGCCGACGGGCTGTCCCGCAATGTTCGGAAGCGCCGGCATGGGCGCCGGGATCTCGAAGGTCTTTGAGCGCAGTTTGTCGATGCTCACGATCGTGCCGCTGTGATCAATCTCCATCGCGAAGAAGGTTGCGTTTTTCACGTAGCGCAGAATGAGGTTGCGCCCGAAGACGTGCGGATTCTCATGGGTTTCCGGCCACGGCAATGTCTTGGTCCACACCCACGTCTCGCGGGTCAGGTCGAAAAGGCCGACGTCACGCCGGTCAAGGTGGTCGATTTGCATTGAAACCGCCAGCGCGAAGAGACCGTCTTGTGAAAGGTGCCAGCTCCACCGCTTGTCTGGAGCGGGGGGCGGCACGCTGAAGAGCGTTTCGGGTTCCCGTACTCGCGCTGCCCAGAGCCTGATGTCTGCGTCATCCGTTACCATGCCGGCCTCGCGGAATTCGCGACGCAGGTTGGCGAGTTGTACCGCCTGAGTGACGCTGCCGTCGTGGAGCCGGTTGGTGAGTTGGGCGTAGGCGTTTGCGTCCGGTGCGACAGGACGGGGCGAGAGGCGGTGCGAGACCATGACGAAGAGCAGGCCGATCAACACCGGGATCAGAAAAACCGCTCCGGCGAGTAAAACGGTGTTGATTAGCGTCCGCTTTGCGGCGGGTGATGAGACAGCGGGAAAACCAGAGTCGTGTTTGTCTTGCATGACTTATTGTACCTTGTCGGGGGCATAAAATTCAAGTAGGGCATCAACCTGAAGTGGCGCTGAGTTAGTGCCCTGTTGTTGTTGGATTGTGGGAATCGCCGATGCAACCACTGTGTTGGACATCACGGTGTTGGATTCGGTCAGCAAAGGCGCAGTGATCGGCGGCGTGATGGCGGCCAACTGACGGGCTTTTCGCGCTTTAGCCTCGGCTGTCCGCGCTTCGGCTTCGGCTGCCTCGCGGGCGGCCTGCTCCGCGAGATGTTTGCGCCAGCGCTCGTTGTTTTCGGCATCACGCGCGCGTTTTTCGGCTACCGCACGATCCAGTGTTTTGACGCTGCGCGCGTAGGCCAGCACGCCCTTGATCACCGCCGCACAACTTTGTGCCTGCCAATCGGCACGCAGCATGCGGCGGGTCTCGTCGGTGTTGGAGAGAAAGCCGAATTCCAGCAGAACAGCCGGGCAACTGGTCTCGCGCAGTACAAAATAGGACTGCCGTTTGAGGCCGCGGTCAATCGTCTCCGGCGTGGCCGCTAGGTGCCGATGGATCGAGAACCCTAACAGGGTGTTGTGAAAATCGTTGCGATTGCCGATTTGCCAGCCACGGACGCGCGAGCCTTCGGCCGTGCCGGGGTAACCACTCGGCGGCAATACGTAGGTCTCCACACCAGACGCATTGTTGTTGCTGGCGTGATTGGCGTGGATACTGATAAAAAGATCCGCCTTCTTGGTACGTGCAAGTCGGGCACGGGCTTCAAGCGAAAGGGTGATGTCGCGCGTCCGTGTGTAGTCGACGTGCAGCCCTTCCTTTTTCAATTGCGCGCCGATCCGTTTGGCGAGGGCCAGCGTCAGGTCTTTTTCTTTCACCAAAGGATCGGGACACCGCGCTCCTTCATCATCGCCACCGTGGCCAGGATCAAGCAGGACCCGTAGCGGTTCATGCGCATTGTCTGGAGGCTGCGGCAGAACAGACAATTTCAGGAAGTCGAGATCGATGGCGGCCAGCCCCCAGCTTCCATCGGTGACAGAGCCTTCGGCGGGCACATTGAGCCAGACCACCGTACCGTTCACTTCAGCTTTGCGGCGTCCCGGATAAAACCGGAGCACGTCCTGGTCGTTGGAAAAGCAGATCGTCTCGCCGTTCCACAGGTGATTGGTGACCCCCAGTGAGCGTTGGACCTGCGCCAGTGAACGCCATTGGATCGTCTTGCTGGCGGTGTCACCGCGAACGGTAACGCAAGCGAGGGTGAACAACAGCAAAAAACCAGTAAAGCGAAAGTCAGTCGTCATTGTCTCCTTTTTCCACCTAGCGGATATCGGCATGATAGGCTTGGATGGATTTCACGCCGCCGGCACCGTCACGTGCGACACGGATACCTTGGGCGCTGGCTACGGCGGCGGCGACGGTCGTCAGATACGGCACCTTGTATTTCAGCGCGGCTTTGCGGATCGAGGCATCGTCAGCACGCGCGTCACGACGTCCCGAGGGCGTATTGATCACGAGGCAGACCTGACGATTGACGATAGCATCGAGCACGTTGGGACGTCCTTCGTTGATCTTGTGGATGACCTCGCCCGCGATACCGTGCTCTGCCAGCCAGCGGATGGTGCCCTCGGTACCGATCAAATTGAATCCCAGTTTTATGAACTCCTTAGCCGCTTTGGCGGCGGCGGGGTCTTTTTCCGAAAGGCTGATGAGCACCGTGCCTTCCTCGGTCGGCAGTTTGGCATTGGCGCCCTCTTGTGATTTGTAGTAAGCCAGCCCGAAGGTCGAGGCCAGACCAAGAACCTCGCCGGTCGAGCGCATTTCAGGCCCCAGCACCGGATCGACCTCCGGGAACTTGTCGAACGGGAAGACTGCTTCTTTGGCGCCGTAATGTGGGATGACTTTGGGCTTCAGCCCCAGATCGCTTATTTTCGCGCCGAGCATCAGGCGCGTGGCAATACTGGCCATTTGGGTATTGCAGACTTTTGAGACCAACGGGACCGTGCGTGATGCGCGCGGGTTGGCTTCGAGCACATAGACCGTGTCGTTCGCGATCGCGTACTGCATGTTCATGAGCCCGACCACATGCAGCTCCTGCGCGATGAGGCGTGTGTAATCCTCGATGGTTTTCAGATGCTTCTCCGGGATGGACACAGGCGGGATGACGCAGGCTGAATCACCGGAATGGACGCCGGCCAATTCGACATGCTCCATCACAGCCGGAATGTAGACGTCCTCGCCGTCGGACAAGGCGTCCGCCTCGCACTCGAGCGCTTCTTGCAGGAATCGGTCGAGCAGCAGCGGACGGTCGGGCGTCACATCCACGGCCTTGTCAACATACTCGCGCAGCATCGGCTCGTCGTAGATGACCTCCATGCCGCGTCCGCCCAGCACGAAAGACGGGCGTATCATGAGCGGATAGCCGATCCGGTCGGCAACAGCGACAGCCTCATCAAAAGTGGCGGCCATGCCAGATTCAGGCATGGGTATTTCCAGCCTTTCCATCATGTGGCGGAAGAGGTCGCGGTCTTCGGCGATGTCGATCGAGTCAATGGATGTGCCGAGAATCTTCACGCCGGCTTCGGAAAGCTCGCGGGCGATGTTGAGCGGCGTCTGTCCGCCGAACTGCACGATGACGCCTTCGGGCTTCTCCGCCTCGTAAATCTGCAGCACGTCTTCGAGTGTGACCGGCTCGAAATAGAGCTTGTCGGAGGTATCGTAGTCGGTTGAGACCGTCTCGGGGTTGCAGTTGACCATGATCGTCTCGTAGCCGGCATCGCGCATCGCGAAGGCGGCGTGGACACAGCAGTAGTCGAACTCAATGCCTTGGCCGATGCGGTTGGGGCCGCCACCGAGGATCATGACCTTCTTGGCGTTGCCGCTTACGGTGCATTCGTTGGTTTTGCCGTTGTAGGACGAGTAGTAATAGTTGGCGTTTTCCACGCCGCTGACCGGCACGGGATGCCAAGTCTCAATCACACCCAGTTCCGTGCGGCGCAGACGGATGCTCTTCTCTTTGATGCCGAGAATTTTAGCCAGGTATTTGTCGGAGAAGCCGTCTTTCTTGGCCTGGATCAACAGGTCGTCGGGCGGCACCGAGCCTTTGTAGTGCAGGATTTTTTCTTCGAGTTCCACGAGTTCGCGCATCTGCCCGACAAACCAAGACTTCACGCCGGTCATGGCGAATATCTGTTCGTCGGTGGCACCTTTGCGCAGCGCCTCATACATGATAAAGTGGCGCTCGCTATTGGGAATCCGCAACAGGTCTAACAGTTCAGTGAGGCTTCTACGATTAAAGTCTTTGGCGAAGCCCAATCCGTGCCTGCCGTTCTCGATGGCGCGGATGGCCTTCTGGAAAGCCTCTTTGTAGGTCTTGCCGATTGCCATCACCTCGCCGACGGCCTTCATCTGGGTGCCCAGTTTGTCCTCAACCCCGCGGAATTTCTCGAACGCCCAACGCGCGAATTTGACCACGACGTGATCGCCGCACGGGGTGTATTTGTCCAGTGTGCCGTCGCGCCAGTAGGGGATGTCGCGCAACGTGTAACCGACGGCCAGTTTGGCGGAAATCAGTGCGATCGGGAACCCTGTCGCTTTAGAAGCCAGCGCGGACGAGCGCGAAGTGCGCGGGTTGATTTCAATGATCACGATGCGACCGGTTTTCGGATCGTGGGCGAGCTGCACATTGGTGCCGCCGATTACGCCGATAGACTCGACGATCCTGAAGGCATAATCCTTGAGGCGGTCTTGCACAGCCTTGTCAATGGTCAACATGGGCGCGACGCAAAACGAGTCGCCGGTGTGCACGCCCATGGGATCGACGTTCTCAATGAAGCAGACCGCCACCATCTTGTTGTCGGCATCGCGCACGACCTCGACCTCAAGCTCTTCCCAGCCCAGCACCGATTCTTCGATCAGGCACTGGTGGGTCAGAGAGGCCTCCAGGCCGCGGTTGACGATCATGCGCAGCTCTTCGATATTGTAGACGAGCCCGCCGCCGGTACCGCCCATGGTGTACGCGGGGCGCACGACCACGGGATAACCGAGTTTGGCGGCGACGTTTTCGGCGTCTTCCACCGTATAGATGATCTCGCTGCGGGGCGTTTCAATGCCGAGTTTGGCCATCGTGTCCTTGAAAATCTGACGGTCCTCGCCGCGCTCGATCGCGTCGAGATTCACGCCGATGACTTTGACCCCATATTTTTCGAGGATGCCTCTTTTTGCGAGTTCGATCGAGAGGTTCAGAGCGGTCTGTCCTCCGAGGTTGGGCAACAGCGCATCGGGACGCTCTTGAGCGATGATCTGCTCCAGGCGTTCAGCGTTCAGCGGCACGATATAAGTGGCGTCGGCCATGACCGGATCGGTCATGATGGTGGCGGGGTTGGAGTTTGCCAGCACGATTTTGTAACCGCACTCACGCAGCGCCTTGCAGGCCTGCGTGCCAGAATAGTCGAATTCGCACGCCTGCCCGATTACGATCGGGCCGGAACCAATGATTAGGATCTTTTCGATGTCGTCACGCCGCATAATATGGAGCCTGGCCTTTCTTCAGCATACGCCATCACCAAACGAGCCAAACTGCTCATGATGCTTATGCATGCAATCGGGCTGACAGGATGGCAGGTTTACGTGCTCCCGTCAAGAAAAAGCCCAGAGAAAGCACGCCTTATCTTGACGCATCCACCCCGCTTTATTTACCATACACACCCATATGACAAGACAAGGAATCGCCGTTGTTGCGGTTGGCGGCAACGCATTGATCAAGCATAAATCCCGCCAGACCATTCAGGATCAGTATGATTGTGCAAAAGACACGATCACGCATATCGTGGATATGATTGAAAACGGCTGGGATGTGGTTGTCACCCATGGCAATGGACCTCAGGTCGGTTTTAATCTGCGCCGCTCTGAACTGGCCAAGACAACCCTGCATGAAGTCCCGCTAGACTACTGTGGCGCGAATACCCAGGGCAATATCGGGTATATGCTCCAAAAGGCTTTGCACAACGAATTCAAACGCCGCGGGATTAACAAAGACGCGATAACGGTCGTTACACAGACGGTTGTTGACGAGCACGACCCGGCGTTTGGGCATCCTTCCAAGCCTATCGGCAGTTTCATGGGAGAGCATGAAGCAAAAACTCGCCGGGCTAAGGACGGCTGGACCGTTGTGGAAGATGCCGGCCGCGGATGGCGCAGGGTTGTGCCCTCACCGCGTCCGATTTCGATTGTCGAGGCTGGAGCAATCCACGACCTGATCAATGCCGGTTTTACGGTGATCGGTGTGGGGGGGGGCGGCATCCCTGTGATTGAGCGTGAAGATGGCACGCTGGCAGGCATCGAAGCGGTGATTGACAAAGACTTCGGTTCATCATTACTGGCCAAGCTGATTGGCGCGGATTTGTTTTTGATCAGCACCGCCGTTGAAAAGGTGGCTCTTGATTTCAATACGCCGGCGCAAAAGTGGCTGGATCAAATGACCGTCGTAGAAGCCAAGCAGTACGTTTCAGAGGGGCATTTTGCGGCTGGAAGCATGTTGCCAAAGATTCAAGCATGTATACAGTTCATCGAAAATGGCGGCAAGAAAGCATTGATCACCAACCCTGAGCATATCACTGACGCCCTGGAAGGCAAGACCGGCACTTGGATTGTCCCTTGAACCAATCCTTGTCTATAAGTACGCTATGAGTAAGCAATGAGAATGAGAATCGCCGCCTCGACAACCGCTGCGGTGTACTTGTTCAACCGTGTGGAAAATGATACTCTTGGGGCGTGAAAGGCGTATCAAGCAAGAAGGGTGTTTACTGTAAGGCTGGCACGAATCGCGGTTTGCCTGAAAAATTGGCAGGTTTTGTGCAGGATAACCTTGGGCGTGCCCTTTGGCCAAAGGATCTGCCGAAGGGGATACATGAAGATTTAGCCGTTTATAAAACCGGCTTGGAAAAGGCTGGCTTTGAGGTTGTGACCCATGATGTGCACCCAGAAATTATGGTACAAGGGCAGTTCATGTTTTTGCCGGTTGGGGCAGCCTTTTCGGTGCCGCCATGCCCATCCGGCAATCCTTACACTCCGCCTGTTGAAGGACGCCCTATCGGTATTGATCTGTTTGCGGGAGCAGGTGGGCTTTCCTTAGGATTCGAACAGGCCGGTTTCGATATTGCGGCGTGTGTGGAAATCGACCCTATACATTGTGCCACACATGAATATAATTTTCCGTACGCTGCTTCGATTTGCCAGAGCGTGATCGACCTGACGGGGGCGATGATAAGAAAAATGGCTGGTATCGGAGACAGGGACATCGACGTGGTTTTCGGTGGTGCGCCGTGCCAAGGTTTCTCGCTAATCGGGAAACGAGCCATGGACGATCCGCGCAATCAGTTGGTCGCCCACTATGTCCGGCTGGTAAAGGAACTCACCCCCAAATACTGCGTTTTTGAAAACGTTAAAGGGTTGACCATTGGTAAGCAAAAGCAGTTTTTGCAACAACTCATTGAGACCTTGGGAGAAATTGGTTATCACGTTGTACAGCCGTATAGGGTTCTGAACGCCGCCGATTACGGTGTGCCGCAAAACAGACTGCGACTTTTCCTTGTTGCTTACAGGGACGGACAATCCCCGCCAGTTTATCCTGAAAAAAAGATTAAACAGGTAACTGTCGCGGATGCGATCAGCGACTTGCCCGATGCTGATTTATTTGAAGGGTTGAAGTTTTCAGATAGCGTAGCCGCAAGCTGGGCAACAAAGTCAAAATATGCCAGAAGACTACGGGGATTGCTGATCGATCCAGAAGATTTCAGTTATCCGCGCTGTTATGAAAAGGGGGAGTTGACATGCAGTCTTCGTACAACGCACACAGGCGAATCAATCAGGCGGTTTATCGAGGCCGTCCCGGGAGCTACAGAACCGGTCAGCCGGTTTTATAAGCTCTCATACGATGGACTGTGCAACACGTTACGGGCGGGAACCGATAGTGCACGAGGAGCCTTCACTTCACCGCGTCCGATCCACCCGTCTTGTCCCAGAGTGATTACGGTGCGCGAGGCCGCAAGACTACATTCATATCCGGACTGGTTTCGTTTTCATGTAACCAAATGGCACGGTTTCCGGCAAATCGGCAATAGCGTTCCGCCTTTACTCGGGCGTGCTGTGGCTTCCGAAATAATTAGGGCAATTGGCCTTACGGCTTCACGACCAACTGAAGCGATCTCGCTCGGGGAGAAAGCCTTGCTCGCTATGAACATGTGCCAGGCGGCCGAGCATTTTAGCGTTCCGGCCTCTGTCATCGCACAGCGTACGCGAAAAAAAAGGGAGGATGGGGTTTGTGACTAAAAAACAAAGCCGTTATTCTGCGCTAATAGAAGGAATATTCTTGAAGCACTATAAACCCGGCAAGCGTGCTTTTGAGTTTGAGCGCGAGGAACTCGAGCTGACTGCTAAGAAATTAGGGATAGCTTTGCCTAAAAATCTTGGTGATGTGCTGTACTCTTTCAGGTATCGGGCTGCTTTGCCCGCCACCATTACGAACACCGCCGAAGCGGGGATGGAGTGGATCATTAAAGGCGCCGGTTTTGGACGGTATCAATTCATACAAGCAAAAAGAAGTCGAATCGAGCCCGATGAAGCGATGTTGCCGATTAAAGTTCCGAACGCTACGCCCGAGATACTTCTGGCTAACGCTTTTGATGACGAGCAATCACTTCTGGCGAAAGTGCGTTATAACCGATTGATTGACTTGTTCTTGGGGATAACGGCGCATTCCCTCCAGAACCATTTGCGAACCACGGTCAAAGGCGTCGGGCAAATAGAGATTGACGAGCTTTACGTGGGAATCAATCGTCGCGGTAGTCAGTTTGTTGTGCCTGTTCAGGCTAAGGTCGGTCGTGATCGTCATGGGGTTGTTCAGACGGAGCAGGACATCGCTTTTTGCGGAGAACGATTCCCGAACCTAATATGCCGCCCCGTCTCCGTACATGCGTTGAACAACAATCGCATAGCCATGTTTGAACTGGCCTTGTCAAATGAATCAGTTTGCATTGTCGATCAGAAACATTATGTCTTAGTACCTGCGTCAGAAATTACGGCGGAAGATCTTTTGCTGTACGGGCAGGATTGAATCGCGTTCCTGAATCGCGCTCCTTGCGGCCTTGCATGCTTTGTGGTATAAATGGGTTCAAAAGAGCGACACGATGGACGTGGACGCGTTGAGGTAAGTTTGAAAACTTCGTTGAATCTCGTTGTGGCCTGTGCGATGTTGCCCGTGCTGGCCGCGTTTTCGGCGACCGGTGATCGCCCTGACTCTGAAGAGGCCGTCGTCGAAGAAAACCTGACGGCGGCGGAAACTTTGAATGCCTGCACGCGGCTGATACCGACCGAGCCGCTTTTGCTGCAGGGGACGATGACCGTTCGCAAACTGCGCGGCATCGTGCTGATGCAGCAGCCGTTTAAGCTTTTGATGG
>Ga0255342_1005725_pt1 | contig 11744 bp, 9 predicted proteins | sample wastewater_treat_3_FD_192416 | JGI IMG/M metagenome (GOLD analysis project Ga0255342, IMG submission 192416) | Wastewater microbial communities from Lulu Island WWTP, Vancouver, Canada - plant14 | ecosystem: Engineered > WWTP > Wastewater > Unclassified | place: Canada: Vancouver, British...
TTGAACGCCGGTATTTCGTTGGGACTTTCCGGAATTCCGTTCTGGGGATTCGATATCGGAGGCTTTGCCGGACCCATGCCATCCGCGGAACTTTATTTGCGCGCAACCGCATTGGCTGTTTTCTCACCAATTATGCAATGGCATAGTGAGCCGATGGGCGGACAATACGGTGGGATGACGGAAAAAGACAATATCAACGATCGTAGTCCATGGAACATGGAAAAGCAAAGTGGCGATCCGAATGTTTGTGCCACGGCGGTTTTTTTTGCAAATCTCCGAATGAATCTTTTACCGGAACTCTATAATCAGGCTTTGATTGCATCGGAAAAAGATCAACCGATGATGCGGCATCTGATTTTTGATTACCCGACAGATCAAACGGCGGTAAATTGCGAGGATGAATTTATGCTGGGAGATCTTCTGGTGGCTCCGATTGTCGAAGAAGGCGCTCTCCAAAGAGGGGTCTACTTGCCGGAAGGGGGATGGTATGACTTTTGGAGCGGGAAACGATATGAAGGTCAATCGGTGATTGAAGTATCCGCGGCTTTGGATCGTATTCCGGTATTTTTACGGGAAGGCGGAGCGGTGATGCTGCATCTTCCGGTGGATGGAAAATTGGGGGACGATGTGGGCAATCGGGTTGGGGATTATGATCATTTCGTCTTACTGACCGGTGGGACTGTACAGAATTATTCTTTCCATGACAGCTCGGGTCAATTTTTCCGTCTATCCGGCGGAAAACTAGAAGGAGCCATTCCGGATAAAATTACTGTGAAAAACTTACAAGATGAGCACATGATATAATCTCTGAAACGTTTAATCCAAGGATATAGAAAGATTAATGAAACGGGTGACGATTAAAGATGTTGCGAATGCGACCGGGTTATCGATCGCAACAATCTCTTATGTATTGAACGGTAAAGGAAATATCCCGGAGGAAACTCGGCAGATTGTCAATGACGCCGTGCAAAAATTGGGATATATCCCTGATTATTCCGCCCGAAGCCTGGTAAGTCGAAAGAGCAATTTGATCGGTGTGGTTATTCCGCAGGCGGAACCCGGCAGCACACTGATGTTTCAAAATCCGTTCTACAGTGAAATTTTGTCAAGCATTGAATATACTGCCCGTAAAAACGGATATCATGTGATGATATCCGGTACGAATGCGGATGAAAAATACTTGAAACTGGCACAACAACGCAACCTGGACGGGATCATCATCATCGGGATGTACTCTCATGAATCTTATGCGGATTTAACCAAAGCGAATATTCCATTGGTATTGGTCGATAGCTACGTAGATGATCATCATTTTCATACAATCAAAATCAACGATCGATACGGCGGATACATTGCTACCCGTTATTTGATCGAACATGGGCATCGGAAAATTGCTTTTCTTTCCGGTGCTTTGCGTGAAAGCAGCGTTAATCGGCAGCGTCTGGCGGGATATTATGATGCATTAAAAGAATACGGGATCCCGATCCGCAAAGATTACGTGCTTACCGATCAGATCAATTTTCATGCCGGTATGCATCTTGCTCAAATTGTTAAGAATTCAACGGACGTATCCGCCGTTTTTTGTACGGCGGATGTACTGGCTTTGGGTGTCATTAAAGAGCTTAACAAAAATGAACGTGTTGTCCCGGGACAAATTTCCGTGATGGGATTTGATAATCTGGAAATCGCCGAGTTTTGCGTCCCCGGGCTGACCACTGTCGGACAGGATATTTACCAAAAAGGGAAAACGGCGGTGGAGTTGGTTTTGAATCATATTAAAAATCCGAATATCGGTAAACAAGAGATCTCCCTTCCGGTTTCTATCGTGGAAAGGGAATCGGTCAGGACAATTTCATGAAAAGATCTTGGTGGAAAGAATGCGTGTTTTATCAAATTTATCCCCGCAGTTTCAAGGATAGTAACGGAGATGGGATCGGAGATCTGAACGGGATAACGGAGAAGTTGGACTATCTGAAGTGGTTGGGAGTCGGAGCGGTCTGGCTGAACCCGGTCTACGATTCCCCGAATGATGATATGGGGTATGACATTCGGAATTATGAAAAAATTATGGACGAATTCGGTACGATGGCCGATTTTGATCGGCTCTTATCTGAGATGCATCGACGGGGTATTCGGTTGATCATGGATTTAGTCGTGAATCATACTTCAGATGAGCATGCTTGGTTCGTTGAATCCAGGAAAAGCCGGGATAATCCATATCGGGATTACTACATTTGGCGTCCGGGACGAAACGGGAAAGAACCGAATAACTGGGCGTCTTTCTTCACTCCGTCGGCTTGGAAATATAATGCCGCGACAGATGAATGGTATTTACATTTGTTTTCCGAAAAACAACCGGATCTGAATTGGGAGAACCAAAAGGTGAGAAATGAGGTCTTTGCCATGATGAACCGTTGGTTTGATAAGGGAATTGACGGTTTTCGGATGGATGTAATCAATCTAATCGCCAAAAAGCCCGGATTACCCGATAGCAACAAAAAACCGAATGCCCAGGGGTATGTCATGGCGGATGATTGTTTTGCAAATCAGCCGAAAATTCATGATTATTTAAAGGAAATGCGGAAAGCCTGTTTTGATGGTCGGAATTGCATGTGCGTGGGCGAAACTCCCTTTGTAACAAAACAGATTGCTATGGATTACGTTGATCCGAATAATCATGAGCTGGATATGCTTTTCCAATTTGATCTGATGGATATTGACAGCGGAGAGAGCGGAAAATGGGAAGTCGTCCCATGGAAAATCGCTGATTTTAAGACGATTATCACCGGATGGCAAGAAGCGCTGAAAGACGGCTGGAACAGCTTATATTGGAGCAATCACGATCAACCGCGACCCGTTTCGCGCTTTGGCAACGATGCTTCGGAAAAATATCGGGTTCGATCCGCTAAAATGCTGGCTGCATTAATGTACCTTTTGAAGGGGACTCCCTTTATTTATCAGGGAGAAGAAATCGGAATGACCAACATGCCCTTTTCGGATATTTCGGAACTCAGAGATATTGAAAGCATCAATTTTTATAAACTTTCAGAAAAAAGAGGAAATTCAAAATCCGCTTGGGAAAGTATCTTGATTAAAGGACGGGACAATTCCCGAACTCCTATGCAATGGGATTCTTCGGAAAAGGGCGGATTCACAACCGGCAAACCATGGATCCGCATCAATCCAAACTATCGAAACATTAATGTGCGGAATGCGATGGAAGATGATCGATCCGTCCTTCATTTTTATCGAAAGTTGATTGCATTAAGGAATAGCCATGAGGCACTGATTTATGGCGACTATATAGAAATTCTGCATGAACATCCTCAGATCTTTGCTTATTTAAGGACATATGGCACTGAAAAATGGTTGATTTTCGCAAATATGAGCGGGGAAAATGCCTTTTTGGATTCTTTGGATTATTTTGAGAACGATAAAGTGGTGCTTTCAAATATGGATGAAATTCAAGATCCGCTGCTGTTTCAGCCTTATGAAGTTCGTGTGATCCGGGCTTGAGATTTTTTGGGAAGTTATACAGGCAATCCTTGACGTTTATTGAACAAATGTACTATAATTCAAACAAAATTCAGCGCAAACCGGAGGAATTATGCCAAAAAGATCAGCGGATCAATTCTCTCAACCTTATGGTGACATTGACCCGGACGCAAAAAGAATGATGCTTGATAAAGCATTGACCGATATTTCCAAGCGCTTTGGGGAGGGGTCGATTATGCGATTAGGGGATGCCAAACATATGGAAGTTGAAGCAATTTCAACCGGGTCGATTTCGCTGGATCTGGCATTAGGCGTCGGCGGAATACCGCGCGGTCGGATCACCGAGATATACGGTCCGGAATCCTCCGGAAAAACAACCCTATGTCTGCATATCATTGCGGAAGCGCAGAAAATGGGCGGCACAGCAGCTTTTATCGATATGGAGCATGCGCTGGATCCGAAATATGCGATGCGGCTTGGCGTCAATATCAATGAGCTATATGTATCTCAACCGGACACCGGCGAACAGGCGCTCGAGATTTGTGAGACATTGGTACGTTCCGGTGCGGTAGATGTGGTGGTTGTGGATTCGGTGGCTGCGCTTGTTCCCCGTTCAGAAATCGAAGGAGATATGGGGGATTCCTCCATGGGAGTGCAGGCACGACTGATGTCTCAGGCTCTGCGAAAGCTTTCCGGGGCGATCAACCAAACCAAAACCGCTGTCATTTTTACCAACCAATTGCGGCTGAAAATTGGTGTGATGTTCGGTAATCCAGAGACCACTACCGGCGGGCAGGCATTGAAATATTACTCTTCGGTACGTTTGGATATTCGTCGGATCAATTCGATTAAATCCGGTGCGGAAGTGGTCGGCAGCCGGGTCAGAGTGAGGGTGACAAAAAATAAAGTGGCACCGCCGTTTTTGACCGCCGAATTTGATATCATGTATAACGAAGGTATTTCCAGGACCGGCGATATTGTTGATTTGGGAACGCAACTTGAAATCATCACCAAACGGGGTTCATTCTATTCTTATAACGATATCCGATTGGGACAGGGACGTGAGAATGCCAAGGATTTCTTGAAAGCCAATCCCGAGCTGGCAAATGAGATCGAAGAGAAAATTCGGAATGCCGCGTTGGGAAGCGATATCCCGATTTTGTCTTTTTCTTCGGATTCGGAAGAGGACAGTTCTGAGGAAGAATAAAAATAATAATGAAAAAGAGTGCCGCTGTTTGATTAACGGCGCTTTTTTTATGTTAAAATCGATGGCATAAATATTGCACCAAAAATGATGATGATCAGACAGCGCCGTAAAAGATTATTATTTCTCTGTTCCCTGATGTTTTTTTCGACGGCAATTGTGACCGGTTGCTTGCGTTCACAAAGCGAGGGTGTTCTCAGCAGCCAGTTTATTCCGCCGACACTGGTTGCTACCTCTTTTAAAACACCGACCACCGACCCATTTCAACCGACGATCGATCCACGGGGACCCTGCACCAACGATCTGACTTTTATCGATGACCTGACCGTTCCGGATGGGACTGTTTTTGAACCCGGGGCGGAGATTGTTAAGCGCTGGCAGGTTGAAAACTCGGGTACATGCGAATGGACAGCCAAATATTCCGTTCGAATTTTATCCGGTGCCAGTATGGGCGCCGAACCGAAGCAAAAGCTTGAACCAATCGCTCCCGGCGAGACGGGTTCCATCGAAATTGTTTTCTATGCGCCGGAAGAAACGGGAGAATATTACAGTCAGTGGCAGGCTTATGACGACCGGGGAAAACCGTTTGGTCAGGACTTCTTCATTGATATTATCGTAAGTTCTCAAACAGGTTATTAATTGACAGAAACCAAGGAAGACAATATTTTAATGAAAATAAACCGATTTATTCTCCTTTTCTTGTGTCTTTTTCTCAGCATTCCGCTGAAAGTTCTTGCTCAAAGCGACTCCGTGTCAATTCCGAATTATGTCAGTAACCGAATGCAATATAAATTGATCAGCGAAGCTCAATGTGCGAGCGATTTGGCAAGTTTTTACGGATATTCGATCGAGCCTTTAGAAATTATGGATAAAATCCCATTAACGGATGATCCGAATACTGGTTATGTCGGGTATTACGATGATGAAGGAGGACTTCCTCCGAACTCATATGGGGTTTATCAGCAGCCTCTGAGTAATGCGCTGCAGACTTTGGGTATACCGGCTTACGGTTATCAAAATTATTCGTTGGACCAACTAAAATTATCTGTTCAACAGGGAAATCCGGTAATCTGTTGGGTGGTTGGAAATACCGCCTCCGGAACGGCGGTCGAATATACCCCTTCAAGTGGACAAACAACGAAGGTTGCTCTTCATATGAATTCGGTAACCGTAACGGGGTTTGATCAGTCGGGACTTTTGATCTGGGATAACGGGGAAAGTTATACCCGATCCTATGAAGCGTTTGAAGCGTCATGGGGTGTTTTAGGCAACCGGGCACTGATCATCATGCCGGATAAAACGGCAGGCGACAAAACCGATTGGTGGGGGAACCCCGGAGATGATTTTTGGGATACGGAACAAATTGTGAACGAACCTACTCCTCTTCCTGAAATTACAATTCAAAAATATCCTGTGACCGGTACGGAAGATTATTTCAACTTCGATACAGAGCAAAATCAGAGTGAACAGTTCGGAGTGATCCCGGAAGTGACCCCTGATTTTGGTTGGGATTCCTCCTCTGATTCGGAAGATTATGTCGGATGGTTTTGGTTTCCAGAAGATGAGAATGCGGAAAATTACAATTATGATAACAATGCATTTATGTCTTTTAATAGTCCGTTTGGCAATTTGAATGATATGTGGGATTACAATCAGCCTTTGCCTACCCAAGCTTATGTAGATGGCTTTGTCGGGCATGCCCAATCTTATACACTAGATTGCGAAACGCGGTCAGCTGTTGATTTTGCCGCTTATTTTGGTTTTTCGATTGACGCTTACCAATTCCTGACCAGTTTGCCGAAATCCGATGATCCAAATGAAGGATTTGTCGGGAATTACACAGATCCGCGTGGACAAATTCCACCTGCCAGTTATGGTGTTTATCAAGAACCTGTAGCGGCACTCCTCAGAAGCTATGGTGTACCCGCCGTCGGATATAAAAATATGAGTTGGGACCGTATAAAATATGAGATTTCAAACGGACGACCAGTGATGGTATGGGTTGCTGGTAATACGGAAGTCGCTACACCTCAGTATTACACACCTTCCAATGGAAATTCCACCAAAGTGGTTCCCTATCAACATACCGTCGTTGTCATCGGGTATGATAGCCAAAATGTGACGATTCAGGATGGCGCGATGCGGTATACACGGTCGATTAATACTTTCCTCACATCCTGGGCAGTTCTCGACAATCGTGGGATTATCGCTGTTTATTAATCCGGATTATTATCTAAGGATGCTGGTAGGATATTGAAAAAGGATCGAGTGAGATAACCGTTTTCCTTTTGCGAATAGTTAAGACTCCAGATCCCATCGAAAGCTTCCCAGTCCCAAGTAAAAGGATGATCAAACCACGGATCATTGACGGTGACGGTATCCGTTTCTTTGTCATAGGCGACCAAGACAACCAGATGATTGGCTCCGGTCGGAACCCAGCCGGTCTTTACCAGCAAAATCTGCGGACCGAATTGATCGAATACGCGTAAAAGCTGCTCTTTGTCGCTGTTTTGATAAATTTCAAGAACATAACCGATATTCTGTAATTCGTCTTTGACGTTCTCAATGGATAGCCCTTCTCCTGTGCGAAAGGTTCCCTGAGAAGTGTTAATATCGATGATTTTTTGGGCACTGATTGTCTTATAATCCGGATTTATCGTTTTCCAATAATCCAAGACCATCTGAACGGATGCCGCGGTACAACCGAGGGTGGTTTTCACCCCTTTATATTTTAAACCGTCCTGAGTGACAAGCGGGACATCATATTTTTTTGAATCTGGTTCAAATCCAGAAACAGCTTTCAGTGTCGGGGTTTGAAAAAAAGCAGGCAGTGTCTTTATATTCGACTGATTCTCTGAAAGAGGCGTCGTTGTCAAAGTTTCTTCAACGAAAATTGGAGTCTCAGAAGGCAGTTGAATTATCTGCGGAGGTGGTAAAGTCCCATGGACTGATTCCGAACGGAGAGCCTGATTTGAAACAGGATGACAGCCGGCAAGACTCCCACAGAGCAAGATGAAAATTTCCCAACCGATTGCCCGCATCAATTTTTTTACGTTCATCACTTCCCATTATAATTTAGAGAAAAATGAAAAGACTGGTGAAAAATTGAGCCCCGCTTATAACAAAGAAGAAATAACAATTACAAATTTCAGCAGCGACGGTAAGGCTGTAGGGAGATTGTCGGATGGGAGGGTGGTTTTTGTCCCGGGAACAATCCCCGGTGAGCGGGTATTGATTCGTTATTCAAAATCGGACAAGCGGTACGTGCAAGCGGAATTAATAGAAATATTATCTTATTCTTCCAAACGGACTTCTTCACGATGCAGATATTTCGGAACTTGCGCCCTCTGTCGTCTGCAACATTTGAATTATTCCGATCAAACAGAAGTAAAACGGAATATTCTGATCGATCAATTGAAGCGAATCGGTAAAATGAGTCATCCCGAATCGCTAATTCAGCCAACCATTCCATCGGATCCATATTACGGATATCGGAAGAGTATGATTTTCTCTGTTTTGCCGGACGGGAAACTGGGATTACATGATGCGTCCGGCGGAATGTTTACCGCGGAACGTTGCCCGATTTGTAGTGAGGGAATCAATGAGTTGATGCTTCGGATATCATTTGAAGCCGAAAGCGGGATTCATGCAGCCGAATTTCGAGAAGGCGTCGAAGGAGAATCGCAAGTTGTTTTAAGAGGTGATTCGGATTATCCGCCGATGGAAATCGAAACCGATTTGAGCGTTTCGCTGGTTTATTCCGGCCCGGTCGGATCTTATGTTTTATCCGGAAACAGCACATTGGTTCAAGAAATCGCCGGGCAGGAAATCTGTGCCTCAGAAGACAGCCCTTTTTTCCCCAATCCCGAAATTTACAACGCTTTGTGTCAGAAATTGATTGAGATTCTTCCGAATGATCGAGACAAGCCGGTTTTGAATTTGAATTGCGGTACCGGATTTTGGGCGAAATGGTTTGCTTCACAGGGGAGAAAAGTGATCGCTCAGGATGTCGGAGAACGCAGTGCGGATGATTTTGCAGTAAATTTGGATGCTTTTGACTCGGTGGATCTTTATCTCGGAAAGCCCGAATCGATTCTCCCGGCATTCAAAGAAAATAAACTGCTGACCGTTTTCGAAGCAGCCTCAGAAGGGATATCAGTTGCGACCGCTCAAGCCTTATCAAAGGCGGAAGTTCCCTGGATTCTTTACATCAGCCATGATAGCGCAATTCTGGCACGAGATAGTATCCGTTTGAGTGATTCCGGCTATAAGCTCAATACAATCATTCCGTTTGATAACGAACCGCAGACAGCGATCATTTCGGCTGCTACGATCTTCCGAAAAAACCGATAAAAAGGTTCTCCGTTTGTTCTATCAAGGCATTATAATAGAACAAATGGCAAAATACCGAAAAATACTTCACTTAGATTTGGATGCTTTTTTCTGTGCAGTTGAGGAGCTGCTGAATCCTTCTTTAAAAGGAAAAAAGTTTGCGGTTGGAGGCAGCCCTGGTCGACGGGGGGTTGTCTCAACTTGTTCCTATGCAGCTAGAAAATACGGTATTCATTCCGCGATGCCGATGTCTCAAGCGATTCGACGCTGTCCAGATTTAATCATTGTTCACAGCGGATTTGAGTATTATCGTGAGAAATCTCATGAAGTGATGGAAATCCTACACCATTTTACGCCGTTTGTCGAGCAGATATCGATCGATGAAGCCTTTCTGGATGTTACGGATCTTCCGCAGCCAATTGAAGAAATAGCGCGATCGGTGCAAAAGGAAATTAATCAGAAACCACATTTGCCTTGTTCTCTGGGAGCTGCTTCTAACAAATTAGTTGCCAAAATTGCTGATAACATCGGGAAAAAAAAGGTTAAAACGGATACTTATCCTAATGCAATCAATTGGATTCCGAACGGAAGAGAAGCAGAATTCTTGTCACCTTTGAACGTGGATGAATTATGGGGCGTCGGGAAGAAAACAGCCCAAATTTTCGAAAATTTAGGCATATCTACGATCGGACAACTTGCTGCTTATCCTGTATCCTTATTAGTGTCTTATTTAGGAAAATCGGCGGCGGAATATCATGATCGTGCTTTGGGAATCGATGACAGTCCGGTTGAACCCGAACCCGCTGCCGCCAAATCAATCAGTCAAGAGACAACTTTTGAAAGAGATGTCTCGGATGAAACGATTCTAAGAGAGACGATTCGGCGCCAATCGGATCAGGTGGGATTTCGGTTACGCAGCCAAAAATTATCGGGGAATACGGTAAAAATTAAGTTGCGTTGGTCTGATTTCACCACAATCACGCGGCAAACGAAAAGTGAGATTGCTCTTTCGCAAAATTCATTGATCAATAAAGCAGCGCAAGAATTATTCGATTCTGTTTGGTTAGTCAACCAGCGACCGGTCAGGCTGATAGGAGTCGGTGTAAGCGGCATAGAAAAAGATGTCAGACAGCTGTCGCTTTTTAGCGCCGAAACAGAAAAAGAAGATCATTTTTTGCAAGCCGTTGACCAAATTCGGAATAAATACGGAGATCAGGCATTAACCCGGGCTGCCGAAATTTCGCAAAAACCGCGGAATCTAAAAAATAAATAAAATCGAAACACTTTTCCGGATAAGTTCTGACAATATCTTTATTTCATCTGAACGGATCTGCCTGAAATGTCAAAATTATTGTTCGGAAACTGGTATAATACCCCTTCAGAAAAAGTGCCAACATAGCTCAGCCGGTAGAGCAGGCGTTTCGTAAACGTCAGGTCAGGAGTTCGAATCTCCTTGTTGGCTCTTTTTTTTATTAAAAGTTCTACGACTTTATTTAAAATGAAACGCCTCCGGAAAGGGGCGTTTCATTTGCAATGGTAATACTTGTTTCAAAAAACAAGAGGAAGAATTATTCGATTTTGAGTTGCGGATCCTTCAAGTCATCCGCCAGATCACCCTTCAGGCTATCAGGCAAAAAATCGTCGGTAGATTTATTCATTGTCAACGGGGTGGGCGAGATACCCAGAGCGTTAGCGTATTTATATAAATCTTCTTCGGTGCCATTAAAAGCATTAATATCCAATCCGCTGGATTCGGCACCGAACGCCAAACCGTTTCCGGTCACTTTATATTGCCAAATCCGCCAACGAGGCCAATCACCGATCTTGGGTTGATTGGATTTTGTATAATACCAAGCGATCCAAAGCTCCTTTGCGGACAGGAATCGACTCAGAGGAGAAAGGCGGGTAATTCCGGCAAGATTTGTATATAACATCGGATACAGATTGGTTTCCTTGTAAAAAGCATTCATAAAGTCAACAACATGTCGAACACAGGTATCATGGTCAGGCAACTGAGGATAACCATTCACTCCAGGAGATTCAAAATCCATTACCGGTCGCAGCTCTCCCATATCTTCTTTCAAAAGGCTGGCAAAATATCTTGCTTGTTCTTTGGGAGATTTGGATCCGTCCCGCATATCAAAAAAATGATAAGCGCCCCGGATTATTTTTGCATCTTTGGCATTTGCCCAATTCTGTTGGAACTTGTCATCGTACCATACGTTTTGGCTGGCTTTAATAATCGCAAAAGATGCTCCGGCTTTTTTGGCTTTTTTAAAATCGACATTCCCTTGCCAATGGCTGACATCGATCCCTAATGCTCTGCGTTTCGCCACGCGCCCTCCCTTCCGAACGATCTTGCTTCTGTCGCTTTATCTGCTTTAAACTAAGTTGCAAAAAGTGTGCCAAAGAAAGATAAAAAGTATTTTCCGATTTCGATCGTTTTTTAGAAACAACGCCATTGATATACCAAAAAAGAGCCGAACAAGAAATGGCTCTTTTTTGATTTGAAGATTCCGAAAAGACGACTTAATTTATTGTCAGTTTAATCTTCATCTTCCTCAAATTCATCTAAATCGGAAAAATCCTCATCTTCCAAATCTTCGGATTCCTTTCTCAAGTCCTCGATAATTCGGAAATGACTCCAATCAATATCGGAAAATGAGGAGTGGCGATGAGAATGCCGATTCGGATAATCCGATTCATCTTCATC
>Ga0255342_1005727_pt1 | contig 11743 bp, 18 predicted proteins | sample wastewater_treat_3_FD_192416 | JGI IMG/M metagenome (GOLD analysis project Ga0255342, IMG submission 192416) | Wastewater microbial communities from Lulu Island WWTP, Vancouver, Canada - plant14 | ecosystem: Engineered > WWTP > Wastewater > Unclassified | place: Canada: Vancouver, British...
TACTTTTTAAACTCATTCATTTTTTTTACCTCCATCAAAAAACAATTATAACTTACTACATATTATAACCCGAAAAGTTCAAAATGCCGAATTTATTTTTTAAATCATCTTTGTTTCTGATATTTCAGGCAATATATCTTGACACATTTTCATAAGCTCTTGTCTAGCTACATATAAATTATATAACATTAGATACTTTTCATTATCTGGATGTATAATAACTTTTTTCTAAAATTCTAAAAATTTAGTATAATCATACTATGTTTCATAAATATTTACCTTGATTGCATATATAGTTAAGTCTTTAGTCTATTGATTATATTCAATATAAAAATCTTTACATTCAGAATTTACTGGATATTCTTTGGAATATTTCAATATATTCATAATTTCCCCCTTTAAGAAGCTTTGAAATTATACATTTGAAATAGTAGTAGTATATATTCCAGACATTGCATTTTTGAAATCTTCAACAGAAATTTTAACTGTAAAATTATCCATTTTTTTAATAAATTTTATCAACACATTTTCAATTAATTTATAAATACTATGGTTTATTATAAGTATCCAAACAATCTAAAGTATATTTAAATATTTTATGTGATAGCTATAATCCATACTATTTTGCCAAAGAATATGCTTTTTTCCAAGCCTGCAACTATTGTAAATATATACAACAATCATTATCAGATTTATAATGCCCAATCTAATGCAATATTCCTATAACTTTTAATTCCTAATCTGAATAAATTCCAATTTGTATTTCCTTATTAAATGAAATATAAAAACAGCTATTGATATAGTATTCTAAGCCATTTTCACGACAATATTTATCTCCGTGTTTAATAAATATAAATTTAATATCGTTAAAATCTTTTGTTATTTGTTTAATTATTTTTTTAATAAGGCACCTCCAATTTCTTAATTAATTAAGTTTCTATAATAACAGAAATTCCAGATTTATTAAAAAATTTTACCAAAAGAGAGCGGATATATTTCCTTCAAATTTAATATTTTTTATATTTTTCTCTTATCCCTTAAAATTATAAACAGGTTTAAGTATTTTTTCTATGTCTACAGTGTCTTTTAAATACTCTATAATTTGTTCCGGGTCTTTATAAGCAAATGGCGATTCATCAAGCGTATTTTTATTTACAGTTGTAGAATATATTCCAGCCATACTTTCCTTAAATTTATTTAGACTTATATTTTCTTTAGCTTGTTTACGAGACATCTTTCTCCCACTGCCATGACTAGCACTAAATAAATACTAAGGATTTCCTTTGCCACGCCCTATTATAACTCCCCAAGCCATATTCATAGGAATTACAACAGTTTCTCCATTATATGCACTAATAGCACCTTTTCTTATTATTTTGTGCTCAATATCAATATAATTATGAACAGATTCAATAAGGTTATTAATCTTCCAGTTCATACAAGATAATATAACTTCTATAATAGCCAAACGATTTAAATGTGCATAGTCTTGACAAATCTGTAAGTCATGTAAATAATCATCTAATAACTAACCAGAACAATAAGCTAAATCTTTAATTATTTTAACATTATCAATATTCTATATTTTATTATATTCTTTATTTTGCACAAGTTCTTGAACTTTCTTGCTATATTTCTCTTTTTCAATTTTAGTAGTATTCTCAATAGCCTTTTTTTGATAATAATCCGCTACTTCTTTTCCAAGATGACGAGAACCTGTATGAACAACCAAATAATAATTCCCATCTCCATCTTTGTCTACCTATGCGAAATGGTTACCACTTCCAATTGTTCCCAAACTTAAGCTTGCTCTTCTTACATCAATAATATCAAAACATCTTAATTTTTTTAACATATTTTCTGTAAAATATTTATGTGGTGTTTTTCTAATGGAAGTTCCAGAAGGAACATTCTCTCTTATAACTTTATCCAACTTTTCAAAGTCTATATTATTAACATTTTCTAATTGAACAGCCATAACTCCACATCCCAAATCTACTCCTGTCAAATTGGGAACAACTTTATCAGTAAATGTCATAGTTAAGCCTATAACGCATCCACACCCAGTATGACAATCCGGCATAATAGCAATATTAGAATCTTTAGATATTTCATTATTTACTAATTCTTCTATTTGTTTATATGCACTATCCTCTAGTTGATTAGTAAAAACTTTTGCAGTATTATATTTGCCTTGAATAGTAATCATTCTTAGCCTCCTGAAATGTTTATAAATTTAAATATTTTTATATTCATCACTATTTTTTACTTATTATAATATATTCACAAGGATATACTTGATGCCCATCATTTTTATCGCTAATAAATTTACCACTAATTTTATCTCTATTCTGAGGTAAATATTTATTAACATATTCTCTTTTAATTACTCTTTCAATATTAAAGCCATTTTTAATCAATAACTCAGTATATATCTATGCATTCAATATATCAATATTCCTAAATTTTGAATTACCTATAACAAAACAACATCTGCATTGATTTTTCAATATTCTATAGCACTATTGTATTACTTGCTATATATCGATATAAAAAGTATTTAATTTATTTGCCTGTTTACTATCAATCTCTTTAATCTGATTTATTATTTCTTGTGCTATTGCACTATCTATTATCCTATCATTATAAACTTTATATTTTGTACCTATAAATTGTTTCTTATACTATAATAAGTCATCAGCTAAATCTAGCCATATATTAGATAGTTCATATAATTCAGCATATTCATAACTTAAAGCATAAGGACTAGAAGTTATAATCAAATCAACTGTTTCATTATCAACAGGTTGATTTCTTGCATCGCCTACCATAATATTCAAATATTTATCTATATGTCCTTCTATATGCCAGGGCAATATATTATAATACTACTCATTTCTTTCCTACATTTTTAACAAATGCCTTTTAAATAATGGAAAGGGTTTAACAATTTTCTTATTCAAATCCCGACTAGCTTTTATACTATTTTTAGACCACATAGAACAATTCTTTAATATATTACTAAAAGCAACTAGAAAAAAATCTCTAATATCTTCATTTTCTTGTTTATATATTAAATTTAATATTATACCTAAATCCTCTATATTCTATTCTACAAACCAATATTTTATCCTATCAATATGTTTCTAAGGTATATAACTTTTTAGATTTGTTACAAATATATTATATTGATTGTTGTTCTATAAAAAAGATAAGCTCCACAATAATTTATTAATCTATTTGTCTAATATATCAGGCCTAATAGGAGTTGCTTTTACTTTTGTTATAAGATAAGCAATCTTATTAATGTCTGTTCCACAAGCTTTAAAACCCTTACATAATGCGCTTACAATTGTTGTTCCACATCCCATAAATGGATCATTTATAATAGGAATATATTTTCTGTTTTCAATTTTTAAATATTCATCCATTAACTTCTCTGGAATTTGTGGTATAAATCTAGCCGGATAACTATGATAACAATGTGTTAATTTTTTAGTATCTTTTATTTTATATTCATTAAAAGACCACTATTCGTCAATACTTAAATTTTTATAATAATTGATAATGTCCTATTTATTTAGCATATATTATTCAACACCTTCTTTTCTAATATATTGAAAAAATAATTTAACATTGGATGGTTGATGATATAATTTAACAAAATCTCTGTATTTATTTTCATAAAAAAGAATTATACCATCCAATTTCTTCTTTTGATTTTTACTCATATTTGCTCTAATACTCTCAAAGGCACCACGATCTTTCAAGTACATATCAAATAAATAATTGATATTGCTTCTAGTTAATTTCATGTTAAATCTCCATATTAATATAGTATTTTTTTAATTTTAAATTAAAATCTATTCTATTACTTTTCAATGTTGCCACCAGAGAGAAAAATAAGCCAAAATTCAGGTTTTTACATCCAGAATATATACTTATATCAAACCAATTTATTTTATATCTTAAAAGCGCATTTTGGGAGACAATTAATCTTATATGTATAATTAAACTATTGAATAAAAAGAAAAGTTTTTTAATTATATTTAAATATATTTGCATAATTCTATATAATTTATATTTTAGAACCAAAATTCTTTTCTCTTGGATCAATTTTCCTTTCAATCTTTATTTGATCCTTGAAAATATAAGGCAATTTACTAATTTCTTCTTCTAAATTAAAATCAACTTCATTTTGTTTAACTATTTCATAATAACACTCATCTTGAAAAATAGTTTGTTCATTTAATCCGAGCTTTTCTTGGATTACAGAAAGATAATCTTCATTGATTTCATATCCTATAGAATTTCGGTTCAAATTTCTTGCCATCAAAGTTGTAGTTCCACTTCCTAAAAATGGGTCTAAAACTGTATCACCAACAAAACTAAACATTTTAATAAGTCGCTTAGGTAATTCCTCTGGAAACATAGCTAAATGTTTATTCTGTCTAATCCCAGAAAAATTCCAATGCCCGGTAAAATATTGATTCCACTCTTCTAAAGATAATTTTGATTGTTCTTTAATTTCAGGACTTACAGTAGGAGCCTTGCCATATTTTTTAAAAACTAAAATATATTCATAGTCTATTTTAATAATTCCATTTCTAGGATAAGGGAAAGAACCCATAATTGTAGCTCCACCAGTAGTATGACAATTTGTAATTTTTTGCCAGATAATAGCACCCATATAATCAAAACCATCACTTTCACAAAATCTTATAATTTCTTGATGAATAGGAATAATTTTATGTCTGCCATAATAAACAGAGCGTGCAAATTGGTCTCCAATATTAATACATAAACGGCACCCTTTATGTAAAACTCTATTACATTCATGCCAGACCAGATTTAGATTATTAATATACTCTTCATAAGTATCATTGAAACCAATCTGATTATGATTCCCATAATCTTTTAATTGCCAGTAAGGAGGTGAAGTTACAATAAGATGAACTGATTCATCATTTAATTCCTTCATCCGTCTGGAATCGCCAATTATTATCTTATGTGATGTCTTCAATTTTTTATATTATCCTTTTTAATTTATAATGCTTGTTCAATTAAATTCCACATATCTTCTTCAGATAAATCTGGATTTTCAAACAACTTATCTTTAACTAAATTTATTAATTCTCCTATCTCATACTATATATTATAACTCGAAAATGACGAAATACCGAATTTATTTTTTAGTTTTTTAACATTTCAATCATTAATTCTGCAATTTTAGGATTAATTTCATATCCTATAGAATTTCTTTTTAAATCTCTTGCCACTATTAAAGTAGTTCCAACACCAGCAAAAGGATCAAGAACAGTTTCTCCTATATAACTAAAAGCTTTGATCAAACGATAAGGAAGTTCATATGGGAAAGGTGCAATATGATTTCTATTATCACCACTTGCTTGTGGTTTCATTACCCACACATCACTTTTCTTAATAGAAAGCCAGAATTCCTTGTCTAATTTAGATTGTTCTTTTTGTACTTTTGATAAATGAGCATATTTATTATAATCCTTTTTTTCAGGTTTATCAAATTCTAAAATAAATTCATGCATATTGTTAATTAAAATTCCACCAGGATAAGGATAACTTCCAAATGGAGACTTAACACCATTAGTTTTTTGCCATATAATATCCCGTTTAAAAAGAAAACCTATTTCCTAACAAATATCAATAGTATGTCCTGCTAAATTTAAAGTTTTATATTTACCAGACTATAACTTAATGGGCAAATTCATAATATTAATAAACATTTTTCTACCTGGTTGTAATACCCTATAACACTATTCCCAAACTATTCTAATCTTATGTTTCCACTACTAATAATTATTAACACTCGCCAAATCCTATACATTATCCTAATACGAATAAGTTTTAGCATTGAAATATGGTGGAGAAGTTATTATTAAATTAATGCTATCATCAGCTAATTCATTCATACTCATTGAACTTTTAATATAAACTTTTTGTATTATATTATTAACATTAATTATATTCTATACCGGTAAATTAACTTTATTCTATATGATAATATTATTATTTTTAAGATATCCCTATATATCATCTAGTTTAAATTTATATCCATTATCAGTTTTAACAGCTTGTATTTTATTCTATTTAATCAAATCATATATATCTTGAACTGAAATATTTAATATTTTAGATAATTCTGTAGTTGAAATATTATATTTTTTCATTTTTCTATCAATCCAATTATTTTAAACATTTAAAGCCCCTTTATAATAAGTAATTAAATTTCATTAGTTGACGCATGTTGACACAAAGTTGACATAATATCTTATAATTTATTATATATAGTAAAATCAATCATTTAATCTATTCTATAAACCATAAAATTATTGCATTGTTTACCATATTTTATTTTATTATTCATTAAATCTTTGGAATTCTATATATTCTATAATCTATTTTTTGTAATCTATATAGCCTTCTAACTAATATCACAACCTATCCATTTTCTACCAAGTTTTTCTGCTACAGAAAGAGTAGTACCAGAACCAGAGAAAAAATCAGCTACAATATCGCCCGGATTAGAAGAAGCTAGAATTATCCTTTTTAATAAATTTTCAGGTTTTTGAGTTTCATAAATATGCTCTTTTTTTTCATTTCCCCATTTCTATGCAGAAATTACATCTTTCCATACATCAGAAATAGCTATTCCTTTTCGATGCTTTTTTTGTGGATATAATTCCAAATCTTTCAAAGAATAAGGAATATATAATTTATTAAAAATTAAATTCTTACATTTACTATAAAATAATATACTATCATGACATCTAATCCAATTTAAAGCTAAGGATTTATAACCTGAGGGATTACCCAAATCCCATATAATTTCTCTTTGAAAATTATCATATCCAAAAATCTCATCCATTAAAATCTTAATATAATGACTAGTATGCCAATCTAAATGTACATAAATAGACCCATCATTTGATAATAATTCTTTCATTAATAACAATCTTTTATATAAAAAAGTTAGGTACTATTCCAACTCTAGATTATCTTTATATAATAACTATTGATTTTTGTTTCTAAATACCTTACCTGTATTGAATGGAGGATCAATGTATATTAAATTTATATTAAAATTTCTAGTCTATTGTTTATATAAATATAAATATTTTAATAATTTGATGTTATCTCCACATACAAGTATATTATTACAAACATTTAGCTATTGTAATTTTATATCATTTGAAATCTATTCTAATATAGAATCTAAAGTTATATCCTAAAATTTTTTAAAATCAATCATTTAATATTAAACTTCAAATTCATAATCACCTAGTTCACTATTGGACAAATCTATTCTATGTTTTATTAAATTCTAAACTTCTATTATAAATTCTCCTAAATTATTATATAATTTCATATAGTTATTCTATCTCAATTTTTCATCTATTTCAGCATTAATGCACAATTCTATCATTAATCCATCATTAGCAATAACTGCATCAATAGGCCCAAACAAATGAATCAGTAATAGATTATCTTGACCTTCAACTTTTTTAATCTATATTATATTATTATCAGCAGTTAGATTACAATACTAATTAGAAACTTTTTCCCAATTACTATAATAAAATTTATTATACTCGTTTACATAAGATTTATAATACATACCCTATGATATATTATTATTTTCTATTAATTGTTGTTCTAAACATTCTAATAATCTATACAAATTAAAATAATTCAAATTAGTAATTAACCAATTAAGCGCATATATAATAGAACATATATTATTATCATTACTTATCTATTCAAAATTTTTATTCTTTTTTAATATTTCACTCTATTCCTGATATTCTTTTATTACATTTTTTAATGAATTAATATTTTGCTCTGATATATTAGGCATTGCAATAATCCTATTACATTGATTGATAAAATCTTTACAAATATCATTTTTTACATAATCTTTAATTAATTGTTTTGGATATTTATTATACATTGTTTTATACCTCCTTGTATAAAAAGTATTATAATAACTTTAAACTATAACAAAACTTATTTTTCATATTCATCTATAATTGTTTGAAAATAATAATCAATTGTAGTTTGTATCTTAATAGTTTCATTTATAGCTGTAGCAATTAAACAAAAATACTAAGAATTCTATAAAATTAATCCCTTTCTATCTTTCAAATATTTATATAAAGTTTTATAACCACCAATAGAATATTCCCATAAATCTGAAGTAATACCCTAAAAATAATTATCTTTATTTATTTTTATTGTTCCATCTTGTTCACTATATCTAACAAAATCTATTGATTTATTATTACAATTGACTTCTTTATATTTTACAATATACTAATCTCTAGAAAAATTATAATTTAAAAGATGTATATTTGCAAGTTGTTTGCCTAGCTTAACTAACTCTTTAAAAATCTAATATTTTTTTGTAAATGGAATTCTAGGAAAATCAACTGATAAATATTCATTATAATTTTCCCTATATAAATTACTATACAAAACCGCATAAATATAATAAAATAGCTACTAAGGATTAACTTCATAATTAAATGATTTTAAAATGTCAGAATTAAAATTATATTCTTTAGTCTATTTATCTAAAAAATCATTATATAAATATAATGGATATAAAAACGCTCCACCTCTATAGAAAGCACAATTTGTATAAATTATATTTGTTATAAAACATAAATTCCATATATGATTATATCCAGCAGAGATTCCTGATCTACCTATAATTAATCCAATATTATCATGATTCAACATATGTTTCATAATATTATATCGTGCACGACCATAAAATCCTTTACTTGTACTACTATAATATGTATATCTAATATCAAAAGGCTTATATAAAACAGGAACAATCTTATTTTCATCATAATCATTCATAATATTTTTTTTAGCTTTCTTAATACTCCAATCTCTACTATCACTTCCAATATTATACATAACTCTTAACTATTCCTAATTTTTGTTTTTAAAATTCCTAATTACCTATGCTACATTCTATCTATTAAAGTGGATTATTATATTATCTCTTGTAGTAATTATACCGGTACTATAATTAGGCATAATCTAGTTAATACTTTTCCATTTTAAGTAATAATCTTTTTTAAACTATAAGGCTGTAAATAGATAGTAAGGCTTCATAATTTCTATTTTTTGATAATCTTCTAATTTGTGATTTGTCAAATAATTAAACTTAAACTATTTCTATCCTATTAAATCTTTATAATATACATCATGATTATTACTTTTGTTTTTTATCATAATATTAATAGACAACCCTTGTTTAATATCAAATACATTTTCATCTTTACTGCAATCAAATGTTATTTCTCTCTTTCTGGCATTACCGTGTAGATTAAGAATGTAAATTTTATTAAAAGTATTTAACAAACTATATCGCATACCCCTAAAGGATACTCCATCTAAAAAATTATTATTAGTTATAAATGCCATAATACCTCTAGAATTTTTCTCTATACTATATTGTGCTATTCTTATAAATTTAACATAATCATCTTGTAACATTTTAGAATTTTTCTATGCTATAGGAATATTATTAACTTTATAATAACTTAAGGCACCATCTATATCATTTTTTAACAAATAGTTAATCCATTGATTGTTATTAGAACTTACTACATTATATGGCGGATTGCCAATAAATACTAATAAATTATTCTGATTTATAACAGTATCATTTAATATTGCATTAAAATTATTTTCTTCTAAAACATTAAAACAGTAAAAATATACTTTATTGTTAATTTGTTTCCTATTCAATAACTATGTAATATTTAAATAGCTTATAATGTAAGACACAATCATTATTTCTATATTATAAAAAATTAAATCATCTTTTATATCATCGTGGATATTATTTAGAAATTCAATAGTAAATAAGCCCGTCCCAGCTGCAGAATCAATAATAATAATTTTATCATAATCTCTCTAAAACTATGTTACTAAAATTTCATTGACAACTTTAACAATATAATTTATTATCTATTGAGGAGTATAATATATACCATACTTAACTTTAGTATCGTAATAATAAGACTTAAGATACATATCATAAATCTATGTAATAGAATACTAATTTTTATTAAATATAATATAACTATTAAAATCAATAATTAATCTATCAATAAAAGAAATTAAGAAATCTGGCATAGTATTAACACTAAATATGTCATTTAATAGAACATAATTATTTTTTATATGTTCTAATATTACAGAACTATCTATAATATCATTTTTATCATTATTCATAAATACAAACAAGATAGTAAAAATTATAACTTGTGAATAAATATCCGAAAACTATAAAATATTCAACTCTCTTTTATTTAAATCTTTAAAATAATTATAATTATTATATTCTAATGTTATATATTGTTTTAACTATTCAATATTTTTATTTAAATTACAAGTTATCTATTTTAAATCTATCATATCTTATTTTTTTGTAGTGTATTATTTATTATCTTAATATCTTTTTCATTTAATCCATACAATTTATATACAAGTAAATCAATTTTATCAAGATATTCGGAAATTGTATTTTTCTGTCTCTAAGAATCCTCAAGATTAGACATAATTTCAAGAATATTTCTTACTAATCTTTCTATCTAATAAGTAATATTGATTGCTTGATAGGGAGGAACAGGAAATTGCACTATATATACTTTCCCATATCTATTTGCCTTTTTTGATAGACTAGGAGAAATAAGACCAAAATAAAAATCAAATAATTTAGAATTTAAAATACCTAATATATACATTAAATTTGCGCCTGTCATTATATATGCTGAATCATTGACATAAAACTTATTAGTATCATAAGCAAAATTTCCATTTAATTCAATTTCAGGCCATATAATTTTATCTTTATTAAATTCTTCATAATATGCTGTATTATCTTGTATCTCAAACCATTTATTATTACTTTTATAACGAGAGCCTTTTTCACCACTCTGTTCTAATCTCTTACCAAAAGAACTTAAATACTTTTTTATTCTGGGATATTGATCAATATCTATGTGTAATGCAGGAAAGGTAGCTATTAACCAAAATCCTGCCCATTTGTAATAATATTTATAAATATCTCGTCCACGCAATATGGGTCTTATAATTTCCATAGATTTAGGATCATCTTGACAAATTAACTCTTTAGTAGGAGTATCAATAATAAATGCTTTATTATAACCAGTTGTAACTCCTCTATAAATACTAATATTATCCTATCTATATAATTCTGTATCTGGCATAATTTCAGTAGAATTAATATCTATTCTGCAAATTGCATCTTTAGTAGAAGTATCAATAATAAATGCTTTGTTATAACCAGTTTTAACTCCATTGTAAATATTAAGATTCCAGTCTTTCAATGGTTTACCTACTTTTTCTATTTTATTTTTTAAATTTAAAATACTATTATCTGCTAAAGTCCAGCAATTCGCTCCCAGAGTATTTTGTTGTATTGTTTGAATATTATTATATGAAAACTAAGATATAGATTCAGAATCCAAATTAACAGGGATATTCATTAAACTATAAGAATTGTATGGTTCGGATATTATTTTAATATCTTTTTCATTTAAACCATACAGTTTATAAACAAGCGTGTCAATCATACTCGTCATACTTATATACCAATCCTCATTTTCAAAACAACTCTGATGAGATTTAATTCTATTGTCTAACTCAAAACTTAATCTAACAA
>Ga0255342_1005740_pt1 | contig 11732 bp, 10 predicted proteins | sample wastewater_treat_3_FD_192416 | JGI IMG/M metagenome (GOLD analysis project Ga0255342, IMG submission 192416) | Wastewater microbial communities from Lulu Island WWTP, Vancouver, Canada - plant14 | ecosystem: Engineered > WWTP > Wastewater > Unclassified | place: Canada: Vancouver, British...
CCCGGCGACGCTTCAGGTGAATATCGCGCACCTGTACGGCAGACCGCTGATGGGCGACTTCCGGGCACTGCGCCGCGCCGGGCTGCTGGTGCACGCACCGGGAGAGATTGACGGGGTCTCGGACTCGGCGTCGGTGGCGTCCTTCACGGTGCGCGGATGGGCGAAGCGCCCTTACTACGTGCTCATCAACGGGCTGAGGTCGCGGCCGCGGGCGAAGGTCAACGGGAAAGAGACGGCGCTGTCGGGGGACAACAGCTTCGATGCGGCCTCGGGACGCCTGGTGCTGAAGGTCAGCGGCCAGCCGCGCATTGAGCTCAGTCTGAGGTAGCGGACGCGCCGGAGCCCGGTTCGATGGCGGTCCTCAGCGCATCAAAGACGCCGTCCCGCCGGAGAGATGCCCAGAACGCGGCGAACTCGCTGAAGCTCTGCCGCCGCCGGGCCTGGCGCTCTTCGCGCACGAACTTGAGGCCGGGAATGAGAGCGCGCATTGCCTCGTCCGAGCCGAGGTAGCTGAGCGTGCGTTCGCGCTCCTCGGCTTCGAAAACGGGCAGCCATTCGCTCCAGACGTCGCAGTCGTGAATCTCACCCAGCATATCCTGAAGAGTTCGCAGGGCGGCGATGGCGCCAGTCAGCCTGTCGGCAAACAGCGGCTCGAAGATCTCCACTGTGTAGCGTAGCCGCTTGGCGGCGATCCGCATGCTGTGGTGCTCGGCGGTCTGGCCGGGCCGATGGACGCACGGTTCGAGCGCGAGAAGCGCGTCCAGCCGCGGTAGAATCGAGCGCGCGGCTTCGCTTCGGGCGCGCGGCGACTGCTCTGACCCCATGGCGCGCAGGGCCTGCTTCATTTCGGCGGTCACCCCGCTCGACCGAAGGCGCTCGAGAGCGCGAAGCACGTGCCGCTGCTCCTCGTCGCGGAGCTGTCTCTGCCGGAGGATAAGCCGTTCGATGCCCGGACGAACCCCCGGGTCTTCCACCGTCTGCAGCAGCGAGTCCAGAAACTCGATCCGCACGTCCGTGTCGCGGGCCGCCCCCAGCGCGCGGCGCAACGACCGCATTTGCCTGTTCCACTGGCGCACCGATCGTGGTGGAAAACACCCGCCGAAGACTTCCAGAGCGCTTCGCAGCCTGCGCGAAGCCACCCGCATGCGGTGAACCGCTTCTGGGTCGCTGGCCTCGCGGACTCCCGGGATTTCCCTGGTAAGGCCGGCAAGCCGCTTGCGCAGCGCGCGGGCCGCGAAAACTCTCAGGCTCTCTTCCGGCGTCTGTCTGCCCATAGACTGGCATTATACCTTGCCGCGCGCCGGGTCCCTGGCGGCCGGGCGGCGGCAGAAGCCGCAAATCGCGAAAAGCGCCGCATGTTGTTTACTTCCGCCCCCGTTGCGTGTAGAATCTGTTTTACAAATCCTTAGAGAAGGCGGCACGCGTGTTCTCCCGTCGCGTTTTGAGGCGGGTGTCACGGAAGCGGGGTGCAGTTCGGGTTTCCTCCCCGCGTCCGGCGCCCGCAGCCCGGGTTGGGAAAAGAGCCTGACGGGACAGGCAAAGCCGCGGAGAATAAGGAAGGAGAAAAAGCAAATGCTAAGACGACTGCTGCTTATCGCGGCTGTCATGCTTGTCGCCCTACCTGCGTCAGCAGACACAATCACTCAGTGGACGTTCAACTCCGTCCCGCCGGATGACCCGTCGCTTACGACGACTGGGTCGCTTCTCCCGGCGATCGGGTCGGGCACTGCCTCTCTGGCGGATCAGGTCACGTTCACCTTCGCGACCGGGTATCCGGACTCCGCCGGGGACAACAGCGGCTGGAACATAGTGCCGCTCGCGCCGACGACCGACCCCGCTCCGACACCGACCAACCCCGAGCCGAAATCGCGCTACGCGCAGTTCCTGGTCAGCACCGCCGGGTACACGGACATCGCCGTGGCCTTCGAGCACCGCGCCAGCAACACGGCCGTGAACACAGTCACGCTCCAGTACACGACCGACGGGACGACCTGGACGGACTTCCGCAGCGACAAGTTCGCGGCGGGGAGTGTGTGGGAGATTCGCTCGTACGACCTGTCCGCCATAGCTGCCGCGAATGACAATGCGAGCTTCGGCATCCGGCTCGCGGCCGATCTGGACGCGGCTACTGGCAACTACACTGCGGCGCAGCCCGGAAGCACCATCGGCCGCGCCGGTACCTGGCGCTTCGACAACGTCACCATCAGCGGGACCGTTGTTCCGGAGCCGGGCAGCCTTGCCGCCCTTGGGGCCGGTCTGGTTGGATTTGCCGGGATGCTGAGAAGGCGCTCGCGCTAAGCGGGAGCTTCAGCTCTCCTGCGAGTTTTCGAAGCCCGGCGGCGTTAGCTGCCGGGCTTTTTCGCGCGTAGGGTCTGGCTGTAAACACGGGTGGTGGCGTCGCACATTGCGTCCGTGCTGTATCGCTCGGCGACCATTACGGCGGCGGCCTCGCTCAGCGCGCGCCTCAGGCCGGCGTCGCCGAGGAGCCTTACGACTGCGTCCGCCAGCGCGCCCGGGTCTTCCTTCGCAACCAGCAGCCCCGTCACCCCGTCCCGAACCATCTCCGGCAGACCGCCCGCGTCGCTGGCCACGACGGCTGGCGCGGGCTGTGACGCCATCGCTTCGAGACAGACGAGCGACTGCCCCTCGCGTCTCGATGGGATGGCCACCACGTCGGCCGCCGCATAGAGCGATGCCGCGTCATCCACGAACCCAGCGAGAGCCAGACCGTGCAGGCGCGCGGACATCTCGCGCAGCGCGGGCATGTCCGGCCCGTCTCCGGCAATGATGCAGCGGGCGGAAGGGGATGCCTGCTGGATGGCGGACCAGGCCTGCACTAGCACATCCACACCCTTGTCGGCCATCAGACGGGCAACGCAGAGCACGAGCGGGGCATCGGGCCCAATGCCGTGGCGTTCGCGGATCTCGTCACGTGTGGCGCGGGGCCGGGGAGGAGCGATGCCGTTCGGCACAACGCGAATGAAATGTGAAGAAACCCCTGCTTCCTCCAATGTGCGGCCGACCGCCTCTGACACGGCGATGATCAGCGACGCGCGCCCCAGCGCAAAAGCGCCGGCGCGGGCCGCAAGCAGCCCTGCCGGACGTCTGTAGAGATTGTGCGCCGTAAGGACGAAGGGGCGGCATCCCGAGACAGCCGCAATCCATGCCGCGCGCATGCCGTGTGCGTGAACCAGGTCGAAGCCTGCGGCGGCGCGCCTCAGCCTCCGGGCCGCCAGCAGGTCGCTTTGCAGTTGCGGGCGGTCGGTGATTTCTATGGGCAGGACGGACTCACAGGGGGCGCCGCCCTTCGTTTCCTCGATGTCGCGGAGCAGCGCGGCCGGTCCGGCGAGCGCGCATGTGCAGCCTCGCTGACTCAGTCCGTTGAGCAGAGTGATCAGGTGCTGCCTGAGGCCGCCCGCCGCCGGGCGCGACACGTGCAGCACGCGAGGAAGCTGCCCGGGAGTCTGCGCGCCCCGTCCCGTTGTTAACATGAGTGAGAATCCATCCGGCCTTGCTGAAATGCGTATTGTGCGCAGGAGCCGCATCTGGTATAATAAAAATAGTTATTTCTGCGCATAGACGTATTGACATGATGCGCTTGGCGTGTGGTATTCTGGAGGCCGGGTTGGGTGTGGCGCCGGTCCCGGCGGCCTGCTGAAATGAAGACGCAGAAGACAGTGTGTGCTGATACAAAGATGACAAAGGGGGGCGCAAGCCTTTTGCGCGGCAACGCGGGCTTCACTCTGGTGGAGCTCCTGGTCGCTATCGTCATCATTGCCGTCATGTCAGCGCTTCTTTACCCTGTCTTCTCCATCTGCCGTGAGTCCGTACGCAAGGCCGCCTGCTCCAACAACCAGCGTCAGATCGGCATCGCCTTCCTCGCCTACTGCGACGACTACAAGGACACGTTGCCGCCCAGTCTCATCTACGTTGACAACAAATGGCGTCCCTGGGACGACCTGCTGATGCCGTATCTGGATGAAGCCCGCGTTTTTCGTTGCCCCAGCGACCGCGCGAAGCGCCGCCCGGGCCGCCTGGCGCGAAGCTACTCGATGAACGATCAGCTCGCCAAGACCATTCTGGCGACGCCCGGCTCCAACTGGCCCGGGCTGGGGACGAAGCGCTCCAAGGTTCCAGACCAGAGCAGGTTCGTTCTGCTCACCGAGCTTCACGAGTCCAACGGCATCACGAACGACCTGGGCACAACCAACTGGCAGACAATGTACAGCCCGCCCGATGCAAGCCAGTATTACCACCACCACAATACGGGCAGCAACTTCCTCTTCTTCGACGGGCATGTGACCTACTACAAGGTCGGCATGGTATCGGCCGAAGCCTACCGCTTCGCTGCTCTCTAGCCCTCTGTTCCTTCTGATACCTGTCGCCGCCAGATCCTTCGCGCGTACCCCGAAGTACTTGCCGTGCGCCGCAGGTGCGTGCGTACAGGTAAAAGGGGCCAGGCTAAGCGCCTGACCCCTGAAGTTCACCGCGCGAGGATTCGCGCCGGCTGTGCCCGCGGCAGCTAAGGCTGCTGCTGGCAGCTAAGGCTGCTGCTGGCGGCTAAGGCTGCTGCTTCGGGCGGAACCTGACCTGCGGAATTTTCGGCTCGCTGTCCGCGGCCTGCGGACGGTCGGGCCCGGATGACGTGACGTTGTGATCGGGGCGCGGCCGGTCGCCTCCGCGGTCGCCGCGGTCGTTCCTCGGGCGGTCCCTGTCACGGCCTCCGCCGCCTCGTCCGCCGCGGTCCCTGTCACGGCCTCCGCCGCCTCGTCCGCCGCGTCCGCCGCGGTCGCCACGATCGCCGCGATCCTCGGGAGGAGGACCGCCGCCGGGCTTGACTTCGAGCGGTTCCGCCAGACCAGCCGCCACCAGCCCTCTGCGGGACAGGTTGATGCGGCCCATGTCGTCAATCTCTTCGACCTTGACCAGCACTTCGTCGCCGACGTTCAGCACGTCCTCGGTGCGGCCGATCCGGGTCTCGGACATCTCCTGTATTCGAAGCAGGCCGTCCTTGCCCGGAAGCAGCTCGACGAACGCTCCGAAGTTCGTGGTGCGCGCCACCGTGCCGACGAACGTCTCGCCAATGCGGACCTCGCGGGTCAGGTCCTGAACGATCTTCGCCGCGCGCTCGCCGCCCTCGGCGTCGGCGCAGGTGATGAACACCCGCCCGTCCTGCTCGATGGTGAGCTTGGCCCCCGTGTCCGCCTCGATCTTCTTGATCACCCGGCCTCCCGGGCCGATGACCTCGCCGATCTTGTCCGGATGGATCTCGACGATTATGACTCTGGGCGCGTACTGGCTGAGCTTCTCGCGCGGCTCTGCGATGGCGCTCTCGATGGAGTCGAGAACGGTGTCGCGGGCGGCCTTCGCCTGAGCGATCGTCTCGCGCACCTGCTCCCGCGAGAGTCCGCGGATCTTGGTGTCGAGCTGTATCGCCGTGATGCCTTCGCGCGTGCCGGCGACCTTGAAGTCCATGTCGCCGGAGAAGTCTTCCATCCCCTGAATGTCCGTGAGGATCTTGTAGCTGCCCTCACCCGTCATCAGCCCCATCGCGATGCCGCCGACCGGCGCGGCGATCGGGACGCCCGCGTCCATCAGCGCCAGCGTGGAAGCGCAGGTGCTCGCCATGGACGTTGAGCCGTTCGATTCCAGCACCTCGCTGGTCATGAGGATCGCGTAAGGGAAGGCGGCTTCTTCGGGGATGACCGGGCGCAGCGCCTTTTCGGCGAGCGCTCCATGACCCACCTCGCGCCGTCCGGGTCCGCGCATCGGGCGCACCTCGCCGACGGAGTAGGGCGGGAAGTTGTAGTAGTGCATGTAGCGCTTTGTGGTGTCCTCTTCGATTCCATCCACAATCTGCGCATCATCCACCGAGCCGAGCGTCAGGGCTGTGAGCACCTGAGTCTGGCCGCGGGTGAACATGCCGGAGCCGTGCACGCGCGGCAGCAACCCCACTTCGGAAGTAAGCTGGCGGATGTCGGTGACGCCGCGCCCGTCGGGGCGCTTGCCTTCCTCGACAATGAGCCTTCGGACTTCCTTCTTGATGATCTTGTCGGCGGCCTCGGCCACCTCGGCTTCGCGCTCGGGGTAATCGCCGGCGAGCTTCTCGACGATGCCGTCTTTCAGGTCGTCCAGAGCGCTCTCGCGCGCGGCCTTGTCGGGGTCAACTATGGCGCCGGAGATCTCCGCGAGGAAATCCTTCTTGATGCGCTCCATGACCTCCGGGTCGGGAAGCACAACGATGGGTTCGCTCTTGGTGACGCCCACCTTGCCCGCAAGCTCGTCCTGCGCGTCGCACAGAAGCTTGATGTGCTCATGTCCGAACTCGATGGCCGCGGCGATGTCGTCTTCCGGAATCTGCTTCGCCTCGCACTCGAGCATGTTGACCGCTTCGCGCGTTCCGGCGACAACCAGATCAATGTCGCCCGCCTGGGTCTGCTCGTAGCTCGGGTTGACGATCAGCTCTCCCTCGACGCGGGTCACACGGACGGCCGCCATCGGTCCCTGGAAGGGGATGTCCGAGACAGCCAGCGCGAACGCGGCGGCGGTGACCGCCATCACGTCCGGCACCACTTCGAGGTCAACCGAGACTGGCATGGCGATTACCTGCACGTCGTTGCGCATCCCGTCGGGGAACAGCGGGCGCACCGGGCGGTCAATCAGACGCGAGGTCAGGATTGCCCGCTCGGAGGGACGCCCTCCGCGCTTGACGAAGCCCCCGGGTATTTTCCCGACGGCGTACTTGCGCTCTTCGTAATCGCAGGTAAGAGGGAAGAAATCGCAGCCCTCGCGGGCCGCTTTGGACATTGTGGCTGTGGCGAGGATTACTGTCTCGCCGATGTGCAGCAGAACGGCGCCGTTGGCCTGCCTGGCCACGCGACCCGTTTCTACGCGGAGCTTCTTGCCACCAAGCTCCAGCTCAACGGAGTGTTCCATTCAGACTGTTGTAGTCTCCTATCTGCGCAGGCCGAGTTTGCTGATCAGACTTCGATACCGTTCGATATCCTTCTTGCTGAGATAGTTCAGCAGCCGGCGGCGCTTTCCAACCATCATCAGGAGGCCTCTTCGGGAGTGATGATCTTTCTTGTGCTCCTTCAGATGCTCCGTAAGCTGGGAAATCCGCGCGGAAAGAAGGGCGACCTGAACCTCGGGCGACCCGGTGTCGCCCTCGTGGGTCATATGTTCGCGAATGATCTCGCCTTTTTGATCCGTGACCAAAGACATTAAAGCCTTATCCCCTGCGCATCCATGCCGGCCCTCGGGCCGGCTCCTGTTGTATTTTCACCTCTAGTGAATCGAGACTCAGTTTATCATCGTGCTCGTGCTCTGTCAAACGCAATCGGCGTGTTCTTGTGGGAACTGGGGTTTTCCGGTGGATCATCTGCCCGGGCAGGACAGAACCGGCAGGGGGCAGAAGATGTTCGCGGCGCGGATATCCGGGCCAGCCCTTCGCGGCTCTCGAGGACGTTATGGAGATCAGCTTGAAACTACCAGCCATCGTGTCAGTCATTACTGCTCTGCTGTGCGCCAGCTCTGTTCTGGCGGCCGTTCCGCACACTCAGTGGACGAACTCGCTTGCGCCCAAAGGCCCGAGAGGGGCCGAGCTGACCCTCGCCAGGCGCGGGCTGGCGCAGTACCAGATCCTCATCCCGAAAGATGCCACCACGCAGGAGTCCAAAGCAGCCGCCGACCTCTCGGACTGGCTGCGGCAGATCACGAGCGCGTCGTTTGCAGTCGTGAAGGAGTCCGGAGCGACAGCGCCGGAGGGGCGGTTCATCAGCATCGGCAAGACGCGCCTGCTCCGGGAATCTGGCCTGCCGGCCGCCCGGGCGAAGCTGGGCGACGAGGGCTACGCAGTGGACGAGAAAGACCGCAATCTGTTCCTGCTCGGGGGCGCAACGCGCGGGCCGATCAACGCCGTGTACGCGTTCCTGGAAGAGGATCTGGGATGCCGGTGGTATTCGCGGTTTTCGCAGACGCTGCCCAGCAGCACAACGCTGAAGGTGCGTCCGGTGAAGCGGCGCTATGTCCCCGCGCTGGATATCCGCGATCCGTACTACTGGGAGGCGTTTGACGGCGGCTGGTCGCTGCGCAACCGGACCAACGCGCCCGACGCGAAAGTCCCCATGGAGTGGGGCGGGCATAAGAGGTACGCGCTGTTCGTTCACACGTTCGGCATGCTGGTGCCGCCCGCAAAGTACTTCGAGGAGCACCCCGATTACTTCTCGGAGCACAACGGAAAGCGCGACACGGGCCAACTCTGCTTCTCCAGCCCCGGCGCAATCGCCGCGGCGACCGAGACCACGAAGCGCATCCTGAAGGACAACCCCGACGCCCAGATCATCAGCGTTTCCCAGAACGACTCCGTGCCCTGCTGCGAGTGCGAGAAGTGCAAGGCCGCGGCGGCGGCCGAGGGCAGCTACTCCGGCCCGCTGCTTCAGTTCGTCAACGCGGTCGCCGCGGACGTCGAGAAGGACTTCCCGAAGGTCACCGTCTCAACGCTTGCCTATCTCGACACCGCCGTGCCTCCGAAAACCGTCCGTCCGCGCAGGAACGTCGCCATCCAACTGTGCACGGACGTCAGCGCCTGGCCCGAGCCGTTCCTGACCATTGAGGAGACAGAGGCGTTTCAGGCGCGCATGAAGGCGTGGGCGGCGATGGGCGCGCGCATTCATGTGTGGGACTACACGGTCAACTTCAGCCATTATCCCGGCCCGATGCCCAACTGGCAGGTCGTGACGGACAGCATCCGGTTCTTCGTGAAGCACAACGCGGCTGGCGTGATGCTTCAGGGCAACTACCAGACCCCCGGTACCGCGGACGGGTTTATGCGAACCTGGGTGTGGGCGAAGCAGCTCTGGGACCCGTCGCGCGACACGCAGTCGCTGATGAAGGACTTCGTGTACGGCTACTACGGCAAGGCCGCGCCCGCGATCTGGGAGTATCAGGAACTGCTCTGGAATCTCTGGGAGAAGGAGCATCAGGGCAAGCTGAAGACGCCGCAGGGGGGAATCCGCTACCCGATGTCGCTGTTCGATGACGCATTCCTGCGCGCGGCGAAAGACTGCTTCCAGCGGGCCGCGCGCGCTGGCGGAGACGCGGAGACCCTGCGCAGGGTGGAAGAAGCCGAGCTGCAGATTCTTTACGCTTACGTTTCGCGCGAGGCTGAGTCGGGCAAGCCGTCCGACCCGGCCGGTTTCCGGGAGGCGCTGGACAGGTTCGAGAAGATCGGCCGCCGCATTCGCATGACGCACACGCGGGAAGGCGCCCCCGACTTCGAAGAGTGGATGACCAAGATGCGCGCGCTGGCCGGGCCGTAGTGCTGAATGCCCGGCGGCGTCAGGAGATAATCGTCACGCTCAGGCGGCGCGTGCGGGGGCCGTCGTATTCCATAAAGTAGAGGCCCTGCCACTGCCCGAGGGCGAGCTTGCCCCCCGACACCGGAACGGTGAGTGAGGGGCCGGTGAGCGTCGCCTTCACGTGCGCGGGGGCGTTGTCTTCGGGATGGTCCCACTGCTCCTCATCGGGGACCGCCCGGCCGAGCGCCTTCAGTATGTCGCGGGCGACGTTCGGGTCGAAGTGCTCGTTGGCGGTGATGGCGGCGGTTGTGTGAGGCACGAACAGCACGCAGACGCCTTCCGCAATGCCGGATTCCTCGACGACCCGGCTGACGAGGTCGCTCACGTCAACGCTTTCGAGCTTCTTTGAGGTGCGGATGCTTAGTTCCTGGTGGCGCGTGCTCATGGTCTATACCGTCCTCTGCGGGCCTGAGAACTCCGATCCCTTCTGCGCAAGGCGCAGCAACAGGGCTTCGGGGTTCTGAAACAGCACCTGATCTATCTGCTCGTCAGAAAGCCCGGCGCCTTTCGCAACGCTTTGTGCGTGGCCGGAGGTGAGGATGTCGCCGGGGGCATGCGAGTCGGAGTTCACGAGCAGCTTTGCGCCCGCCGCAAGCCCGAGGGCCGCCGTGCGGCCGTTGCCGAGGCAGTGCCCCTTGCGGGCGGAAAGCTCGAGGAACACGCCATTCTCCGAAGCGATCCGGGCCTCGTCTTCGCTCAGAAGCCCCGGGTGCGCGAGCACGTCCACAAAAGACGAGCGCACCGCGGCAAGGTTCGTGCCCGGCTCCACCGGCTCGACGATCGTTTCGCCGTGAACGAGCACGATCTGTGCGCCGAGGCTTTTCGCCATCCGCGCCGCGGAGTCAATCGCCGCGGCCGGAACGTGCGTCAACTCCACGCCTGTGAGCACCTTGATGCCCCATTTGTCGGCGGCGAGTTCGGCGTCGCGACGGACCTCCGAGATAACCCGTTCGATGATGGACGGGCTGGCGTGGTCGCTGATCGCCATCACCGTGTATCCGTTCACCTGGCAGCGACGGATGAGCTCTATCGGCGACAGCACTCCGTCGCTCAGGAATGTGTGCGTATGGAAGTCGGCAAGCATACGGTGATGTTAGCCGAATCAGGCTTGCTTTGGCCGATACGTAATCAACTGGTGGATGCGGTGATAGTCCTCCTCGCCGTCAATCACGCCAACCTCTATCTCGTACACCTGCTCCTCGCCCGGCTCCAGCGTCACCAGGCGGCCGGCGGCGCGCTCGGCGGCGCGCCCGAGCGGGTAGCAGTTGCCCGGCTCCAGGCCGCAGACGTAGGTCTGGCGTCCGTTCATCTTCCATTCGGTGAAGCAGGGCAGGTTTTCGGCGGCGTAGCGTATCCAGATGCCGAATGGCCCGCCCGGGAACTCCTCGTTCACGAGCGCGACGGTCACGCAGCCTTCGTCGTCCGGGCGCATCTCGTGAAGATAGACCCGCTCACGGAAGCCCTGGGTGGGCGCCTTCATGCGCATCCACTGCTCCGCTTCTTCCTCCGCCGCCGCGTCCCTGGGCCTGCCCTCGAGCGTGGGGGCATGGATTGTCGAGCCTTCCGCGACCACCGGGAAACCGAAGTTCATGTGATACAGAATCATGTGCGGGCGCGGATCGGGCGACTCGTTCGCGACGACGTCCTGGATGCGCAGCTTCTTCGAACCGAGTGCGCTCGTGATGACGCGGGTGAGCGTGATGTTGTCGCCGAAGACGGCGCATTCGCGCACTTTTCCGCGCGCCTGCAGCACATAGTCGTCGCCCTGCCAGCCCTGAAGCACGGCGACATCGCGCGCGGGGACGTGCGACACCCGCCCGTGCACCCCCAGTTCCTCGCCGTTGTCCACGTTCGGGCTTCCCGCCTGCGTCAGCCCGCAGGTCGTCAGCAGGCCCCCGGCGAACGTGCGAAGCCAGCCCGCTCCCTTCGGGTCGTAGAATGACGGGTGCTGGTCGCCGCACGCTGAGCGCCATGCGAGCGAGCGGCCTTTGTAGCTGGCGCCGGAGATGTCGAATCCCCTGTCGCTGATGACGTCGAACTCCAGGCCCGAACCCGTGCGGAACTCGAGCGCCCGCACGCCGTCTTCCGGGCCGTCCTGCAACCGCACGCTCCGTACCGAGGCAACCTGGGAGATGTCTCCGACGTGCTGGCGCAGTTCGTCTCTATCATACAAACCGCCGTATAAGACTGGCATGGGGAACAACTCCTGAATGTTATTTGCGCAAGACGCGTCCGGAGCGTTGTTCTCTGCGGGGCGGCGCGCATCCTGCCCGGCGGCTTTGCGCACTTTGGCGGCAAAGGTTTACAATGCGCGTATGCTGCAAAAGAGAATCATACCCTGCCTCGATGTTAACAAGGGCCGGGTGGTAAAAG
>Ga0255342_1005744_pt1 | contig 11723 bp, 8 predicted proteins | sample wastewater_treat_3_FD_192416 | JGI IMG/M metagenome (GOLD analysis project Ga0255342, IMG submission 192416) | Wastewater microbial communities from Lulu Island WWTP, Vancouver, Canada - plant14 | ecosystem: Engineered > WWTP > Wastewater > Unclassified | place: Canada: Vancouver, British...
CGAGGACCACAGGATAAAACTGCTAAGACTGCTCCCCAGGGAGAGAGAGGGACTGTTTACATCGGAGGCGCTAGAATGAACATATTCAGAGATGACGTACAGTGGCCCGAGACGTGGCCGACGCGTGAAGAACTCCTGGACGCCGCGCGGCGGGCCCGGGCGCGGTCCTACTCCCCCTACTCGGGCTTTCCCGTCGGGGCGGCCCTGCTGGTGGAGGGGATGGAGGAGCCGCTGCTCGCCTGCAACGTGGAGAACGGCTCCTACGGACTGTCCATATGCGCCGAGAGAAGCGCGGCCGTGGCCATGATAGCGCGGGGAGGCAGAAGACCCCTCGCTGTCGCCATTGTGGGCGAGCCCGGCGAACCCTGCCTTCCCTGCGGCGCTTGCAGGCAGTTCCTGGCGGAGTTCAACCCCGGGATGGTCATGGTGTTCGAGAAGGGGGACGGGCATGCTACCACGACGCTAGCGGACCTCTTCCCCGCCCCCTTTCTGCTTGAAGAGCAGAAAACCGCTGAATGACGAACTCGACCATCGCTGCAGGGTTTCGCGCGGGCAGGGTCATCCTGGTCGGGCGGCCTAACGCGGGCAAGTCCTCGCTGGTCAACAGGCTGCTGGATTTCAAGGCCGCGATAGTCTCGGACAAGCCGCAGACTACGCGAAACGCTATTCGTTGCATCTACAACGGCGACGGCTGCCAGATTGTCTTCGTCGACACCCCCGGAATACACCTGCCCAAGCTAAAGCTCGGCAGGGCGCTGGTCAACGCCGCGCTGGATGCTTTGAACGGTTCCGACCTCGTCTGTTACCTGGTAGAGGCGCAGGACAGGGAGATCGGGCCGGAGGACGCGGAGATCATATCCGTGCTGGCCAAGTCCTCAACCCCGGTGTTGCTGGTCGTGAACAAGTGCGACCTCGCCGGTGGCCGGTCCGGGCGCGAGCCCGAGGCGTGCGCCAGAGTTCGCGAGCTTTACGGGAGGAACATGGACCTGGAGGGCGTCGTCTGCGTGTCGGCCCGTACCGGTGCCGGATTGGACGCCCTGTTGAAGGCCATAGTCCCCTGCCTCCCGGAGGGCCCCCCTTTCTACGACGAGGACATGATCGTCGACGTCCCCGAGAAGTTCCTCGCCTCCGAGATAATCCGGGAGAAGGCGCTGGCCCTGACCCACAGGGAGGTCCCCCACAGCATCGCGGTGGAGGTGGAGGACTACAAGAGCCCCGACGAATATCCGGACCGGGACGTGCTCTACGTCAGGGCGAACATCTTCGTCGAGAGGGAGGGACAGAGGCGCATCGTCATCGGCGCGGGTGGAGACCGCCTGAAGGAGATAGGAAGACTGTCCAGGATAGACATAGAGGCCCTCACCGGCCATCGGGCATACCTCGACCTGTGGGTCAAGGTCAGAAAAAACTGGAGACAGTCCGAGGCCGACCTTCGCGCCTTTGGAATAGAGGAACGCGCGCCCCGCGTCGACAAGGCCAGATGACCGAAGTAAGACAGGGCCTGTTCAAACTCCCCGGAGTCGTGCTGAAAAGGCGGATATCGCCCGAGGGAGATGTCTCCCTGTACCTGTTCCTGAAGGAGGCCGGGCCCGTGTACGTCCAGGCTCCCGGCGCATCGAGGGGCAGGGTCAGGTTCGGCGGCGCGATCGAGCCCCTCGTTTGGGCCGCATTCAACCTTTACAGGGGGGAGAGAACCTTCTACCTCAAGTCCGCCGACATCAAGGAGGACTTCTGGGGACTTCGGGGGAAGACGGCGGCTATAAACAGGTTGCTCGAATGGGACGGGCTTCTGTGCAGACACCTGGTTCCGGGTCTTCAGTGCGACGAGGTGCTGACCCTCTTCTACCGTTCGGGGCTGCTGTTGAAGGAGGGAGTCCACCCCCTGGTGGTCGAGTGGCGCTTCCTGTGGAAATGGCTGAACGAGTGGGGTGTAGCCCCGTCGTTGGATATCTGCGGCGGCTGCGGATCGCGGCTGACATCGGCCCGACTCGGGACATCCGGCCTTCACTGCCCCTCTTGCGCGCGTTCGGGCGGGCAGCACCTGTCGGAGGAGATGCTGGAGCAACTTCGCGAATCGGTCAGCCTGCCGGCGCGAAAAGTCGTCGAGCGCTTCCATTCGGAGGACTTCGCAAGTGCCGCAGCATGGCGGGAGGCGGACGAGCGGATACGCCAGTATTTCAGTTTTTTATAGCCAGCGCGCGGAGGCGGACGGCCCCGCGTCCGCAATTTATAACTAGGAGGAATAATTGTGAACTTCCAGGAGATAGTCTTCCGTCTGGAACGATTCTGGGCGGAGCACGGCTGCATTATTCAGCAGCCCTACGACATAGAGGTCGGCGCCGGGACGATGAACCCAGCGACCTGCCTGCGCGTGCTCGGATCGGAGCCCTGGCGCGTTGCCTACGTGGAGCCGTCGCGCAGGCCGACCGACGGACGGTACGGCGAGAACCCCAACCGCCTTCAGCACTACTACCAGTACCAGGTGATAATCAAGCCCGCTCCGTCGGACATAATCGACCTCTACCTTCAGAGCCTCGCCTCCCTCGGAATAGAGCCCGAGGCGCACGACATACGGTTCGTCGAGGACGACTGGGAGTCTCCCACGGTCGGTGCATGGGGCCTCGGCTGGGAGGTGTGGCTGGACGGCATGGAGGTGACCCAGTTCACCTACTTCCAGCAGGTCGGCGGGATAGACATGGACCTGGTGCCGGCGGAGATCACCTACGGAATAGAAAGAATCGCCATGTTCGTTCAGAAGGTGGAGAACGTCTACGACCTGCAGTGGGTCGGGGACGTCAAGTACGGCGACGTCCACCACAAGGGCGAGGTGGAGTATTCGCACTACAACTTCGAGATCGCCGACACCGGGATGCTCTTCCAACTGTTCGGCATGTACGAGGCGGAGGCCGACAGGGTGCTTCAGAAGGGCTTCGTACTCCCGGCATATGATTACGTGCTTAAATGCTCCCACGCGTTCAACCTTCTCGACGCTCGAAACGCCATCAGCGTCACGGAGAGGACCGGCTACATCGGCAGAATCCGGGCCCTGGCGGGGCGCTGCTGCGCCGCCTACTCCGAGCAGAGGCGCGGAATGGGACTTCCGCTGACCGGCAAATTCAGCCAGGACGAAAAGAGGTGACTCCCGTGACATACAAAAACGTGCTGCTTGAGATCGGCGTGGAGGAGATCCCGTCGCGGTTTCTCCCCGACGCTCTGACATTCCTGGAGAGGACCGCCAGGGAGGACCTTGAGAACGCCAGGATATCCTGCAAGAACGTTTCCGCATTCGCCACCCCGCGGCGCATCGCGCTCCTGTTCAGGGACGTCGGCGACCGCCAGAGCGACCTCGTCCACACCTTCAAAGGTCCGGCGTGGGCGTCGGCCTTCGACATGAACGGCAACCCGACCAGGGCCGCCTTCGGGTTCGCGAAGAGCAGAGGAGTCGGCGTCGAAAGCCTGGTGGCCGTCGAAACGGACGGGGTGAAGTACGCCTGCGCCGAGGTATCGGAGCCAGGCAGGCCGGTCATGGAGATACTCCCGGAGCTTCTTCCCGCCATAATAAAAAAACTCGTGTTCCCAAAGAGTATGTATTGGAACCCCACCAACGTGCGCTTCGCGCGCCCCGTTCGCTGGATAGTGGCCATGGCCGACAGGCAGGTGATCCCGTTCCAGTACGCGGGGATCGAAAGTGGCGCCGTAACCCGAGGGCACCGCTTCATGGGCGCGAGGCAGATAACGATCGGGGGCGCCGTAGACTTCATGGACCTCCTGTACGACAACCACGTAATTCTCGACCAGGAGAAGCGCCGCCAGAAGATGATCGCCGGAATAAGCGCCCTCGAGCATCAGATGGACGGGGCGACCGAGCTGGACCCCGAGATCGTCGCGGAGAACCTCTACCTCGTGGAGTACCCCGTGCCCTTCTTCGGCAGTTTCAGCAAGAAGTACCTCGAGATCCCCGAGGAGGTCCTGGTGACCTCCATGAAGAAGAACCAGAAGTACTTCTCCGTGCGCAGCAAGACCGGCAAGCTGCTTCCCTTCTTCGTCGGAGTCAGCAACAACCTGGCGTCCAACATGGACGTGGTGCGCGAGGGCAACGAGCGAGTTCTGCGGGCCCGCCTGGAGGACGCCGCCTTCTTCTGGTCCGAGGACCTGAAAAAGCCCCTCGCAGCCAACGTCGAGCGCCTCAAGTCCATCGTCTACCAGGAGAAGCTCGGCACCCTGCACGACAAGGTAATGGCCACCAGGGACCTGGCCCTGTGGCTGTGCGACGAGATGGGGTTCGACGACATCCATCATCTCCTCGACAGGGCCGCCCTCCTCGCCAAGGCCGACCTCGTGACCGGGATGGTTTACGAGTTCCCCGAGCTCCAGGGCGTCATGGGCAGGGAGTATGCCCTCAGGAACGGAGAGCCCGAGCGCGTTGCCAACGCCATTTACGAGCAGTACCTGCCAAGGGCGGCGGGTGCCGAGCTCCCCGGCGATTCGGTCGGCGCGCTGCTCGGCCTCGCGGAGCGCGTGCACGTCATCACCAGCTGCTTCAAGGTAGGGCTCGAGCCCAGCGGCTCTCAGGACCCCTACGCCCTTCGACGCGCCTCCCGCTGCATTAACGAGATACTCTGGGGGATGCGCATGGACGTCGACCTGGGGCGCCTCGTCGCTCGGAGCTGCGACCAGCTCTCCGTGGAGGAAGAGACTCGCGCTCGCATCGCCGAATTCATCCAGCAGCGCACGCATGTCCAGCTCCGCGAGAAGGGGTACGGGCACGAGCTGACCACGCTGGCCCTGTCGGTAGCGGGAGGACGTCCCCTGCAGGCGCTTCGCTTCCTCGAGGTCTTCTCGGCGCTGCAGGAGGAGAAGTGGTTCACCGACCTGGTCACCTCCGCTGTAAGGGTCAGGAACATACTCTCCAAGGGCGGGGAGCAGGGCGAGCCAGTTGACGTCAGCCTGCTGACCAAGGATGCCGAGAACAGGCTTCACACCGAGATCACCAGGCTCGACCCCCTGGTCGGGGAGGCCCTGTCCGCACAGGACTGGAAGAAACTCGCGGGACTCCTGTCGGAGCTGTCACCGTTCGTGGCGCAGTTCTTCGACGATGTCCTCGTGATGGACCCCGACGAGAGTATAAAAAACAACAGGATGCGCCTGTTGAAACTATGCAACTCCCTTTTCCTCAAGGTAGGAAATATCGGGGTGCTGAAGGGCGCTTGACGCGCGCGAGCAGACAGGTCGAGCGGTGCGGACGGTGAGGATGACTATGGAGACATTGAACCTTTTCCTGGTGTCGGATTCAATGGGAAAGACCGTGGAGCTGCTCGCGCTGGCCGCCGCCGGTAGGTTCGGGGTGGAGTTCGCCGCAGTGCGCCGGTTCTACGAGCCCATTGACGAGAGGGAGGCGGAGAACATCGTCAAGGAGGCCTCCTGCTCGCGGTCCGTTCTCGTATGCGCCCTGGTCGAAAAGAAAACAAGGGCGTTCCTGTCGGCCAGGTGCGCCGCATTCGGCGTGCCCTTCGTGGACCTGCTTGGCCAGCTGCAGGACTATTTCGAGACAGGTGCCGACTGCCGGCCCCTCCGGGAGGAGAGGACAGCGGCGGGCCTTGAGGACGAGTTTTTCCGCAAGATCGAGGCGATTCAATTCACAATGCAGTGCGACGACGGACGGGACCCGGATCTCCTGTCGAAGGCCGACCTTGTGATCCTCGGCGTCTCGCGCACCGGTAAGACTCCCCTTTCAATGTACATGGCGAACCGGGGGTTCAGGACCGGGAACGTCACTCTGGTGCCCGAAGTAACCCCGCCAGAGGTATTAAGATCCATCCCGCCGTCAAAAATAACCGGACTGCACATGTCCTGCGAGAGACTGTCCACGATTCGAAGGGAGAGACTTCGCCTCCTCGGACTCAACGAAGGCGCCTCAGCCTACGCGGATGTCGACCGCGTGGCGAGGGAGCTGGAGGCCGCTGGACAGTACATGCGCTCGCTGGAAGCGACGGTCTTTGACGTCACGCAAAAGTCGCTCGAGGAGATCGCGCAGGAGATACTGGACCGCCTGCGCTCGCGTTAAGGAGAATAATCCGCGTAAAATAGTGTATAATTTGTCATTTGAGGAGTCGGATCTTACTCGCAGAGCTCCCAAGACGCAGTGTGCGAACTACCAGAGAAGACCTGAGAGAGATTTGAAATCCCCTATCCAAAACCACGGAGGTGCAGTATGGAGATCAAGAAGGAGAAGTATATCTACAATTTCACGGAGGGCGACGCCAGCATGAAGGCCCTCCTCGGGGGCAAGGGCGCAAACCTGGCCCAGATGGTGGCCTACGGGCTGCCGGTGCCGCAGGGTTTCATCCTGACCACCCACTCGTGCCTGGAGTACGGCAAGAACCCCTCGTTCCTCGACGAGATATGGGGCGACGTGCTCGCCGCCATGAAGAACCTCGAGAAGGAGACTGGCAAGCAGTTCGGCGCGGGGGAGAACCCGTTGCTGGTGTCCGTCCGTTCAGGCGCCCCGGTGTCGATGCCGGGAATGATGGACACAATCCTCAACCTCGGCCTCAACGACGAGTCCGTGGAGAGCCTCGCCAAAGCCTCGAACGACAGGCGCTTCGCGTTCGACAGCTACCGCCGCTTCATCCAGATGTACGGCAACGTGGTTCACGGGGTCTCGGGCGAACTCTTCGAGGAGGTGCTCACCCACGTAAAGCAAAGATTGGGCGTGACCTTCGACAACGAGATACCCGCTGCAGAGCTTGAGTCAATCGTCGGAGAGTTCAAGAAGATATTCGCCGCCAAGGCGGGCTTCCCATTCCCGTCCAACCCCCAGGACCAGCTCAAGAACGCCATCCTGGCCGTTTTCAAGAGCTGGGGCAACCCGCGCGCGGTGACCTACCGCAAGCTGCACGACATCCCAGACACCCTCGGGACTGCGGTCAACATCGTCTCGATGGTCTACGGCAACCTCGGAGACGACTGCGGCACCGGCGTGTGCTTCACCAGGAACCCCTCCGACGGCACCAAGGAGCTCTACGGAGAGTTCCTGATCAATGCGCAGGGGGAGGACGTCGTCGCCGGCATCAGAACTCCGCTGCCCATCGCCGACCTTAAGGACAAGATGCCCGACATATACAAACAGCTCTTCAAGATAACCACCGACCTCGAGACATCCTACAAGGACATGCAGGACATCGAGTTCACGATCGAGAGGGGCAAGCTGTACATGCTCCAGACCAGGAGCGGCAAGCGCTCTGCCGGTGCGGCCGTCAAAATTGCGATAGACATGCTCGATGAGGGCCTGATAGACAAGAAGACCGCCGTGTCCAGGGTCACCCCCGGCCAGGTCGAGATGCTACTGCACCGCCAGGTCGACCCCAAGGCCGAGGTGGAGCAGCTCGCCAAGGGACTCCCGGCCTCCCCCGGAGCGGGAGTGGGGATAGTGGTGTTCGACCCCGACGATGCCGTTGAGCTCGTAAAAGCCGGTAACAAGGTCGTCCTTGCCCGCCCCGAGACGTGCCCGGACGACATCCACGGGCTGTTCGCGGCCGAGGCCGTGGTGACCAGCCGGGGAGGCATGACAAGCCACGCCGCCGTCGTCGCCAGGGGGCTTGGCAAGCCGTGCGTCAGCGGCTGCGAGGAACTTGTGATCGACCTCAAGAGCGAGACCATAACCGCAGGGGACACCGTGTTGCGCAAAGGAGATTTCGTAACTGTCGACGGCAGCAGCGGGCGCGTTTTGAAAGGCAAGGCCCCCCTCATAGAGGCCTCCTTCACAAAGGACTTCGCCAGGCTGCTCGACTGGTCCGACGAAGTCTCCAGGCTGCAGGTGTGGGCGAACGGCGACACCCCGGCCGACGCCAGGAGAGCGCGCGAGTTCGGCGCCAAGGGAATCGGCCTGTGCCGTACGGAGCACATGTTCATGGCCGCCGACCGCATCCCGGTGATGCAGCGCCTCATAATCGCCGACAGCTCCGAGGAGAGGAGAGTCGCCCTTGAGGAGCTCAAGGTCATGCAGAAGGAGGACTTCTACGGCATCCTTAAGGAGATGCACGGACTGCCCGTAATCTTCCGCCTGCTGGACCCTCCCCTCCACGAGTTCATGCCCAAGGAGCGCGACCTGCAGGAGGAGCTTGACGTACTCGCGGCGGCCGGGAAGCAGGACTCCCCCGAGGCGCAGAGAGTAAAGAGCGCCATGGTCAAGGTCGAGAGCCTGAAGGAGTCCAACCCGATGCTCGGCTTCCGCGGATGCAGGCTCGGGATCGTCTACCCCGAGATCAGCGCAATGCAGGCGTCCGCGATCTTCGAGGCGGTCATAGACCTGGTGAAAGAGGGAGTCGACGTCCACCCGGAGATCATGGTACCGCTCGTCGGCCTGAAGAGCGAGATGGACTTCTTCCGCAGGCAGATAGACGATATCGCCGCCGAGTACATGAAGATAACAGGCGTTAAATTCCCCTACAAGGTGGGGACGATGATCGAGGTGCCGCGCGCCGCCTTTGTCGCCGACAAGATAGCCGAGCACGCCGAGTTCTTCAGCTTCGGCACGAACGACCTCACCCAGACCACCTTCGGCTTCTCGCGCGACGACGCCGAGGGCAAGTTCCTCGGTCACTACGAGGACAAGGGCATACTCCCGGTCAATCCCTTCCACGTGCTCGACCGGGAGGGAGTCGGCGAACTAATGAGGATAGCAGTCGGCAAGGGGCGCGGGCAGAACCCCAATCTGTCCATAGGAATATGCGGCGAGCACGGAGGCAACCCCGACAGCATCGCGTTCTGCCATGCGGTCGGCCTCGACTATGTAAGCTGTTCGCCGTTCAGGGTGCCGGTGGCCAGGATCTCGGCCGCCCACGCTGCACTGGGTAAAATAGAGTAGCAGCCAGGTACCCGTTAGCGTGGTACAAAAGAGCCCGGGGGGGGAACTGCCCCTCCCGGGCTCTTCCTTCTTCATCGCGGAGGCCTGTCGCCAGCGTCAGTTTGTAAGCCCGTACTGCTTCAGAAGCTGCTGGTACCTGTCCTCGACGGTGACAGCTGGGTTGGGGTCCTTGTAGACGACGGTCTGCTCGGGGACTACGACCTCCTGCCTCTGTTTCGGAGGAGTCACGGCGACAGGCTGCATCTCGGGCACCACCGGCGTGTAGCCGCCGGAGGCGTAGAGTTCCGAGTCGTTGTGTACCAGGATCAGGCGGGGGGCGTTAGGGTCCAGGCTGCTGGCGTACATGTCCCCGCCGTGAATCGGACAGGCGGTCTGAGGCGCTGCGTTCTTTCTCATATAGACAGTAGTAGCCGAGCACCCCTTCACCGCGCGGAAGCCCGTGGTCCTGCAGAAGGAGACCGGCTCGACGTCGGCATCGGCGGGAATATCGAACTTCACCGGGAAATTCCTGTTTTTCACCGCCTCGGAGACGAAGGCGTTCCACACCGGGGCCGCTATGTCCCCTCCAGTCGCCCCGCGCTTGGCAAGAGGGGTGTGATCGTCGTTTCCAGCGTAAACAACCGCGACCAGCCCGGGCACGCCGCCGAGGAACCATGCGTCGGTGAAGTCGTTCGTCGTCCCCGTCTTGCCGAACGTCTCGCGCCCCTGCACCAGAGCCTTCCGCCCCGTACCCGCGTTTACCGCGTCAATCAGGGCCGATCTCACCGTTATCGCCACCGCAGGGTCGATGGCAGGCCTGACCAGCGGCCTGCGCGACTCCAACACATCCCCGTTCGACGAGCGAATTTCGCGTATCATAAGCGGTTCGACGGAGTTGCCGTTGTTGGCGAACACTGAGAATACCGCCGCCATCTCCAGCGGAGTCACGCTTGCCGAGCCGAGGGCGATGGACAGATCCGCCGGCAGGTGAGGCGAGACCACCCCCATGCTCCGGGCCATGTCGACCACCGGCTGAGCGCCAAGGTAGTCGATCAGGCGGACCGCGACCGTGTTCAGCGAGCGGATCAGCGCGTACTGCAGCGTAACCTCGCCGTTGTACTTTCCCTCGTAGTTGCCCGGCGACCAGAGAGTCTGTCGCGGCCCCTTCTTCTCGTACTCGATCTTCATGTCTAGAAAGTGGTCGGTCGGCAGCAGCCCTGAGTCGAAGGCCGCCGCGTATACTATCGGTTTGAAGCCCGAACCCGGCTGGCGAAACGCCTGGGTTGCTCTGTTGAACTTGCTCGTCGCGAAGTCGTGACCTCCCACCAGGGCCAGGACCTCCCCCGTCTCCGGGTTCATCCCGACTATCGCCCCCTGGCTCTTCAGCCCCTTCATCGCGTTCTCCGCCGCCTCCTGCATGCCAAGGTCGAGAGTGGTGTAGATCTTCATCCCCCCCGAATAGACCAGGTCCGGCCCGTATTTCGGCAGAAGCTCGTTGAACAGAAGGTGCGCCACGAAATATGGCGCGCGGTTGTACTCCTGCACCCTGTTGGGCGTGTGATGAAAGACCAGCTCCGCGTCGTAGGCCGCCCTGCGCTCCTCCTCCGTGATCCACCCGATAGTCTCCAACCGGTCGAGGACGTACCTCTGCCGGCTTTTGGACACCTCGAAGTTGTTCAACGGGCTGTAGCGTCCCGGGGCCGCGATGAGCCCCGCGAGCATAGCCGACTCCGGAAGGTTTAGCTCCGCCGCCGTCTTGCCGAAGTAGGTCCTCGCGGCGGTGTCCACACCCCAGGCCCCGTGGCCGAAGTATATAGTGTTCAGGTACATCTCCATGATCCGGTCCTTGGTGAATAGCTGTTCCATGCGGACAGCCAGGATTATCTCCTTGATCTTCCTGTCGAACTTCCGCTCCTGCGACAGGAATAGATTGCGCGCCAGCTGCTGGGTTATTGTGCTTCCGCCCTGTCTTATACCCCTGCTCGTGATGTTCTCGAGCGACGCCCTCAGTATCGACATAAGCCTGATTCCGCCGTGCTGGTAGAAGGAGGTGTCCTCAGCCGCGAGCGTCGCCTTGACCACCCAGGGGGATATATTCCTCAGCTCCGCTGGTTGTCTGTTCTCGGTGAACAGTCGCGCCACCGTCTCCCCGTTCCTGTCGTAGATGACGCTGGCCACGCTTGTGCGATAGGCAAGAATCTCCTCCTCCGTAGGCAGCGCCAGCGAAAGCTCGTGCACGTACACGGCCACGAAAACCGACACTACTGCTCCGCCGATCAACAGTACCGCCAATAGGAGCATGAGAAAAATTTTAAGGATCGACGTCCTCTTCTTTTCTTTCTTATGGTCTCCATCGACCTTGATATCTTTGTTTCGCGCAGGCCTCTCCGACATCCGAGCCGCCTCCCTCGGGAGTAATAAAAAAACCGGCGCGGCCGGGCACTGGCCAGCGCCTCGGGCCTTCGCCCCTTCTGCCGCACTCCATGTCGGCCAATTATACCATCACGCCAAACAGGTTTTATAAAAATACCCGTCGACAGGGCCTTGCCAAACTCCTGAACACGTGGTATATTTTTCGCCGTTGCGGTTCAGAGCAACCCGAACTTGACAAAAGAATACAGTGCATATAAAGAGAATCGCAGTCGCAGATAAGAACTAAGCCGAGAGTTTGATCCTGGCTCAGGACGAACGCTGGCGGCGTGCTTAACACATGCAAGTCGAACGGACCTGTTTTTGAAGCGCTTCGGCGTGGATGGGACGGGGCAGTGGCGCACGGGTGAGTAATGCGCGAGGACCTGCCCGCAGGAGGGGGACAGCAGTTGGAAACGGCTGGTGATACCCCGTAGGCCGGGAGGTGAAAGGGCGGAGACGCCCGCCT
>Ga0255342_1005745_pt1 | contig 11720 bp, 13 predicted proteins | sample wastewater_treat_3_FD_192416 | JGI IMG/M metagenome (GOLD analysis project Ga0255342, IMG submission 192416) | Wastewater microbial communities from Lulu Island WWTP, Vancouver, Canada - plant14 | ecosystem: Engineered > WWTP > Wastewater > Unclassified | place: Canada: Vancouver, British...
AGGTCATGACCAGCTTGTAGGCAACCGGCTTGCCGGCGACGCTGTTCGGAACGCCCTTGGCCGAGAAGAAGATCGTCAGCGTCTCGGACGGATAGGTGTTCATCGGGCCATTGGCGCCCCAGATAATCAGGTTCTCGAAGGTCTTCACCAGGTTCGGCACGGTGTCGAGCGGCTTGCGGGCGTCACGAATGAACATGCCCCAGCTGCCATCGGCAGCGAACGGGCGCCACCACTGAGCGAAGGTGGCGGAGTCCATCGTGGGCGGAGCCATCAGGCCGTCCCTCGGATCCTTGACGCTCGGGTCGTCAATGACGGTAGCAAGCGTGCTGGCTTCGATCTGGGCAACTGCGCCGATGCCCTCGATCGCGCCATACGTGCCGCCCCATCCCGCCTCAATGTAGATGGTCCATGCCTGCTCGGAAGCCGACGCGGACACCGCGAATGCCGAAGCCAGAAGGCAAACGGCGCTAGCAACGAAAAGTACTTTTCTCATTGTCCTTTTTTCCTCCTTTCGCTCAAAGTGAACCCGTGCTGCCTTCCAGGCCGCAAAAGTTCAACTCTCGCGAAGCGGTTCTCCCCTTTCGTGAAGTGGAAGCTTGATCTGCACTCGACAGAAGATTGTTGAAGCCGCCTCCTGCGCACCGGAGCGGGAATCCCTCCAGAGCGCCTTGCAGCGGTCTTCGTGTCTCACAACATGTGAGGTGCAAGAATCGTGCCAAACCGGGCCTTAACGTCACCTTTGGTGAAAAAAGATTTGTTTCACCTCAGAATTCCAGGTCAAGATGCCCGGGGCCGACAGATTCTCAGGCACCCGATCGGCCACAGCCATTACAGGTGCAAGAGCCGTGCCAGAAGTGCGTTCCGGGGCAAATCCGTGCCGAAAACTGGTAATAGTACCAGTCGCAGGCCGCTTCCGGGGGCAGTCGCCCCGCGCGATGTTGCCAAAAGCCCGGCCTTTCCGCGACAATGTCCGCGGGATCGTGCTAGGCGGGGAACCAGCGGTGCCCTGAACTCGAAACCCGCTTTACGCGAGGCTGAATCCCCGTGCCGAGGTCTGGGATTCTGGTAAGTATCCGCGCTGCGGACGTTGAAGGCCGGGCCCAGTGCAACGTGCGGCCTGTGAACCCCGTCAGATCCGGAAGGAAGCAGCGGTAAGCAGGTCCGGCGTGTGCCACTTGAGTGTTCTGGCCGGAGCCTTGCCGCGCGGACGGCTGCCGGGAAAGCTTATCGAAGCCGGGTGCACGATCCCATTTCCCCCTTCAGGCCTCTCCCGTGCCCGGTTTGCTGTATAATCAGGCTGCCGCGGCGCCGGACTGCTCGCGCCCGTGACCAATGCGGGCGCGCAAGACATGCCCGCCGTGCGGCTTTTGAGAGCCAATGCCTTACATCGCACTGTACCGGAAGTACCGTTCTCAGACATTCGACGACGTCGTCGGCCAGGAGCATGTCACCCGCACGCTGCGCAACGCGCTCGAGCGGGGGTCCATCGGACAGGCCTACCTTTTTACAGGGTCGCGGGGCACCGGCAAGACCACCGTCGCCCGTCTCCTCGCCAAGGCCGTCAACTGCGAAAGCGGCCCCACGCCGGACCCCTGCAACAAGTGTGCCGCCTGCCTCGCCATCACTGCGGGCTCCGCGGTGGATGTCGCCGAGGTGGATGCGGCAAGCAACAGGGGCGTCGCTGAGATGGAGGCCATCTGCGAGGGCGTGCGCTTCCAGCCCATGGAGGCGCGCTACAGGGTCGTCATCCTGGACGAGGCGCACCAGCTTTCGGATCATGCGAAGGACGCCTTTCTCAAGACGCTCGAAGAGCCCCCTCCGCATGCCATCTTCGTGCTCGCCACCACCGAGCCGTCCAAGATACCCATTACTATCCGGAGCAGGTGCCAGCAGTTCGACTTCCGCCGCGGAACGCTTCCCGAGATCCGCGACCGGATTCGCTGGGTGTGCGAGCAGGAAGGGGTGAACCTGAGCGATGAGGCGGGGCAGATTATTGCCGCGCACGCTCAGGGGAGCTGGCGTGACGGGCTGAGCCTGCTCGAGCAGGTGATAGCGTTCGCGGGAGAGAGTATTACGGCCGATGATGCCCGCAGCGTGTTGGGGGCGGTCTCGCAAGAAGTGACGGCGAGCATCTTCCAGGCGATCCTGGCGCGCGATTCCGAGCGGCTTCTAAAGGAAGTGCGGCAGATATGGGACTCGGGGGCCGACCCGTCGCGGCTTCTTTCGGCGCTGGTCGAGTATGCGCGGGAGCGTCTGCAGGATGCTGTTTCCGGGAAGCCGCTTCAGGATGAGCTCGCGAGCCTGGGCACGGACCGGCTGATCCGGCTGATCTACAGCCTGGCGGCGGCCCAGTCGAACCTGCGGAACTGGGACCGGTCGGACCTGGCGCTCGAGGTGGCGGCGCTGACGGCCGTGGCGGAGCTTGCGGAGCCGGCCGCTCCAGCCCAGCGCGCGCCAGAGGCGGCCGCCCCGGCGGCCGCGGCCGCGCCGAAGCCCGCGAGCAGCCCCGCCCCGCGCACTGCTCCCCGGCCCGTACCAGAGCAGGCCGAAGCCCCCGCTGCCGGGGCCGAGGCGGAGCCTCTTCTAATGACGGGCGGCCCTCCCGATCTCGACATGGTCCGGCGGGCGTGGCCGAAGGTGATTCAGGAACTCCGGAAGAACCGCGCCAACACCTCCCTGTGTGCTATACTCAAGGACGGCCTGCCGGCGGCGTTCAGCGATGGCGTGGTGACCGTCACCTACCCGGCGCGGTACGGGTTTCACGTTCAGCGGGCCGAGCAGGAGAGCAGCCGCAAGGCGGTCGAGGAAGCATTCAAGCGGATCGCCGGCATCACGGTGCGCATCCGCTCTGTCTCAGGCGCAGCAGAGCCTTCTGATCCTGGCGCTGCCGATGCAGAGTCCGAAGCGGCAGGTGCGCGGCCGGACGGCGCCGGGAAGGCAGATGCCCAGGGGGCGCAGGGCGGCGACATTCTGCAGGAGGTGCTGCGGACATTCGGCGGCGAGGTGCTGGATGATCAGGACCCCTTCAACTAGAGTATGCACGCGCCCTGGCGGCCTACGCCGGCGCGCGACATCCCAGGAGTACCAATGAAGAATCTCGGCGGCATGGGCGGTTTCGGCAACATCCTCAAGCAGGCGCAGAAGATGGCCGAGGACGCGAAGAGAATTGAAGACCAACTCGCGCAGGAGCGCATCGAGGCCACGTCCGGCGGCGGAATGGTGAAGGCCGTGGTGACGGGCAAGGGCGAGATGCTCGATATCGTGATTGATCCCGAGGTCGTGGACCCGCAGGACGTCGAGATGCTCCAGGACCTGGTCGTTACGGCGGTGCGGGAGGCTCTCGAACAGGCGCAGACCGTGCGCGAAGAGCGCCTTCAGGATCTGACGGGCGGGCTGGGGCTTCCCGAAGGCCTGAACATCCCCGGGCTTCCCTGACGTAGTCCATGCCTTCCTACTTCACCCGGCCTCTATCGAAACTCGTCGGGGAGCTCGAGAAGCTTCCGGGCGTGGGTCCGAAATCCGCTCAGCGGCTGGCCTTCCATATACTGCGGCTGACCGCCGAAGAGGTCGAGTCGCTGTCGCAGGCCATTCTGGAGGCCAAGGAGCATGTGCGGGCGTGCAGCATTTGCTACAACTACAGCGACCAGGACACCTGCGAGATATGCCGCGACGCGCGGCGTGACCGGAGTTTGCTGTGCGTGGTGGCGGATGCGAGAGACCTGGTCGCTTTCGAGCGCACCAGCGAGTACAAGGGGCTGTATCATGTGCTGCAGGGCGTGATCTCGCCGATGGACGGGGTGGGCCCGGAGATGCTCCGCATCCGCGAGCTTCAGAAGCGCATCGCCGAGGACGGGTTCCAGGAGATCATCGTCGCCACCAACCCGACCATCGAGGGGGACGCGACGGCGATGTATCTTGCGGCGATTCTGAAGCCGTTGGGCCTGAAGGTGAGCCGCATCGCGCACGGGATGCCGGTCGGCGGCGATCTCGACTATGCCGACCAGGCGACGCTGGTGCAGTCGCTTGAATGGCGCAGGGAGATGTAGAAGTGGCCGTGTCTGAGATACTCATCGAGATAAAGATCGAGCCTCTGGAGGAAGGTGGCTATCTGGCGACAAGCGACGAGCTTCAGGGCCTGCTGGCGCAAGGGCGGACTGTCGCGGAGACGATGGAGATCGCTCAGGATGTTGCCAGGAAGCTGATATCGAGTTACATCGAGCACAACGACCCTTTGCCGGAGGCGCTCCAGGCCGCGCTGGGGACTCCCGGCGTCCCGCAGGTGACGCGGATTGCCGTGGGCGTCGAGGCCGCCTAGAGCACTGACGCGTGCCCGACCTTCCTTCGCTCACATACAGGCAGGTGGCCAGCAGGCTCAAGGCGCTTGGCTTTGTGCTCGACAGGCAGGCCCGCGGGAGCCGTGAGATCTGGTACAACCAGGAATCGCGGCGACGCACGACCGTTCCTCGCCACACGGGTGACATTCCCCGGGGGGCGCTGAGGGCTATCATCGGACAACGCGGGGTGAGCGTGGACGCTTTCCTTTCGGCTGGAGATGACTAGCGCTGTGCCACGACTGACGCAGGCGGCGGCTCTCTTCAACGAAGACTGCATCTCCGGCATGCGCAGCCGGATCGCCGACGGCAGCGTGGATGTCGTCGTGACCTCGCCTCCGTATAACCTCGGGATCGAATACAGCCGCTACGACGACACCCTTTCGCGCGAGGACTACCTGGGCTGGCTGGGTGAGTGGGCCGACGAAACAAAGCGCGTGCTCTCGGACAAAGGCTCTCTCTTCCTGAATATCGGGGGCAAGCCGAAAGACCCGCTGGTGCCTTTTCAGGTGCTGAACGTGATGACCGGGCGCTTCGTGCTTCAGAACGTCATACACTGGATCAAGTCCATCGCCATCGAAAAGTGCGACGCGGGAGACTACCCCGGCATCAGCGGCGATGTCTCGGTGGGGCACTACAAGCCCATCCGCAGCGAGCGGTTCGTCAACGACTGCCACGAGTACATCTTTCACCTCACAATCAGCGGCGACGTTCCGCTCGACCGCCTCGCCGTGGGCGTGCCGTATCAGGACAAGAGCAATGTCGGGCGCTGGAAGTCGGGTGGGCCGGACGTCCGGTGCCGGGGAAACACCTGGTTCATCCCGTACGCCACCATACAGAGCCGGGACGGCGAGCGTCCGCACCCGGCGACGTTTCCCGTGAAACTCCCCGAGATGTGCATGCGCCTGCACGGCATCGAGCGCATCCGCCTGGCGATGGACCCGTTTCTGGGACTGGGGCACTCCGCAGTTGCCGCGGCTCGGCTCGGGGTGCCGTTCGCCGGGTTCGAGATCGACGGGGAGTATCTGAAAGAGGCGCGGGGGCTGCTGGAGAAAGAGACGCGGAGGATTCCCGGGCTATGAGCAACGAGAACACACCCGAGTTCCGCTACGCCGACGAGACGGAGGTGCGGGTATCGCAACTGATGCTGCCCGGCGCCGCGAACGCCCACGGATCGGTTCACGGCGGCGAGATGCTGAAGCTTGTGGACTCGATCGCGTACGTGTGCGCGTGCCGGTTCAGCGGCGGCCTGTGCGTGACCGCGGCGGTGGACCGCGTTGACTTCCACGAGCCGATTCTCGTGGGCGAGCTTGTGAATCTGATTGCGCGCGTGTGCTACGTGGGCAGGACGTCGCTCGAAGTCGAGATAGACGTGTTCGCGGAGGACATCCCCACGGGCAGTGTTCGCCACACGAACTCCTGCTACCTGACGATGGTGCACCTGGAGGACGGCAGGCCGGCAATCGTTCCGCGGCTTGTGTGCCGGACGCGCGAGGACAAGGCGCGCTGGATTCAGGCGAAGACGCGCCGGGAACTGTCGGTGCGGCAGCGTGAAGAGCGGGAGCGCCTGGTGGTGAAGTTCGGCCAGCTTTCGGACGAAGAGTTAGACAGACTGGTCGCTGGCTAGGCTCAGCGCTTGCGGATCTTGCCCCACGGGCGCGGAAAATGCGCCGGCGACTCCTTTGTCTTGCGTATCACCAGCAGGCGGTGACTGAGCCCGCCCGGCAGCGGGATCTCGAACACGCGCGAGGCCGACCCTCCGAGTTGCCCCAGCAGAGCGCGCGCCTCCGCAAGCTCCTCGTCCAGCCTGGGGCCTTTCATGGCGATTCCCCTTCCGCCGATGCGCACGTACGGCAGGCACACCTCGGCGCTCTCCGTGAGGGGCCCCAGGCCGCGCCAGACGGCGATGTCGAACGACTCGCGATACTGCTCGTCGTGAGCAAGCTGCTCGGCGCGGGCGGCAACGGCCCGGCAGCGGGCCAGCCCCAGCGCTTCGCAGGCTTCGCTCAGGAAGCTGGCCTTCTTCTGGGTCGAATCGAGCAGCACGACATCCAGGTCCGGCCGCGCGATGGCGAGCGGAACTCCCGGGAACCCTCCGCCCGTCCCGACGTCAATCAGCCTTGCGCCCACGGGAATGCCGGCTTTGACGACGCTCAGCGAATCGGCGAAATGCTTGACCGCGACGCCGCGGGCATCGGTGATGCCGGTGAGGTTCATGCGCTGGTTCGCGTCGAGCAGGAGCTCGGCGAAGCGCTCCAGCCGCTCGATGGTTTGGGAGTCGAGCTGGACGTGCAGGGTTTGCATGGCCTCAACCAGAGCGCCGCGAAATTCGGGGCAATCAGCCATCGCGCCTGGCTCTCCGCTCCCGATAAAGCCGCTCGGTCAATCCGCCTTCGTTTAAGAACTGCTCTTCCAGCGCCCTGATCTGCCGCCCCAGCAGGTAACTGGCCTGGTTTATGAGACAGATCAGCGTGTTGGCGGCTGTTTCGGGGTCGGACATGTCAGACAGGTCGGACGCGTCAGACTGGTAGGACTGGCGCACCCTCAGCGCTTCCGGCGAGTCCTTCGGCCACAGGCGCAGGCCTCTCTGTCGAAGAAAGTCTTCGTAGTCCAGGAGCAGCTCTTCCAGGCTGGCGTGCGTGCGCGAGCGCCGGTCAATGAACCGGCCGCAGAAGGCCACCGTCAGGTCGTACACCTGCCGGGCACAGCGGAAGCTGCGAAGCTTACGGTACCCGCCGTGCGGAGGGATGAGTCCTTCTTGTTCAGCCATGGCGGATAACTATCGCGCGGCCCGCCGCACGAAGTCAAGCCTTTGTGGTCCGGTCTGACCTGTCTGACACGTCATACTGCCTCTCAAACCTCACACCCTCGGCCTGAAGTACTCGATCGTGGCCTTCAGGCCCTCCTCCACCGGAACCCGCGGCTCCCAGCCGAGGATGCGGCGGGCGCGGGAGATGTCCGGCTGGCGGACTTTCGGGTCGTCCACCGGAAGCTCTCTGAAGACAATCTCGCTCTTCGATCCCGTGATGTCCCGGATCAGCTCGGCGAACTGCAGCACGGTCATCTCGCGCGGGTTGCCGATGTTCACCGGGTCGTGCTCGTCAGACTGCGACAGGCGGTAGATGCCCTCGACGAGATCGCTCACGTAACAGAAGCTGCGGGTCTGCGATCCGTCGCCGAACACGGTCATCGGCTCGCCGCAGAGCGCCTGGCTGATGAACGCCGGCACCACGCGCCCGTCGTTCAGGCGCATGCGCGGGCCGTACGTGTTGAAGATGCGCACGATCTTCGTGTCCAGCCCGTGGTAGCGATGATACGCCATAGTCATCGCCTCGGCGAAGCGCTTCGCTTCGTCATACACCCCCCGCGGCCCCACCGGGTTCACGTTGCCCCAGTAGTCCTCGGTCTGCGGGTGAATCAGCGGGTCGCCGTACACCTCGGATGTGGACGCCAGCAGAAACGCCGCCCCGTGCGCCTTGGCCAGCCCGAGCGCCTTGTGCGTCCCGAGCGAGCCGACCTTCAGCGTCTGTATCGGAAGCTGCAGGTAGTCAATGGGGCTCGCCGGGGAGGCGAAGTGAAGAACCAGGTCTACCTTCTCCGGCAGAAACAGGTAGTTCGTCACGTCGTACTGCACGAACCGGAAGTCCGGGTTGCCCGCGTTGTGGGCGATGTTGGCGGTGTCGCCGGTGATGAGGTTGTCCATCGCCGTCACGCGCCAGCCGTTCTTCAGTAGAAGGTCGCCGAGGTGCGACCCCAGGAAACCCGCCCCGCCTGTCACCAGCGCATGCTTCATCTCCGTGTCGATCCCTTTCCCGTTTTCATCTCGCAGAGAGTGTAGCCTATTATCGGCGGACAGGGCGCCTGTTGCGGATTGCAGCCAGTTGCGTGTATAATCAGCGGACTCACAACCCCTCAACGAAGACGACCGGCCTCCCTTTGACCTCGTAGATCGCTTTTCTTTCTGCGCCTCAGATCGGAACCCGTAAACGGATTTCAGCCTTTGCTGCACTTCGCTCGCTTCGTTGAATTCTCATGGAGTTGTGTTTGGCACAGGCCAGAAAGGTAAATCAGATGGCAAACAAATCACTCTACGTAGGCAACATGAGCTACAGCACCAGCGAGAGCGAGCTGCGCAGTCTCTTCGAGCCGTACGGCCCGATCGACTCCGTCCGCATGATCACCGACAAGGGATTCGCGTTCGTGGACGTTCCCGCGGAGAAGGCTCAGGAAGCGATTGACGCGCTGAACGGCAAGGAAGTCGGCGGACGGCAGTTGACCGTCAACGAGGCTCGCCCGCGCACCGAGCGCAGTGGCGGCGGCGGTGGCCGCGGCGGCTACGGCGGCGGTGGCGGCGGACGCGGCCGCTGGTAATCAGCCGGCAGCGTTAGCTGTATGGCCCCGGCGCGGTCTCGCGCCGGGGCTTTCTCATTTGCCCCGGGTGGCTCTTGGCAGCCACAGGCCCCGGCTGGCGTTTGACACCCACCCGCCGAAGTTGCATGATGCTCCCAGCGCCGCACAGGAGAAGCCGTGAACGATCTCAAGACAATCTCAGACAACATCCGGGGAATACTCGACGAGAAGAACCGCGCCCGGGAAGAGGCCCTGCGCCTCTCGCGCGAGGCTATCCGTCACTCCGCCAATTCCATCCGCGCAATCCACCGCTCCCAGTGGGACGAAGCCGAGTCGCTGATGGCCGAGGCCCGCTCGCGCGTACAAGCGGTGAAGGAGCTGCTGAAGGGCCACCCCGACATCTATTTCGCGGGCTACACTCAGGACGCGCAGAAAGAGTACGCCGAGAGCGAACTGACCATGGCCATCGTGCGCGGCCGCGAACTCAAGACGCCCGAAGATCTGGGCGTTGAGCCCGCGCCGTTCCTGAACGCGCTGGGTGAGGCAATCGGCGAGACGCGGCGGCACATTTTGGACGTGATGCGCAAGGGCGATCTCGCGCGCGCCGAGGAGATTCTCGATATCATGGACGACGTCTATTTCGCGCTCGTCACCTTCGACTATCCGGACGCCATCACTAACGGCCTGCGGCGCACCACCGACATGGTGCGCGGCGTGCTCGAGCGCACCCGCAGCGACCTCACCATCACCATGCGCCAGGCCGATCTCGAGAAGTCCATCGCCAGCGCCGTCGAGCGCATCCGGACTTAGCGCGCCGCAGGCCGGCCAATGCTCGATTCCGTCATCCAGACCATCCGCGCCGCCACCCGCGAAAGCCCGTTCGCCGGTAAGCTGTTTCTCGTCGGTGGGCTGCTGCGCGACCGCGCGCTTGGCCTGACGCCGGACGAGGACGTGGACATCGTCTGCCTGGCCGACGCGCTTCAGGCCGCCGAATTCCTGCACAGCAACGGCGTCACCGGCCACGCTCCGGTCGTCTATCCGCGCTTCGGCACCGCCATGGTGAGCGTGCGGGGGGTGCCGGTCGAGTTCGCCACGGCCCGCCGCGAGTCGTACAGCCCCGACAGCCGCAAGCCCGCCGTCGAGCCCGCGACGCTGGAAGAAGACGTCACCCGCCGCGATTTCACCGTCAACACGCTGCTCGAGAACCTGCACACCGGCGAGCAGCTCGACCTCACGGGCAGGGCGCGCGCGGATATGGCGGCCCGGCTCATCCGCACGCCGCTCGACCCCGAGGCCACGTTCCACGACGACCCGCTGCGGCTGCTTCGCGCCGTGCGCTTCGCGGCGAAGCTCGGCTTTCAGATTGAGCCCGAGACCTACCGCGCCTTACTCGCCTGCGCCCCGCGCCTTTCGATCATCTCCAGCGAGCGCATCCGGGACGAGTTCACGAAGACCCTGATGCTCCCGCGCGCATCGTGCGGGCTGGAGCTTCTGCGCCAGACCGGGCTGCTGGGCATATTTGCTCCCGAGCTGGCCGCCATGCACGGCGTCGAACAGAACATTTTTCACATCTACGACGTTTGGGGGCACACGCTGAAGGCGCTGGAGAGCCTGCCGCCGGATGCCGGCCCCGACGTGCGGCTGGCGGTGCTGTTTCACGACATCGGCAAGCCCTCCACAAAGAGCGTGGGCGAGGACGGGTGCGCGCACTTCTACGGCCACCAGGCCGCCGGCGCCGAGATGACCCGGCGCATTCTGCACAGGCTGAAGTTCCCGAACGCACAGATCGAGAGAGTCTGCCAGCTCGTGGGGCTGCACATGCGCATCGGGGAGTACACCGGGCAGTGGAGCGACACCGCCGTGCGGCGTCTTATCAGGGATTTCGGCGATAACCTGGACGATCTTTTCACCATCTCCCATGCCGACCGCGCCGCCTGCAACCCGGAGTTCAACATGCTCGACCCCGAGACCGTGCGCGAGCGGGTGGAACTGGTGCGAAGCGAGGCCGACTACGCCGGCGCCGAAAGCCCGCTCGACGGGCTGGAGATTATGGCCATCGCCGGCATCCCCGCCGGGCCGGATGTGGGCAGGTACAAGGCGCTGCTTGTGGAAGAGATTCTGGAAGGACGGCTTGCGCCGGGCGACAAAGAAGCGGCGGAGAAGATACTGCGCACAGCCCTGAAGGACGAGCATGCCCGCTAAGATCGGCACCCCCACAATAGAAAACCGCCGCGCGCGGCACGACTACCACATTGACGACTCGTTCGAGGCGGGAATCGCGCTTGCCGGGTCGGAGGTCAAGAGCCTGCGCCAGGGAAACGCCAGCCTGCAGGACGCGTACTGCGAGGTGAAAGAGGGCGAGCTGTGGGTGCAGAACATGTACATCAAGCCGTACGAGCAGGCCAACCGGTGGGCCGTGGAGGAGCGCAGGCCGCGCAAACTGCTCGTGGCGAAGCGCGACATCCTGCGCCTGCGCCAGAAGACGCAGGAGAAGGGGCTGACGCTGGTGCCGCTCAAGGTCTATTTCACGCGCGGGTGGGCGAAAATGGAAGTCGGCATCGCGCGGGGGAAGAAGCAGTACGACAAGCGCGAGTCCATCCGCGAGCGCGACGTCGAGCGTGACGCCAGACGCGGCGAGGAGTAGGCGCCCGGCTTCGGCGCGGAGGCCCGTCCGAAGCGGGTAAAATGTGTGCGCTTGAAGCTCCCGTATGCCGCGGCCCGCGGATGCGGGAGGGTTTCCACGAAGGAGGAAGGGTTATGAGCATCGGTTTTCGTCTTCTGTTTGCAGCGATTGTGCTGGCCGCCGCCGCGCTTCCGGCCGGGGCGCAGGCGTTCAGCGACGACTTTGAGAGCGGCCTGGGGGGGTGGACGCAGACCGTCTCCGTGCTCGATCTCTCCACCGCGCAGAACATCGTCCCGGCTGGCGGGGCGAACAGCGCCTACGCCGGCAGCGCGGGCGACCGCATGTGGCGCAACCTGGGCGCCGACGTTGGCGCGTTCTACTTCAGCTTCTGGATGTACGACGGCACCCACACCCGC
>Ga0255342_1005773_pt1 | contig 11662 bp, 4 predicted proteins | sample wastewater_treat_3_FD_192416 | JGI IMG/M metagenome (GOLD analysis project Ga0255342, IMG submission 192416) | Wastewater microbial communities from Lulu Island WWTP, Vancouver, Canada - plant14 | ecosystem: Engineered > WWTP > Wastewater > Unclassified | place: Canada: Vancouver, British...
ACGCACAAACGTCGCCGCGGCTGAGCCCGAGAGGCCGAGACGCCGCAGCGTCGCGAGAGCTTCGCCGGCTTGCGCGGCATCGCCTCCGCCGCCGAGCACCGAACTCAGGGACGCCGGGCTGGCCGACATTTCGAGCGCGCCGGTCTCCAGGGCCAGCGCGAGCCGGCCCCGAATGTGCGCGGGCAGAGCGAGGATGGCCTCCACCATCAGCGGCCCTCGAAGAAGGCGGCGCCGGTGAGCCCGAGCACCGGGACCACAAGAGCGCGGTCGAGGTAGTCGTTTCGCATTTCGCACGATGTCTCGGACACGAGGGCGCAGCCGTGGCAGGCCGCTCCGTGGAGCCACCGCTGCTCCATGCTGCGGCCCGGCTCGTGCTGCGCGCAGATCGGGTCGTTGGAGCAGAGGGCGCTGGAGCGGATCGCCTCCGCCAGATGCTCCTCTATGTGAACTGCCCGCTGCACCAGGCCGCCGAGGGTCCCTTCGGAATCGGAGCAGCCCGTGTAGAGCAGGAGGCCGTAGCGATTGCCTTCGGGATCGGCGTAGATGCGCTCGCGGATGGAGCTGGCCGGGTAGCCGCAGCGCATGGCCACGGACTGCAGCAGCAGATGGGACAGGGTGTGCAGCAGGATGTACGGGCCGCCGGGGAACTCACGGGTTGACTTGCGTCCCTGCGTCCAGCGCGCGTGCCCCGCCGTGAGCGCATCAATCCTCTGCTTGACCGCCGGACGCTCGAGCCAGTTCGCTACCGCGTCCGGCCGCAGCAGCAGGAAGACCCCCTCGCCGCGGTTCTCCACCGCAGGGAACCATTTCGGCTCCAGGGCGATCTGCGCCTGTTCGACCCCGCTTTCGTATTCGCCGTAGATGTCCGGCATTTCGGCTTCGAGCCGTGTGAAGCCGGCCAGAGCCATCACTTCGCGCAGCCGGTGAAGCTGGACAACAGCCTCGATGTTCTTCGTGACGTCTGTGTGCCGCCAGGCGTTGTCCGGCAGGCGCCGGGCGTGGAAGTCCGGATCGATCGGCACGTCGTCGCCGTAGCCTTCGGGCGCGGCAAGGATCGAATCGAGCTCAATCAGCTTCACGGGCTTCTCGGGGACGGCGGGGCCTGTGACAGCCTGGATGGCCGCAAAGACCTCGTCATCACTGAAGGCGCCGAGCTTCGCGCTCACCTCTGGAATCCGCCTCATCAGCTTCAGGTCGCCGATGTCCTGCACGGCCTGCAGATTCCCCCACAGTTCCTGCACGACGTCCGCCAGGCTGTCCGCCCGGTCTGGCAGCGACAGCACGCCCACAATCTGCGCGAAGTAGGCGTTCGATGCTGTGCGGATGAGCAGGCGGCTCGGCTTTCCGCACTCTTCGTTCGTATGCCTGCCGAGCCACGGGCGAGCCCCGCGACAGGCGCCGAGGACGTACGTGGGTGCATTCGAATCCTGGTCGCTGGCATCCCCGCGATCCGCGGCCTCCGCAAGGCTCCGCCATGCGCCGCATTCGCAGCGCACGGACAGGTCACGCAGGTCTCCGGTGGTGCCCTGCTCGTCCAGCCACAACTGACGGCGGCACTCCCTATGCTCGGGCCCATGCACAAAACCTCGCCAGTCCAGATCGTCAACGTGGCCCATGGGGCAGGCGCGGACGAACCGGGTTGCCACCACAGAGCACTTGTCGAAGCGGCTGCGGTTGTCAAGCTGCGTACGGTGAACCAGCCTGCGCGAGTGTTCGCGCGCGTGGCCGCCCGGTTTCTCCTGCACCACGAACCATTCAGGGAACCGCCATGCCACGATCCCGCGCAGCGGCTGGTTGGGCCCGGACTCATCCGGCGGGGGCGCGAAAAGCCGCGGGTGGCGCACGCCGGTCATGATCTCGAGCTTTCTGGAAAGGCGCGGCTCCACGATCTCTTCCAGCTTGGGCGGCCACGAGTCGAGGCCGCCGACGATGGCCGAATGGCGCGGCAGGTCTATGAGCGCGCCCGGGCCGTAGGTCGTTATGATCTGGCTGCGGCGAATCTGTCCGTGTGCTCTTCTCATTCCGCTGTCCCTACTTCCACGCCATCAAGGTCCTTCAGGAAGACGTTTACGTCCGGCTCGACGTCCCGGAGCGAGCGGTTCACCCGGAACTTCTTTGCGTGTTCGCAGGTGATGCCGGTCTCCATCCTTTCGCGAAGCAGGCATGCCCCGGACTGTCCCTCGTACTTCTGGTAGCGCACCCCCGCCTCGGCATTGTCCTCGACGACCTTCACCCACGAGTCGAGCAGGTCGGCCACGCGGGTCTGCACGCTGAACAGGCGCTCGGCGCGATCTTTCTCCGTCATCGGCTGACGCTCTACCCGGGCCTGAAAGACGCTGAGAAGGCGCTTTTCGAGTTCCGTCCGGACTTCGGCGATGCGTGCGGCGCCCTCGGGCGGAGTGAGCGTGTGCACGGCGTGGCGGGAGAGCGCCACCAGCGCCCCCGTGAAACCGTGGTCGAGCGCCCGCGCGGAGAACGGCGTGATGCTGCCGGCCTCGACCGACCGGTAGAAGGTTTCGTGGTAGTGGCGGAAGCGCTCGTAATGCGAGCGGTCCCGCGGCTTGTGCATGTTGAGGACTGTCACGATCAGCCCCGGGCGCTCGTCGGTGCGGCCGACGCGGCTGGTGGCCTGGATGTATTCGGCGTTCACCTTCGGCTGGCCCACGACCACCATCAGGCCGAGGCGCGGGATGTCGAGCCCCACGGAGATCATGTTGGTGGCGATGGCGCAGTCCACGCGCTGGTCCCTCTCGGAGAACGGCGCACCCAGCCGCTGGCGCGCCTCCGCCACCTTGTCCGTCGGCACGCGCGAGGTCAGCTCCATCACTTCCGAGAATTCGGTGCGGTCGTGGAAGAGCCCCTCGGTCTCGCCGACGCGCTTGCGCATTCCGTAAGACCCGACCGTGTTCTGGACTTCTTCCTCGAGTATGCGGCGGGCGCCGCCAAGCTCGCGGAGGCTGTTGAAGTAGCCGACGACGGTCATGTACGGGTCGGCGGGGTTGTTTTCGTTCTTGTGGCCGCCGGCGTCGCGGTACGAGCGCTCGGCCGCGCCCATAAGCGCCAGCCAGGCTTTGCGCATGGTGACCTTCGGACTGCGCCCCTGCGAGGCGATGCCCAGGTACAGGCGCGCTGGCACCTCGGCTGCCGGCCTTGTCCTGGCGAAAAACGAATCTCTCCGGTTCGGCCCCGGCGGCGGGAAGATGTGCGTGAGATCCCGCGCGAAAAGCGCCTGGATCTGTTCCTGCGCGCGTCGGACGGTGGCGGTGGAGGCGATGATTTTGGGGCGCACCTGCTTGCCGTCCAACTCCCGGATGCACAGCGCCTCGATGGCCGTCTCGTAGAGGCCCGCCATGGTGCCGAGCGGCCCCGAGATGAGATGCAGCTCGTCCTGGATGATGAGGTCGGGCGGGGCGATGCCGCGGCGCTCAGACCCGAGAAGCGCTCCGGATTCGCCCACGAACGGAAGCGAGGCGAACTTGTCCACGGTGGCAATCAGGAACGCGGGCAGCCGCCGGTAGATCGGCTCGTCCACCGACAGGATCGGCAGGCCGCGCTCGCCCGAGAACTCGCACTCGAAGTTCGGGCAGACGACGCGCAGGTCCGCCGGTTTGTCCGCGTCGGGCAGAAGGGTGAACGAATCCGGTGTGAACTCGGCTTTGCACCAGGGGCAGGACTCCAGCGGTATGGGCGATGGCTTGCCGGACGGGTTGGCCTTGTACTGGTTGACCTTTGTGCGTGCCGTGTCTTCGCGCCCGTCGCCCTTTCTGCCCATATGGTTCGGCGTGGCGGCCTTGCCCACCCACAGGCCGATCTCGAACGGGAAGGCGCCGTAGCGGCTCTCGTCGTTCAGGCGCTCCAGCTCCAGCGCGCACACGAGCCCCGCGGCGCGTCCGAGCTGATCGAGCGTGAGCAGGCGCAGGGTGTAGCGCATAATGACGCTCACCCCGGCCCCGGCCCCGGCGCCGGCGCCGGGCGGCTCCTTTTCGCCGCCGCGGCGCAGCCTGCGCAGCACCATGGCGAACGCCGCCAGCCCCAGGTAGGCCTCGGTCTTTCCGCCGCCCGTGGGGAAGAAGAGCAGGTCCACAATCTCGCGCTCAGTGTCACGCGGGTCTGCAAGGCCCGGAAGGTTGAGCAGAATGAAGGCGAGCTGGAACGGATGCCAGCGGGGGTCCTCGAGCTTGTTGCGCTGTACAAGCGCGCGGGCGACGGCGCGGTTGGCCATCCGGAAGGCGTCCAGCGCGTCCGCGTCGCTTTCCAGCACTTCGATGCCTTTGCCGATGCGCTTGAGGGCCACGCCGGCCAGGCGCAGCAGCTCTTCGGCGGTCCCGAGCCGCCCCGGGCCCAGCCGGGACAGATCGGCCCGGCGGGCCTCGATCCACCCGCTGTATGCGTCAACGAGCGGCTGAAGAGCGCTTCTGGTCGCGGCCCCGTCGGCCAGCGAGCCGAGCTCGTTCATCGAAAGCCCGCAGCCTTCCACCGTGACCGCCTCGGTCTTCTCGACCTCGGCCGCCGGAATCCAGGATGTGCGCAGGACGGAGCAGTCGCCGTTGCCGTCCAGTTCCCATTCGGCCGCAACCGCGTGGCCGACGGCGTACTCGGGGGTATCGGCATAGTGGAGATCGGCCACCTGCTCGTCCCAGTCGCCGGTTTCGGGGTTCTGGATGTCTGGCCTGGGCACAAACCGCTCGGCGCCTCTCACTTCCAACTCCGCCTGGAAGGCGTAGGCCAGATCCGGCGGGCCCATCTCCTCCTTTGCCGGGGGGCGATGGTTCACGAGGAAGAGCGACACGGACCTGGTGCCCGGCGGAAGCTGCCCGGCGAGGTCGCCCTCGATGGTTCTTTCGAGCACGAAAAGCTGCAGCCCGCCGGAGTCCGGAACGTGCAGCGGCACGGGTTCGGAAGAGCCTGTGAGCGGGACTTCCAGCTTCCGTTCGTGCGGTGTGCGCTCCCAGACCGGCTCAGGCCCGGCTTCCAGCCTGTAGTCCCCCCAGCGCACTGCCACATCGAGCCGCGGCATTCCCGCCGCCACAAGGAAGCTGATGCCCATGGACGAGGGGAAGAAGCCTTTCTTGGCCGCCTTGCGGTCTTCGGGCGACTCCTCCGGCTCGCCTGCATGCTCCGGCACCAGCTCGAAGTCCTCGTCCTCGTCAATGTCGGCGGCCTTTTCGGGAGGCGTGCCGGTGGGGATGAGGAAGCCTGTGAGGTACCACACCGAGGGCCGAACCCTGCCGGGCAGCATCTCGCGCTCCAGCTCGTGCCCGGCCGGCGGGCCCACCAGATCGAGCTTCAGGGCCTCCACAAGGCGCGAGCGGACTTCCAGAGACGTTTGCGGCGCTTCGCTCATCGCTCGGCTTCCTCCTCTATACGGCCGGGGTTCCAGATCTGTTCGGCGAGCTTCAGGTACAGCTTCTGGCGCTCTTCAAGGTCCGCACGTTTGAACTCCGCGTGCGGACGGAAGGGCAGAGCGCTGGACTGGATGAATCGCCGGAAGCCGGGATTGTGCTCGTAGGTGTCTTCGTGCAGGCTCGCGGCCAGCAGGTTCTGGCCGCGGTAGTGCTTCAGCTTCCTTGCATACGTGAGGTCACCGATGCTCCGGTTGATGGAGCTCGGCAGCAGCACGAGGCAGCCCAGCAGGTCGCGGTCGCCCAGGAAGTCGCGCTCGTCCGGGTACTCGGCCCTGTGGCGCTCCGGGCGGCCGGCCCAGATGTGCTCGATGTCGTAGCCTTTGCGCCCGCGCATTGCGTAATCGCTGTAGCGGGACTGGCGGCCGGACTGCGTCTCGACGTATTCCGTCATGCGCGCGAGCAGCCGGTGCACGGCCGGCCCGTTCATCTTGTGCAGGCCGAAGGATTCGTAATGGGCGAAATCCTCCCGGTCTTCCTCGATGCGTTTCCGCAGGGCGGGGACAATCTCATCGAGGGTCTTTCCTCTGATCTCGCGCATTACGGTGAACATCGCGTACTGCATTGTCGAGTAGTCAATCGAGCGCCAGTTCCAGATGCGCCTGTGGATCAGGATGTCCAGAAACGCGGCCACGGTGCGCACCTTACGGAGGGACAGCGCCTCGTCCTCGTCCGGGCGAAGCGGCGCCAGCAGAACCGGGTACTGAAGCGTGAAGTTGTGCTGGGCGCAGTAATGCACCCGCTCCAGACCTTCCGTCAGCGACTCGCCGGCCCGGCGCAGGCGCTCGTACCGCATGGTGTAGAACACGAGGTCGGACTCGATGACCCGCGCGAAGCTGGCGGGGGCGGTCAGGCCGAGGGCGTCTTCGTGGTCGCGGACCCAGCGGTGGAACTCGGTGCCGATGAGGTCGAAGTCCTGGGGCCGCGCCCCGCTGGTGCGCTCGCGGATGCTTTCGGCGTGCTGGCTCCGGAGCCACGACTTGATGCCGTCGGCGTCCTCGTCCTTTCCGATCTCCCGGAGGGCTTCCATCCGGCGCTTCCAGGTCTGGCTCGCGCGGCTGCGGGTTTCCGGGTCGGTGATGTTGGCCAGCAGGTAGCCTTTGAGCATGTCGGCCGGCGTGAGCGACAGGCCGCGGTCGTTCATGGTCTCGAAGATCGTGTAGGCATCCTCGTCCGAGTAGGCCGTGATCTCGACCATGTGCACGTTCTCCAGAAGCCAGTCCACGAAGTACGGCAGTGCCTCGTCCCGAAGCTCATCGGGGAACACGTCCTCGATCTGCCCGTAGCGGGCCAGGATGTTCTCGATTGATTCGTCGGCGTGGTCCAGCAGGAACTCCTGCCCGCGGTAGACGGCGTCCATGCACGCGTTGCGCTCGGGCACATCGAGGTTGAACGACCGCGTGCCCATGCTCAGAGAGAAGATCAGCTCGGCCACCTGGCCCTTCTGGTCGTCGTCCTGCAGGTGGTGGCGCAGGTGGATGAGCAGCAGCGTGAGCGTCGTCAGGCGCTGCTGGCCGTCTATGATGAACTTGCGCCCGTTCTTGTCGCTGACGATGATGGAGCCGAGGAAGTAGTGGCTGTAGCCGGCGACCGCCCCCCGCTCATCGCCCGGCTGGTAGCTTTCCAGGAACTTGTCCACCAGGTCCTCCAGAAGCTCCGCGACCTGTTTCGGCTGCCACTTGTACTCGCGCTGGTAGTAGTCTATGGAGTACTTGCGGTTCGCGAGAAGCTCGCGCACGGTGCGGCCCTTGCCGTCAATCTCGCGGGATGGGTTCGTGCTGGTTGTCATGTTCAGAAAAGCGCTCCTGTCGGGTTGGGTTTTTGCGCGGCGGGCTTGCGGCCGCGTTTGCCTGCCGCGGCGGCGCCGGAGCGGACTTCTTCGGCGGCGCGCTGGGCGTTCAGCTCGAGCAGGCGGGCGAGCACCTCGTCGCGCACCTCGTCCGGCCAGCGGAAGCGCCAGGGCTTCTTTCTCCTGCCGCCGTCTTCTTCCTCGTCTTCGTAGTCGAGCAGGAACTCGCAGGCGGTGGGGATGTCCGTCCAGCCGTAGGCGTCCAGCACGGCCCGGTCCATGGCGGCGTGCAGTTCGCGCAGCTTCAGGATGTCCGGCGATTCCTCTTCCGGGTCGTGGAATCGGTTGTAGGTCTTCGTGAGGCCTTCGTTGTTGCGCACCATCAGCGCGGCGCGGAAGTCGTAATACTCCCTGCCCGCCGCCTCCAGATTTGGGTCGTTCTCCCAGCCTTCGGGAAACGGGAAGGTCTCGAAGCAATCGGAGGGGGTGTACGATGCGCCATCGCCGCGGGAACCACCGCAGAAACGGACCCAGCAATCATGGACACGGCACTGCAAGCCAGCAAAAGCCGCGTAGCTCGAAACGTCGAACACGATTAGCTTCTGCGAGTAGATCAGACCTGTTGGCAGAAAGGCAAACGACAGCCACGACGAAACCTTCGAAATCGCAAGGACCCGCTCTTTGCCGGCGATCTGACTGTAGAACTGGGGCCTGTGAGCCTGGTAAGCCCACCACCTCTGCTTGAGCGGACGGTTGACGGGTGTGTCCGGCAGTCGATCGCGCTCAGGTTTGACCTTGGCACGCACCAAGGCAACAAGTGGCTCATACGGCGCCAAGTCGCACTCGTGCCTGATGTCGCTGAGGTATATGGCGTGCCGGTGCGGCGTGCTTTGCGGCGTGTTAGCAACTTCACTCCCGCCTATGTAGGGGAACACCCGTGGAGCTAGGTTTGGGTGGGCCGTCAGAATGCTGTGAAGCAAGTGCCTGGGGTTTGCCCGTTCGTCCTCGTCGTCGAAAAGAAAGCCTTGGCCGTAGATCTGGGAGCCCGCCGACCAAACCCGGTCGAGTCCCATCAGGCGCCTCGGATCCTCATCGGGCCCGAGGTGTTTCAGAAAAGCCGAGATCCGTTGGCAAGGCTTGTCGTCCAGCAAGGGCGTCGAGTCGTGGCCCCCTTTGACCACGTGCACTATTGACACTATTACCGCAGCGCTTCCAGGCCAAGGCAAGCGCCGCTTGGCGGAGTAGATCACGCCGCCTTGCTGTAATATGGGCAGAAGGCCGCCGTTGCGTGTGTCACCCACTGCGATTGAGTTGGTTGCGATGAGGCCAAACCTGCCGCCCTGCCGCAACAATTGAAACGCTCGACGAAAGAAGTAGGCAACGAGGTCACAGTAGTGTGAAGCAGGCGCGAAGGCTGTCGTTAGCCAGCGGAAGTACGGCGTGCCGTTTGCGCCGCTAATCAGTTGCCCTCCAAGGAACGGCGGATTCCCCACAAACACATCGAACCCCGGGTTCGCCCGCTCGAACACCTCCGGGAACTCCAGCTCCCAGTGGAACGGCGCCAGCGGCGGATCGGCATGCCGCCACTCCCGCAGCCGCTGCTGGTGCTCGTCCTCGCCCCCCGCGGCCACCTGAGATGCATACAGATTCCGGTTGGCCTTGCGCTGCCTCGGGTTCGCGCCATCGAAGAACGCCGCCACAACCAGGTCGCCGAACAGCCGCGCCCGCTCCAGCTCCTCCCCGGCGGCGTCCCAGAGGGCGGCGAGCTCGTCCTCGGGCGTGTCTTCGGCGGCGGCGCGGATGAGGTTGCGCAGCGCGGAGACCTGCTCCAGGCGCTCGCGGATGCGCATCGCCTCGAAGCCCTGCGTCATCCTGGGCGCGTCGTGCTCCCAGTGGAAGGCCTCGATCTGCCGCCGCGACAGCCCCACCAGCGAGTCGCCGTGGCGCAGGGCGTGATCCAGAAACGTGAAGGCGTGGTCGCGCGCCAGCGTGGCCAGCCACACGGACACCTTCGCCAGGTCCACCGCCACCGGGTTGCGGTCCACGCCGTAGAGGCAGCGCTGCGCGATCTGCCTGCGCGCGTAGATGACCTCGTCCTCGTCCGGCGGCACGTCCGGCGCATCGCCGTGGGCATGCCACGACTCGATGAGCGCGTCGCCGAGCTGCCGGCAGGTCTCCACCAGAAACGCCCCCGACCCCATGGCCGGGTCGCAGACGCAGAGGTCCAGAATCGCCTCCGGCTTCGGCGGAAGGCTGCCGCCGCCGCGCAGGCGCGCAAGGATCGGCTCCAGCGCCGTGCGCACAATCGGCTCGGTGAGCGAGCGCGGCGTGTAGTGCGAGCCGGAGCGGCGGCGCTCCTCGCTCGGCTGCAGCACGAGAGCGCCTTCGGGCACCAGGTCGGGGGTGGCGGCCACATCGGCCACGGGCGCCAGCGCCGCATGCAGGTCTTCAAGTGTGGACGCCGCGCCCAGCGCCGAGTTCACGGTCTCGCTCACCTTGCGGCCCGTCTGGTCGAAGAGCGCCTTCGCGCGTTTGCCCGGGTCTTCGGCAAGGAGCCGGGCCAGATCAACGGTGGTGGGCGCGCCGCCCTTCTTGCCGGACTTGATGGCCAGCGACGGCCCCGTGGCCGTCTCGAGCCGGAAGCCCATCATGGTTTCGTACACCGACCCGATCTCCTCCACGTCCAGCGCGCGGTACGAGATGCGGTTGCCGTCCAGCACCAGGAGGTTGTCGAGCAGCCTGAAGATGGTGCCGTCCGGCACAAGCGGCGCGTCGAAGACGGCTGCGCTCTCGTCGGCGCGGCCTTCCAGAAACGGGTAGCGGTCCGGGTCGAACAGCACGCCGTGCCTCTGCGGAAGCCGGAACGTGCCGCAGGCGGCGCCGTTGTGCACCAGGCGGAACAGCACCACAAGCTGCGCCCACGCGCCGTAGCGCTGGTCCATGGTGTCGGGGAAGAGCGCGGCGTCCTCGCGCAGGCGCTCGTACAGTCCGGCCAGCGAGTAGTATTTCAGGAACGTCTCGTCTCCGGGGAGCATGTCGCGCTCCTCGGCGTACAGAAGGAAGACGAGGCGCAGCACAACCGTCAGCAGCGCGTGGTACACCTCTCCGGGGCTTTCGGCCAGCGGCGCCTTCAGCAGTTCGGCGTGGCTGGCGTCGTGGGCGGCCTGGAATCCGCGCAGCAGCTCGTAGAGGCCGTGGAGCACCTGTTCCGCCAGGCGCTCGCTGACCTCGTTCTGGTACTTGCGGCTGCTTTCGAGGAGCGCCGGAAGGCGCTGGGAGGCCGGGCCGGTGAGCAGGCGCGACTGCCCGAGCAGCAGGCGCAGAGCCGCGGCGATGGGACGCCCGGCGGTCTGCAGCATGTCGGCCACCTGAAAGTCGAGCCAGCCCGAGCTTTCGCCGTAGGGCGCGGAGATGAGCCTGAGGGCGCGTCCGTTGAAGAGCAGCCCCGCGGGGGTGCGGGTGTGGCGCAGCAGGCGCTCCATGCGCCCGTGGGCCGAGGCTTCGAGCCGCCCGTGGTCGCGCACGATGCGGTCGAAATCCTCCCCGGGCTCCAGTTCCCGCACCAGAAGCTGCCAGGGCGACGCCCCGTCCTTCGGGTGTTGATTCACCACGGCGAAGTGCGGCTCCAGCGTCTCGCCGTAGTCGGGCAGGGGCACCCGGAGTTCGTCGGGCACGGGGCGCTCGGGCGTGCCCGCGTAGCCCGCCTGCGCAAATGTCCAGCCGAGAACGCTCCGGGCGAAGACCTGGAAATCCGGGACCCAGGGCGCCGGGCCGCTTTCGCCAGGGAATGCTTTTTCTTCGGCGCACTCCCGCAGCAGGCGCTGGCCTTCGGCGTCGCGGCGGTTGAGTATGGCCCCGGCCGTCACCAGGGCGGGCGCCGAAACCACCAGGCCGGCCGGGCGGACGAAGCCGAGCCACTCGAGATGCGCCAGTGTGTCGTTGTCAATCTTCCGGGCTGCCATCAGTTGCTCTCCGGCCAGAGGTAAACCAGCCCCACCGGCTCAACACGCGTGGCGCGCACCTCGTAGAACTCGCGGATGCGCCGGGGCTCGTTCGTCAGGTCGCGCTTGAACTGCTCGATCCGCACGCGCCACGAGCGAATGTTCGCATCGAGCTGGCGCTTCTCCTGTTCGTCAAAGCCGAGCGTGAGCTGCTGGATGTCCGTCTCGTGCCTCTGGAGTTCTTCGTGCACGCGCTTGCTCTGGCGCTCGAGCGTGGCACGCAGGTCTTCGGCCTCCTTTTCGCCCCGCTTGCCCAGCATGGCCCTCGCGACCGCGGCGAGCTCTTCGGCGCGCGGCTGAAGCTGCGGCAGAAGCTCTTCGATGTCCCGCGCCGCCGCCGAGAGCAGCCTGGCCTGAATGGCCTCGGACGGCGCGCGCCGGCCGTTGGCGCCCAGCGACTCGTGAAGGAGGGCGATCGTCTTCGACTCCGCGTCGCGGCCATAGGCGGCCAGCGGGCCTTTCCGCAGGGT
>Ga0255342_1005782_pt1 | contig 11652 bp, 7 predicted proteins | sample wastewater_treat_3_FD_192416 | JGI IMG/M metagenome (GOLD analysis project Ga0255342, IMG submission 192416) | Wastewater microbial communities from Lulu Island WWTP, Vancouver, Canada - plant14 | ecosystem: Engineered > WWTP > Wastewater > Unclassified | place: Canada: Vancouver, British...
GAAGTGATTACCACCCCGTTTACTTTTTTTGCAACAGCCGGCGGGATTGCGCGGGTTGGCGCCAAGCCGGTGTTTGTAGATATTGATCCGGTTACCTTCAATATCGATCCGGCTCTGATAGAGCCGGCTGTGACGCAACGCACCAAGGCCATTATGCCGGTTCATCTGTTCGGACAGATGGCGGATATGGACCCGATTATGCGGCTGGCGGGACAGGCCTCGCTGGCGGTCATTGAGGATGCAGCGCAGGCCATCTCTGCTGTTTACAAAGGCCGGCGGGCCGGCAGTATCGGCACCTGCGGCTGTTTTTCATTCTTCCCAAGTAAGAACCTCGGCGGCATCGGAGACGGCGGGATGATAGTAACCAACGATGAGGCCCTTTCCGAGCGTATGAGGATTATGCGCAATCATGGAAGTCAGCCCAAATATTTTCATAAATACATCGGCGGCAATTTCCGCCTGGATCCCATTCAGGCAGCCGCCTTGCTGGTGAAGTTGCCTTACCTGGAGCAATGGTCTCAGGCCCGACGGAAAAATGCTGCTTTTTATACACGGCGGTTTCAGGGAACACCGGTGCAGACGCCGCTCATCTCGGAAAATTGCATTTCCATCTTTAATCAGTACGTAATTCGTGTGCCCCGTCGGGATGAATTGGCGGCTTATCTGAAGAAAAATCAAATCGGCTGCGAGATTTATTACCCGATCCCGCTTCACCTGCAGGAGTGTTTTGCCTGCCTGGGCGGCAAGCCCGGTGATTTTCCCGAGGCGGAAAAAGCGGCCAAAGAGGTCCTGGCTCTGCCGATTTATCCGGAATTGACTGATGAGATGAAGGAATATGTGGTGAATACCATTCTCGATTTTTTTAGTTGAAAAGAAATTTGTCTGCACAAAATGGAAAAGCCCTCATGATTGGGTAAAGGAGCGTACCTTTGCAAGCCATGGGGGCTAAAGAAGGAACTCAAAAAGGAGGTTGTAGTCATGGCACATCGGATGACTGTAGGAGTGTGGGTTGGATTATTTGGTTGTGTGGCAATGGCGACGGATTTGACAAAGATACCGCTGTGCACTGCCCCCGGCGTTCAGCAAAATCCGGCAATAGATGGAAACATCGTTGTCTGGGAGGATGAGCGAGGCAGCAGTGCAAATAAAGACATCTATGGGTATAGTTTTTCCGAGCCCAACGAACTGGTAATTTGTACGAAACCGGGCGATCAAATGCTTCCTTCGGTGAGCGGTTCGATTGTTGTCTGGCAGGATAAGCGCAATGACGGCGGGGATATTTATGGGTTTGATTTGCGCAGCCGCGAGGAGCTTGTGATTTGTGAGCATTCTGGTTTGCAAATCAATCCGCGCATCAGCGGCTCTATTGTTGTTTGGCAGGATAACCGGGCTGGTAATTATGATATTTATGGATATAATTTGGATTCCGAGGAGGAGTTTGTCATTTCCAATGGACCGGCTTTTGAAGGATATCCGGCTATCGACCAGCCGTGGGTGGTCTGGCTCGATGCGCGAAACAGCGGCAATCAGGATATTTACGCGAAAAATCTTCAGACGCAAGAAGAGATAGCGATTTGCACAGATCCGGCGAACCAGTCTCGCCCGGCTGTAAGCAGAGGGATGGTGGTCTGGCAGGATGAGCGCAACAAGAGCACCAGTGGATTCGATCTTTATGGACGTCAGTTGCCGGATGGGGTTGAGTTTGTGGTTTGTGATCAAATGGGTGATCAGATCTTGCCGTCAATCGGAGGGTCGATGGTGGTTTGGGAGGATCGTCAAAAGGTCCCTTTAAATCCGGATGTTTATGCCCGCGATTTGGAAACGGGAATTCTTCTGGCGGTGGATACAGATATCTCCGCGGCGAAGTGTCCTGTGGTTTTGAATAATCGAATTGTCTGGCAAAGCAATTCAGATCTTTTTTACGCAGATGTTGTCGCGCCGACTGTGCTGACAATTCTCCAGCCCAATGGGGGCGAGATGCTGCTGGCTGGTTCGGCTGTCGATATACTCTGGCAGACGGAAGGTACTCCGCCGGAATATATCAGAATTGTCTATTCTGCCGATAATGGACAGACTTGGACGATGATTACTCCAGGAGTTCCCAATACAGGGGTTTTCCATTGGGAGCCGCTGCCGGATTTGGATTCAACTCAGTGTTTGGTGCGAATCTTTGATCCTGCGGACCCCTTGAAAACAGATAAATCGGATGCACTTTTTACGGTTTTTCCGTGTGATGGGGCTTTGACGGCTGATTTGAATGGTGATTGCTTCGTAAATCTGGGCGATTTTTCAGTGTTAGCAACGCAATGGCTCCAGTGCGGCAATCCTTATGACTCGCAATGGTGTTTCTAACAGTTGATAGGAAGGGTAAATGTATGAGCGATCTTGAAAAAAAAATAGCATCTAAGAAAGTCGTGGTTGGAGTTTTGGGACTCGGCTATGTAGGGCTTCCGCTGGCGAGAGAATTTGCCTTGTCGGGAGTGAAGGTTCTCGGATTTGATATTGATGATAGAAAGGTCAAGATTCTGAATTCCGGTCGGAGCATCATTAAGAATGTGCCGAATGAAGTGGTTCGGAAAATGCTCAAAAGCGGAAACTTTACCGCTACTTCCGATATGTCTCAGATTCGCAAGGCCGATGCGGTTTTAATCTGTGTGCCGACCCCGCTGACGGAAAATCGTGAGCCGGATATGCAATATGTGGAAGGCAGCTGCCGCACTATCGCTAAATATTTGCGGAAAGGGCATCTGATTTCGCTGGAAAGTACCACCTATCCCGGGACCACGCGGGAATTGATGAAACCCATTCTGGAAGAAACGGGGCTGAAGGCGGGCAAGGATTTTTATCTGGCGTTTTCGCCGGAACGGGAGGACCCTGGCAATAAGCAGTACAGCACACGCACGATTCCTAAAGTGGTGGGGGGGTTGACTCCGAAGTGCCGTCAACTGGCCTATCAGCTGTATTCCCTGGCGATTCAGAAGATGGTGCCGGTTTCGTCGGTGGAGGCGGCGGAGGCGACCAAGATTCTCGAAAATGTCTATCGCTGCATCAATATTGCGATGGTTAATGAGTTAAAGATGGTTTTTGACCGGATGGGGATTGATATTTGGGAGGTAATCCGTGCGGCCAGCACGAAGCCGTTTGGGTATCATCCGTTTTATCCCGGGCCGGGGCTTGGGGGGCACTGCATTCCGATTGACCCGTTTTATCTGACCTGGAAGGCCCGGCAGTATGGGATGGCGACTCGGTTTATTGAGCTGGCCGGCGAGATTAATACGGGGATGCCGCATTATGTGGTAAACAAGGTGATGGAGGCCCTTAATGAGCGAAAAAAGAGCTTAAAGGGGTCAAAAGTACTTGTTTTGGGGCTGGCTTACAAGCCGGATATTGATGATGTGCGGGAGTCGCCGTCGCTGGAATTGATTGAATTGCTGAAGGAGCGGGGGGCGAAAGTGGATTATAACGACCCGTATGTGCCGAGGACGCATAAAATGCGGGAATATGATTTGAAAATGACCAGCCGGCCGCTGTCGGCGGCGATGCTGCGGGGATATGATTGTGTTCTAATTTCAACGAATCACAGTACTTATGATTATGAGTGGATTGTTCGGCATTCCAAACTGGTGGTGGATACGCGGAATGCGACGGCGGGAGTGAAGGGGGGAAGGCGGAAGATTGTGAAGGCGTAAAGAGGACTGGAAGAGGGGGGAAATTCGGGTGAACAATCTGCGGCGGTGTTTGCTATAAATAGTTGCAAATGTTATATTTTATGGACAGAAGGAGGATGTGTAAATGGATTCATTTGGGGGTTAAAAAAATGAACTTTTATCGGCTGACTCACTGGCTTGGGATTGCCGCAATCGCGGCGATTGTGGTATTTCTGGGGGTGGAAATCCTTCAAACTGCCCGTCAGGAGGTGCCGCAGACAGCCATTTCTAAGCCATTTAAAGCGGAAGATGCGCATTTTAAAGCCACTTTTGACACGGAATTAATATCGGATGCGCATTTTTTAACCACGGTAAAACCAGATGTATCGGAGCCGATTCTACCTGAAATGGGGTCGGATGCGGCGTCGAGTTTTTCTGTGGAGATACCCGTTCGGGAAACGGACGATTCGTGGTGGCTTGACTATTCCAGCGCGGCTGGGTCTTCTTCCGGGCCGCTGGCGGTTTCGAGAGGTTCTTCAGGGACAACATCCGATTTGTCTTTTTCTTCTCCGGTTGGGGGCTCTTCATCTGGAGATTCTTCCTCTTCTGGGGCTCTTTCTTCCTCCTCTGCTTCTCCTTCTTCTGCTGCTCCTTCTTCCGGTTCGACTCCGGCTGCTGCCGGCGGAACAGACAAGGGGACATCAAATACAAGCGATTTAAAATATAACTATGGAGGAGGAATACCACCTTCGACTGAAGTTTCAATCCGGCCGGAAGGATTTGTTTCAGTTTTTCTGCGGGGAGTAGAACTCTCTTCTGAAAATCGAAGGCTTCCCCTGTCAACAGCGATGGATAATTTGCTTAAATATGATGCTTTTTGGGGAGCTCAGCTAATTGCACGAAACCATTCTGAAGCATGGCGTACACTTCGGACCCAGTACCCTGATAGAATGGCATTGCGATACGTATCACTTTTTACAGTACGGCCTGATGATACAGAATGGTACATGGATTACCAATATATTGAAAAAAATCATCCTGAGTGGTTTCTGCTCAAAGATGAACAACACGCAAAATCTGCTGACTATAGAAATCCTGATAAAAGGATTCGGTGGAATCCCAACGATCCTTCTGATTGGCGATACAACCGTTTCTTTTTAGATGTAGGGAATGAAGATTTTCAGCGATGGGCAGCTGAAGAGCTTCTCAAAAAGTTAGAACCTGTGTCGGGGGTTAATGCCCGGCTGCGCTATTCAGGTATTGCTGGAGACAATGCTTTATTTCATCCTTGGGCGATTGAAAAAACAAAACTTTATCCGAATTGGAAATATCCTGAAAATAGAGGTTCACAATGGACGCAAGCATTTATCTCTTATCTAAAAAAACTTCATGAAACCCTAAAGTCTAAAGGTTATGTTCTTATTGTAAATGCTACTATCGAGTATTATGATAACTCGTTTCAGGGAGATTGGGAACTATTAACCAAGGCCGTTGATGGGTTGGTGAAAGAATGGGGGGTGCGGTATTCTACCGGCCTATATTCAAATCCTTCTTGGGAAAGTATTGTGCATTTTCATGAACAAAATATTGATAGAGGCCTTTATGATTGGTGGCTTTTTGATGATTTTGGTGATTATAAAAAGCTTCCTTTTACTGAATACCAACATTTTTTATATGAATACTGTTCTTATCTGCTTATAAAGCAAAAGGGGCAAACATGTTACGGTGTGTTTGAGGCGAGTCAGAATTGGTTTGAAGAATTTGACCTACCGCTTGGAGACCCTGTGGGGCTACGCTATCAGCGAGATGACTGCTGGTTTCGAGATTATCAGTATGGGAAAGTTGCAGTTAATCCTTCCAAGACGAGGCATACATTCATCCTGGATTCTGATAAATACACTCTTGATTGGGTGACCAAGAGAACTATTACACAGCTCACCTTGGAGCCGCAATCAGCAACAATTCTTTTGCCGACAGGATATAGTATCAGATAAAGCCGCGTGACACTCGCAAAAACTATTCTTAGAAACACCCTGTCTAACTGGATGGGGATGCTGATTAGTACAGCTATCACCATTCTGCTGACGCCCTATCTTTTGAAGCATCTGGGTTCTGAACGATACGGGATCTACAGTTTAGCATTTTCGGTACTACATTATTTGGTACTATTAGAGTTTGGGATGCGTGGTGCAGTGGCCCGATTTGCAGCCAAATACATCCAGGCAGATGACCCCCAATCCCTTAGCGGTGTTGTTTCGGTTGCAATGATGTTTTCTGTCCTGCTGGGTTCCCTATCTATTCTGCTTAGTTACGGAATAGGTTATGTTGCTTTAGATTTTTTTAATGTCTCGTCGAATTATCGTACTCAAACATTGGTCCTTTTTGTGGCCATGGGTGTTAATTTAGCATTTTCCCTGTTATCCTATTCGTTGTCTGGAGTTCTTATTGGATCACAGCGGTATGATCTGGAAAATGTTAAGATTATTTTGACTGGGCTGATAAACGCCAGCTTAGTTGTGCTGTTCTTCTCTTTGGGATGGGTCAGTTTGTCAAGTTGGGCAGCAGCGATGGTTTTGGCATCGCTGGTCGGACAGATTTATTTATTTATTACAGCTCGTTTTCTTCAGCCAAAACTTCGGATCGGATTTTCTAAGATTCGTCTGGAAATATTAAAAGAGATGTTAGGATTTGGGGGATGGAATGTGTTTCTTCAGGTTGCCACGTTGGTAACTTCATCCGTTAATCCAATTATCATTGGACGCATTCTTGGTTCTGCTGTTGTACCGTTTTATTCGATACCCTATATGCTGGTGACACGCCTACAGTCCGGCATCAGTGGCCTGACTTCTACTCTGATGCCGTATGCCTCTGCTGCACTCAATACGGGCGATAAAACCATGCTTGCACATTTGCTTAAAAAGGGAACCTATACGGCAGCGTTGTTGCTATTCCCGTTGGGGGGCTGTCTAATGGTGATGTGCAAGGATCTTTTTCGAGTCTGGCTTCCTCAGGAATTCGAACCTTATTGGTTTGTTTTCGCTATTCTTATGACTGCCTACTTCGGCACGATTACGCAGACTACCTCCTATTATATACTTCTGGGCGGCGGTGAGATTAAAGGCCTCTCTATTGTGTATTTAGCAGAATCGCTGGTAATCATAATTCTGTCCATCGTGTTGATGAAAAACTATGCTTTTGGGGTATATGGGGCTGCTGCTGCTTTAGCGATACCCAGGTTCTTGTCTACATGCTTGTTTCAGCCATGGTATACCTGTCGCCAGGTGGGAATTCGATTTGGGACGTACATGTTAGAAAGTTACCTTCAACCAGCTTTATGTACCATACCTTCGCTAATACTGGCTGGGCTGTTACTCTATTTTTTCCCTCCTGGGAGTCTCTTTGTCTGGATTCTGGAATATGTCTTGGCGCTGGTCCCCTTTGCAATACTTGGAGTTGCAGGGGTATATTCTCTCCCAATCTTAAATAATTTGCCAGCATATCTGGCCGATTATATTCGCAAAAAGCAAGATTTAAAAAATTGTTGAGAAACATACTGAATGGTTTTGTCCTGAGTTAATAATCAGAAGTTCACATACAAGGCAAGATTAGTATGAGTGAGTATTTAGAAGATTATACCGACTTGCTTGGTTCTCCCAACCGTACCAGGCTCTACGAGTTTATTATAGATTCGTTTCGTCGAGTTTCACCGGTGTATACAGGGATTCTCTTTTTTGGCCTTCTAATCTCTATCGGTGTGTATCTTGTTACGCAAAACAGCTTCTATAATGCTATCTGGCCAAATCAGATTGTTTATTATCTTGTATTGATATACCATGTTTTTTATCGTCTAAAAAACAACCGTGCCAATATCCTCTCTCCTGATATGTTATTTTTAGTTTTTTATACCATAGTTCATTTAGGTTATGTGACATTGTACAGTTTAAATCTGGTACCTCAGACAAATCGAGTTTTCTATTACGAAGAGTCGATTCCCCGCGCAATGTTTGTAATTAACCTAGGTCTGTTTGGTTTTCTGTTTGGGTATGAACTGATGGGGCTTCGTGCTCCATTCATGACGAGCTTGCCGCCGATTAGGACTCCGCGCGCTGCTTGGGAAATTGTGGCGATTATTTTAATGGTGCTGGCAACCTGCATGCACTTTCTTGGCTTGAGTCGGCTGGGGTGGGATTGGGTGATGCGTGAAGGTTATGGAGCCATTATGGCAGCCCCCCAATATGCAACTTTTTTAACGGTCCTGCTGCTGTCTTTTAGTACCTTATTGATGGCCGCCGCCGTTACCATCTATATTATAGCCAGCGCTTTAAGGCACGGCAAAATGTTTTACTCGAAAATCGCCTTGTTTTTGACTGTTTTTTACTTTGTTATCGTGACTCTTGAAGGGTCTCGAAGCTCCATGCTGCTGTTTGGCGTGCCGTTGCTTTTAGTGCGGCATTTTTATATTAAGCGCCTGCGGCTATACTCCTTAGTTTTATTGTTTATAGCGACTATGGCTCTTTTTTCCGCCCTTGCACTGGTTCGTACCAGCGCTCTTCAGCCGGGCAAAATGCTTCAAGAGTACCGGTATGAGAAAGCAGCTGATGAAAGGGGGTGGCGTGCTCCTTTTGTTGAGCTTGGCGGTTCCTTTCTTGTGGTTAGTATTGTCACCCAGGATGTTCCAACACGTGAGCCCTATTGGCTCGGGGCTTCCTGGCGTGATGCAGCGCTTCATATAGTCCCCTTCCTGCAGGGTGCTATTTCTCGTTTGGGGTATGGCAGATTAGCGCCATCTACCTGGATTACCTATACCTATTTTGGATATGGAGCCGCGGGAAGGGGTTTTACTGTAGCTGCTGAGGGGTATCTGAATTTTGGTTTTGCCGGTGCTTTCGTTGAACTTCTGTTAGTAGGGATGTTTATTCGGTGGTTGATGCTTTTCTTTAGTCGCCGCCCTTCGGCGATGCGTGCGATCATTTTTGTGGGCTGTTTGGGTCGAGCCGTTTTGCTTACACGAAATCATTCTAATGGATTGCTAGCGCCTTGCGCCCAGATCTTTGTACTTACCTGGCTGCTAAATATAATTTTAGGCAATGAGCCAATGGCCGATGAGTTTACGATGAGTGAATACGGAGAAACCTCTTGGCCAACTTTGATGATTCCAGATAATAAGCGAAGGTAAATAATCATCGGATTCAAAAATGGTTAGGACAGAAAAAATAAAAGTGCTGCATTTTATTGGCCGTATGTCCTTTGGCGGTGCCGAAAATTGGCTGATGCGAATGCTTCGAAAAGCGGATCGTACTAAAGTCCAAATGGATTTTTGTGTCAGCAGTCGTACGCCCGGTGTGTTCGATAAAGAAATTATTGAATTGGGCAGTAGAATTTTTTACTGTGAACAAAAGCCCTACTGGAATTATTTTTCTCGGCTTTCCTCACTCTTGAGAAAAAACCATTATGATGTGGTCCACTCCCATCTTTGGCTGTTCAGCGGTATAATATTAAAGGCGGCTCATATGCAGGGGGTACCCATTCGAATAGCATACTCTCACACAACTCGTGATGAATATCCAAAGGCTGTTTCGCGGTTGGTATACAAAAAAATTATGCGCTCTTTAATTTTAAAGCATGCAACCCATTGCTTAGGTTGTTGCTCCAATGCAGCGGCCGCCCTTTTTGGGGCGGAATGGGAAAGGAACCCCAAATGCGGTGTCTTATATACGTCCGTTAATGTAGATAATTATCAGCCAAATCAGCCACAAAATGTATTTAAATCTGATTTTTCCATTCCCGAAAATTCTCCGGTTATTGGTCATGTGGGTTCATTTCGCATGGCCAAGAATCACGATTTTTTCCTTGATATTGCCCTTGAGATTCACAAGCAAAGGCCGGACATTTATTTCTTTTTCGCAGGGGATGGTCCGCTTCGGAGTGAGATGGAAAAAAAAGCCGAAAAAATAGGCATCAGGAAACAAGTTATTTTTGCGGGGAATCGTAAAGATGTGCCGCAGCTCCTTATGTTTATATTTGATCTGTTGCTGTTTCCTTCAATTTATGAAGGAATGCCCCTTACGTTAGTTGAAGCGACTGCGGCAGGGGTACCTATCGTGTGTTCTGATGTTATTTGTCAAGAAGCAACGAATGTTTGCCCCGAACATATTGTGAGATTGCCATTGTCTGTTGGTCCTGAAATATGGGCAAAGCATACTTTGGCTACTTTAGAAAACAAAGTTGACTTTTCCAAAGAAGCATTTGATAAGATGAGTAAAAGTCATTTTTCAGATCAGTATTCATTAGAACAATTAATGAAAATTTATAACCAAGCTGTTCACTGAAAGCCATTCCAATGCGTCTCATGATTGCTACTGAAGATCGTTTTTATGAGGGGCCGAGCGGTCGGATTTATTCGAATACGATTTTTGATTATCGATTTTGGCGGCGTTATTTGCAGGTTTTTGATGAAGTTGTGATTTTTGCACGCGTTGGGAAGATTGATAAGGAGCCGACGAAGCCGGCGGCCGACGGTGCCGGGGTAAGTTTTTATCGGCTGCCGATGTATGTGGGCCCGCGGCAATATCTGATGCGGCGCAAGCAAATCCATGAAGCGGCGGCTCGTGCGCCCGAACACGCTGATGCCTTCATCCTTCGCATTCCGGGACGCTGCGGAACGCTGCTGTGGAAAGAGCTTCGCAGGCGGTCTATTCCGTTCGGGGTGGAAGTGGTCGGCCATGCAGGCGATTCGTGCAGGACAAGCGGGGCCAATTTTTTTGTGAAAAACATGCTGAGGTTTGTCAGCCCGAGGCAGCAGCGTCTGAAGTGCCGGCAAGCAGCGGCGGCGGCGTATGTAACAGAGCGCTATCTTCAGAAGGATTTTCCGCCGGGCGGCTGGAGCACCTATTACAGCAGTATCGATCTTTATGAAGATGCTTTCCTAACAGAAGCCCAACTGAGGGAAAAACTTGCTCGTTTGGGGGAGGCGTTTGAGGGCAAGCGTCCCTTCCGCCTCTGCCATGCCGGCACAATGGCTGCCAAATACAAAGGGCAGGATATTCTGATTGAGGCGGCGGGGCGGTGTTTGCGGGAGGGGCTGAATCTTGAAGTTGTGCTGATGGGCGACGGGCGGTTTCGTCCATTCTACGAACAGAAGGCGGCGGCGATGGGGATTGCGGAGCGTGTCCGGTTTCTGGGCTCTGTGCCGCCCGGGCAGGCGGTGAGGGATGAATATGACCGGGCGGATATGCTGGTGTTTCCGTCGCTGACGGAAGGGCTGCCTCGGACGATTATTGAAGCGATGGCGAGGGGTCTGCCGTGTGCGGCTTCTAATGTCGGCGGGATACCGGAGCTGCTGGCGGAAGAGTTTTTGGTAAAACCCGGCGATGCGGATGATTTGGCGCGACGAATTGCATTTATGCTTTCCCGAAGAGAGGTTTTGGAGAGGGCCTCACTGCAGAATCTTCATAAGGCCCGCGAATATCGATATGATGTCCTGAATGAGAGGCGGATTTCTTTTTATGAGCAGGTCCGGCAAGCATCTCTCCGAGCGAACGGCCGGACAGAGAGGGAAAAGGCGGTTCTGTAAACGATTCTTGCCTGGTGAATGGTTTTTGTGAAGGCGCGGCAAGATTTACTAATCCTATAGGGCGGCAGTGCATGATTAGACGACTGCTTTTTCATGTTTATTACCAGTTTCGGTATGTGCTTCCGATATGGCTGGTTCAACTGCTGACCAACTGGCTGCCGGAAAACCGGCTTACTATTCGTCTTCGCGGGGGTTTGATTCGTCCGTTTCTTGGCCGCTGCGGGCGCGGTCTGACGCTGGCGCGCGGCATCACTTTTCTGAATCCTCACGGGATTTGCGTGGGAGAGCATGTTTATATCGCTACGGGATGCTGGATAGACGGCATTGGGGGGCTGACTATTGAAGACGAGGTGAAGTTGAGCCCTTATGTTGTCATCACGACCAGCTCGCATTGTTTTCGCAATAACTCTGTGCGTGGCGGCGGCTCGAGGA
>Ga0255342_1005798_pt1 | contig 11639 bp, 14 predicted proteins | sample wastewater_treat_3_FD_192416 | JGI IMG/M metagenome (GOLD analysis project Ga0255342, IMG submission 192416) | Wastewater microbial communities from Lulu Island WWTP, Vancouver, Canada - plant14 | ecosystem: Engineered > WWTP > Wastewater > Unclassified | place: Canada: Vancouver, British...
CCCCTCTCTATGAAAGTATCGATATGGTTGTGCCGGCGGAGCTGGAACCTAATGCGCTGGCACGGCTGGAGCAGATTGTTCTGGCCACTTATCGCGCCACCGGTTGCAGAGACTACGGGCGCATCGACGTTCGTTACCTCAACGGCGTCTTTTATGTCATCGACGTTAATCCCAACCCGGACATCAATCCCATGACTTCAATGACCCATGCCGCGGCGAAAGCCGGTTATTCCTACGGACAAATGGGCAGCCGCATCGTCAATCTGGCCGCCGCGCGACACCCGCTTTTCGGAAAAGAAAACACGCCCGCTTCTGCCCTGTGAAGTGGCATAATAATAACAGACACCTCGAAAAGAGTGATATAGAGAATAAACAATTTGAGGTGAGCAATGACAGCAGAAAGAACGAGCTGAGACGGTTATTTCTATAACGGGGTTAAATCCCACAAAGGCATCGGAGGCCTCACACCAGAGGGAAAGTTGCTCCAGTACTTTTTCCCCGAAAGACTGTAAATAACGCTTGACTTTCTTACATCTGATTATTATGTAGAAAAGAGTTATGAAAAAATGTCCTCGCTGCGACAGTGAGAAATTCTGGAGTTTATCCACAGGCCAGAGACGCTGTAGTCAATGCGGGTTAGCAGGGAAAGCTCTCAACGGCCTGTTGCCCAAATAAGTTTTGCAAAGATTATAAAGAGCGGATATAGAAATAGCAACAAATTCTTGGAGAGAAACTGCCATGATGGGCTACCAACCTGATGCACAGCCGAAACTCTTTTATCATTCATTTAATCTTGATGATCGTATTCCAGCTATTTCCGTTTTAAGGAAGATTCGAAAAAACATTGATTTTGAATTTATCTATCAGGAGGTCAAAGACTGTTACGGAGGGAAAGGGAATGTTTCCGTACCACCTCCCGTGATACTTAAGATGATGCTCCTTTTGATTTTATACAATGTTCGGTCCGAGCGAGAGTTGATAAATACCCTGCCAATGCGATTGGACTGGCTGTGGTTTTTAGACTATGACCTCGACAGTGAAATCCCGAACCATAGCGTATTGAGCAAAGCACGCAACCGCTGGGGCGTGGAAGCCTTCCAGCGCTTCTTCGAGCGGATCGTTTGGCAATGCGCGGAAGCGGGACTGGTGGACGGCTCTAAGCTATTTATGGATTCCAGTCTGGTGGATGCCGATGCCTCCAACAATTCTGTTGTCAATGTCAACAAAGAGACATTAAAAATCCACCTCGTCAGAAGTTATAATGAACTCGAATGCCGATTGGAAGAGAAAGATAATCCCGAAGAAGATCATGAGCCGAAATCCGGCGTTGCTAATCGCAACCATATCTCCACCACCGATCCCGATGCTTCTGTAACCAGCCAGGGAGCCGGTAAACCGAAGCTACAATACAAGACGCACAGAAGCGTCGATGCCAAAGCGGAAATCATCACGGCGACAGAAGTAACACCGGGCGAAGTCAACGAAGCCCATTTGCTTTCAACCCTTTTGGCCATGCACCAAGACAATACGCAGACAACAGCGGATACGGTAGTCGCCGATACGAAGTATGGGACAGTGGAAAATTATCTCGCCTGCTGCGATCTGGGCGTCAATGCTCATATTCCCGATCTGAAAAGAAGCCAGCAAGAAAGAGAAAGCCGTCGAGGCATCTTTGCCGAGGAAGTGTTTCCGTATGATCCCGAAACAGATTCTTACCTGTGTCCTGCCGGTAATCATTTAAAGAAAAGGAATTACAATCCGAAACGGGATGCTTACGAGTATAAATGTTCAGCCAAGGTTTGCCTTGCCTGCCATCTAGTCAATCAGTGCACCGCATCAAAAAGTGGTCGATCGCTTAAAAGGCATCGCCGTCAGGAAGAGTTGGACAAAATGCGAAACGCTGCGCAATCGCCAGCATCCAGAAAAGACATCCATACACGTCAGCATCTCATGGAACGTTCGTTTGCCCGTGCAACACGATACGGTTTCAAGCGGGCGCGTTGGCGAAGACTTTGGCGGGTTCGTATTCAGGAATACCTCACATCCGCCATACAGAATATCATGACGCTTTTGTCCTATGGTAAAGAGCGGGGCAGAGCAAAGGGATTTACGTTACCCTTCGCTCAGAAGCTATCATTGGGCTTACATTTTTTGTTTGTGAATATCCATAATGCTATTTACAGCTTTGGCAAAAAATCATTGTTCGCTATGTGCGGATATGGGCGTTCTACGCCGGTAAGATCCTGAAAAAGTGATTTGGGCAACAGGCCGTCAAAACACTGTGGCGCTTAACTAGGATATCTTCTTACGGGAAAGGAAGAGCGGGGGAGTTTTTCTGCTTAGGAGTTCCCGCTTACCGTTTTCGTTTTCAAGCGCCTATGAATCCTGAGACTGTTCAGGAATGGTTTCGGATCTTAAGAGAGGCGATATATGCTCAAGCGCTCAGGGAGCTTGCTATTCTTTGCGGCGAGATCGAGATGAATGAAACGCTGTTTGGTGGCAGAGTTTCCGGTACAAGAGGATGAGGCGCTGCCGGCAAGCATATGGTCTTGGAGCTATATCAGCGAAATGGCAAGGTTTTAGCCTTTCCCATATAAATGGCTGCTGAATGAAAAAATTGTCACGAATGTCAAATAATATACAAGGCCAGGGTTATGCAAAGGCCTTAAGATATGGAGGTAGATGATGCGCAAGGTTGTAAGCAAAAGGAAAATAAAAGCTGTTCCTATTCCGAAGAGGAAAATAGAGGGCGTTCCTATTCTGGAAAGATTTGACGGGAATCCTATTCTTGAGCCGCAGCCCAATCATTGGTGGGAGTCAAAAGCAACTTTCAACCCTGGGGCTATTTATGAACAGGGAAAGGTCCACATTGTATATCGGGCGATTGGTGATTCAGATGTATCGGTTCTCGGGTATGCTTGTAGTGTTGATGGATTCCATATAGACGAGCGGCTGGATAAACCGATATACGTACCGAGGGAGCCATTTGAAGGAGCTGGCTTGGTCTATCCGACCGCAATTAATCCTCAAATAACCTATTTCTCGGCAGAGGATGAGGAGGAAGATGAGAATAATTATGTGTCGGGTGGTGGAGGGTGGGGTGGTTGTGAGGACCCGAGATTGACCAGAATTGACGACAGGGTATATATGACCTATGTCGCTTTCGACGGATACAGCCCACCCCGGGTAGCACTGACCTCAATACATATTGATGATTTTCTGGCAAGAAACTGGCAATGGCAGAAGCCAGTGCTTATCTCCCCTCCCGGGGTTGTAGATAAGAACGCCTGTATTCTCTCTGAGAGAATAGACTCCAAGTACGTCATATTCCACCGAATTTTCCCCAATATCCTGGTTGATTTTGTTGACGACCTTGATTTTGACGGCGCAACCAGATGGCTAAAAGGGGAATTCAAAATTTCAACGAGGGCAGCTTATTGGGATAGCCGAAAGCTTGGTATCGGTGCTCCTCCTGTTAAAACAAAAGACGGATGGTTGACAATCTACCAGGGTGTAGATGAGCGTGATCCTGGTCGCTACAAAGTAGGAGCAATGCTGCTTGACCTGAAAGACCCGACCCGGGTCTTAGCGCGGCTTGGGAAGCCAATCCTGGAGCCCGAGGTATGGTACGAAAACGAAGGATGGAAAGCCGGCGTTGTCTATCCCTGCGGAGCGGTAGTAATTGGCGACCGCTTGCTGGTTTACTATGGCGCAGCCGACAAAGTAACGTGCGTTGCTTCGGCAAAACTAGATACGGTCTTTGCCCATCTCATCGGGGTATGAGAAGCGGCACCAGGTGCCGTCAGTGTGCCATCAGCAACGGCCGGCATCACTCCGGCCAAGCCAGCAAAAGCAAAACGAATAAGGGTTTACTGCGTAAAATGCCGGGCGAAGAGGAAGATGAAAAACCCCAAAGCCATAACCATTGAAAAATGGCCGGCCGGCAATCCAGGGGATATGTTCGAGATGCGGGACGAAAATGTTCCGGATAGTGAAAGCATAAAAAGGTGAGCACTTGCCTTGAGAGGATTTTTCAGGGCGATTAAAGGAGGAGAGAGTAACTATGCTAGCTAAACGATTTGAAGAAAACCCGATCCTAAAACCAAAGGGAAACCACTTCTGGGAGGCTCAGGCAGTTTTCAACGGCTGTCCGGTTAAGAGGAGGGATGACATTTTTCTCGCCTACAGAGCAATGTCCCTGCCCTATTACAGCTGCCTGACGGGGGCGAGGCTTTCTGTCTCCAGCATTGGCTTGGCTCGAAGTAAGGACGGGCTCCATTTTGCCAGCCGAAGACGGTTTATCTTTCCCGAACATTCCTGGGAGCGTTTCGGTTGTGAAGACCCTCGGGTAACAAAATTTAGCGGCAAATATTACATCTTTTATACTGCCCTCTCCGCCTGGCCCCCGAAAGCCGAGGGCATTAAAGTTGGCCTGGCGATAAGCAATGACCTGAAAAGGGTTTGTAAGAAACACCCGGTGACGCCATTTAACGCCAAAGCCATGGCGCTTTTCCCGCAAAGGATAGGCGGAAAGATATATGCCGTCCTATCAGTTAATACTGACAAGCCGCCGGCAAAGATATGTATCACCAGCTTTGACAAAGAAGAGGACATCTGGTCAGAAAGATACTGGCAGGCGTGGTATGAGGACTTCGAGAAGTATGCCTTACCTCTGCAGCGGCGGGCTGAAGACCAAATCGAAGTTGGCGCCCCACCCATCAAAACGAAAAGTGGCTGGCTCTTGCTTTACTCTTACATCAGGGATTACTTCTCTAAGTCAAGAGAGCGGCTTCTGGGTGTAGAAGCTGTCCTTCTCGATTTAGAAGACCCGTATAAAATTCTTGGAAGAATCGAAGTGCCTATGTTGACCCCGGAGGAATGTTATGAAAGGGTTGGCCTGGTACCCAATGTGGTCTTTCCCTCCGGAGCACTGGTCAGGCGCAATCGCCTTTATATCTATTACGGCGCCAGTGATACCACCTGTTGCGTTGCCTCAACCAGACTTCCCCTTATATTGTGGCTACTCCTGAAGAAGCCGAAGATGCTCAAACTGCAGCGAGCGACAGAAAACCCGATTATCCAGCCAGCTAAAGAGCACACCTGGGAAAGCAAGGCCACCTTCAATCCCGCTGCCATATACCTCGGGGGCAAGGTCCACATCGTTTATCGGGCAATGTCCGATGATAACACTTCAGTTTTCGGCTATGCCACGAGTAAGGACGGAATCCATATTGACTACCGTTCCCCGGAGCCTATTTATATCCCGCGTGAAAGATTTGAGCAAAAACTCGTGCCTGGTGGTAATTCGGGCTGTGAAGACCCGCGGCTGACCAAAATTGGCACCAAGTTGTACATGTTCTACACTGCCTACAATGGGCGGGAATACCCGCGGGTTGCCGTAACTTCCATCTCCGTTGCAAACTTTCTGAGCCAAAAATGGAACTGGTCAAAGCCGGTCGTCATCACTCCTCCCGAAATCGACAACAAGGATGCCTTTTTATTTCCCCAAGCATTGGATGGAAAGTACATCTGCGTTCACCGGTTTGGTAGCGGCATCGACTATGATTTCAGCCCCGGTCTGAACTTCAAAAGCAATGTCTGGCTCGATGAGCACCGCTGGATAGAACGGAGAAGGGGATGGTGGGATAGCGAAAAGGTAGGGGCCGCAGGTCCCCCGGTCAAGACCAGAGAAGGCTGGGTCATGCTTTATCACGGTGTTTCTGAGGATAAAGTTTACCGTGTCGGGGCGGTGCTTCTTGACTTGAAAAACCCGGTCAAAATCCTTGCCCGGCTTGTTCATCCTATCCTGGAGCCCGAGGCTCCCTACGAGATGGAAGGTCAAGTCCCGAAGGTGGTCTTTCCATGCGGGAATGTGATTCTGAAGGACAACCTCTACGTTTATTACGGAGGTGGCGACACTGTAGTCGGGGTAGCCACGGTGAATCTCAGAGAGCTCTTATCTATTCTGCAGTTATGCCGGTTCTAGATGGCACCTGATTATGACTCACTTTGCCCGAAAGGTCGGAGTGACCGCGTCGGTTTGGTCTAAGTCTTCACCTATAATACTCCCCAAAAACTGGACAGGGGGATAAGGTGCATGATAAGACTTGCCGGAGAAGAAAGAGAGGCTCAGATGCGATACACGGGGTTAAAAAAGGGAAACATGGAGTTTCACCTCCAGGCCATGGCATTTAACCTGAAAAAGGCGGCGTTGATGGTGCGGTAGTGCGGAAAGCAGTAAAAGCGGGGTAACAGGTGGTTTGTAAACTCCGCACATACATAAAATTAATGCTTCATTAAGATTATTAATCCGCAATAAATGGCTGCTGAATGAAAAAATTGTCACGAATGTCAAATAATATTACAAGGCCAGGGTTATGCAAAGGCCTTGATTCTCAACCTCGCGGCGCTGATTGCTGGCGGCGGCACGGCCGGCCTGATTCAGGCATCGACTGTGACGTTGCGCGCAAAAACATCCCTTGCCACCGGCGGAGGCGGCAATCCTCTCTTTTCCACGTTCGAGCTGGGCGTCTCCGTCTTCATCGCGTTGCTGGCCATTTTCATCCCGGTTCTGTGCCTTGTACTTATCGCTTTGTTTTTCCTTTGGGTCTTGCGGAAAGCAGGCGGGCTATTGTCTGGAAGGTTTAAAAACAAGCAAAACAATTAATTATTCCGGCAAATAAAATATTCCGGCTACAAACCGACCGCGAACACGAGCAGGGCAAAAGCCCCGATGAAATATACGATGGTGTGAATTTCCCGCGCTTTGCCGAGAACAAGTTTGATAACCATATGCACCAAAAAGCCCCAGATAACGCCCTGCGTGATGCTAAAAGTCAGAGGAATGAGCACAAAAACCAAAATAGTGTGCACACCAATACTGTGGCGAAAAGAACCCCGAGAAAAAACATACCGGCATTTTGCAGAATGGCAGGATTGACCACGATGATGTGGGCCATGGTCAGAAAAATGGTGATTCCGGCCGGAATTTCCGTCTTAACATTTGTCCCGTTTTGCTTAAGGTTAAATGTTTTGTCGAGAAGACTTTTCATCAATCACGCTTCACAAAAAAGGTGTTTCCGCGCGGAACAAACACGCAGGATTTATTATAATAACACGACAATATCCAATGTCATTTGCACTTTAACCTCACGGGGGCAACCTCTTTAAAGGCTCAATCTTTTATTGACAGGCGGCAGAACCTGTCTTAGACTCAATCACTCAAAAAACGCTTCCCTTCTCGAAAAACAGAGACCATTATGAACAGTCCATGCGGTGAAATCAAAGGAGTAGAATACCGTGAAGAATTTGTAGCCGTTGACAAGTCGGTGCGGCTCAAAGTCATGGCCTTTAGGCAGTCCGCGGCGCAAGACAAGTCCCCTGTCCTTTTTGTCGCCGGATGGATTTCTTCCTTCTCCGGTTGGGTGCCGTTCATCAGGGCCTTGGCCGGTGAGCGCGATGTTTATTACTTGGAAACAAGGGAGAAGGAATCCGCGATAATTGAAAACGAGAATCTCCTGGAAGATGACGACTTTAGCATTTATCAAAACGCGGAGGACATCATCAAAGTCGCCGAGCACTTCGGCTTGAACTGCCCGCAAACAATTGCCTGCGGAAGCTCACTGGGCGCGACATCGCTCCTGGAGGCGATGAAAAAAGGAAGACTCAATGTCGGCAGCGCTTTTTTGGTGGGGCCAAACAGCGAATTTGCCGCGCCGCGCCCTCTTTGGTGGATTTTATCCTTGCCTGTCTGTTTTTACAGACCTTTCACCTATTTCCTGAAATGGTATCTGCGGCATTTCCGCGTGGACGCCGAAAAAGAGCCCGAACAAATGGAGCGTTACAAAAAGATGCTGAAAACGGTTAATCCCTCGCGGCTGAAACATTCCGCGCGTTCGGTTATTCTGGGGAAATATCAGGTATGGGAAAGCATCGAAACGATACGCGTTCCCGTCGCCGTTGCCTACGCTCTTTCCGACAAGCTGCACGATCTGAATAATCTTCTGTTGATTGCCAAACGGCTACCCTGCTCCAAATTAAACGAGTGTCCGTCAAATTTCTATATGCACTCAGAACACCTGCTTGCCGATATCAACGCCCTTGAACAGGATATCCGCACAACCACAAAAAATAAACACGATAGGGAAAATCACAAAATAACAACATGACGACTTCATTCGACGCACAAACGCTGAAAGAAGTAGCGCGGCTGTGGCAGGTGCGCCTGAAGAAATTGCGCCACGATATTCCCGTGCAGGGAAGCCCGGAACGCTCCGTCTTCCGCGTTGTTTTGGAAGATGAAATCGGCAGATATTTTTTACTGGAACAAATTCCTGCAAATTCTCTTGAACGGAAAAAAGCTATTGCCGCGGCACTTGATATTTTATCCCGAAATAATCTCTCCCGTATTCAGCCATACATGGCGAATAAACAAGGCGAATTTATTATCAACCACCAAAATGATTTTTGGCAGATCGCTCCTTTCGCGGAAGGCATCGCGCTTAATCGAGAAACCTATATCTACGAACAATGGCGCGGCAAGGCGCTGGCCAATTTTCTCGTCGAACTGCAAGGCAAAGCGAAAAATCTGCTTGCGGCCAAAGCGGATGATGTTTTTTCGCTGAAACATTATATCTACAAATTAATCCGTGAAATTAATCTCTACAACAAGAATATCAGCGCCGAAATCAACAGTGTTGCCGATTTTCTGGAAAAAGATTTTATGCGCGCTTATGAAAAACTTCCCGTTGCCTTTTGCCACGGCGATTATCATCCGCTGAACGTCATCTGGTCCGATGAGGACATCAAACGCGTCATTGACTGGGAATTTTCCGGTTACAAAAGCGAACTCTATGACGCGGCTCTTTTAATCGGATGTGTCGGCGTGGAAGACCCGCGAAGTCTCACGGCAGACCTGGTTGTAAGCTTCATTGCCGAAATGAAAAAATCCGGGATTATCTCCAAAGAAAGCTGGAAATATCTGACGGAATTTATCATCGCGCTGCGTTTCGCGTGGCTGGTCGAATGGCTGCGCCGCAACGATACGGAAATGATATCGCTGGAGATGGATTACCTGCGCCTGCTCATTGACAACAAAACCGCTCTGGAAAAATCGTGGCCGTAAAGCACGGTTTTTTTCCGCGCGCCCGTTCGCGCAATACAAATCTCCGTCAATTATTGAAAAATCAACTTTCCCGTAAAGTCGCACCATGTCATGCGGAGGCCTCACGCTCCTTTTCCAGAATATATTTCAGCGCTATTTTCAGCGATGCCTCCACCGCCGCGGGTTCAATGTGTTCAACTGTGTCATCGAGCGTATGATACACCATTTTATCCCGAATTAACGCTGTCGGCATGCCGATCAGTGTTGTGGCCTGAACACCGACGCGGGCGAATTCCGCCGCGTCGGTTCCCCCGCCGCCGGGCGTTATTGCAAAAAGCCTCGTCGTATAGCCCAGACCGGCGGCAATTTCCCTGCACTGAGCCGCCATTTTTTTGGAAAGACGGATCGTGCTGTTTATGTCCGTCGTCAGAAACTGCAGTTCCGTAAGATTGTAAATACTGTCGATGTTGAAATTGAAGGAGGCCGGCGTCAGCAACTCTTTCTTGTGCCGCCGGGCGAAGGCGCGCGCACCGCGCAGCCCCGCTTCCTCCGCGTCCGTGCTGAGAATTATAAGTCTTGTGTGCCGCAGAAAGTCGGCGTTGGCCTGACGAGCTTTTTGGAAAAGCTGCACCAGCTTTATAATCATCGCGGTGGCAATCATGTTGTCTCCCGCCCCTGGCGTCGCCTCATCGGACATAAAAAAATACATCGGCGCGACGAAAACAAGGCTTATCAAAACACCATATTGAAAGAAAATGCCAAACGCCGGAACACTATCCAGCGCAAAGCGGTAATAAACCCATATCCAGGCGAAAACGGGCGCGGCCAACACCGCCAGCATGGCCGGAATTATCCGCAAAGCGTAGAGTTTCTGAAACCGTTTGAGAAATCGGAATTCATGGGCGCTGTCATGGTGGCCGCTGAGGAGTATCTGCTGCTTTGCTTGTTCCGCCGGCTCAATCGTGCCGAAAACATTATAACCTTTCATTCTTTTGCAGAAAGGTTCGAAAATCTGCCAGTAAAAAAATATCTGGCCGACAACCGCCAGAGTAACCAAAAGAAAGCCCACAGCGGAAAGAAGCAGATAGTCAAAATAAAGCAAAAAAACGGACAGAGTGTAAACAACGGCTGCCGTCTTGAGGAGCGCGCGGAAAGCTTCCGGCCTTACATCAAATTCCTCGATTTCCACGCGGTCGCAATGTTTCTTCAGTTCATCCCTGATAAGCAGCGCTGCTTTTTTGCAGGCGGGCGAACCGGTCAGGCGCGCTCCGCATTCGTCGACAATCCGCCGCGTAAAAGCAATCGTTTCACGAACATCAATGGACGTAATTTCCATTTTGAACATCAAACACCTCCTTTGCCTCCGGGCGAAAAAAATAAACCGCACAAAAGACGGCATCTCTTAAACGATGATTTATACCGACTTATTATTCAACATTTTTTTACACAAAGTTTAACCCCGGTTTTTCACTTCTCATGCCTCAACAAACATAATTATTCAAACCATAATCCAATCCTTGCAATAATCAATAATTTAAAGTAATTAATACCAAAAGGCAGAAAATATGCCGCAGAATGAAACACCGTCCCGCTATGAAATCAACCAAAAGGTCCGGATGATTTTCACCCGCCATGACGCTGATTTATCTAAAATCGACTATTCCTTTATGGGCGCAACCGTTTACCTTTCCGGAGAACTGGCCCAGCCGGACAGAGATTATTCCCACAAAGAAATTGAGAACATCGTCAAAGAAATTTCCGCTATCCCCCAAGTGCGCGATATTCAATTCGACCTCAGCAACTGGATGGTGCTTTCCGCCGAAGACTCCTGGCAGATAAGCCAAACAAGAAAATCCGCCGTCACTTCTGCCGCTCAGCAGGGTGCGCTGGCGGATTCCACCATTGTTATCGACAAGTCGGAAAGTCTGACGGATGTCCTTGATGATCTCGAACTTAATTTAAACAAAGAAAACAAAGGGGAAACAAACCAAAACTAAAAGATATCCTCCCGGCTTATTTCCCCGGCTAAGTCCGCCTGTGCTTTTCCCTTTCTTTTCTTTGTACCACGAAACGAGCCCTATTTCATTCTTTCCAAACCAAAGATTACCGCATTGTCATTGTCGGGGCACTGCAGTTCTTTCTTGTCGTTAATCCAGTCGTCATCGGGCGTCTGACGGCAATAAGCCGTCAAATAGGGCAAAAGCGCAGGCAACGCGTAAAGGCACAAACCTTTTATATTGCCCTGTTCAATCATCAGGCCGTCTTTGATAAAAAAATAATCGCCCGGCTTACAGCCCGCCGCGCAAAAACCTTTGACCGATTTAACGGTACATTTGATATCAAACATGGCGACCTCCTTTGTGTTTTTTTACCACGGATCAACATAAGAGTGTCCGCCTTCATCCGCCTGTCGCACGGATGCGGAGTTTAACCCGCGGATAATCCATTTGCGTGTATCAGCCGGATCAATCACGGCGTCGATTTCCAGATGTTGAGCCATATTGACGGCTTTGCCCATCTCATAAAGCTGGGCAAC